>Ga0194127_10002834_pt1 | contig 22964 bp, 19 predicted proteins | sample TA2KigC100mmetaG_FD_148624 | JGI IMG/M metagenome (GOLD analysis project Ga0194127, IMG submission 148624) | Freshwater microbial communities from Lake Tanganyika, Tanzania - TA2015036 Kigoma Deep Cast 100m | ecosystem: Environmental > Aquatic > Freshwater > Lake | place: Tanzania: Lake...
TTGGGATTGGGGCAGAAGGGCGGCTGCCAGGTGGCGTTCGGTGCAGGTAGCGTGAGCATGCCCGGGCAGGGGCAGCTGCCGTACCAGGCACACTCTCCGCGGCACAACCATTCCGATAGGAAGGCGCCACTCCAGCTTGGGCTGATCGACGGCAGCGGCGGTGACTTGTGCCCGGGATACCCGCGTGCTAGTTCTTGCGCCATGTCCAGCCTGAGGAGTCTGCGCGACTTCCTTGCCCTCCTCGAATCCCGCGGCGATCTCGTCCGCGTGCGCGAGCCCGTCAGCCGCGACCTCGAGATCACCGAGATCGCCCTGCGCACCGTGCGCGCGGGCGGCCCCGCGTTGCTCTTCGAGCGCGTCACGGGCTTCGAGACGCCGCTCGTGATCAACCTCTTCGGCACCGAGCGCCGCATGGCCTGGGCCCTGGGCGGCGAGAGCCTGGCCGAGGTCGCCGGCCGCATCGAGGCCATGATCCAGCTCGCCCCGCCCGGCGGCCTGCGCGAGAAACTGGCGATGCTGCCCAAGCTGGCCGGCCTCGCGCGCATCCTGCCCCGCACGGTGAGCAAGGGGCCCTGCCAGGAGCTCGTCTTCACGGGCGACGCGGTGGACCTCGCGCGCATCCCCGCGCAGCTCTGCTGGCCGGGCGACGGCGGCCACTACCTGACCCAAACGCAGGTCCTCACGCGCGATCCGGTGACGGGCGCCCGCAATGTCGGCATGTACCGCGTGCAGATCTTCGACCGGAACACCTGCGGCATGCACTGGCAGATGCACAAGGTGGGCGCCCAGCACCACCGCGAGGCCGAGGCGCGCGGCCAGCGCGTGGAGGTGGCCATCGCCTTCGGCGGTCAGCCGGCGATGATCTACGCCGCCAGCGCGCCCCTGCCCGAGGGCATCGACGAGTGCCTGCTCGCCGGCTTCCTCGCCGATCGTCCGATCGAGCTGGTGCGCGGCAAGACGGTCAGCCTCGAGGTGCCCGCCGAGGCGGAGTTCGTCATCGAAGGGTATGTCGAGCCCGGCGAGCGGCGCCTCGAGGGCCCCTTCGGCGACCACACCGGCTACTACAGCCTCGCCGAGCTCTACCCCGTGCTGCACGTCACCGCGATCACGCGGCGGCGCGACGCGATCTACCCGAGCATCGTGGTCGGCCCGCCGCCGCAGGAAGACGGCCCCATGGGCAAGGCCACCGAGCGGCTCTTCCTGCCGCTCATCCGCACGCAGTTCCCCGAGATCGTCGACATGCACCTGCCCGTCGAGGGCGTCTTCCACAACATCGCGCTGATCAGCATCCGGAAGCGCTACCCCGGCCACGCCCGGAAGATGATGCAGGCGATCTGGGGCACCGGGCAGCTGATGTTCACGAAGGTCGTCATCGTCGTCGACGAGGACGTCGACGTGCAGAACCTGCCCGAGGTGGTCTGGCGCGTGACGGCGAACATCGACCCCAAGCGGGACGCCGTCTTCGCCGACGGCATCACCGACGTGCTCGACCACGCGTCCGACCGCATCGGGCTCGCCGGCAAGCTGGGCATCGACGCCACGCGCAAGTGGCCCGAGGAGGGCTTCCCGCGCGAGTGGCCCGAGGTGCTGACGATGGACCCGGCCGTGCGCGCCCGCGTGGACGCCCTCTGGCCAGCGCTCGGCATCCAACTGCCCGAGCGGCGCTGAGGGCGCTCCGGCGTGAACGCGCCCGCGCGCATCCCCACCGGCGAAACGCCCGGCAAGCGGGCCGCCGTGCAGCGCATGTTCGCGGCGATCAGCCCGCGCTACGACCTGCTCAACCGCTTGCTCAGCGCGGGCCAGGACCGGCGCTGGCGCCGCCGGGCCGTGCGCCGCTTCGGTCCCGAGGTGCGCCGGGTACTCGACGTCGCCGCCGGCACGGGCGATCTCGGCGCGGCCTGGCTCGCGGCCCGGCCCGGCGCCGAGCTGATCACCAGCGACTTCGTGCCCGCCATGTGCGCCGCGGCTGCCGCCAAGCTGGGCGGCCGGCCGGGCTACCGCGGCTGTCTCGTGGCCGACGCCCTCGCCCTGCCGCTGGCCGGGGCCTGCCTGGACGGCGTCATGGTCGCCTTCGGAGTTCGCAATTTTGAGAATCTAGCCCCCGGCCTGTCCGAGTTGGCCCGCGTGCTCCGCCCGGGCGGGGAGCTGCTCGTCCTCGAGTTCTTCCCCCCCCATGACCCGGCGCGGAAGCGGCTTTTCCACCTCTACTTCAGCCAAGTGCTCCCACGTCTCGGGGGCTGGATCAGCGGCGATGCGGAAGCCTACCGCTACCTGCCCCGCAGTGTGGGCGACTTCGTCGACCGCGAGCGATTCGCGGCGCTCCTGGCCGGCGCCGGCCTGGAAGTCCGCGGCCGCGAGGAGTACAGCGGCGGCGTCGCCACCCTCTTCCACGCCCGCAAGGCGTTCCCCTGAGCGGACGATTTCGGTTTCAGCGGACCTCCATACCTGATACACTAGGGCTATTCAGGAGCGCAGCCCGGCGTCCTGAGGAGGCTTCGGCAGCGGTCGGCCGCTGCAGATCGACCAGGCCGAAGCTCAGAGCGTACGGAACCGCCCGCGGTGACGACCACGGGTTTGCCCTACATCCTTCGGAGGACTACATGATGAAAAAGCTACTGCTCATTGCTGTGATGCTCGGCCTGGCGGCCGGCGCGGCCTTCGCCAAGGACGAAGTCCTGGAGAAGCCGCTGACGCCCGACGACGGCGACATCCGAGCGACTGAATCCGAGCCCAACAACAGCTGCGCGACAGCGAACCTGATCACGCCCGGGGATCCGATGACCGCTGCGATCAACCCCGCCGGCGAGTACGACTATTTCCGGCTCGAGGTGTCAACGGCCGGCAGCTACACGATCTTCACCGGCCCCGGCGACGCCTACGGCGACACCCAGATGTACCTCTACGCCTCCAACTGCACGACGCAGCTCGCCTACGACGACGACAGCGGCGACGGCTACTACTCCCGCTTCGTCGTGACCCTGGCCATCGGCACCTACTACATCCGGATCAACGAGTACGGCAACAACGGTACGGTCAACTACATCCTCAGGGTCAACGCGCCCGCGCCGCCGCCGCCCAACGACACCTGCGCCGGCGCGATCAACCTGGACGTGATGCCGCAGAGCTTCACGGTGGACCTCTGCCCCGCGGCGAACAACTACAGCCCGGGCGTCTACCCGACCTCTTGCACGGGCTGGAGCGCCAACGGCCCGGACGTGGTCTACTACGCGATCCTCGGCGCGGGCGGGCAGATCGACGCCTGCATTAACGGCAGCAACGACCTCGCGCTCTATCTGATCACCGACTGCGGCAATCCGGTGGCGAGCTGCGTGGATGGCGATGACAGCGGCAACCCCGAGTGCATCAGCTGGTCGCACCCGGGCACCGAGTCGACCTTCTACTACCTGATCGTCGACACCTACAGCGGCTGCGGCGTCGTCACGGTGACGGTGGACAACCTCGTCTCCGCCGGCGAGAGCAGCTTCAGCAGCATCAAGAGCCTCTACTAGCTCTCCGCAGCGCAGCGATTCTTGGAGCGGCCCTTCCCCGTTCAGGGGGAGGGCCGTTTCGTGCTATGCTGGTTCCGCCCCAACCCGAGAGGAGTGCCATGCGCCGCCTGCTGCTCGCGCTCGTCGCCTGCTTCGTCACGCTGCCCGCCTTCGCCGCCGACTACACGCCCGGCGTCCTGCTCGCAGTCGCCGCGGATCCGGCGGCCTTCCGCAGCGACTTGGATGGTCAACCCGCGCTGCCCGCTGATCCGGCGCTGGCCGCGCTGCTCGCGGCGCAGGGCGTCGAGCGCGTGGAGTACCTGCTGCCCGCGGCGTCCCTCTCCGCGCGGGCGCGGCGCTACTTGCGCCTGAGCGTCGCGCCCGGGCGCGACCTCCTCGCTGTCCGCGAGGCGCTCGCCGCCAGCGGCGCCTTCCGCGCCGTCTCCCCGGACTGGTACCTGCACTTCCTCCTGCTGCCCAACGACCCGATGCTCGGCCAGCAGTGGCACATCACGAACCCGACGGCGGGCATTCACCTGCCCCAGGCCTGGGACAGCGAGCAAGGTGATCCGGCGAGTGTGATCGCCATCGTCGACACGGGCGTCGACTGGAGCCACCCCGATCTCGGCCCCAACATGTGGCAGAACCCGGATGAGATCTACGGCAACGGCCTCGACGACGACGGCAACGGCTACGTGGACGACCGCTACGGCTGGGACTGCGGTGCCAATGACAACGACCCGCGGCCGCAGCCCTACGTGGAGGGCGGCATCGATGTCGGCTTCCACGGCAGCCACTGCGCGGGCATCGCCGCTGCCGCCACCGACAACGCCGTCGGCATTGCCGGCGCCGGGTGGGGCTGCCGGCTGATGGCGCTCAAGGTTGTCGGCACCGGCAGCCCCTTCTCCGTGGCCGCCGTGACGATGGCCTTCGATTATGCCATCGCGGAGCACGCGGATGCGATCTCGATGAGCTTCGGCGGCACGCTCAGCGACTTCGGCTTCATGCAGGCCCTCGTCGACGACGCGAGCGCGGCCGGCATCGTCTGCGTCGCGGCCGCGGGCAACAACAACAACAGCACACCGATGTACCCGGCCGCCCTGAACCGGGTGATCTCGGTGGCCGCCACGAACAGCGCCAACCAGCGCGCCTCCTTCTCGACCTACGGCGCCTGGGTGGACCTCGCCGCGCCCGGCGAGCAGATCTGGTCGACGATCATGACCAACTACCCGCTCGACTTCCTCACCGAGCTGCTCTTCATGCTGCTGTACGGCTACGACGGCGTGAACCCCTACATGTACAGCGACGGCACGTCGATGGCCTGCCCCCTGGTCGCAGGCGTGGTCGGGCTCGTGAGGAGCGGCGCGCCCTGGATGGACCACGACGCGATGCTGCAGCACCTCGTCGAGACGGGCGACCATGTGGTCTACGACCAGCCCTGCGGCGTGAAGGTGAACGCCGAGCAGGCGGTGGCCAGCCTGACCGCGGCCGAACCCGTCGCCGCGGCGGGCGGCCTGCGCGCCTGGCCGAACCCCTTCAACCCGGCGGTCACGCTGCGCTTCGCCCTGCCCGCGGCGGGCCGGGTGCGCCTGGCGGTCTACGACGCCGCCGGCCGCGAGGTCGCGCGCCTCATCGACGGCGAACGCCCGGCGGGCGAGCAGTCGCTGCTCTGGCGGGCTGAAGGGCTGGCGAGCGGGGTCTACCTCGCGCGGCTCGAGAGCGCGGCCGGCGTGAAGAGCGAGAAGCTCGTGCTGCTGCGCTGAGGACGGCCGCACTTGCGCGAGCGGATGGCGGGCCTTAGGCTGGCGCCATGCCCGAGCTGCCCGAGGTCGAATCCGTCGCGCGGAGTCTGCGCGCCGCCCTGCTCGGGCGGCGCCTGGACGCCATCGCCGTGCGCTGGGCGGGCAGCCTCAAGCCCTCCCCGCGCGCGGCGCGCGCGGCGCTGGTCGGCAAGCGCCTGCTCGCCGTCGAGCGGCACGGCAAGTACCTCTTCCTCGACTTCGGAACGCGCGCCGAGGGACCCGCCGAGCGCCAGCTCCTCCTGCACCTGCGCATGACCGGCCAGCTCTTCACGGACCCGGCCTATCGCCCCGACAAGCACCTGCGTCTGCGCCTGGACTTCCAGGGCCAGCGCGTCTTCTACCGGGACCTGCGCAAGTTCGGCGGCTTCACCCTGCTCGAGGGCCTGCCGGGGCGGGAGGCCATTCCCCACGTCGGTCCGGACTGGCTGGACCTGCGCTACGAGGAGTGGCGAGAGCGCCTGGCCGGCCGGCGGGCGCCGCTCAAGGCGCTCCTGCTCGACCAGGGGCCGGCGGCCGGACTGGGCAACATCTACGCGGACGAGGCCCTTTTCCGGGCTGGCCTGAACCCGGCCGCGCCGGCCTCCGCTCTGAGCGAGGTGGACTGGCGCCGCCTCTTTCGCGCCTGCCGGCAGGTGCTGCGGATGGGCATCGCCCATGGCGGCACCACCTTCCTGGACTTCGTGGACTTCGACGGCCGCCCCGGGCGCTTTCGGCAGCGCCTGCGCGTCTATGGGCGAGACGGCCTGCCCTGCCGGCGCTGCGGAATGCCCATCGCAAGGCGGCGGATCGGCGGGCGGAGCAGCCACTTCTGCCCGCGCTGCCAGCCGGAAGGCGGGCCATCTTCCCCGTTCCGGTAAGCTCGATCCGACGCATCGGCCCCGCGATGGATGGCAAGGGCGGGAAGTTGCCAATCTTCTCTAATCTGGCCTTGCATAACGCTAAACATGACTCAATACTGCACTCCGTCGCTGAAATCCTGGCCATGTCGCCGCTCTTGGTCGGGTTTTAGCTTAACTCCTGCGACGGATGGTGCTAGACTGACATCCCTCGACGAGCCCAAGCCCACGAACGCCAAACCAGAGAGCAACGCCGAATGGAAAAGATGATGTCTCGACTCCGTGAGTTTCTGGAACTGCCCTACGACCAACTCGAGGAACTGAACCTCGCCTCGAAGGCCAAGCAGGAGAGCTGGGCCCCGATGGAGGAGGTGGAGGCCGAGCGCCGTCGCTACCTGCAGGAGGAGCGGCGCATCAAGGCCGTCACCGTGGCCTTCACGGACATCGAGGGCCGCTTCCACATGCTGGACTACGACAAGAAGTTCCTCCTCAAGGCCGACCAGCTCACCTTCGACGGCAGCTCCATCCGCGGGTTCACGAAGATCGCCGAGAGCGACCTGCGCCTGGGCATCGACTGGCGGGCCTTCTACTGGATGCCCGCCGACGTTTTCGGCCCCGGCAAGGTGCTGGTCTTCGGGCACGTGCTGGGCAAGGACGGCTTGCCCTACGAGGCGGACTTCCGCGGCCGCCTGCTCCAGCTCACTCAGGAGCTCTACTGGAAGAACGGCACCGTCGCCAACGTCTCGGCAGAGATCGAGGGCTTCCTCTTCCGGGGCCAGGACGCCGAGCGCAAGTACTACGAGCAGGGTGAGTTCAATCTGATCTCGACCGGCGGCTACTACCACAGCCTGCCCCAGGACCCCCTGCGCCAGTTCATGGACACGGCTGCCGAAGTGCAGCGCGCCATGGGCTTCGAGAACGAGAAGGACCACCCCGAGGTCGGCCCCTCGCAGTTCGAGATGAACTTCAAGTACGCGCCGGCGCTCATCGCCGCCGACCGCATCCAGCTCTACAAGCTGCTCTGCCGGCAGGTGGCCCAGGGCATGGGGATGACGGCGTCCTTCCTGCCCAAGCCGATCACGGGCATCAACGGCAGTGGCATGCACTGCAACATCTCGCTGGCGCGCAAGGGCGAGAACCTGTTCTGGGACGAGCGCGGCAAGCAGAGCATGTCGGAGACCGGCTGGAGCTTCATCCGCCGCATCCTCCACAACGCGGAGGACATCTGCCTCGTCCTCAATGCCAGCGTGAACGCCTATCGCCGGCTCGATCCGCACTTCGAGGCGCCGAACGAGATCGCAGTGAGCCCCACGGACCGCAGCGCGATGATCCGCATCCCGCTCGCGAGCAAGTCCGGCCAGCGCATCGAGGTGCGCTCCGTGGGCCCCGACGTGAACCCCTACATGGCGATCTACACCTTGCTACGCACCGGCCTGGAGGGACCGGAGCCCGACCCGCAGGCGCCGCAGCCCAAGCGCATCCGCAAGCGCACGCTGCCGGGCGACATCTACGAGGCGATGGCGGCGCACCGCCGCAGCGCCTGGGTGCGCGAGGTGCTCGGCGCCGAATGCCAGGCGAAGTACCACGAGCTCAAGGAAGCCAGCGCCAACCGCTGTCCTCACGAGTTGGGCACGCGGATCAAGCGCGCCGAGATCATGTTCCACCACGAGGTCACGAACCAGATGCTCTGGAACACCTTCTAGTCCCGTTCCTGTGCACTCCGCCGGCCGGCGGTCGCGCGAGCGGCCGCCGGCTTCTTCTTGTCTCGTGACAAGACCTCCCAGATGCCTCAGACTGGCTCCATTCTCGATGGTCAGGGGTTCGCATGGGGATGTCCGTGAGCTGGGATGCCCGCGTCCGGTTGGCCGCTTTCACGTGGCTCGAGCAGGCGACGCGCCGGTACGGAGAGCTGCTTCCGCGCTCCATCCTGCTTGCTGGCTTCGAGCTCGATGGGCAGCGGATCCCGCTTGTGAGTGCAGCATCAGGAATCCACAAGCCGCGAGCGCTCGAGATCCCGCTCTCCATTCTGACGGCGCCAGAGGTCGAGGGCCGGGAGCGGCCCTACGAGGATGACATCGACGCGCAGGGGCTCATCGGCTATCGCTACCGCGGCGACGTTCGCCACATCCACCATCGCGACAACGAAGGGCTCCGGCGCGCGATGCAGGCTCGACTGCCCATGGTCTACTTCGTCGGCATCGTGCCCGGCCGCTACCAGCCCTTCTGGCCTGCATACATCACCGGCGACGATCCTTCGGGCCTGCGCTTCACGGTAGCAATCGACGATGGCGCACTCGTCTTGGCGGCCGCCGGGGCTTCTGCAGTGGCCGAGGACGCGGCAAGCGCCCGCCGCGCCTACATCACAACTGTGGCCCGCCGACGGATGCACCAGACGGCCTTTCGATTCCGCGTCCTCACGGCCTACCGAGAACGCTGCACCGTTTGCCGGCTCGGCCATGCGGAGCTACTCGACGCGGCGCACATCATCCCGGATAGCGAGCCAGATGGTTTGCCCGTGGTACGCAACGGGCTAGCGCTGTGCAAGCTCCACCATGCGGCTTTCGATCAGCACATCCTGGGGATCTCGCCTGACTACGAGATCAAGATCCGGCTGGATGTCCTGGAAGAGGAAGACGGGCCGATGCTTGTCCACGGCCTGCAGAACTGGCAGGGGCTCAGGATCCATCCGCCGCGGCAGGCAGAGCTGCGGCCGGGTCGCGACCTGCTCGAGGAGCGTTATCGCCGGTTCCTCTCCCGCTAGTCCCCCCGGCATTGTACACGTGTACACGGCCAACGGCTCGCTCCGATTCGCCTTGCCCGGCCCGCCGCGGTCCCCTAGCATGCGCGCGGCCGGGCCTGCGCCTCGGCGCCCGCCGCCCTGGAGGCTCGCATGCATCTCGGCATCTGGATTGGCTTCATCGCCCTCATCATCGGTCTGCTCGTGCTGGACCTCGTGGTCGTCCACCGCCGCCACGGCGCGCCCACCTTCAAGGAGTCCAGCCTCTGGAGCGTGTTCTGGATCGCGCTCGGCCTCGCCTTCAGCCTTGTGATCCACTACCTCTACGCGCGCGGTCTGGCCGGCGACGGCTCGCTGGATGCCCGCTCAGCGACCTTCGCCTACCTGACGGCCTACGTGGTCGAGAAGTCGCTCAGCGTGGACAACCTCTTCGTCTTCGCGCTGATCTTCTCGCGCTTCAACGTGCCGCTGGACCTCCAGCACCCGGTGCTCTTCTGGGGCATCCTCGGTGCCCTCATCCTGCGCGGCATCATGATCGCCGTCGGCGCGGTGCTGCTCGCGCGCTTCAGCTGGATGACCTACGTCTTCGGGGCCTTTCTCATCTTCACCGCGGTGCGCCTGCTCGTCGCCCGCCGCGAGGAGATTCATCCCGAGGGCAACCTGCTGCTGCGCCTTGCGCGCAAGCTCTTTCCCGTGACCGAGGCCTTCGAGGGCGCCCGCTTCTTCCTGCGCCGCGCGGGCAAGCTCACCATGACGCCGCTCTTCGTGGTGCTGTTGCTGGTGGAGAGCACGGACGTTGTTTTCGCCGTTGACTCGATCCCCGCCGTTTTCGCGGTGACGCGCGATCCGATCCTCGTCTTCACCTCGAACGTGTTCGCGATCCTCGGCCTGCGCGCCCTCTTCATGGTGCTCGCCGGCGCGATCCATCGCTTCAAGTACCTGAAGACGAGCCTGGTCTTCCTGCTGGCTTACGTGGGCGTGAAGATGCTGCTCGCGGAGCACTACCACATCCCGGCGCCGGTCTCGCTGGCCTTCATCGCCGGGATCCTGACGGTGGGCGTGCTCGCGTCCCTGCGCAGCGAGCGGGCGGACGCGGAGCACGAGGCCTAGCGCGCGGCTTCGCTTACCCAGCCCGCGGCGATCTTGCCGATGAGCTGCGTGGCCTTCTCCATCGTCTGGAGCGAGGCCCACTCGCGCACGCTGTGGTAGTTCTGCCCGCCGGTGAAGAGGTTCGGCGTCAGGATGCCCATGTAGGACAGGCGCGCGCCGTCCGTGCCGCCGCGGATGATGTCGAGCCAGGGCGCCGCGCCCACCGCGCGCGAGGCCTCCATGGCGATCTCGACGATGCGCGGATTCCCGGCGAGCTTGGGCCCCATGTTGAGGTAGCTCTCCTTCACCTCCAGCTCGATCTGCGTCTTGGGGAACTCGCGGCGCACCTCGTCGCGGATGCGCTCGAGGATGGCGATCTTCGCCTGCGAGGCGCTCATGTCGAAATCGCGGACGAGCAGGTGGAGCGTGCACTCGTCCACCACGCCTTGAATCGCCCGCGGGTGCAGATAGCCCTGGCGCTTCTCGGTGGTCTCGGGGCGCATGTCCGCGGGCAGGCGGCTGATGATCGCCGCCGCTGCATAGAGCGTGTTGACCATCACGTCCTTGGCCGTGCCCGGGTGCACGTTGTAGCCCTTCAGGCGGAAGGTCGCCGCGTGGGCGTTGAAGGTCTCGTTCTCGATCTTGCCCAACTCCTCGCCGTCCAGCGTGTAGGCGATCCGCGCGCCGAAGCCCGCGACATCGAAGCGGTCCGCGCCGCGGCCGATCTCCTCGTCGGGCGTGAAACCGATGGCGATGTCGCCGTGCAGCAGCGCCGGGTTCTCGACGAAGCGCTGCACGGCCTCCATGATCTCGGCAACGCCCGCCTTGTCGTCGGCGCCGAGCAGGGTCGTGCCGTCGCTGGTGATGATGTCGTCGCCCTTGCACTTCGCGAGCGCGGGGCTCTCCGCGGCGCGGATCACCTGCGCCGGGTCGCCCGGCAGGGCGATGTCCCCGCCCGCATAGGCCCGGTGCACCACGGGCTTCACGCGCTCGCCGGGCGCGTCGGGGCTCGTGTCCATGTGCGCGATGAAGCCGACGGCCGGCACCTTGCCGTGGGCCGGGTGCCCCTGGGGCAGATTCGCGGGCAGGAGCGCGTAGACGTAGCCGTGCTCGTCTAGGCGCGGCGACAGGCCCATGGCCGCCAGTTCGTCGCGCAGCATCCCCCCGAGATCGAGCTGGCGGGCGCTCGATGGGCAGCTCTCCGAGCCCTCGTCCGAGGTCGTGTGGACCTGACAGTAGCGGACGAAGCGGTCGAGCAGGCGATCGGTCTCGGGCGCGCGGGGAGTGGCGGGCATGGCAGCTCCTGGGCGGGGGAGGCGCGAGTCTACCCCCGCCCAGGGCAGCGGTCAACGAGACCGGCACGCCGCGGTGGCGCGGGTCGTCGCTGCCTGCGGGCGCCGAAGCAAGAGCAGTCCCGCGCTTCATTACCTGCTGGCGTTCCGGCTGCTGGAACCGCAGGCCATCAGGTCCGATCCGGACCTTGACGCCCTCACCGGGATCTTCACGCGGTCGGTCGCATCGCCTCCTCTCGCACCTTCGCCACGATCGCCGGGATTTTGGCGCGAAGCTCCGCCGACAGCTCCGTTCCCGTCTCCGGCGGCCAACGAATCGAGACCGCGAACAGCGTGACGTCCAACTCCTCGCCCAGGAGATACGCTGCGTCGAGCAGGTCCTTCAATCCGATATCGTGGGCAGCAAGGGTTCTTGGGTAGTCGCTGGAGTATCGCGGCCGCAGCCGCCGCACCGTGCCGGCCGCTGCGCCATCGGCGGTCGCGTCGACCATTAGAACCCGGCGCGCACGGAGGAATGCATCGAGGAGATGGAACCCTCCGCTGCCCCCATCGATGTACTGGACACCTGGAGACGAGGGGCCCGCCTCCAGCTGCCGGATGACGTGGACGCCGATTCCCTCGTCCCCCATCAGGAGGTTGCCGATGCCGACAATGAGGCAATCAGGACTTCGGTCGGTCGAGGACATCACTCCGTTCGAACTTCCAGCCCCCCACCATGGACGAGGCGGTGCCGCGCCCCTCCACGTAGTCATGGTAGAACACCAGGTAGACGTGGACGATCGTGAATACGACGAAGAACCACGTGAACGCGTGGTGCCACTGCCGAACGGCAAAGTCGCCTCCGAAGAGCGGAATGGCCCAACGGAATAGGCCCGGCAGGGCCAAGGAACTCATGCTGGAGTAGAGGGCGAACCCGGTAACTGACTGGAAGAGGAAGATGAGGAAAGAAAGGAAGTAGATCAACCCGGCCAAGGTGTTGTGCCCGATCGAGACGAGGCGGGCGACACGAGTCTGCAGGATGTCGATCCGCAGGACCTCCGTCATCTCCTTGATCTGCGACGGGCGGAACGGCAGGAAATTGTGCCAGCGCGCAAAGCGGTTCCCCACGAATCCCCAGTAGATCCTCACGAGGAAGTTGAAGAAGAAAACGAAGGCCGCGACGAAGTGGACGAAGCGGACCGTGCCGAACCAGTACTGCTGGTACGCCTCCACCGACGTGCCGAGCGCGACGGGGCGGCCGATGATGTAGCCCGTCACGATGAGGACCCAAACGGCAAGAGCGTTGATCCAGTGGTAGAACCGAACGGGGAGCTCCCAGACGTAGACCCGACGATAAGCGACCGGTGCCGTCTTAGCCATAACGCACCTCCTAGTAGAACGTCACCCGGTGGACCTGGCGCCCATCCGGATCGTAGAGGTGAACCGCACAGGCGATGCACGGGTCAAAAGAGTGGGCCGTCCGCAAGATCTCGACCGGCTGCTCCGGGTTGGCCACCTTGGTGCCGACGAGGGAGGCCTCAAAGGCCGAGCGCTGTCCCCGCGGGTCCCGCGGCGAGCCGTTCCAGGTCGACGGAACCACCAGTTGGTAGTTCTCGATCCTGCCATCGCGGATCTTGATCCAGTGGGCCAGCGCGCCCCGCGGCGCTTCCGTCAGGCCGACGCCTTCCGCCGTAGCCGGCCAGGTGCTCGGGTCCCATTTCTCTGGGTTGAAGGTGCGCGAGTTCCCGGACTTGACGTTGGCCTGGAGCGCGTCAAAGAACTCCTGCATCCAGTGCGCCGCCAACCGCGTCTCAAGTCCGCGCGCCGCCGTGCGCCCCAAGGTTGAGAAGAGGGCCGCTGACGGCACCTCCAGGCGGGCGAGGGCCTCGTTCACGACCTCGCGCACGTCGGTCTTCCCGCTGGCGTAGGCCACGAGCACCCGCGCGAGTGGGCCCACCTCCATCGGGTGCCCCTTCCAGCGCGGCGTCTTCAGCCACGAGTACTTCCCCGTGACGTCGAGCTGCTCGTAGGGAGGCTTCGGCCCGGTGTAGTGGAATTCCGTCTCCCCCGCCCAGGGATGAAGCCCCACCCCGTCGCCGCCGGAGTAGGTGTACCAGGAGTGCGCGATGCACTCCTGGATCTCCTGCGCGTCGCGGTCGTTCACCGGGAGCACTTCGTTCAGATTCCGCCCGAGGATGGCGCCGCGTGGGAACTTGAAGGTGTCGGGCTGGGCGTAGCCGCCCGTCGGCAGGTCGCCGTAGCAAGGGTAGTTCTCCAGGCCGCCGCCGAAGGCCGCCCAGTCCCTGTAGAAGCCGGCTATCGCCAGGAGGTCCGGCAGGTAGACCTGCTCCACGAAGGCCCGCGCATCCTTGATCAGGCGCCCGACGAAATTCAGCCGCTCGGTGTTGACCGCGTTGACTTCCTCGGTGTTGATCGAGCAAGGGGCGCCCCCCACCAGGTAGTTCGGGTGCGGATTCTTGCCGCCGAAGATCGTGTGGATCTTGACGATCTCCTTCTGCCACTCGAGCGCCTCGAGGTAGTGGGCTACGGCCAAGAGGTTGACAGCGGGCGGGAGGCGATACGCCGGGTGGCCCCAGTAGCCGTTGGCGAAGATTCCGAGCTGACCGCTCTCGGCGAACTTCTTCAAGCGGTCTTGCACTGCGGGGAAGTAGCCAGGCGAGCTCTTGGGCCAGGGGGAGATCGACTGCGCGATCCTCGAGGTCTCTGCCGGGTCCGCAGAGAGCGCGCTCACAACGTCGACCCAGTCCAGGGCATGCAGATGGTAGAAGTGAACGACGTGGTCCTGAACGTACTGCGCGCAAAACATGAGGTTCCGCACCAGCTCTGCGTTCTCTGGCACGGTGATGTCGAGGGCGTCCTCGACGGCCCGCACGCTGGCCAGCGCATGCACTGTGGTGCAGACTCCGCAGGCCCGCTCGGCGAAGGCCCAGGCATCCCGCGGGTCGCGCCCCTTCATGATCTTCTCGAACCCGCGCACCATCGTGCCAGAGGAGAAGGCGTCGGTGATGACGCCACCCTCGATCGTCGCCTCGATGCGCAGGTGACCTTCGATCCGCGTGATTGGATCAACCACGACACGTACCATCAGCGATCACCTCCCTTCCGGGGCTCGTCCTTGACCGACTCGCTCTTGTGCTCACCGATCGTCCTCTGCTTGCGGATGTTCGTCGTGACGGCATGCGCGGCCACGCCGGCCGCCGCCGCCACGCCCACCGCCAGGCCGACCTTGTCCGCCGTCGATTCGAAGAGGCCCGCATCGTAGTACGGCCGCCGGTAGCAGGTGTGGTGGACGCGCCGGGAGTAGAACTCCTTCGGGCGCCCTTGCCCGTCCAGCTCCGGCAGCTTGCCGTAGATGAGGTAGTGAGCCACCACGCCGGTCATGACCTCGGCGATCGGCGGGCAGCCGGGCACGTTGATCACCGGGCGGGAAAGGATCTTGTGTATAGGCGTGGCACCGGTCGGGTTCGGGTTCGCCGCCTGGATGCATCCGTTGGAGGCACAGCTTCCCCAGGCGATGACGGCGGCGGCGTCCTTGGCCGACTCCTCCAGGATCTGCATCGCGCTGCGACCGCCGATGGTGCAGTAGATCCCGCCGTCGGCGGTGGGGACCGATCCCTCGACCAGGAGGATGTACTGACCAGGGAAGTTCCTGATCGTCTCCTCCAGACACTTCTCGGCCTGGAAGCCCCCGGCGGCCTGTAGCGTCTCGGTGTAGTTCAGTGAGAGCAGGTCGAGGACGATGTCGGCCACGATGGGGTGCGCCGAGCGGATGAACGACTCGCTGCAGCAGGTGCGGTCCTGGAAGTGCAGCCACGCCACCGGGGGACGCGGCTTCTTCTCGAAGGCCTGGACAACGGAGGCGAGGCCGCTGGCCTGGATGCCGGCCAGAGCCCCGGCGAGCCACAGAAGCGCAGGAAGTCCCGACGGGAGTAGCCCTTCATCTGCATGTACTCCCAGATCGAAGGCAGAGTCTGCATCCTGCATCCTCCTTCAGAGTTCAAGGGCCAAACCGGTCGGGGTGCCGACCTGCGCCCGGCAACCTCAAGAGGGAGACGCCGGCGCAGGACTCGAGGATTGGCGGTGGAATGTAGCGGGGAGTCCAGCCCTTCCCTCGCCGGCTGTACAGACGGAAGCTGCAGGGCTACGCAACCGGATCTCAATGGCCGATCGAGAGTGGGGCCAGCGGATCGAACGCTGGACGCCAACAGCGTTGACCCCATCCGCAGCGGGGCCTCTTCCTGCTGGGCGGTGGGCTTCCCGCCCTGGCCTGCAGGCAGTGCTCACCACTGCCGATGCGGTGCGCAGCCGGCCGACCTGCTGGCTAGTGGCAAAAAGAATCAATGACGCGCCACGGCATCGAGATTCGCCAATCGCTTCGTAGATCGGCGGGCGGGATATGCAATGCTAGGATCAGGGCAACCGCCACGGATGCAGGGCGGATGGGTTTTCTGATCGGGACAATCCTGATCCGGCGATCGGCCAGCCGAGTTGTTCTGCATAGGCGGCAACTCGGCGTCCTCGTTGATTCGCCGTTCTTGATGGGAGGGGATCGCTAGGCATCCGCTGAGTGCGCGGGAGCCTCCTGGCGGATCGCGTCGAAAGGGGGACGCCATGATTACGTATCGCGACTGGTTTCTGGCGGCAGCGCTCTTGGTCGGCGCCGGCGCGTCGACGTCGGCCCGGGCCGAGGGCCAGTTCTTGTGGGATCGAGCGTTCGGTGGTGCGGGTCAGGAGGAGGCGTGGAGCGTCGTGCAGACCGCCGATGGCGGCTACGTCCTGGTGGGCTGGGGCCAGCCGGTCGTCGACCTGGACGCCTACGTCGTCAGGACGGACTCGCTCGGGGTGGCGCTGTGGACTCAGTTCTACGGCGGCACCCGGGAGGACCGGGCCTACGCGATCGTTCCCGCGGAAGACGGCTGGGTGCTGACCGGTTCCACCGTGTCCACCGGCGCGGGGTCCTGGGACGCGTGGGTGTTCAAGATCGCCACCGACAACTCTCTGCAATGGAGCAGCACCTACGGCGGGACGGGCTTGGACGACGCGTTCGGTCTGGCCGACGCCGGCGACGGCTACGTCGTCGCGGGCAAGACCGACCTCGATGGCAACGAGCTATGGACGCAGTCCTACGGCGGGCCGGCCTTCGACGACGTCGCTTTCTCCATCATCCGCAACCGTGACGGTGACTACGTGATGGCCGGCCGGACCTCCTCGGCAGCCGGCGACTATCAGGCCTACCTGCTGGTCGTGGGCGGCGACCCGACGGCCGTGGACCCCAACGGCACCGGTGCAGCGCCGGGGCTGCAGCTCCTGCCCGCGCATCCGAATCCGTTCAACGGCCGCACGAGGCTCGAGTTCGTCGTCCCCTTTGCCGGGCGGGTTCAACTCGACGTGTACGACCTGCGCGGGCGCATCGTCGGCACCATGCGTGGCGGCCGCATCGAACGCTCGCACACAGCGGCGGCGATGTTCTGGCTGGAGGCCGGACACTACGTCGTGCACTTCGACGCCGCGGGTCTGACCGCTGGCCTCTATCTCGCGCGCCTGGAGATGGAGGGCTACCGGGCGGTGCAAAAACTCGTGCTGGCCAAGTGAGATGTGGCCTGTTCGCGAATCGCCACGGCGAACTCGGTCGTGATCGTGCAATGGCCGAGCTTCTGGCCGATCAACCTGAACCCTCAGGGACGGTATCGTTCCTTGAGCTCACTCCAGCTGGTTTCCTCAACCGGGGTCGAGCCCTTCTGCAGCAAGAGCGAGTTGCCTTCGATCCGCCACGACCAGTCGGGGGGCGCCTGGCTGCCGGCGAAGGTCCCACTGAGCGGGTTGGCGCGGAGCAGCTCATAGGTGCCATTGGCGGCGCCGGCGTCGTTGATGAACAGCGTTCCGTCCAGCACCGCTGGGCCCGTGACGACGATCGCCGAGATCCCCAGCGGCGTGATCTGGGTCCAGAGCGATCCCGTTGGGGACATGGTGAAGCGCGTCAGCGCAACGTCCGCGGCACCGCCGAGGCCAAGGTACTGAAAGACCCCGTTGACGATCACATCATCCGACGGGACTGTGCCGACGCGAAAGGTGGCTCCGGGGACCGTGATGCCCGATCCAAACTCGATGAAGAGCGAACCGGTGATCGTGACTCTCCCATCTGCAAGCAGGTTTGATGTCTCGGCCGGGTTGGTCGAGCCGATGTGGACGCTCCCGGCGATCAGCTCCCCGCCAGGCAGGACATGGTATAACGTCCCCGAGAAGGGGCTTCCCAGACGGAGCTCACCGGCAGACACGGATCCGTCCTGCAGGAAGTTGGATTCCCGCGAGACCGCGACGTGCAGGAGACCGCCGACGGAGAGCGATCCGCCCGGAAAGACGTTCACGAACGGCGCATCCGGCGGGCCTTGGTCCACGCCCACGAGAAGCTGCGCGCAGCTTCCGCCCGGTTGGTTAACAAAGACGACGACGCCGCCGATCTCGGCGGTGTGAGCGGCGGTAGGCACGCCCGCGGACCAGTTCGCCGGCACCTCCCAGTCGCCGAACGCGCCCAGCCACGTCGTGATCGGTTGTCCCACCGCCGCGGAGGCCGAACCCCACACCAGTGCGATCGCCACTAGGGGACGGCACAGTCGCCAGGCACGTTGCGGTCGAGGCATGATTCCCTCCTAGGGAGCGAGTGACCCGCGTCGGACCCTGGCTGCCATGCGTCCGTCACGGACGAGCATTTCAAGACCCCCTCCCTGACCGCCCGCCGCCTGCGCGGGCCGCTTCCCGGCTCCGCGATCCGCTTTGAGCATACGCCTGGCTCCAGCGGCTGTCAACGCAAGCGCCGCGTCGAGGACGCCGCTGACACGATGCGATTTCAGCGGCTCCGCACCCTGAGCTGATGGCCTTGCTCGACTTCGCCGGCCCAGTCCATGTCGTAGGCCTCAAGTGAGAAGGCGCTGAATCTGAGGCTGGCCGCAGGCAAGATGCTCGGTCCGTATGAGATCCTCGCGCCACTCGGTTCGGGCGGCATGGGCGAAGTCTACCGCGCGCGCGACACGCGGCTCGGGCGTGACGTGGCGATCAAGGCTCTCGCCCCGCATCTCACCGCTGTTCCCGGGGTCCGTGCTCGTTTCGAGCGCGAGGCGCGCACGATCTCCCGGCATAGCCTTCCGCACATCTGCACACTCCACGATATCGGCCGGGAAAGGGACAATCGCCGGCACATTCCAGGACATGGCGCCAGAGCAGTTGGAAGCGAGGCGGTTGATGCTCGGAGCGACCTGTGGGCCCTGGGGTGCGTGCTCTGCGAGATGGCCACGGGGAAGCGGTCCATCATCCCGGAGGCGGGCGATGCAGGAGGCGCTCTGCTGCTGGCGAGAGTGCTGGGCTTCTATCGGGCGAGTTTGATCTGGTTTAGCGATATTATCTTCCGCTTGTAATTTGCCTAAGATCCGCATAAACTCTCCACCATGGACAGAGTGAGAAACCCCTTCGCCCCTGGTGCGGGCACCCCGCCTCCGGAGCTGGCAGGACGCGATGACCTGCTCGAGACGGTGCGCGTCGTGCTGGGGCGCGTGCGCCTGGCATTGCCGACGAAGAGCATCTTGATGGTGGGGTTGCGTGGGGTCGGCAAGACCGTGCTCCTCGATCGCATGCGCGAGGACGCGGAGCAATCCGGCCTCGAGACCGTCCGCATCGAGGCGCCAGAGAACCGATCGCTCCCGGCCGTGCTCGCTCCGCAGCTCCGCCAGTCGCTGCTGCGGCTCTCGCGTCACGAGCAGGCCAGGGCGCTTGCCATTCGCGCGTTGCGCGCGCTCGCGGGCTTTGCCAAGGCGCTGAAAGTGAAGTACCAGGACATCGAGGTCGGGCTGGACTACGAGCCCGAGCCAGGGCTGGCCGACAACGGGGATCTGGAGCAGGACCTCCAAGCCCTGATCGAAGTGGCCGGCGCTGCGGCGGGGAAAGCCGACACAGCGCTCGTGCTCTTCGTCGACGAACTCCAGTACGTCCCGGAAGAGCAGCTCGCAGCACTGATCACGGGCTTGCATCGCGCCGCGCAGCGCAGGCTGCCGGTCGTGCTCCTCGGCGCGGGCCTGCCCCAGCTCCGCGCCCAGATGGGGCGCGCGAAGTCCTATGCAGAGCGGCTCTTCGATTTTCCCGAAATCGGTCCCCTGCCTGTCGATGCAGCAAGGAGCGCCATTGCAAAGCCGGCTGCAGCGCAGGGCGTCGCCTTCACGGAAGAGGCGCTGGATCGCATCGTGACGCAGACGGAGGGGTACCCCTACTTCCTGCAGGAGTGGGGCAAGCAGGCCTGGGATGCGGCCGCCGTTTCGCCGATCGCAATCGAGGACGTGGAACAGGCCTCCGCCGCGGCCATCGCGGCCCTCGACGCCAGCTTCTTCCGCGTGCGCTTCGACCGCCTCACGCCCGCCGAGAAGCGCTACTTGCGCGCAATGGCAGAGCTGGGACCCGGCCCGCATCGTTCGGGCGATATCGCCGATCAGCTCAGCCGCAAGGTCACGGTGCTGGGACCGACACGCAGCCAGCTCATCGCCAAGGGGATGGTCTGGAGCCCGAGCCACGGAGACACCGCATTCACAGTGCCGCTCTTCGCCGGCTTCATGCGCCGGATCATGCCCGGGGACGATTGGCGGGCCTAGTCGCGGATCCGGCCGGACTACGACTCCTACCGACGCGGTCACGCTTGCAGCAGCCAGGCTGTGGTATCTTCTCCCCTGGAGGTCCGCATGCCAGAACCCACCCGCATCATCGTCGCCCTGACCGGCGCCAGCGCCACGCCCTACGCTTGGCGCCTGCTCGCGCTGCTCGCCGAGGCCGGGGTTGGCGTCGAGCTGATGCTGAGCGAGAACATCGAGGCCCTCTGCCGCGTGGAGCTGGGCACGAGCGCCGCCGACGAGCTGGCGCGGGTCTATGGCGTGGCGCCGCAACCGGGCGAGGCGCTAGGCAAGGCCGCCGACGGCGGTCCCCTCGTGCGCCGCCACGGGCTGGCCGACTTCGCCGCGGCGGCCGCCAGTGGCAGCGGGCGGGACATCCCGATGGTCATCGTGCCCTGCTCGACGGGCACGCTGGGCCGCATCGCGAGCGGCATCAGTGACAACCTCATCACCCGCGCTGCCGACGTCTGCCTCAAGGAGCGCCGCCGCCTGGTGCTGGTCCCCCGCGAGACGCCGCTCAGCGCCATCCACCTGGAGAACATGCTGCGCCTCACCCAGGCCGGCGCCGTGATCCTGCCCGCCAGCCCCGGCTTCTACCAGGGCAGCGAGCGCGTGGAGCAGCTCGTGGACTTCGTCGTCGCGCGCATCCTGAGGCAACTCGGCCTCGGCCGCCTCTCGCCGCAGCCCGGCTGGGGCGAGGAGCCGCCGGCGTGAGCGGGGCAGCCCCCGCCGCAGCGGCGCCCCGCGGCTTCGGCGGCCGCCTGCGCGCCGTGCTCGCCATGATCGCCTTCCCGCACACGCTCTTCGCGCTGCCCTTTGCCCTGTTCGGCACGATGCTCGCCGCGCGCGAGGCGACGCCCCCCGGCTGGCCGGGCTGGCGCGCGCTGGCGCTCATCCTCGGCTGCCTGGTGACCGCCCGCAGCGCGGCGATGGCCTACAACCGCCTCGTCGACCACCGCCTCGACGCCGAGAACCCGCGCACCGCGGGCCGCCACCTGCCGGCGGGCCTGCTAAGCCGCGCCTGGGTGGGCGGCTTCGTGATCGTCACCGCGACGCTGTTCATCGCCCTCGCCACCCTGCTCGGGCCCCTGGCCGGCAAGCTCGCGCCCTTCGCCCTCGCCTGGCTGCTCGGCTACTCGCACGCCAAGCGCTTCACCGTGGCCAGCCACTTCTGGCTGGGGCTCTCGCTGGCCATCGCGCCCATCGGCGCCTGGGTGGCCGTGCGCGGCACGCTGGCCGGCGCACCCTGGTTGCTCGCGGCCGCCGTGCTGCTCTGGGTGGCCGGCTTCGACCTCATCTACGCGCTGCAGGACGCCGCCTTCGACCGCGCGCGCGGCCTCTACTCGCTCGCCGCGCGGCTCGGCGCGCAGGGCGCCTTGCGACTCGCGGCGCTCTGCCACCTGGGAATGCTGCTCGCGCTCGCCGGACTCGGCGTCCAGCAAGGGCTCGGCCTTCCTTTCCACGCCGGCCTCGCCCTGGCCGCGATCTTGCTGTTCTGGGAGCACCGCGTGGTGCGAGGCGGCGAGCTCGCGCGCATCGATCTGGCCTTCTTTCGCCTCAACAGCTGGGTCGGCGTGACGGTCTTCGCGGCCGGCGCGCTCGCCATCCTGCTCGCCTGAGCGCCGCTCTGCGGCTGCGCCCCACCGGCACAATCACCGCTTGCCGGATCGGGCCGGCCTGCCTATCCTGGCGCCGCCGAGCTCTCGGCGGACTCGTGAACAGGCCAGGGAGGGACAATGGGCACGCTGCGCGTCGGGGTCATCGCTTTCGTCAACACCCTGCCGCTCACCCGCGGCCTGGAGAAGAGCCGCAGCCCCGAAGTCGAGCTTGTCTACGCAAGCCCCAGCGCCCTCGCCGACCGCCTGCGCTACGGTGAACTGGACGCCGCGCTGATCCCCGCCGTGGAGTTCTTCCGCGGCGTCGGCGCGGGCATCGTGCCGGGCCTTGCGATCGGCAGCCGCGGCCCCGTGGAGAGCATTCGCTTCCTCAGCCGCCAGCCGCTGGCCGAGCTGGACGCGGTGCTCGTCGACCAGGCGAGCCGCACCAGCGTCGCCATGCTGCGCCTCCTGCTCGACCGCACGCACCGCGTGAGCCCGGACTTCTTCAGCTTCCGGCCCGACCCGGCGCGGCCCTTTCTCGGCCCCGACGGTCTCGAGGCGCCGGCGGCCCTGCTCATCGGCGACGCGGCGCTGGACCTGAACCCCGAGGGCGCGTTCTGCGACATCGACCTGGGCGCCTGGTGGCAGTCGAGCTTCCACCGGCCCTTCGTCTACGCCCTCTGGGTGACGCGCGCCCCGGCCGGCAGTGCGGAGCACGAGCGCCTCTGCGAGCTGTTCACGGCGAGCGCGGCGCTCGGCCGGCGCGAGTTGCCGCTGATCTGCGAGGAGGTCGCCGAGGCCCGCCGCTGGACCGAGTCGCGCGTGCACGAGTACCTCACTCAGCGCATCGACTACCGCCTCGACGACGCCGCGCTCGACGGCCTCGCCTTCTTCCGCGCTCTCTGCCTGGAGAGCTACCTCTGCCCCGATCGGCCGGCCGTGGCCGCGACCCTGGCCGCGCTGCGCGAGGAACTGGCGCGCGCGGGCAGCGCCCACAGCGCCCGCTAGGCCATGACCGGCGGGCCCTGGCTGCGCTGCCGCCTGCCGGGCTTCGCGCCGGCGGCACTCGCCGAGCGCGCCGCGGCCGACCCCGACGCCGTCGACCTCTACCGCGCGGGGCTCGTCCTGCCCGTCACGGCGCCGCCCGTCGCGGACGGGGCCATCGCCGTGCGCGCGGGGCGCATCCTCGCCCTCGGCCCGGCGCGCGCTGTCCTCGCCGCGCACCCGAAGGCGCGCTGCGTGGCCGAGCTGCCGGAGGCCGTCCTCCTGCCCGGCCTCGTCAACGCGCACTGCCACCTCGCGCTCACCTTCGCGCAGGGCGTGCTGCCGCCGAGCGCGGACTTCATCGCCTGGATTCACCGTCTGCTCGCCCTGCGCCGGAGCTGGACGGAGGACGAGCAGCGCCTCTCCCTCGCGGCCGGCCTCGGCGAAACGCTGCGCGGGGGCTGCACGCTGGTCGGCGACATCCTCAGCGAGA
>Ga0194127_10002835_pt1 | contig 22955 bp, 21 predicted proteins | sample TA2KigC100mmetaG_FD_148624 | JGI IMG/M metagenome (GOLD analysis project Ga0194127, IMG submission 148624) | Freshwater microbial communities from Lake Tanganyika, Tanzania - TA2015036 Kigoma Deep Cast 100m | ecosystem: Environmental > Aquatic > Freshwater > Lake | place: Tanzania: Lake...
GGGGGTGACAACGCTTCATTATCGCTTCAGATAGCTGATTTTCAATGAAAAAGCCACACTCCTACCCGGCATTGGCCGGTTCGAAATGGACTGATAATCCAGGTCAAAGATATTACATATTTCAAACATGGCAAAAAAATTCATTTGTTTTGTTCGGAAACTTTTCCCCAACATGATGTTAGAAACCTGATAGCCGGGCATGAAGGACTTGTTATCAGTAGAGGTATATCGCTTGCTGAAGATGTCGATGTGGTACGAAAGTCTGAACCCGGAATAAGCTAAGGTCAACGTTCCGTTGGTTTTATGGAGGGGCGTGTAAATCAGCTGTTTGCCTGCCGACTGATCGTTCTCCGATTTCTTTTTTCCGTAGGTAGAATGGGTGAAGTTGTAGTTCCCTGATAATATGAATGAGATCTTCTTGAAATGCAGCGTGGAAGCAACATTGAGTTCCACACCCCTACCGTTCACCTCATTGATATTCACAGGTTTGAACAAGGAAGGGGATTCAGGTGTCGGTGTCCACATGATCAGGTTTGAAATGTAATTCCAGTAACCGGTCAGGTCGGTTTCAATCGTAAACCGGCTGAGGTTGCTTTTGTTATCCCAGGCCAGTCCTGCCTCACCTGAATAAGACTCCTCAGGATGTAAATCCGGGTTGCCAAAGGTTCTCCAGTAGAGGTCATTCAGGGTTGGTTTGCGGTAATTCCTGCTAACGTTGGTATGGAAAACGAGGTTTGTCTTGCGGAAGATCGTCCATTCCATACCTATGGCCGGCAGGAAAGGCATCATCTCCTGATCAACCATATCCTGTCTTAAGAGCAAGTTGAATTTCAGGGGACGGGATACCAGGAAGTTCAATTGGCTGTAAAGGCCGGTCAACCACCTTTGTTTGGTTCCTTCGTAGGCATCCGAGACCACCCAATCGTAATTGACATCGATGCCAGCTTCCCCGGTCATCCAGGAAAGGGTCTTACGCTTAATGGTGATCTTGTTCCTGATAGCCTGTGTTCTGTGAACATCATCGATGCTATCGTTCATATAATGCAATACATCTTGTGTATAGGCAGTTTTAATGCGCAAATTCCATGTTTCTGAAATGACATAGTACCAGTCAGCGAGCCCGCGAAAGGATTTGTCATCCTGTTTTTCGGTGGTTGGTAAATGGGACCGGGCGGTTGTTGGAGGAAGCTGCCTTTCACTTTGTGTGTACCAAAACTTCCCTCCCAGCACATGTTTTTCGTTGATCTTTAAAAACAACTCTTCGGTTGCTCCAAATTGACGCAAAACATTGTTTTTCATGTATTCACGTTTCCCGGAATAGTCGTTATAGAAAGGGAAGTTGTTGATCCCGTTTGTGTGAAAAGCTTTAACATGATTCTGAATTCGTTTGTTACCAGTATTGACGCTCAGGATGGTGGAAAAATTCTCAAAACTTGAAACCACCTGGGTAAGATGGGCGTTGAGCTGGTTGTTCCAATCGGGATTCCCGGTAACATTGATGATCCCACCAAATCCGCCACTCCCCTGTGAGATGCTGGCTGCTCCGTAGTAGAGTTCAATTCCATCGGTGAGGGAAAGTGGTATGAGCGACAGATCCGACTGCCCCAGCATGGGGGAATTGATGTTGATCCCATTCCACTCAAGTTGGGTATGGTAGGATGTTGTCCCACGAAATGAAGCGGTAGCTAGGCTGCCAGAACCATATGTTTTAAGAAAGATGGAAGACTGCTGCATAAGCAGATCAGCCAGGTTCTGATAATTATACCTCTTTAAATAGGTTGAATCAAAAAAAACCCTTTTCAAGCCAATACTTTTGACAGGAATAGCGCCTTTGATGATGACTTCCCGGAGTTCAAGGGTGTCACTGATGTTTTGACCGGAGGTTTTTACAACCGGTAACACTCCGGCGCCGATCAGGAAGATGAGCAACCCATTGCAGATTGCCTGTATTCGTTTACAGTTTGGCAATTTGAATGAAGTGAGGGATTCTGTTTTTCTGATTGATCTCTACATAGTAATAGCCGGTTGATAAGGCTGATACGTCCACCCTTGAGGGAACGTGGACTTCTGTCTGATGGATCAAAGACCGGCCAGCCTGATCAAAAATTTCGATGGTGATTATTTGCTGTCCTTCCTTTGACAGGATGGTTATTTCGTCCGTGCATGGAACAGGAAATACCGCGTAAACAGATCTATGGGTTGTTTCAGTATCATCCATTGCTGCCGGTGCAAAATGGATCACACCTACCCCATCGAGGTCAAAGCCACAGGAATAGAAGGGGGTGGGCCATGGGTCGTTGATCATGTTCCCAAGCCCGTCGTAGGATGCAAAGCTTTGCTGTACGCATCCGCCAACATCGACAATCCGGACATGGGTGACACGCTGGATGTCGATATGGAGGCTATCGCCGATATCTGACAGGTCGAAGGGCATTCCAAAGTCCATCCGGTACTTCCCGGCCAGGTTATGTATCTTTATCGGATCCAATGTTCCGAAGGTGCTTATCTGTAAGATGGAAGGTGTCAGGGAAACAGATGGGAAACGGACAAAATGGGTACCATCAGAGCTGACTTCAACAAATCCAAGTTCCAGAAAATTATTACTAAATCCGTTTTCAAATATGGCGAAATCAAAGCCATCGCCATTGGTAATGGGGTTTTGAAAAGTCAGCGTTGCCGTACCTTTATCACCCAGGCTTACGGACAAATTATCGGCTTTCCCGATTCCATCTGCCGGGATTCCGTATGAAGCCCTGTTGTTTCCGTTATAGGTGATGGTTGTATCGGAGAGGTTGATGTAGCCTCTAATGATGGAGCAGGTAGTGGCCCACCCCCGGATAATGGTGCTATCCCGGTAAATGGCAGTTGTACCTGAATCCCCGGCTGCAGGCGGGTATTGAGCACACACGCTGGCAGAGAAACATAAAAGGAATACCGGGAACCGGAAGAGGTATTTCCGGATCATGGGATTACTTCCTGATGATTTTCTTGCTTGTGGAAAACTGTGATGTCTGAACATTCAGGAAATAAACGCCTTGCGGAAGTTGATCCAATTCCACCGCAGACTTGTCTTCATTTCGTGTTGAAAAACGCAAATATTCCCTTCCCATCACATCGACAAGTGATATCTGTTTTTCTCCTGATAGGTCGTGGAAGAAAAGGGTGACCTTATCCGTGACAGGGTTGGGATATATTGATACCTTCTCAGAAATGGCTTTGTTTTCAACGCCAACAGGTGTCCGGAAATCAATTGCGATGGCTTCGGCAGCCAGTCCGGTGGCGAATGTTGTCACCGAGTCGCCGGTAACGGTAGCCACACCGCAGATGCCAAAGGTGGTGTTATTCCCAATGTTCATGTAGAAGCGTTCGTTGATGTAGTCGAAATCGCTGCGGGTGATATAGATGTGGTTAACAAAGCCCGGGTCGGGAATGATGGTTGTGTCAACGATCGCGTGATTAGGTATATTGATCGATCCAATCCCATTGTTGATTCCAAGGAACAAGAGGTCATTATACACATCAACACCTTTCCCGAGACTGACACTGAAATTATATAGGTTTGTTTGTCCATTGAGGATATTGGAGATGGCCAGGTTCCCGGTGGTTCCATTTTCGGGAGTTCTGAAGATGGCGATGATATAATTGCCATAGGTGTAAATATCATGGATGATGTTGGTGGATGTGCCCAGATCGATGACCCTTTTCACTGTTTTGGATTTCAGGTTGACAACGGCGATTTTGGCCATGGGATTTGTTGACCCACCATTGCAGGCAATGTAAGCAGAATCGTAGAGAACAGCAATGCCGGCGGCTTCGCCTGGAAGTTGGAGCCGGAAAGAAGTTGTAAGATCCGGAGCATGCAGTGCTTCAAGGAAATAATATACCGAAGGAAATTTCTTTGATACCAGGAGCAAATCCTTATACAGGGCAATCCTTGAAAGACCGGAATCCTTCACTGCCGCCAGACGTTCATACGTATCCAGGTTGTACTTGACAATCGAATCCTGAGCTGCGACATAGGCCAAGCCATAGCTTACTACCATGTCCTGAACGGATTGGGTACGGATCGTATCAAATATTCCGCTGGATTGTGTGCCGGGAAGGTAGTATTGCATGGTTACATAATCGAGAAAAGGTGGTGTTGTTTCCATTCTTCCACCATTGGCAATGATTACCTGTTCTACCCACTCATTTTTTGGGGGATAGGTACTCGTAACAGAACAAATTGCAATTGTCAGGAGGCTGATATACAGCCAGTTTTTTCTATTATTCGTCATGTGTCTTTCTTTTTTGGTTTTCGGGATAAGCAAAATTACTAAAAATCGGTTCAGCTTATCAGAAATGTGTATTTTTACCGCATCATTGAAATGTGCCTGATTATGAAAAAGATTCTGGTTTTATTCCTCATCCTTTTATTTGGCGGGCCTTCGCTGATCTTCACATCATGCAGCAGCAACGAACGGGTGAGCTGTCATTATATGTCGAACAAGAAGATCCACGGTAACCGGAATAAGAACAATTATGGCATATTGAAATCAAAGAAGTACCGCGCCATCAAGAAAGAATATGTGATCAATAACAAACGGAAATGATCCCCGAATAAGGATGCGTTGCTGCCGAAATTTACCCTCTCTTCTATTCCTGTTTTTTTCTTGTTGCCCTCCTTTCATGTTCCAGGACTAGACGTCCCAGGTTTTTTGTGGCGCTGTCAACCCGGCTCTGAGCCATCTTCAAAGAAGTCCTCAAACGCAGGATAAAACATCGTTTTTTTCGATTGTTCAAGAGAGAATGTGAAGTACTTTAATGTTGCTGTTGAACAAATCTTTCCTTCCTGATCCATCAAATCCACCTGTAATTCTGCCAGGTTACGGCGATGGGAGATCAATCTTGACCGAAGTTCAATTTCTCCTTTTGTTACATATACCGGATGATGGTACCTTACTTCCATGGAAGCTGTGACGCCACCGGTTTTCAATTTAACGAATACCACCCAGCTGGCGATCTCATCCATCAGGGTGGCCTGTATCCCGCCATGCAGGACATCTTTGTATCCCTGGTAGTCCTTTGAGGGAGCCCATCTGCAGCGAATCTCCTCTCCCACTTCGGTGAAGTTCATCCGCAGCCCGATCGGATTTTTAGGTGAACAACCAAAGCAATTGTAGCCGGAAACGGTAGCAAACGGGTTTCGAATATGGCGCATGGGAAGTAACGCTTTTAAGCTAAATGTCAGGCGCTATTTTTCTATACCGTCTTTGTATTTGATGACTTTCTTCTGCTTGCCGGTCTCATCCATTTCAGTCCATATTCCATCACGTTTTCCGGCTTTGTAGAGCCCGGTCAGTTTGACCTTGCCATCAGGAAAATATTCGGTATAGACTCCTTCGGGTTGGTTAGCGACATAGATGGTCTCGCTCAAAATGTTTCCTTTCTCGTCAAAGGTTTTCTGAACCCCTTCAAATTTGCCATTTTCATAGGAATACTCGGCAATAACCGATCCGGCTGAATTATACCACCTGGTTACACCATTCTTGATGTCATTTTGATAATAAGCCTCCTCCTGAACTTTCCCATCATCATAGTACTGTTTCCTCAAGCCATGTTTCTTTCCTGCTTGATAATCAATCTCGATATCCGGGAACTCATTGAACTGCTTGTAGTAGATGCAATGCCCATCCACTAGATCTTGCTTGTAGAACTCCTGTGAGGTCAATCTCCCTTTCGGGGTAATGGTAAGGACGATCCCGTTTTTCTTACCGTTTTCAAAGTATTCAAGCTTCGTTACCAACCCTTTTTCATTCATAGTGATCCAGTTTCCCTGCTTCAGACCATCTTTATACATCCCCTTTTGAACCAGGTTAAGGGATTTTTCTTCCCAGTAACCTGTCTTCTGGTTTTTTGAATTGATCTTGTTGATCGTTGTATCCTTATTTGATGCTGCCGGTTTAACGGGAACCATCGCAGCTTTGTCCTGGGCAAAGAGCGTCAAGGAAAATGACAAGAAGAGCGCTAAAAGTAATGTTTTCATAGGATGAATATTGAAATGAATTGCAAAGTTACATGTTTATTTTAACGGTGAGTTGATGCCGACAAGATCAAATGAGGTGGCATCGGTTATCAGGATCTGAGCGAAAGAACCTGCTTTAAGCCTTTTTGAGTTTTGGATGATCACCTCATTGTCAACTTCCGGCGCATCGTATTCGGTTCTACCTACATAATGCGCTCCTTCTTTTCTGTCGACAAGTACTTCAATGTTTTTTCCGATGAATGACCGGTTGTGTTCTTCTGCTATTTCCTGCTGGATGGCCATGAGCGCTTCAAGACGTTTCATTTTTATGGCTTCAGGAACCTGTTTGGGAAGATGATAGGCCGATGCGAATTCTTCATTTGAGTAGGCAAAAACACCTAATCTTTCAAAACGCTGTTCGCGGATAAACAACTGGAGTTCCTCAAAATCCTTTTCTGTTTCTCCGGGAAAACCGGTGATCAGGGTTGTCCGGATCGCAATACCCGGCACCCTTTTCCTGATCTCTTCCAGAAGCATGATCGTTGCTGATTTACCAATTCCCCTTTTCATGGATTGAAGGATGTGGTCACTGATATGCTGGACAGGGATATCGAGATATTTACAGACCTTCGGATGACGTTGCATCACATTTAGAAGTTCCAGGGGAAAATCGGCCGGATAGGCATAGTGGAGTCTGATCCGCTTGAGTTGCCTGATCTCAGCCAAGCGATGGACAAGTTCAGCGATCTTTCTTTTTCCGTAAAGGTCAACGCCGTAATATGTCAGATCCTGGGCGATGAGCATTAATTCCCTGACGCCTCCTGATGCAAGCATTTCAGCTTCTTCCACAAGAGATTCCAGGGTACGGGATACATGTTTCCCACGGATCAGCGGAATGGTGCAAAAGGAACAACGCCGGTTACACCCTTCCGATGTCTTCAGATAAGCCGTGTGTTTTGGCGTAAATGGCACCCGCTCAACCAGGTGATGGGCATCATACCGGTTAGTTAGGCTTCTCATAACATCGACCATCTTATTGGCGCCAAACACCTCATCGATCTCGGGTATTTCCTCCCGGATTTCCGTGGCATAAAGTTCGGTCAGGCAGCCCATCACGATCAGTTTTGCAATTTTGCCTCCACGTCTGAACCTGGCGAGGTTCAGGATGGTATCGATGGATTCTTCCTTGGCATCGTGGATAAAGCCGCAAGTGTTCACAATGACAATATCACCCGGATTGATTTTCCGCTCATGTACAAGAGAAAATCCTGTTTGCGCCAATCGTCCTGCGAGAACCTCAGAATCGACAATATTTTTGGCGCATCCGAGGGTGATAATATTGATACGCCGGTGGGTATTAGGGTGTCTCAAGGGGTTGACTGACTGAAAAGGCTGTCGACAAATTCCATCTTGTTGAAAATCTGGAGGTCTTCCATCCCCTCTCCTATTCCGATGTATTTGACCGGTATTTTAAACTGATCGGAAATGCCGATGACCACCCCACCTTTGGCGGTGCCATCGAGTTTGGTAAGGGCGATGGCGTTGACCTCTGTTGCTGAGATGAATTGCCGTGCCTGTTCGAAGGCATTCTGTCCGGTAGAGGCATCCAGGACGAGCAGCGCTTCGTGGGGTGCACCCGGGATCAGCTTCTGCATCACCTTTCTCACCTTGGAGAGTTCATTCATCAGGTTCACCTTGTTGTGAAGCCGGCCTGCCGTATCGATGATCACCACATCTGCCTCCCGCGAAATGGCTGATTTGAGTGTATCAAAGGCGACCGATGCCGGATCTGATCCCATGGACTGGTAGACGATTGGGACTCCCGCTCTTTCGCTCCATATCTTCAATTGGTCGATGGCAGCAGCACGGAAGGTATCGGCAGCGCCAATCAAGACCGATTTCCCTTTGGTTCTGAATTGGTAGGCCAGTTTTCCGATGGTTGTTGTTTTTCCAACCCCATTCACCCCAACTACCATGATCACATAGGGTTTAATCCCTTCAGGGACGGAGAGTTCGATCAGGTCGGTTGTATTGTTTTCTGCAAGAAGGGCAGCGATCTCTTCCTTCAGGATTTCGTGCAATTCAGAGGTGTTCATGTATTTATCCCTGGCCACGCGTTGCTGAATGCGCTCGATGATCCGGAGGGACGTTTCGACACCCACATCAGAGGAAACCAGGATCTCTTCCAGGTTGTCCAGCACTTCATCGTCAACCTGCGATTTACCAACGATGGCGCGGGATATCCTGGAAAAGACCGATGTCTTGGTCTTCTCCAACCCTTTATTCAGGTTTTCTTTCTTGTCTTTGGAAAATATGGATAACCAGCCCATGTGTCAGCAGTTAGACAAAAAAAGCTTTTTCCTGCGGAAGAAAAAGCTTTGTTGTTCGCTTGGAAAATGATCTACCGGTTATATTCGCCGGCAATAAACTCTTTCACCTTGTCGTTTGGCACAACAGTCTCTTTAAAAACATAGGCGCCGGTTTTGGGCGACTTAACCATCCGGATCACTTTCGCGAAGTCTTTTCCGGAACTCTGCAGGGTAGCAACTACTTTCTTTGCCATATCTCAATACTATTTGATTTCTTTATGAATGGTCATCTTCTTCAGAACGGGGTTGTACTTCTTGATCTCCAGCCGTTCCGGTGTGTTTTTCTTGTTTTTAGTGGTGATATATCTCGACGTTCCCGGCATACCACTGGTTTTGTGTTCGGTACATTCCAGGATCACCTGAATTCGTTGATCTTTACTCTTCTTTGCCATGTCCTGATAATTTTGGACTGCAAAAGTAGTAATATTATTCGAAATGAGAAATAGTATCCATTAAATATTATGCAAACCATTACTTTTACACCCCGATGAACTGGACTCCCTACATCAGAGGTTTTGAAAGCTACCTGAAACTGGAGAAATCCTTATCAGGTAATTCAGTGGAAGCTTATGTTCACGATGTCGAAAAACTGGTGCAGTATTTCGAAGCCCGGAATGTAAGTCCAACACCAGCTGAAGTAACACTTGATGATCTGCACGGTTTTATCAAGTGGATCAACGAGTTATGCATGACTTCCCGAACCCAGGCCAGGGTAATTTCGGGTATCAGGGCATTCTATAAATATTTGATCATTGAAAACCTCTCCATCAAGGATCCAACCGAATTGCTCGAATCTCCGAAGATCGGGCGCAAGCTTCCGGTCACCCTGAACCTGGAAGAGATCAATGCCCTGATCGCAGCCATTGACCTTTCAAAATCGGATGGAGAGCGCAACAAAGCTATCCTGGAAACCTTGTATGGTTGCGGGCTTCGGGTTTCAGAGCTGACCGACCTGAGAATTTCCAATATCTACCCCAAGGAAGGGTTTCTCCGTGTAATCGGTAAAGGCAACAAAGAACGGCTGGTTCCTGTGGGTGGCACGGCGCTCAGACAATTACAACGGTATATTCATGAAGTGCGGGTTCATGTCCCGGTTAAGAAGTCATTTGAAAACCATGTATTCCTGAACCAGCGAGGTTACAAACTCAGCAGGGAATACATTTACATGATGATCAGGGATCTGGCACAAAAGGCAGGTATCCGGAAAAAAGTCGGGCCCCATACGTTCCGTCACTCCTTTGCCACACATCTGGTGGAAGGAGGCGCTGACCTCCGGGCTGTCCAGGAGATGCTTGGGCATGCCTCCATAACAACAACCGAGATTTACACCCATCTTGACCGCGACTACTTGAGAACGACTATTCTTCAGCATCATCCGAGGGGTTAGGACAATTATCAATTATCAATTATCAATTATCAATTATCAATTATCAAGGATCAGTGATCAATGATCGGTCAGAATACTATGAGGGGTTTGAAAATTAGTGGGATTACTTGAAGGGGGAGTCGGGTTCCTTGGCCATATGGTTGTAAGCCATTTTGCTGATCCAGGACGGGAAGAATTTATTCAGCAAGACGGTGAGTTTGCCTTCCTTGAAAGTAAGGATGAGGCTGTTTTTTCTTTTTTCGATAGCGCAGATGATAAGAGTGGCGACTTTTTCCGGTGTCATCATCTTCGATTCATTCCTTGGGGTTTCACCCTGGTTTGATCCATTGGCAGTAAGGGCTGTTTTCCGAATATTGGTAGAGGTAAATCCGGGAGCAGCAACCAACACATGAAGTCCCTTGTATTGATTCTCACACCTGACCGTATCCAGGAATCCCCTGACTGCAAATTTGGAAGCGGAATAGCCTGTCCTGCCCGGAAGTCCAACATATCCGGCAATGGAGATCACCCCTACCAGTGATCCTTTCGAGTGCAGAAGGTATGGAAGGGCATATTTACTGCAGTAGACGGTACCCCAGAAGTTCACATCCATCAATTGATGCAGCACACGCAGATCAACCGCCTCAAATACCGCCCGCATGGAGATCCCGGCGTTGTTGATCAGCACATCAATGATCCCAAACCGTTCGACTGTTGTCTCGATCAATTTCCGGCATTCATCTTCCCTGGTCACATCGGTAGGCACCATGATCACTTCGGAGGACATCTTTCTGGCTGCTTCGGTGACTTCCCTCAGCTTTTCTGCGTCCCTGTCGGCCAGCGCCAGCCGGCATGACAGCTGTGCAAAGTGTATTGCCAGCGCCCTTCCAATGCCGGATGCACCGCCGGTGATGATCACCACTTTTCCTTTCCAATCCATCATGTAGCCTGTTGGTTTTGGAGGCCAAACATACCGCTTTTTCCGGAATTCTTTATACTTTTAGCTGCTGTTTTTAAACATGGAATTACCAGATCTGTTTCGGCTTTACCTGGGGCTTCCTTCCAAAAAGCCCATGATGCTTGAGATTGAACGAGCAGAAGGGATCTATTTATTTGGTCCGGGAGGGAAAAGGTATTTTGATCTTGTCTCCGGAGTCTCTGTGTGTAATACCGGTCACCGGCATCCGGAGGTGATAGAAGCCATACGTCTGCAGATGGATGCATACCTCCATGTGATGGTTTACGGGGAGTTTGTCCAATCTCCTCAAGTCAGGTTTGCCGAGCTGCTGGCTAAACAACTTCCTGGTTCGCTTTCCTCAGTCTATTTCGTAAATAGCGGCAGTGAAGCCATCGAAGGGGCAATGAAACTGGCCAAGCGGGTGACGGGACGCACCGGGATGATCTCCTTCCGGAATGCCTATCATGGCAGCACACAAGGGGCTTTGAGTATTCTGGGAGATGAGCACTGGAAGACCTCTTTTCGCCCGCTGATCCCCGACACCATGCTGATTCGCTTCAACCATAAGGATGACCTGCAGTGTATTACGGAACGAACTGCCTGTGTGGTTGCAGAAGTGGTCCAGGCAGAAGCAGGTGTCATCCTTCCGGAGGATGGTTACCTGCAAGCGCTTGCACTGCGTTGCATAGAAACCGGTACTTTGCTGGTTCTCGATGAGGTTCAGACCGGCTTTGGCCGATGCGGTTCCCTTTTTGCATTTGAAAAATATGGGATCATCCCCGATATCCTGGTTATCGCCAAGGGGATGGGTGGCGGCATGCCATTGGGCGCATTCATTGCATCCAGAGAGATCATGGATGCCCTCACTTTTAATCCGGAACTTGGCCATATCACTACCTTCGGCGGGCATCCTGTGTCGTGCGCTGCAGGATTGGCAAATTTGCAGGTTATCTTACACGATCGTCTGGCTTTGGGAGCAGAACAGAAGGGAAAAATATTCTTTGATCTATTGTCAGGTCACCCGGCAATCAAAGAGATCAGATTCAGTGGACTCATGCTGGGTGTTGAATTGGAAAGTGCCGCAATGACGAGCAAATTGTGGAGCTTGCTCACTGAACATGGCGTCATCATTGACTGGTATCTCTTCAGTCCGACCACTTTCAGGATTTCCCCTCCCCTTACGATCAGCGCGGCGGAGATTTCCGAAGCATGCAGCATCATCAACCGTTGCCTGGATCAACTCATCAAATAATTTCAGTCATGCCTGTGTACCAACTCTTCGATGAAATCTTCTTTCCCGACCCAAGTTATGCCCGGGAAGACGGACTTCTGGCGATAGGTGGTGACCTCAGCGTTGACCGGCTGTTGATGGCATATATGAAAGGGATCTTTCCCTGGTTTGAAGATGATGAGCAGATCCTTTGGTGGTCTCCCGATCCACGGTTTGTCCTCAAACTGGAAGATTTCAAGATACCTGAAAGCCTGGAACGTACGGTACGGAAACATAAGTTTACGGTATCTTTCGACACAGCATTCCAACAGGTGATCAGGCATTGCGCTACGATCAACCGCAAGGGTGAATTTGGCACCTGGATCACTCCGGGCATGGAGAGAGCCTATATCGCCCTGCATGAGGAAGGTTTTGCCCATAGTGTCGAGGCGTTCGATGGAAAAAAGCTGGTGGGCGGGTTGTATGGCGTTTCGATTGGTCGGGCTTTCTTTGGAGAATCGATGTTTCACGTTGAGCCGGATGCATCGAAGGTAGCGTTATATCACCTGGTGAAAAGGCTCCAACGGTGGAGGTTTCTTTTCATCGATTCACAAATAGAGACCGACCATATGAAGGGTTATGGAACGACCCATATTTCGAGAGATGCCTATCTGAAGCTTCTGGAAGAGGCGCTACGCTTTGATACACATGGTGGTAAATGGACAAATTGCTGACAAGATGGAACACAACGATTTCATGAAAGAGGCCATACGATTGGCTGAAGAGAATGCCACGAGCGGATTGGGCGGACCCTTTGGGGCTGTCGTTGTCAAGGATGGGAAGATCATCGCCACTGGCGTCAATACCGTGACTGGGACAAATGATCCAACGGCTCATGCGGAAGTTAATGCAATCAGGAATGCCTGTAAGGCGTTGTCGGATTACCGGTTGATTGGTTGTGATCTATATTCCAGTTGTGAGCCCTGCCCGATGTGCTTCGGGGCCATCTACTGGGCGCGGTTCAGGAAGGTTTTCTACGCTGCCACCCGCAAAGAAGCTGCCCAATCGGATTTTGATGATTCTTTCATCTATGATGAAATAAACCTCCCTTTTAACGAAAGAACGATACCTTTTGAGCATATTCCACATCCTGATTCGATCAAGCCTTTCAGGAAATGGGATGAGCATGAGGGGAAGAAGAGGTATTGATATTCGAGATACGAAACCCGATATTCGATTTTCGAAATCTAAAACCCCAGTTTCTTTCTAATATTTTTCGGCACTGCATTCTTGTGAACCATGATATCCATGGTCTTGTATTCTACGAAAGGCTTTGATGCGTAGAAATATCCTTTGTAAGAGTTGCCATCGGTGCCCCAGCTGTTTTTAACAATATAATAGGTGCTGCCTTGCCGGTCGTTGGCCATGCCGGTGATGTGCATTCCGTGATCGTCAGTAGTCTGGTAATTATCGTAACCTTCCTGGTGCATTTCCTGGGTGATGGTTTTTTCCAGGCCGGGTTTTTCAAAGGTATAGAGTTGCTTGTCCTTTTCGCTGTTGGAGAGCGCTTCCCAGCGAGATCTTTCGAGGTTGCTCAGTTCGGCGATGTTCTTCTCCGGGACAATGGCCACGCCATTTTTCCAGGAGAACCCCTTTTCACTGACATCTGCGCCCCAGGCAACTGTGTAGCCGGTGTTGATGGCGTTATCGATCACCTCGATCATTTCATTCAGCGGGACATTGTAGACCATCCCATGTGACCAATTATCAGGCAATTCAATCACAAACTGGGAATAAAACGGGTGATGGGTAAAAGATGCGATTTCCACGTAGTCATCCGGGTTGACGCCCAACATATCCGCAAACGAGCGGGGAGTGTATTCCTTTCCTTTATAAGTGAACTTCTCCGGGACTTCTCCGAGGTATGCATCCAGGATCCCCTGATAGCCTTTCATCCAGACGGGGGTGAGCTTCTTATTTTCATTTTTAATGACTCCTTCGAGGTAGGCTTTCAGCACTTCGTCCATCTCTCCGTGCACGTGGTCCTTCTCCCCGATTACCTTGCCGGAATAGACTTCCTCCGGGAGCATTCCATAGTTTTTGATAACATCTGTCACATCATGGAAGGCGCCGCCACCGGCGAAGTTGTTCGTGCCATGGTAGCGGACGTGCAGTTTCGCTTTATCTTCATAGGATTTCCGTACGCAGTACATATCCGAGAGATCGAAGGTATCCTTTCCCATCCGGAGCAACTCGGATTCGATGAAAGAGATGGTGCTGAAACTCCAGCAGGTTCCGGAACGGTATTGGTTCTTTACCGGAGAGGCAGGTAATTGTTTGATGACAGTAAATACATAACCGGAGTCCTTTTTGACTTCCTGGTTATCCTGTGCATTTGCATTTGATGATAGGGTCAGCAGGAAAGCCAGACCCAGGATGATGGTGATGAGCTTTTTCATATGCTTTTTGATTTTGACTTTTCACTTATTTGTGTCCTTTGCGCCTGACTTGGTGTCCTTTGTGGTTAAATAGACATTTTCTTAACCACGAAGGACACGAAGTATTGCACAAAGGGCACGAAGGTGTTGTTTTGAATTTGGGAGCAAAGGTAGCAGGAAGACCGATTACAGGAAGGAAAATTTTGACGAAAGTTGCGTTTTCTCCGGTGTGTTGGGTGATAATGATAGGTTGATTCATCTCTTTAAAAAATACTATTTCTGAAGTAATACCAATATGTCCAATGAACAGTTTTAGAAATACGGGGATTTTTGATGACCCAAGTCTAATGGAATAAGATATATCATCTTCGTTCTTTCCTAAGAGTTCAAACATACTATGTACCTGTTTTACGTAAATATATACATCACTTATAAAAAGGTTGTTTTTGACGTATTGTCAAAGGTTATAAATAATACAGGTTCAAGTATTATGATTTTACACGAATATTTATGTCTTAAAGGCATATATATCTTCTCTCCAAATACTCCAACCACCTTATGAATTCCTCATTTGGTAAGTATTTTCGACATATTTTAAAAAATCGTTCATAGGTCACGCCCTGAACCCTATCCCGATATTCAGGTTTCAACAACTCCTGATATCCCGAGATAACTTCGGTGAAGTGGATATTCCCTTCAGGGTAAAAGGTTAAGGAATGGAAATGACTATACTTTGGTTTATCTTCAATCAGGATACTCTCTCCCAATAATTGGTTCCTCCATACCTGACGGTAGTCATCTTGTTTTAGAAGAGAGAGAATACCTTTTTGAAAAACCCCGGATTTGCAAGATCGTCGGTAATAAAGGGAAGTCTCATCTTCTACATCCCTCTTTTCCTTTGATCCATTCTTTAATTCATAGGATCGTTCTGTGTATTTGACTTCAATCCCTAGTATTCCTTCTGAACCATCAACATGTCGGTATTCAATATAAGTATCAAAGGAGGTTCTATCATCCAAATATTTAGACGGAGGAATTTCCGGATATTCAATTTTTAAAAGAGTGATCTGTTCGATAATACCACCAAGGATCTCATTGAACACCTGTTTCCCAAATTCCTTATCCCGGTCCAACGGTATAAAAAAATTGAACGGGATATGTTCACTCCGAAGTAAATTACAATACAATGGTTTCCGAAAACCCGGATACCGGTTTTTAACTGAAGAAAAAATATAGAATCCCGAATAAAAATTCATACCCTTTTTACCATCTTCATCCAGAAGAACATTGATATACCTATCAAACCAGACTTTTAAAACCTCGGAACGGAATCGGGATTGATGATTCCTACAATTTCTTTTGAAATCATAATCGGAAAGGTACTGGTTCTTGGACAAGGGGCGAACCCAGTCCTCGATCTTGGTTTTTTCATATTTTGAAAGGGTTTTTAGATCAATCTTTTGAAGAGATTCAAGAATAGTCGGTTTAATATCCATATGTACTAATACAGGCTGAAGTCTGTACCATTTTGGATCTAGTGTGAAGCTTGACCAATATGATTCAAATGATGGTATTATTTTTTCCCCACCGTCCCAATCATCCAAATCGAACTTCATAAAAGAAAATTTCTTGATAAACATGGTGGTTCCGTCAACCGAGATGCGGAATATTTTTTCTTCACCACCTTCAATTCCAAAATGTAATACCAGTTCTTCCATCTGCTAAAATGTCCTTTTAAGTTCCGATTCGATTGAAATTCCAGTGGATAATGTAAGGAACAATGGTGAACAGAAAAAATATTTTCTATTCTTGTTTAACTCTCCTATCAACCAGGATAGTTTTATTTTATCCATTTTTAGCAATGATGAAAACATATCGACACGTTTATTCCAAATATTCCCTGTAGGAATTATAATATTTTCATGTTTAAATTTGACTTCAAAGGTTATTTCTTCATCAGAAGAAGAATCTTCAAATAATTTAAACTTAACTTTCATGTGATTTATTCCGACAGGTCGACCTCCTGTGTTCTCCAGTGTCAGGTAAATTATACACCTATATGAAGTTTCATTATGTTCAACAAAATGAATGGATTCAACATTATAACTTGATAAAATCCTGTACTCTGGTATCACATTCTTGTTATCCCATAACATCAAATCCAAGTCATAACGGGTAGAAAAATCAGTTCGGGAGTTTTTTCTGACCAGTGAAATATTCTGGTATGAATTCTTTTCTTTTCCATTGGGATGATATGTCTTATAATTCCTGATGATATGGGGCTTATCCATTGAAGGGGGAATATGTATGATACTTAAAGAATGACCCTGATACCGCATATCAAAAGTATTAATCTCAAAAAGACGATCAACCCGTTTGTTTATAAGGTTCACAATATCAGATGGATCGACCGGTAAAGTACTATCCTTGAATTCCTTTGTTTTTTCATCATACCCAATGACAATAATCCCGTCCGGACCGAAAGTATTGACCATTGAAGTCGTGTCCTTGACAAATTCTTGGATGTCTCTTTCTTTTTTAAGATCATACCACTCCCGTTTGAAATCGAACTTGGAATTTTCGACCGTAAGTCCGCTGCTTGATTGTTCGATATAAGATGAAACTATCCTTTCAATATCTTCCTTTGTCGTCATAATCTATGTGATTGATCTCTTTTCGAAATTGTTTTAACTCTCCCTTTGGCACGATCAAAACTTCTGAGGTATCAAAATCTATTGTATCCCGTCTTATCAGTAAATCCTTGGCATAACCAGTCAGAGATACATCAGGTACAAGAAGATCGCGTTCTTCCTGGGATATCAATTCCTTTTTCAGCATTTTGTCAGCAACCAGTCGGTAATAGCCGGCCATGTCAGGTTTCAGGCGACCGTTTTCGAAAGAGCGCATGAACCATTTGGGCCGTGGGACGATACTGGCGAGGAAGATGGCTTCTGACAGGGTGAGTTGCGATACATCTTTATTGAAGTAGAACATGGAGGCCTCCTGCGCGCCGTAGACCATCGGTCCCCATTCGATGATGTTGAGGTAAACCTCGTACATCCTTTCTTTCGACGACAGTCTGTTGGTTTCCATCAGCCAGACGATCAGGATCTCCTCGAGTTTCCGGGCGATGGTCTTGTTCCGGTTCAGAAAGACATTTTTCACCAGTTGCATGGAGATGGTGCTGCCCCCACGGGCAAAGCGTTTGGCTTTGATGTTGGCTGTGACGGATCCCTCAATGGATTCCATGCTGAATCCATTGTGATTGAAAAAGCCCCCATCTTCGGAGGTCATCACGGCAGATCTCAGGTATGGAGATATTTGATCTAATCTCCTGAAGTTTGGATTTTGCGGGCCAACCAGGAACGACCGGACAGGCGCCCCGTACTCATAAGCGGTATAGGTGAATGTGTCGTTGATCATGGTGAAGTTGGTCCTGCCGAAATGGATGATCCTGAAATTCTTCTTTTTCAGCACTGATTCAACATGCACAGAATCAGGATGGTCGATATCCACAAAACATTTCAGGTGATAGCTGAGGGTTCCGGTGGTCTTGATCCCGCGCAGGTTCACAAACAAGCCGGGAGGAAGGGATTCGAAGAGTTCATCGGAAAGGAAAGGTTTCTTGTTCAGGATGAGCGTGACCTGTCTGCGTGGTTTCGGCTGGTACCTAAGGTATGGATATAGCTTCAGCCTGTTAAACTGTACCGCGGTCAGGCTGTCCATTTCAAAATAATTCTCTCCGGCATGAAGCACATACTGCACAACGAGGTTATCGAAGGCCACTTCTTCCTTTGATATCCTTGGGTGGTTGATCTGAAACCCGTGTATGGCTGCCCCGCCTTTTAAGGTAAAGACATCATTGGAATATGCATTTCCATACAGACTGAATGTGATCGAGTCAAAAGCCAGGTCACCGCCCCACTTGTATTTCAGGTAAGGGATGACGACCTTCTCCTCCCCTATTCCATGCCACCGGAAGATGGCGATCCGGTTACCGGCATCCAGCCTGCCTTCGAACACCCAGGAGATCGTATCCTTGTCCTCCACCGCGATCACATCCGATTTGAAACGATGGTCGGTGATGGAAAAATCATCGATATGGAGCAATACCGGGTGGTTATTCTCGGTATATCTGCAGTTGAAATTGATGATCCGTATCGAGGCCGGGACCTTGTCGAAGATGACATTAAACAACCGGTTGACACGCTCGTTGTAGGGAGAGGTGGATGTGATGACGGTATCCCTCTTTTGCTCTTTCTTCTTCGGGATCAGGAACCCGTAGTTATTCAGGCTATCGTTGCGGACCACATTGATGAGGGTGTTTTCGAGCAGGAAATCCTTCAGGTTGATCCTTGCCAGCAGGAGGCTGAAGAAACCCAGTTTGGCTCTGATCCTGCAGGTTTTAAAGAGGGTATCACCGTCGATCGGGCGCAGGGAGAGGGAATCAACTTCAAAAGTGCTGAAGCCGCTCAGGTGTATCCGACCGATCTTCAGTTCCGCCTGGTGCGCCTCATTGAAACTCCGGATCTTGCTCCTTGCCAGGCCATTGATGATGGGGTTCCGGAACAGGAAGAGGAGGAGAATGATCAGGATGAAAGAGGCTCCTGCAATCAATATCACCCGGAGGATGATCCGTTTATGGTGGATGATGAAACCGGTGATCACCAATAACAGCCAGGTGATATTATCGAAGTCAAAAATGGATTTTAGTTTTTCTTTGATCATCTTCGTTATTTTAAGGACCTCTCCCCTTACTCCCCCTCTCCTTAAAGGAGAGGGGGTTGGGGGGTGAGGTCATTGAAGAATTGGGTTGGGGGGTGAGGTCATTGCTGATATGGGGTTGGGGGGTGAGGTCATTGAACGGATGTTCTTTCCTGAAATCCGGCCGGTAGTGTCCCTGGCTTTCCAGTTCCTGGATCCAGCCGTTATTCATTCCAAGCTCATCCATATATCTTACTACTTCTTCATATTCGCTTCTTTTCAATGTTCTTCCAAGTACCGGGTGACCGGTCACACAAGATGTCGGGTAATACTGCGACATCAGGGAGATGTGGAGTTTCGGGGAAACTTCCTCTGCGATCCACTTCAGTGCCGTTTTACTGTTTTCGACATGTCCCGGAAGAACCAGATGCCGGATCAGGATCCCGGAAATTGCTTCATCATTTTCATTAAGATGCAAAGCAGAGCCTTTCTGGCGGTACATCTCCTTCAGCGCCATCAGCGCGATTTCAGGATAGTCTTCCGCGTTGGAGTATTCCCTTGCAAGCATGGGATCTGAGTATTTAAAATCCGGAAGATATACATCAATGATCCCCTCTAAAGTACGTAACGTGTCGACGCTGTCGTATCCGTTGGAGTTATAAACCGTGATGGGCTTATATCCAAGGTTGTTCAATTCCTGAATAATGCTTTTTATCTGAGGTACAACGTGAGAAGCAGAGACGAAGCCAACGGCATGACAGCCTTTATCAAGGTAGTAAGTAATCTGGGAGATCAATTCGTCTGCGTCCATGTCATTCTCAGATCGATCTCTGTTCCGGCTTATCTGGTAATTCTGGCAATAGATGCATTGGAGATTGCAGTTGGTGAAGAAAATGTTGCAGATACCGTGTCTGCCGCTGATCACCGGCTCCTCACCGTGGTGATCGCAGATGGAAGATATCAGGTAACCGGCAGAAGTCTTGCAATACCCGAGTTCTCCTTCGAGGCGGTTGACGCCGCATTGGCGAGGGCAGAAGGTGCAGTTGGATGAATTCATAATTACGAATTACTAATTACAAATGACGTGGGCATAATTTGTACTTTTGAGTCGGTTTTTTTTGCCACTAAAACACAAAAACACTAAAGAACACCAAGATTATCAGCACTTTATATTGTGTCTTGGTGATTTGGTGGCAGCATATCATCCTAAACAAAAGTAATGATAAATCACAATCAGATAAAACACATCATCTGGGATTACAACGGCACCTTGCTCAATGATGCTTGGCTGAGTGTGGAGATCATCAACTCGATGCTTTCGGCACGGGGCAAACCTACCCTCACCCTGGATCAATACCGCGAAGTATTTGATTTTCCGGTAAAAGACTATTACCAAAAAGTCGGGTTTGATTTCGAGGAAGAGCCTTTTGAAGTCACCGGGCTGGAGTTCATCATCCTGTATAATGAGCGGAAGCATGAATGCCACTTGCATGCGGGTGCGATGGATGTATTACAATCCATTCACCAGAAAGGCTTCGGGCAATCGATCCTGTCGGCGCGCCAGGAGGACGAATTGCAGGACGAACTTGATTACCATGGGATATCACAATATTTTAACCATATATCAGGTTTGGAAGACAATTATGCCGATGGCAAGTTGGAACACGGGAAACGGCTTGTGGAGGCGCTTAACATACCCAAAGACCAAATACTCTTCATCGGTGATACCGTTCATGATGCCGAAGTGGCTGAGGCCATCGGGATACCCTGTATCCTGATCCCCAACGGGCACCATGCGGTTGAAAAACTATCGACATGCGAATGCCGGATGATGAGTGGTCTAAAGGGCATTCTTGACATTCTATAGATTATTCAGAACACTGATGACACGGGTGCCTTTGGCATCACAGATTACCACAGTTACATCCGTGATGATCTGTCTCAATCCGTGTCATCGGTTTTCAGTACCCTCTGAGCTGAATTTCAATTCGTCTCTTGGCAAAAAGGTTTCAGTTTCCGGGATAAATCATTTCGTCCTCTACTCCGGTAACTTTATCCCTTCAATCTTCCGGTAATCAGGTATATCCTTCAAGGAGTAATAATCGATTTTCATATCGTCGACATAAAAAGGATTGGTTTTTGAAGGATTATAGAAATATATTTTCCCTGTGCCGTTTGCAGGAAAGTTTGAGGGTACGTAAACAGCAGCCTGAATCCGGGTCCATCGGTTTGTCTGTGCAAATCTTTCAAGGTAGACAGGGTTGTAACTGATGCTCTTGCCGTCAATCTGAAAATCGATGACCAGGGTAGCTTCTGTTCTTTCCTGTGGTGTTAATATCCATGCTTCAACACAGATGATCCGGTTGCTTGAGACAAACAATGAGTCAAGTCGCTTTTCGACACCAATACTATAAGGAATGATTGTGTCTGTCCTCGACGACCGGTTTCCCTTATGTGCAATGCCCTCGAAGCGTGTCCGCGTGTTCATCCAGCCCTGATCGGTTTCCATATCGGTAGAAAGCGTTGTTTCAGCAATGATGCCTTCTACAGGCAGGTATACTCTTGCTTTCTGATGAACGCTCAAGAAAGAATCCATGAATATCTCCGAGGTGATATCGGAGGGTGGGTAAATCCATCGTGTGTGCTGATAGAACTGAAAAATATTAAGACCCATAAGGAAAATGACTGTTATCGAGAGAAGACGTTTAAATGACTTGGCTTGGATCACCTTGTAAAGATGAAGTAAAAGAATTCCAACCACGACGTATATATCAATGAAGACACGCTGTCCGCATTTAGAAGCATAATACCAGACCCACCAGCAGGAGGTGATATAAATAAAGATAACAAGGAACGCAAGAAGCCAATAAAACCTGTATCGGTTTTGCCTGAACAGGCCAATCAATCCTGCAAGAGAAATGAAGGCCATGGGAGTATAGATGAACCATCCACGATTGAAACCGAATAGGATGTTCAGGACATTTGGTTTCAGTATATCGAGCCTCTCTGCTCCGTAAGCATACACAAGCCATTGACCGGTCTGCAATTTCCACAGGATGAAAGGAATTGAAATGAGAATAACAGCCAGAATACCGCCAAATAGTAAAGTCAATGGTTCCCGAAGGACTTTCCGGAACGACGCGGCAAGGGATGCGTTACTCCCGGCCAGGAATGGGACGAGGAGCAAGATCAATCCATTTGTCGGTCTTATCATGACTATCAGGATGAAAAGCAGCAGTGAAAATATGAACCACTTATGCCTGTAGTTGTGTATGCAATGAAAAGATGTACAAACGAATCCGGTAATTAAAGTGAAAGAGAAGACATGCGTCATGGAAGCCTCGACAATGGTAAAGAAGAGAAGGTTGGTGCCGATGGTGACTGCCAGGGTGATGAATGCTGCAGTCCGTTCATCAGCTGCGAAACACGCAAGCGCTTTCTGTAACCATCGTGCTCCTAGCCACAGGTACATCAATGCAGAAATAGCGATCAGATACTGGTAGGGTAACGAATACCCATCCATTGGATAATGCGTAAGCCAGGCTATCAGATGCCCCAGAAGAAAAAAAGGAAGCCAGATGATTGCCAGGCCGGGAAAATATTTGTTGACTTTCTTTTCACCTGCCTGGTTCCTGAATTCCTTAAAAACAGACTTATCTGAAGGATAATATTGTGCTTCATACTGTTCTACGAAACCAAATTGAAGATCATGATAGATGAATATAGCCGGGAGGTAAGCATAGTAGCCTTTCCCATCACTGTTGATGACCCGGTCCCAGGGTTTTGCAGGTTCTTTAAATCCAAAGAAGAGCGCGATGTAGATTAAAAGAATTATCTCTGGGATATGTCTGTAAACATATTTCATTGATAAGAATGTTTTATGGTTTGTCTTCTCATTGCAAAATA
>Ga0194127_10002837_pt1 | contig 22945 bp, 22 predicted proteins | sample TA2KigC100mmetaG_FD_148624 | JGI IMG/M metagenome (GOLD analysis project Ga0194127, IMG submission 148624) | Freshwater microbial communities from Lake Tanganyika, Tanzania - TA2015036 Kigoma Deep Cast 100m | ecosystem: Environmental > Aquatic > Freshwater > Lake | place: Tanzania: Lake...
AAAAGGTTGATCGCATTGAGCGCCTCCGGCCGGTTCAGGGTGATGTGAGCCACATGATCTTTGACATCGAACAGAAGGGTGGTATATGGCATCTTCTTAATACCTCCTTGTCCATAGTATTGATGGGAAGTTTACTGTCCCTTGACTCATGTGTCAATCTTTTTAATTTAACTGGATAACGGATTTTTAGATTCTTACAGATATAACCCTAAGAATTTATCTCTAACATTAAAACTAAGTTGTCATGCCGAACTTGATTCGGCATCTCGTTTTGTTCAAAGGATAGAGATCCTGAAACAAGTTCAGGATGACAGGTCTGAAAAATTTCAAATATCTTTGGCTTGGAATCTAGGGGAAAGCAAGGGATCCAAAAGACATCTTCATTCGCCGTTATAAGTGAGGCAGGGTTGGGGACGGTTATTACTACCGCCTTCCTTTGGCTTTGGGGTTCAATAGATCATTGAGCCAATCACCCATGAGACTCAAACTCAAGACCGTCATAAAAATGGCCAGGCCCGGAAAGGTGACTGTCCACCATGCCTGACGTATATATATTCTCGATGATCCAATCATGTAGCCCCAGCTGATTTGGTTGGGATCTCCCAGACCAAGAAAACTAAGTCCAGCTTCGAAAAGGATGGCAATCCCAACAGCCAAAGAACCATTGACAATCATAGGAGGTAAGGCATTGGGGAAAATGACCCGCCAGATGATTCGCCTATTTGTGGCGCCGACGGCTATGGAAGCAGTGACAAAATCCTTTTCCCGGATCGACATAAACTCCGCTCGCAATATACGGGCAATCCCCGGCCAGGAAGATACCCCGATGGCGACAATAATATTTCCAAGGGAAGGGTTAAAAAGGGTGACAAGCACCATCGCAAAGATAAGAGATGGAAGGGTTTGAAAAAACTCTGTGATTCGCATCAGTATGTCATCGATCAACCCGCCGTAATAGCCAGCAAAGGCTCCAAAAAGGATTCCGATACTCATCATCAAACTTGCTGCGATGATTCCTATCAGGAAGGATGTTCTGGCGCCCTGGATAATGCCAGCGAGAACATCCCTTCCCAGGTAATCTGTTCCTAAGGGGAAAAGACCTCCGGGGGGGAGAAATCGCTTCCCCACCATTTCAAACGGATTGACAGGGTAGATCAAAGGGCCTAAGACAGTGGTTAAAAACACCAAACAGAATATTCCCAAACCCAAAATCCCTGCCTTGTTCTGGAAATATTTACGTCCAATCAGAGCTATGGCGTTAGGCTTTCTTTGTTTATTTTCTATTTGGAAATTCATCGGCTTCCTATTCGCCTCTAAAAATCTTTATAATATCTTTAGGCCGCCCCGTTTCTCCGACTCCCCCATCACCGTTTCCCCGTTTCTCCCCTTCATCATCTCCTTCTTATCCTCGGATCCAGAACGCCATAAAGAAGATCCGTGATCAGATTGACCAGAATGACAATCGCAGAAGAGAAAAAAAGAACTCCCATAATGAGAGGAGTATCCCTTCGAAGGATGCCATCAAACATCAAACGCCCCATGCCAGGCCAGCTGAAAACCGTTTCCACCATCACAGCACCTGCAAGAAGACGCCCAAGCTGAAGGCCCACTACGGTCAGGACCGGAAGGATTGCATTTCTCAGGGCATGTTTAAAAATGACTGTCCGCTCGGGGAGCCCCTTGGCTCGTGCTGTCCGGATAAAATCCGAACCGATCACTTCCAGCATGCTGGCCCGAGTCAATCTGCTGTAAGGGCCGATGAAGATAACGGCGAGTGTAAAAGCCGGAAGCACGAGGTGATGGAGAATATCCAGCAGGGTCTGTATGGCATTCCCTGAGTATCCAGCCGAAACCATTCCATATCCCGGAAACAAAGGGATATATAGAGAAAATGCCAGCAGCAGCATAATCCCCAGCCAGAAGGAAGGCATGGAAAACCCAAAGAGAGAAAAGGTTGTGATGAAACCACTGCTAAAAGAGGTTGGACGCTGGGCAATCTTCACACCGGTGAAGACGCCGACGATGACAGCGACAAACATTGCAGTAAGGACCAGAAGCGCAGTGGCAGGGACCTTTCCGAGAATCAATTCCAAAACTGGTTTGCCCTGAAAATAGGAGAACCCGAAGTCGCCTGTAAGGAGCTTGGTGCCATAAATATAGATCTGCTCCGGAAGACTTTTATCAAGGCCAAATTCCTTGCGAATCGCTTTGAGTGTCTCTTCAGAGGCGCCTCCAGATGCTCCTATATAGACCATGGCCGGATCGCCAGGTGCGAGGTGAATGAGGGTGAAATTCAGGACCACGATTCCAATCAGAACAGGAATCGCCTGAACGATTCTTCGGAGGATAAAATATCCGAGGGATTCGGAACCCAAATTTCCCCCCTTAATACTTCACCCTCTCCCTTGCCCTGTACTGTAAAGGTTCAGGGCTTTATGGGAGAGGGTTGGGGTGAGGGTGAAGAATTGAATTAAAATAAGCATCGGAAAATCTCCCCTCTCCCCTCTTTGCCAAAGAGGGGTAGTCCCTCCCTTAGAAAAAGGGAGGTTAGGAGGGATTTTACAAATCGATGTCGTTCCTATTTTAAAACTGTTAATAATTCCCCCCTCACCCCCCCCTCTCCCACCAGTCGAATAGACCCGACCACAGGGGGAGAGGAAGTCACGTAGATTATCTCTTCTTCAATTTTTCATTTTGCAATTTACAATTTGCAATGAGTTTCTACGGCCCTACTTTTCCTTTGTGCCAGAAAACAGTGTCCAGGGGATTCATATGTCCGTATAGATACGTCATGGGAAATCCATCAAATTCTTTGTTAAAAACCGTAGGCCACTCGTGATCTATAAGCGGTATCATGGGAAGATCTTCCGCAAGAATTTCCTGCACCCGGTGATAGAGCCTTTTCCGTTTCTCAAAGTTCTGTTCCATTCTTGCCTCATCACAGAGGCGATCCACCTCCGAATTGCTATATCCCATTGTATTTGTGAAGGGTAACTTTTTAATATTCTTTGAAGTATATAGACGCTCAAGACCGAATGCCGGATCAGGACTGTCCGTTATGATGAAATAGTTGATTTCGTAATCCCAACTGGATGTCCTTCTTATATAGGTTGCCACATCCGGAGAAGGACGAATAGTCAATCTTATTCCAACTTTCTTAAGTTCCTCCCTTAAATATTCGCTCGCGGCCTGTGCGGTTGGAACCCCGGGCCAGAGGTCAATGGTGAGATCAAATCTCATCCCATCCGGTCCCCTCTTATAACCTGCCTCATCGAGAAGTTGATTCGATTTACTCAGATTGTATTCATACTGTTGGACCTTGGGATGATGGAACCGGCTCTTATGGCGAAGGTGAGCAAAAGCAGGTTTTGGATAACCATTCAGGATTTCAATGATAGCATCTTTGTTAACTGCATGGGCGATTGCTTTTCTCACATTAACATTATTAAGAGGAGCCTTTCGAAGATTGATATCTATTAAAATTCTTGGGCCAGTGGCTTCAACACCTTTTAAGGTCACTCCTAAATGGGGTACCTTCTCAAGGCGACGGATATCGTCATAATTCAGATAACCCCAGGGTATAAGATGAACACTTCCTGTTTCAAGGGCTATGGCACGGGCGGATGGGTCCGGGATAAATTCAACAATGATTCGATCCAGATAGGGCCTCCCTGGCCGGAAGTAATTCTCATATCGCTCAAGAATGATATACTGGCCTTTCTTCCACTCCACAAATTTGAAGGGCCCTGAGCCAACTGGCTTAACATTGGCAGGGTGGGTGCGTATGTCTCCCTCGCCATAAATATGTCTGGGGAGAATGGGGAGCATAACAGGATGAAAAGCAATGAAAGTAGCCGGGCAAGGATGCTTAAGCTTGAAGACAACCGTATGCGGGCCGGGAGTTTCCACTCTTTCAACTGACCCAAAATATTGTTCACCCCACGGATGGTTTTTTTTGACCAATTCAAGTGAGAAAGCAACATCAGAAGAGGTGATGGGTTTTCCGTCATGGAAAGTCGCTTTCTCTTCTATGTAAAAAGTATAGGTCCGTCCATCAGGGGAAATCTCCCATTTTTTGGCCAGATAGGGTTGAGGTTGAAAGTTTTCATCATACTGGAGTAACCCGGCAAAAATCTGGCAGGCTGGGAATAACATGCCAATGCCGGTAATGATTGCAGAGTTCAGATGGGGGTATTCATCTCGAACCATCTTCAGTGTGCCTCCACGGGGGATCTTTTCTGTCTGAGCTAAGGATACGGAGGTCACCATTCCCAGGATCGTAAAAAGAATGACCCCACTTAGGATGATCCTTCTTAGACTTTTTCTAATAATCGTTTTCATCGTCTCCTCCTTTCAAGGATTTTATCATAAAAGCAACAAATGATGAAATCGTAAACAAGTCACTCCTTCGACAGGCTCAGGTCGCTTCGACTCGCAACCGAGGTGAACGGTAGAATCTATTAATATTCCGTTCGTGTTGAGCCCTTCGGATTACCGTTCGTCCTGAGGCTCTCGAAGGATGAACGGTGAGCCTGGGACAAGTCGATCGAACCATGCGTTGGCTGTTTCAGCAATTTCATGGGCCGAGGCAATAGGTTTCTGGATTTGAGCCTCTGTCTCTTTTGAGATCCTGCCTTCTCTGACCACCTCAATCCCTGCCTGATAAACTGCCTGAAGAATCACTTCCACCTCCTTTCTTTAATTCTGTTGCGAGCTTTTGGAGCACTGATTATCTCCCATAGCTCGTCATAATTGGTGAACGATTTCTTCCCTTTTACCCCGGCCTCTTCTATGACTCCCACAAGACCCCGGGGGTCGTTCTTTTTAAAACGATAGATTCGGACAATATAACTGTTGAAAAATGCTTTGTGTGGCAAGGAACCTCCTGAAAATTAAATTTTGGGTATCATCTATCATGGAGGGACATACGGATAGCATACGGATTCGCTTTAAAAAAAAGAAATAATTTCTAATTGACCTATCCCTCTGTTTTTGTTAAAAATATCAGTTAAAGAAGGAAAAAATGTTAAACCAAGGTATCTCAGAGATTCTCAGGAATGTTTTTAAGGAATATCCTTATATCGCCGCTGCCTATCTTTTTGGCTCCCATGCATCAGACAAAGCAACCCATGAGAGCGACGTTGATATTGCCATATTGCTTAAGAATGATCATCCAAAGGGGAGGGAGCTCCTTCATGAAGAAGATTACTTAGCTTATAAAATAACCAGAACATTAGGAGTTAAGGAAGTTGACCTCATTGACCTTAACCATAAGGGAATTGTATTCCAGCATAATGTCCTAAGAACCGGTCATCGCATCTATGATGCCGACCCTGAGTTTAGGATTCAGTTCGAAACAAGGGTGATCATTCGTTTTTGTGATTATGAACCCACGCTTAGATTTATCGAAAAATACCAATTGAAGGGTCGGATAGAAAGGTTTTTAAGACTATGAATCAGAGGGATATTCAGGCAAAGATCGATGTGATTATGGATAATCTTGAAAAATTGGATGTCTTAAAGGCAAAGACATTTGAGGAATTTATATCAGATTTCAGAAACATCGATTCCACATTGCATAGATTTCAAACTTCAATTCAGGCCCTGCTCGACATTGGCAGCTATATGATTGCCTCTCTTGGTTTACGGACTCCCAGCACCAATGCAGAGATCATCGAAATACTGAGCGAAGGTGACTATCTCCCAAAGGAAAAACGAGAGACCTATATCAAAATAAGCCAATTCAGAAACAGAATTGTACACCTTTATAACCATATTGACACTGAAACACTATACGATATTCTGGTCAATGAAACAGAAGACATCATCCGTTTTTACACAGACCTCATGAAAGTGATTGAAAAATACAAAAATTGATGGTCTCATAAAAAGTCTTAAAATACGCTTTTCTGTCATTCCGGCAAAAGCCGGAATCCAGTTTTTTTCAGATAGTTATAAATTCTCTGGACTCCGGTTTTCACCGGAGTGACGACTATTTCCGAATCCATCAAAATTAGAAAAGGCATAATCCATCTTCAAATCTGCATGTCACCGGTTCGTTATTAAGGACCTATAAATGGCTTCCGTTTTTGGAGAGAGGGAAACTCCAAGGCCTGCTGAAATGGTTTTCTTACATCGTTTGTAAACATAAAGCGCTTTCGCCACTTGGCCAAGCTTCTGGAAGCAGATCATGAGATGTTGATAAAACTCCTCGATGAGATCATCCGCTTCAAGTCCTTGTTCATAACAATCCACTGCCTTCTCCCATTCTCCTGAGGCTTCCCAATGATGGCCTAATCTCTCCACACAGCGCAGGAATTTATTACGGAAACGTTCACGAAGTGAATCGGCCCATGGCTCCAAGGTCTCCTTTGGAAGAAAAGATCCCCGGTAAAAGTGGATCGCCTTTTCAGTGAGGGAAATAACCTCTTTCAAAGAAGTCTCGTTTTGTTCCTTTTTCCAGGCGGCGTTCACTTCTCTGACCAACTGCTCAAATGCCCAGGTGTCCACCCACCAATATCTCTGATCCAGTGTCAAGCTTCCCTCCTTACGGATGATTGCATCAGGAATGCCTATTAATTGTCGTAATCGGTGGAGGGTGGCTTCCAAAGACCGGTGTGCCATATCACCGTCCGATTCTGGCCAGAGTGCATCGACCATCTGATCTTCTCGAACCTCTTTACCCCCAAAAGCAACCAATGCCTTGAGCATGGCTAATGGTTTCTGTTGAACCTTTCTTGTGAATTGGATGGGCTTCCCATCTTTGAGCAACTCAAATCGTCCAAGAGTGAATATCTTCAATGGCCAGGGCCAGTGTTCCAATTGGAAAGCTGGCTTTGGGGGAACGACGTTGAGTCTCCTGATGAGTTCCCGCACATACTCTTCCTCGATTCCAGCCTCAAGCGCTCTTTCACATAATTCTGCCACACCATAAGGCTGGTCAATATAAGTATAAAAAAAACCGCCCTCTTGCCCGATCGATAAGGCTCTTTTTAACGATACCAGACCAGAGGTTTGTTCTCCTCGATCAAAGGCAAACAACGCTTCTGTTAATAAGAAAAAAAATTGGTAGAGCTTGCTGCCTATTGGATTGGCCATATTGGAGGCAATGGAAAGATGGAGTGTGGCCTCGTGATCTTTATTCAACTGGTGCATCACATGGGACTTTACCAAGTGGGAAAGAAATAGGGGCATCACAACGCCTATCCGCCTGGCACATTTCAAGGCCATTTCCACGTGGATGATTGCTTCTTCGGGACTTCCACGAACCAAAGCGTCCCGAGTCTTGAGTAAATAATAAGAGTGGAGTTGCCACACATTGAAGCTTTTTAAGGAAAGTTGCAGCTTTTCCAACATGTCCCTAACTGTCTCAAGATCATGAACGTTCAGAGCGCTGGCTGCACCATGGATGAGATAAAAATTTATTGCGCGGAAAATGCCAACATTTTCAGATAGCTTAAGGCCATCGGATACGGCTTTTACACATTCTGCATGAAGTCCTGCATAGCGGTAATAAATTGTTTCGTGGCCTTTCAACGTCACGTCTATGGCCGGGGAGACGTTCCGACCTCGCGCCAGTTGCCTGAACCAGTTAACCGCCATGATCGCTTTTTGTAAATTCCCCATCTGGATCCAATAGTAGGCCAACCGCATATAACCCGTTATTTTCTCAGATAGGTCTGAACAAGTCTCGGATAAAGTCAGAACCTTCTCCGCCCAGACCTCGATCTCCGGATGCTGGGGTTGACTCCACTCTAAGGCAAGTAGCATCGTTGATGCTACACGAAGTTCTGCCTCTTCGGAGGGAAACGACTCGAATCTCCGAGTCAATTCTTCAAGCACAGCGATCCACTTGTTGAGAGGAGTAAAATCGTTAAAATCACTGGTGATGGAATTAACAACCCCTGCCCAGGTCAAAAATATTCCAGCGACCTCTTCTTTATCCTTAAATTTCTCGAAAGCTCTCTCAAAATAGGGACGACTCAGGGCAGGAAAAAAAGGATGAAGGCATAAGCCCATCCAATAAAGCAGCCAGGGATGATCTTCAAGGATGTCCTTCGGTAGACTTTCCAGCCATTCTCTGAGAAAACGATGCCTTCCCTGTTCGAGCATGAGGGGTCCGTGCTTCCTGATCAACACAACCAACTCCTCCCAGTGGCCGGCATCGCGCAAGAGAGGGATCGCTTCTTCTACCTGACCAGATTGTTCAAGAAGAATCGCAGCTCGATGAAGCAGGATGGACTGGTCTTCTTGGGAAAACGTCCCTTTCGCTCGCGAAAGTAAGAAATCTCTAAACAGGGGATGATACTGATAGATGGACTCTTCATCAAAACGTTTCTCAGTAAAGTAATGAGATCGGCTTAATCTGTCAAGAATACGGCGTGCATTCGGAAGACTTGTCAGGTCTTCTGCCATTTTCACTGTCATCCTGGGCAAAAAAGCTGTCTTAAGGAAAAATTCCTGGGTCTCTGCATCGGTCTTATTAAATAGTTCATTTCCAAAATAATCAACGATTTCATCAGGGGTAAATCTTCCGAGAGCTTTAGGTTCAATCACTTTTCTCTCCACGCTCTCTAACATCATCACCAGTCCGGCTGCCCATCCATCAGCTGCTTTGTGAATAAGAGAGGCCGATTCTTTTGTTTGTTTTTTTTGGGCCCTCAGGCGGATGATTCCCGCTGATTCCTCTGGTGTCAAACGGAGGTCTTCCCACCGGAGCATTTCCATCTGATGATTGACACGCAACCTTATTAGGCTCGGAGGAGGATTTTCTCTACTGACCAAAATGACATTAATTCCCTCAGGAATTCTGGAAAATCCATTGAGGATAATTTCATGAAGGGGTGAATCTGATGGGACCTCTTGATAGTTATCGAATACAAGAACTGAGGGGATTTTCAGACGATCGAATAGGTTTTCAAAATATCGAAGTGTAAATGTGGAGATGCCCTGAAGATATTCCGGAGTAAGGAGAGGGAGGGGTTTTCTAAATCGAGGAGAAGCCCTCTTGGCGGCCTGACCTAAATAGTAAAAGAAGGTCGCAGGATCTGAATCGCCTTCGTCTATCTGATACCAAAGGCTGGGGGTTTTGCTCGCCTGGAGGTAACTGGCAACGAGAGTGGTTTTACCACAGCCAGGAGGTCCAGAGATCCAGATCACTGGCTGTTTTCGCATTCGGTCTAAGAGACCAAACAGCCGTTTCCTGAGAAAGACTCCCATGAGGACAGGAGGGGATACCTTGCTCATCGGTCAGGATTAACCTCCTTAAGCCCTTCTTTTTTGGTGCGGTGTCAGCTTATGAAAGGTTGCCCAATGGGTCTACGTGAATGAAATTCTTTCTATCCTTTAATTCTCCGGAGTTCCATGACCACGGGGTTGATTGGATCGGGGCAGGCGATGGTGGTTTTGTCCCGGTCCTCTTCCCATGGGAATTCCCCTCCGTGCCGCAGCACCCGCCATGAGGGAAAAATGGCATTAAATGCAGAGGGACAGATGGCCCGAGAATCTCCGGATACGCCCAGGATAAAGTCTTTGCTCAGGTCAAATTCCTGACCTGCCTGATGTCCGGCCGCACAGCTTCCCTTCACTGAGATAATTTTTAAGATCACCTTTTCCGGATTTGCCATGAATGAGCCCCCCTTTCAATTCATTGTTTATTAAAACTCCACTGGATTATCAATAGAAATCGAGTTGCTGTCAATAGGTTATTCATGGCGTATGGATCGTCCCTCTTTACACAGGCTTTTTTATCCAATAAGATAGAATCCTATGGCCGTACGGAAAATATGGACGCGTGATTTTATTCTCAGCTTCTTTGCCCAGATCGCCTTCTCCTCCGTCTTCTTCATACTCATCCCCACCATTCCCATCTACCTTTCCAGATTGGGGGCCACGGAGGCGGGAATCGGCATCCTGGTCGGAGGGCTCAGTGTCTCCTCGCTCATTCTCAGGCCTTTTATCGGAAGGGCCCTTCTCAAAGGTCGTGAGAGGGAATTTATGATCGCCGGAACCGTTCTCTACGCCATCTCCTCAGCGGCCTACCTGATTGCAAAACCCTTCTGGCCTTTCTTGATCGTCCGGATCCTACAGGGAGTTGGATTGGCGCTCTTTGCAACAGCCTCTTTCACACTGGTTGCGCGGATCAGTCCATCGGCCCACCGGGGACAGAGTATCACCTATTTCTATCTTTCCATCAACCTCGCTTTTGCCCTGGCTCCCGCTTTTGGAATGGCCCTCATCAACCATTTCAACTTCCCCGTTCTTTTTATTGTTTGCGCAGGGCTATCTCTTGGCTCCCTCTTCATCACTCTTAAATTAAGGAGTGAGAAGATCGACTCATCGGATAGCCGGTCCGTAAAAGATCAACCCCTCCTGAGCCGGGCAGCCCTTCCGCCAGCGATCATGGCTTTTATGGGAAGCTCGATCTGGGGTGCGGTCACCGCTTTCTTTCCCCTCTATGCGCTCCATCACGGGGTCTCCAACCCCGGCCTCTTCTTCGGCGCCTTAGCCATAACCCTTATCCTTGCGCGTGGCCTGGGCGGAAAGATACTCGATCTCTATGAAAGGGAGAAAGTCCTTCTCCCCTGTCTGGCCGCACAGATTATTGCCATGGCCCTTCTCGCCTTTTCCAAAAATCTCCCCATGTTCATCCTCGTTGCCGTGATCTGGGGACTTGGCAATGCCTTCTACTATCCCACTCTGGTGGCTTACGCCATTGACCTTTCAGGTGATTCTCACGGACCAGCCATTGGAACTTATATGGCCCTTTCCGATTTCGGAGCAGGCATGGGAGCGGTGATCATGGGCATCGTCTTGCAGTTGACCAATTATCCCATTATGTTTCTCTGCCTCTCTTTCACAGGAGCCCTCAATCTCTTCTATCTCTATTTCTTCATCATCAAAGGGAGGAAGCGATATGCCGATCTATGAGTACCGTTGTGAGGAGTGCGGAAAGATATCTGAGTTTCTGGTGATCCGGACAGATGAGGCCTCTGCTCCTCAATGCAAAAGGTGTAAAAGTAAGAAGATGACAAGAGTCCTTTCCAGGGTGAGGGTGGTCCGCTCGGAGGAGAGCCGGATGGAGAGCCTGGCCGATCCATCGAAATGGGGAGGCATCGACGAGAACGACCCGAAGAGCATGGCCAAATGGATGAAGCGCATGGGCAAGGAGATGGGCGAGGATATGGGGGAGGATGTAGATCAGATGGTAGAGGAGGCCATGGAGGAAGAAAGGGGGGCTGGATCACCAGAGGCCCCTGAAGATTAGTCACTTGCTCATACTTTTAATTCCGTTGATTTTTTCCCCAATCTGATAAACTCGTACTAAAATCAAGACACTTAATAAAAACCCCCTGTTTGGTTATTCCAACGAAAGATATCCTTTTTCAAGTTTCTTTGAAATCCGTTTGTTGAGCACATCAGCCGATACGTCATATTTTTCAATAAGCTTCGTCGCAATTGCATTGATGATATAGTCCTGAGAAGATTCAACCGAAAGTCCCTTTGAACGAATAAAGTCTATTTTAGGCAGCAATAATTTTAATTCATTACGAAAGTTTTGTTTCAATGAAACTCGTGGTACTAAAACGGCTGCGGCAAAAGAATAGGCTTGCCATTCAAGCCAATCATAAGTCTCTTCATCGACAGCGAGAATGCTTTTGCTCCAGCCGGCGACACTCTGAGGATGGAATGAACCAATCAAATTTGAATGTAATACATAGTGCCCTATCTCATGTGCAAGTGTGAAACGGTATCTTGCAGGGCGTTGGTAGTAAATGAATTCATCAACATAAATGACGTTTAGATCACCGGAAATAAATCCTTCTATATCAAAGGTTACCTGTAAATTAGGGAACGGAAAAATATTCAATCCAAGGTCGAATTCTGCTATTGCTTCGATGTCCACAGGAAAGATTTCGTTCCTTTTGTGTTTCCTTAAAAAGTCCTCAGCATGTTTGTTAATATCGTCGTAAGATAGAATGGGGGCAATGATATCATTCGGGGTCATTGAGTTTCTCCAGTGCACGAGCGAATTTTTCCAATTGTTCCCCGGTGAGTTTTTGCCCTTTGATGGTTCTAAAAACTAACGGCAGTTTAGCGACGATATTCCTGTCTGCAAGCAAATCTTCAGGAATGCGACCAGCGTCCGTTCGTGCTATATCAAAGAACTCTAACCATTCGTCACTCCCTTCTTGGATTCCCAGGCATTTTGCATAGTGCGACAATTTTTCTCTCGATTGCGGCGGTGGTAATATTCCTCTCTCTATTTTACTGATATTTCCAGGGTCCAATCCGTTTTCCAAACAGAATTGTCTCAGAGTTTTTTGCATTTCCAAACGTTTCTTTTTAAAAAACTCGCCAAATAACGAACCCATATTTTCGCCTCCCTTCTGTATTGTAATATTATTACAACGTTGTAAATATATTACAACATACATTAGTTTTTGTCAAGTCATTTAAACGTTTCGAATTTTTTAATGTTCTCTATTAATTAGAGTCTGTTTATAAATTCCCTTTTTCCGTCATGCCGGACTTGAGGAGCCTGCCCCGTACTTGATACGGGGGCATCCAGAAGGTCTTGAAAGAACTGGATTCCGGCTTTCACCGGAATGACAACCTTTGGGGGAACCATTAGTTTATAAACAGACACTAATTAATGGCCCATTCCCAGAGGGCACCCTCGAACCATGAAAATCCATAACCCCCCTCTATTCCCCCCTTAGTCTAAGGGGGGATGAAGGGGGGTTATGAACATTATTTTCTAGCTAATGATGGAAAATAGCCCGGCGAGTATCAACTATTAAAGGGGGGGCGTATCCAAATATAAATGCCTGAAGGTTTGGATTTGGGAATTATTGTCAAAACCCAGAATTTAAAAACTCGAGGATGCTGGCGGCATAGATTTTTGCTGTTAAACAGAGATCCTCCACCGAAACCCATTCATCTTTCTGGTGGGGGATCATCCGCTTTCCCGCACCCAGGGTCACAATCGGGATTCCAGCCCATGCCGTAAGAAAAGTGCCATCCGTTGCGCCGGGCACGCCGTCGTAAACCGGCTCTTCTCCGGTGACTGTTCGATAAGCTGTTGATACAGCCTGGACAATCGGCTCCTCCCGGGAGGTCTTTGTCCAGGGACGGTCTTCAAAGATATTGAGAGTGGCTTGAAACGAGAGCCCTTTTGAGAGCCCCTTCTCAAGGCTCTCCCTGATCTCTCTTGGGGAACCGGACAGGAAACTTTCACAGATCGATCTCTCCTCCTCCTTGATAATATCTTCTAACTGCTTTTTCAGCGCCTCGTGGGATTGGCCGGGAATGGTCCGGATGTCAAGCAGCGCCCTGCATTGATAAGGGACGACATTGAGCTGAGGCTCCCCCTTCACAGGGGCCTGGAGCACGGTGGGAGTGATGCTGGGATATCCGAGGAACGAATCTTTCCCCAGCCTTTCGATCTCCTCCTCTTCCAGATGTTTCATCTTTTCAAGAATCGACACCATCGGAGGGATGGGATTGAATCCGGCCAGAGGCATGGCCCCGTGGCTCATCTTCCCCGTTGTGATCAATTCAACGCGAAGCGCTCCCTTCTGCGTGATGCAGAGATGATTGTCCACCGGCTCACAGATGATGGCCGCATTCACATTGTTGGCCCACCCATTGCGTATGAAATGCTTCACCCCCCTCATCAGCCCTTCTTCATCGACGAGAATGCCCAGGAGAATCTTGCCCCTAAAGGGGATGCCTGACCGGCTGATCGCTTCAACCGCCTTCACCGCCGCCGCCAAATTTCCCTTTGTATCGCAGGCCCCTCTTCCGTAAATTCGATTACCCACCAACTTCCCCTCATAGGGATCATGCTTCCATTCCGAAGGATCGCCTTCTGTGACGACGTCGGTATGGCATTCGAACATCAAGCAGGGCCCCTCACTTTGACCCTGAAGGATCCCGATGACATTCGGGGAGCCGGGCTCGACCTCTTCGACAACCACGTCGAGCCCCATCTCCTCCAGGTAATGGGCAACAAAGAGGGCAACTTTCTCTTCGCTCCCACGGTCCTGACGCCTGACACTTGGAATCCGGATGAGCTCCTGAGTGAGTTGAATTAACTCTTCTCGCTTGATGCTTTTCAGTACCTGATCGGTTTTCAAGGGCGCCTCCACTTCTGATGATTCAATCATAGGGTGATGGGGAGATTGGGGGATAGGGTGAATACCAAATCACCCCATCTCCTTATCTCCTCATCTTCCCATTTCATTATCTCCCTACCCATCTTGACAGCTTCGGGTCGAGCATATCTCTCAATCCATCTCCAAGGAGATTAAATCCCAAAACAGCCAGAGCGATGGCGCATCCCGGAAAGATAGCCAGGTAGGAAGAGGTTCCCATAAAGGTCTGGGCCTCGTTGAGCATCCTTCCCCAGCTTGCATGGGGAGGCTGCGTTCCCAGTCCAAGATAGCTCAGACCAGCTTCCGCGAGAATCGCAATGGCAAACTGAACCGTTCCCTGAACGATGAGAGGGGAGAGAATATTGGGAAGGATATGTTTCCAGATGATCCCCGCATCGCTTCTGCCGATGGCTCTGGCGGAGGTCACATAGTCCCTCTCCCAGATGGAGAGAGAGGTGACACGGGTCAATCGTGCAAAGATCGGGATGTTGAAGATTCCGATGGCGATCATGCTGTTGATCGCACCAGGTCCCAGGATCGAGGTGATGAGAATGGCGCTCAATACGGCTGGGAATCCATAGAGGACATCTGAAATCCTCATGATGGTTTCATCGATCCACTTTTTATAAAAGGCAGCCAGTGACCCGAGAAGAATCCCAAAGCCCATGCCGATGGAAACAGCCACCAGACCCACAATGATCGAATTGACGGCTCCCTTCATCACCCGGCTCAGGATATCGCGTCCGTATTGATCCGTTCCCAGCCAATGAGATTGATTGGGAGCCTGAAATCGTTCAGAGAGGTTCATCCGGTTCGGATCAAAGGGAGTAAAGGCGAAGCTGAGAAGGGCAGTCAGAAGAATGATCAGGGTGATCAAAAATCCGATCGTAAAGTTGATGTTTCGAAAGGAACGGCGAAGGCTCATCTGGTTTTTTCCAATTTTTGTATCAATTTAGCACTTTGAAAAATACAGCAGACAGAGTGTTTAACAGGCTTGTCATTCCTGTGAAAACAGGAATCCAGTTTTTCGGAACCCCCCTGGATTCCCGCTGGAGTTTATCCCGATGAAAATCGGGGCGGGAATGACAGACAAAGAACTTTTTCAAAGAGTAAAAGTATTACCAATGTGCTATTGGCAATAACATTACTCATATCGTATCCGCGGATCGAGATACCGATACGCGATATCGATCACAAAATTGATTACCACGATCACCATGGCAATCAGAAGGACCACTCCCTGGATCACCGGAAGGTCTCTCTGGCCGATTGCCTCGAAGACCAGCCTTCCCACACCAGGGAGGTGAAAGACATTTTCAATAATGATTGCCCCAGCCAAAAGATCGCCTGCCTGAAGCCCGATGATCGTTACAACAGGGATGATCGCATTTCGGAAGGCATGCTTGTAAACAACCATTCTTTTCGGAAGGCCTTTGCTTCTGGCCGTGCGGATGTAATCCTCCCCAAGGACTTCAAGCATGGAGGACCGAGTCATCCGGGTCAGCACCGCGGCCCTCACAAAGCCCAGTGAAAAAGCAGGGAGAAGAAGGGAGCCCAACGCCTTGATCGGATCAGTCTGCCAGGCATGGAACCCGCCTGCAGGCAACCAGTGGAGCGTGACCGCAAAGAGAAGGATCAGGAGGATGCCTGCCCAGAACGCAGGCACCGCCAGGCCGATCTGAGAAAAGACCATCACCCCGTAGTCTCCTGCCCGGTTTCGATGGAGCGAGGAGTAGATTCCCATGGGGATGGAGATGACGATCGCAAAGATCATCGAGAGAATGGCCAGCGGAACCGTGACCTGAAGCCGTGAGATGATGAGAGAAGTAATCGAAACATCATAGGTGATGGATCGGCCCAGATCGCCAAGGGCCAGATTTTTCATGTAGTGAAGATACTGGATGATGACAGGACGATCCAGCCCCATCTGTTGCCTTAAATTCCGGAGCGTCTCCGGCGTGGCGTTGATGCCTAAAATGATCTGTGCCGGATCGCCCGGAATGACCATGAGGATGGCGAAGATGACCATCGAGACGAGCAGGAGGGTGAGGATCAGGACGATCGTTCGTTTGATGAGATAGGCTGTCATGTTCTCGCAGGGAAAGAAAGGGCCTGAAGTTGAAAAGGATTACCTCAGGCCCACTAAAAAGTCCAAATTCGAAATCCGAATATCGAAATCCGAAACAAACTCAATATTTTAATTTCAAAATACAAAACTCCATGGTATTTATTTTTGAATATTTGGATATTCGTGCTTGTTTCGAATTTCGTGCTTCGAATTTCGAAATTCATCTTTTACTTTTGAATCCAGACCTCGGTCACATCCTGTGCGGTCATGGGGTAGTCCTTCCACCAGTTCATCACCTCTTTCTTCATTGTGGGAAGGCTGGGCATTACGAATAAGAACCCGTTGACCGCATCCTCGGTGATCATCTTCTGAAGCGCGACATAGAGATCTTTTCTCGTTTTAGGATCAGGCTCCATCTCCGCCTTTTTGAGCGTCTCCTGGAATTTCGGGTTGTCATAGCGGAAATAATATTTCGGGTTGGCATAGATATCGATGTCAAACGGCTCTGAGTGGCCGATCACCGTCAGGTCAAAGTCCGCATTCCTTAAAACGCGTTCAAGCCATTGTCCCCATTCCATCAGTTCTATCCTTAGCTTGATACCCACTTGAGAAAGCATGTCCGTAATGATCTCTCCGCTTCGCTTTGCATAGGCAAAGCGTTCTGGAACTTTAAAGACTGCATCGAAACCATTCGGATAGCCCGCTTCCTTCAGGAGTTGCTTTGCCTTTTCGGGATTATATGGATAAATGTTTGTCAGATCGATGTAGTAAGGATTGCCGGGATCCATGTGGCTTCCGATGGGTGTTCCATAACCTGACATGGCTCCTTTGATCAGGGCAGACCGGTCAATCGCATGAGCCATGGCCCTGCGGACTCTGACATCATTAAAAGGTTTTCTCAAATTGTTGGTCGATAAGATGACCTCCGTCGTCGTAAAACCATTGAACACCTTGAATTTCGGATCCCTCTCAAGCAGAAGCGCGTTCTCCGGACTCACATCATAGCCGATGACATCGATATCCCCTGCCTTCAGGCTGGCGATCTGGGCGCTCGGGTCGCCGATAAATTTAAAAGTGACTTTTTCGAGATAAGGCAATCCTTTTCGATGATACTCCTCAAATTTCGCCAGAAGAATACGATCTCCACGAATCCATTCGACAAATTTAAAGGGCCCTGTGCCCACGGGTGCGGTTTTCAGCTTGTCCGCCGTCTGTTTGTTAATGATGATAGAGTCGGGTCTGGCCAGGTTGAAGAGAAACATCGAGTTCACATTCTTCAATTTGAACCTTACGGTGTGACTATCCACGACCTCGACCGATTCAATCTCTCTGTAATATTTGATATTCGGGATGTTCGTTTTCGGATCCATTAACCGTTCGAAGGTAAATTTCACATCTTCCGCATCAAAGGGTTTCCCATCGTGAAATTTCACTCCCTTCTTCAGGAGGAAGGTATACTCCTTTCCATCTTTGGAGACTTTATACTCCCTCGCTAACGCAGGAATGATCTTTCCATCCCGGTCGATCCTGACCAGACCCTCAAGCACATTGCCATAGACCACCCTTGGAATGGCCGCGGAGGTGGCTGTGGTTGGGTCCAATCCCGGAGGCTCAACACCCTGGGCAATGGTGAGCGACCCTCCGGAGACCGGCTTGGGCTGGGCGTAGATGGCCGTCGAAAAATGAACAAAGGCAAGACAGATCAAACTCATCAATAGAAATTTTTTCATCTCTCCCTCCGTATCTGTTTTAAGTAGCGCCCTCATTTATTAAGGGTGGATTTCGTCCCGATTCAAACGGGACGCTACATGAACCCTCGAAACCCATTTGTCAAAAATCCTATCCAAATCATTTCCGATTGTCAAACCGCCCCAAAGGCCCCTGATCCGTATTCGTCATCCTGAACTTGGTTCAGGACCTATAGTTCCAAAGAATTAGAGATGCTGAAAAAATTTCAGCATGACAGCAATATTCTTAACATTCCGGAATTGGATTACGAATTAGGGGAAGAAGTAACCTTCTCAAAAACCCGGTCTAAAACCTGAACCGCCCTGATTATTTCACCTTTCTCAATCGTCAGCGGTGGCGTGATCCGTATGACATTCCCGTAGAGGCCACCCCGGCCGATAAGAAGCCCTTCTTGCTTCGTCCCTTCAAAGATCTCATTGACCAGATCCGGGGCAGGCTCCTTTTCCTTCTTGACGATCTCCATCCCCTGGATTAGACCCATTCCCCTGACTTCGCCGATAATTTCGAACTTCTCTTTTAACCCTTCCAATCGGTCTCTTAAGAATTGACCCATCTGCTCGGCATTCTGAACCAGCGCTCTTTTCTCAATGGCTTCGATGGTGGCTAAGACCGCTGTGGCGGTCACCGGATTTCCGCCAAAGGTGGAGAGGTGAGAACCCTTAAGACCATCTGCCACCTCTGGCGTCGCAATGGTGATCCCAACAGGGGAGCCATTGGCCGCCCCTTTGGCCATGACCATGACGTCCGGCTCCACTCCCCAGTGTTCGATGCCGAACATCTTTCCCCCGGTCCTTCCCCAGCCTGTCTGAACTTCATCGCAGATGAAGAGGCCCCCGTAGCTTTTCACAATGGAGACGACCTCTCCGAAATACTCCTTCGGCGGAGTGATGAATCCTCCGACGCCCTGAATGGGTTCGGCGATGAAGGCGGCAGGCTGGCCCGAGGTCGTTGTTTCAATCAACTCCTTCACATCCTTCGCACATTCAAGATCGCAATGGTGGTACTCTTTTCCGAAGGCGCACCGGAAGCAGTAGGCATTATGGGCATGTTTGATCCCCGGGACGGAGCTTCCTCCGAGCCGCCATTTCTGATGTCCGGTGATGTTCATCGTCAGGAGGGACGATCCGCTGTAGCAATGTCGGAGGGCAATGACTTCATTGCTTTTTGTATAAAGCTGGGCGATAAGGACAGCGGTCTCAACGGCCTCTGTTCCACTGCTGGTGAAGAAAGACTTCTGCAATCTTCCCGGAGTGATCTGCGCCAGTTTCTCCGCAAGAGAGATGGCGGGAAGGGTAGGATAAAGCGTCGAGGTATGCTGAAGCCTCCTCATCTGCTCACAGGTCTTTTCAGTGATCTCCTCGTCACAATGGCCCACACTGATCGTGACGATCCCCCCAAAGAAATCGAGATACTCCTTCCCATCGATATCGTAAAGATACTTTCCCTTGCCTCGATCAAAAATAACCGGCTCCTGATAGTAATGGCTCACACAGGGAGCTAAATATTTTTTATGCTTCTCATAGATTTCGTTCTTATCCATTTCGTCTCCCTTAAGAAATTAAATCTAATCCCCCTTAATCCCCCTTTTTCAAAAGGGGGAAATGTTTTACCTCCCTTTGGCAAAGGGAGGTTAGGAGGGATTTTTACAAGGCTGCTAACTCTTCATTGAGCAGATCCGAAATGAACATGTGACCGGGAGTGTGGGTGATGCAGAGATCGGGTTTGGCCTTCATCACAACCGCCTGCGGCGTGACCCCGCACGCCCAGAAGACCGGGATCTCATCCTTCTTTAGCGTCACCGGATCTCCGAAGTCAGGTTTTTTAAGATTTTTAATCCCAATCTTTGAAGGATCACCAATATGGACAGGCGCTCCATGGACCGAGGCATAACGGGAGGTGATCTGGACAGCCCGGCTTACCTTGTCCGGAGGAATGGGCCTCATGGTTACCACCATTGGTCCATGAAAAAGACCAGCGGGTTTGCAAGAGATGTTAGTGATGAACATCGGGACATTCTTGTTCTCCTCGATATGGCGAACCGGAACCTTTGCACGGATCAATGCCTCTTCAAAGGAAAAACTACAACCCAGAAGGAAAGTCACGAAATCGGACCTCCAAATATCTCTGACCTCCTTGACCGTAGCTTCCAGCCTTCCTCTTCGATAGATGTTGTAACGGGGAATATCTGCCCGGATATCCGCATCCCGGGATAAAAATTCCGTTCGAAACTTACCCGGTTCCAAGACCTCCAGTAGAGGACAGGGCTTAGGATTTCTCTGACAGAAGAGAAGGAAGTCGAATCCATATTTCTCCGGAAGGATGACAAGGTTAGCCTGGGCATAACCCATGGCTAACCCTGCGGTGGGCCTGTCCCACTTTCCCTGTCGGATGAGGGTTCGGATTTCTTTGGGTCTGAGTTGTGTGATGTCTCTCATTTTGTATCCCTCTGCCCTAACTTAACACCAATTTTACCTCCAGGCAAAGGATTTATCATTGATGGCTCGCTGAACAGCGAGGACTCCATTAAGATGGTCCACTTCATGCTGCAACAGCTCGGAGAGGTCGCCCTCCAGCTCCCAGATTTCTTCTTTCCAATCCAGATTAAAAAATTTCAGTTTGCATTGTTTATGTCTCTGTACTTTGACCAATAACTGAGGGAAACACATGCAATCGTCCCAGAGCTCAAGCCTCTCCTCACTGAAATCGAACAATTCTGGATTGATGAGGATGACAGGTTCGGTGATATACATGTAGATCAGTCGTTTCATCACACCCAGCTGGGGGGCTGCAATGGCCCGGCCTGCATGATATTTGGCTTTGAACTCCATTAGAGTATGATGCAAATCATCAATCACAGGCTTTAGGCTATCCAGATCTGTCTTGTTGACGGGTGCTGAAATTTTATAAAGCTTTGGATCGCCCAACTTTAAAACCTTATCTAACCTAGCCATAGGAGCCCCGATTAATTATCCACCTTAAATTCACTTTTCGCTAGCAGGATGACCGCGATCAGGATAAGGGCACCACCAATGATCCGGGTTGGTCCGATCTCTTCCCCAAGAAAGAGAAAAGCAAGAATCACTGTCGTGGCGGGTTCAAAGGTCGAGAGGATCGAAGCATTCGTGGGTCCTACCCGTTCAAGGCCTGCAAAAAAAGTATTGACGGCAATAACCGTTGAGACAAGGGCAATGGCCAGAACGCTTCCCCATCCGGTCAATGTCCGGGGAAGGGTTAGTCCTTCGATGAGGACCAGAAGGCCAAAGACAACGCTTGCAGAAAGGATGACCACTGTCGAGGTCCACAGAACGCCTGCCTGTTTCGTCAACTTGCTTCCCGCCAGGATATAAGCAGAGTAGATAAAAGGGGCGGTCATGGCCAATGCAATGCCAAGCGGCCGGCCTCCTCCGCTCAGTCCAATCGTGAGAATGGTCCCGGCTAATGCGAGAATAAGCGCAAGAATTTTTAGGCCTTTGATGCTCTCTTTGAAGAGAATGGCTGAGAGGATGGTGACAATCGCTGGATAGAGATAGAGCAGAATGGCCACCAGACCGGCGGAGGCCATGGTCAATGCTGTAAAAAAACAGAATGACATGCCAACATACCCGATGCCTCCCATCAAACTCAGGCCGATGAGGGTTCGTCCTCGAGGGAACGGGATGTTTCGGGATATCATGAGCGGGATCATGACGAGGGAGGCGATTGAAAACCGGAAGAAGAGCACGCTGATCGGATCTGACCCTGCGCTGTAAGCCGTTTTTGCAAAAATCGCAATGGCCCCGAAAGCGATCGCCGAAATGATAACAAAGAACATACCCTTCAATTCAGGCTTCCTGTAGGACTTTGAGGGAGAGATCCTCGACGATGTCCTTGACCTTCCCCTTGTAGGCCAGCATATGAGGCGCAGTGAGATGATCACGGAGGGCCTCCAGACTCTCCCACTTCTCGATAATGGTGACGACATTTTCATTCAGGCTCTGCGGTGGCAGGCCGGAATCAACATCGACCGCCGGAAAATATTCGATACAACCCTTTTCTTCCCTGACCTTGGGAACATTGGCCTTAAAGATTTCAAGAAACTCGGGAACCTTCCCCGCTTTCACACGGATGGACGCAATCACACTGATCATCTTTATGCTCCCTTCATTGATAGACATATTAATGATCTCAAAATAGTAACGACATCAATTTGTAAAATCCCTCCTGACCTCCCTTTGCCTAAGGGAGGAATTCTCCCTCTTTGGCAAAGTCGAATAGACCCGACCACGGGAGGGGGGAGGGGAGATTTTCCAATGCTTATGTCAATTCTATTCTGAGACTGTTAATAAATACATTTCTATCTATTTATTGATGGCTTTGATCGCCTTCGCATTATCGGAAGTCAGAAAAATGCAGGTCTCTTTTTTGCCTGAGCCGGCAGTCGCATACATATATTCAATGTCAATACCCGCATCGGCAATCTTCTTTACAACCTTCTGCAATTCTCCTGGTTTGTCCGACACCTCCACTTCGACCACATCCCTTTCCTCAATCGCCACGCCGAAGGGAGCAAGGGCTTTCTTCACCTTTGCGTTGCTGTTCGTCGTCAGCATGAAATAGGCGGTCCCTTCCATCCCGTAGGCGCATATGGCATTGACATTCACCTTTACTCCAGCAATGGCTGCGGTCACCTTCGCGAGCAACCCGACCTTATTGGCCATCTCAAAACTGATCTCCTTAACTTTTTTCGCCTTTGCCATGGTCTGTCCCTCCTTTTCTTATAAAAAATTTGACTTCCTTCCCAACTTATCAATGTCCAAGAAGTTTTTTACTGCAAACCTTTCCCGTTCCCGTTTGGGCCAGCCGTGCGTGGGCGTGTTAAATCCCTTAGGGTTGTATTCCCCGCCGCTTGCGGCGAGTTCGTCATTCCGGCGGAAGCCGGAATCCAGAAGACCGGACTGGATTCCGCATCAAGTGCGGAATGACGGAATTT
>Ga0194127_10002841_pt1 | contig 22930 bp, 27 predicted proteins | sample TA2KigC100mmetaG_FD_148624 | JGI IMG/M metagenome (GOLD analysis project Ga0194127, IMG submission 148624) | Freshwater microbial communities from Lake Tanganyika, Tanzania - TA2015036 Kigoma Deep Cast 100m | ecosystem: Environmental > Aquatic > Freshwater > Lake | place: Tanzania: Lake...
CGCACGCGCTGTATGACGCCACCCGCCACCACGCCTCGCTCGGGCTCACCACTCCCCCTGCGGTGAACAGCCTCTTCCCCACGCTGCGCGACCCCGCCAAGAGCCGCCTGCAGGAGTGGTCGTTCTTCTGGGATTGGGACGTCGCCGCCCACCAGGTGCGCTGGATGACCGCCTGGGACGTGTCGAGTGACGATGTGGCGGCCTTTGCGGCCGGCGTCGACGCGGTGCTTGCTGGCGCCCGCTGACACCGAGCCACGCCCGGCACGAACACCCGATAGCGCGGTCCCCCGCCTGCGACGGGCCCGCAACTTCTAATTGACTGGTCGGTTATTTATGGTCTACGCTCCGTGCTGCGGTTGGTGATGCCCGCCGCAAGGAGCCGTAATGACCACGCTCGACTTCAAGTTCCGACTCGAAACCGACGACGACTGGATGGAGGCGGGCGCCTGTCGCGGTCTCTCCGAAATCTTCTTTGCTCCCCTGGCGGAGCGCCCCCAGACGCGCCTGCGTCGCGAGGAGAAGGCTCGTAACGTGTGCTTGGAATGTCCGGTGTTGAACACTTGCCGCGACTTCGCCCGCCAGCACCGCGAGTACGGGTTCTGGGGTGGCGAAAGCGAAGAGCAGCGCCACAGCGCTGGCTATCGCTTGATCGCCCCGGTCGGCATTCGCGCCTAACCCGCAAAGTCGGCGCTCGCCGATGACCTCGCTCATCAACCCGCTGCTCGGTGACGCCGAGCATGTGGTGCGCGAGGCCTGGGCGGAGTACGCCTCGGCGGCCGACGACTCTCGCACGGTGGTGCGCACCGAGGAAGTCAGCGCACACGTCTCCACCAATCGCGTGTTTCGCGTGCACTTTGCCGACGCCTCCACGCTCGTGGCGAAGGTGTCGTCCTACGGCTCGTACTTCTTGTTCGCCGAAGACCACGACCGTCTCGCGCGATGTACGTCGCTGCTGCGTCACGGTCGCTGGGCGGGTTTCCTTGCCGATGTGCTCGTCGTCGACAAACGCCCCTACACCTGGTACGACGGTCGCTGCTGGTGTGCCTTCTACACCGAGGTGCAGCGTGCCGAGTCGCTCCCCCGCATCTTGTCGACGGCCGACATCACCGCCCTGGCCCGTGAGATCGCACGTTTCCACCATGCGTGTGCCGATATCGCGCCGGCGCTGCCACCGGTGTCCAACTCGGTGAAGGGCGACGCCATCCACCTGTTGGATCAATTGACGAACCCGTTCGCGCCGCGCAACTTCGACTTGCCACCCGAAGACATCGGTGTCTTGGCACGCTTCACCCACGAGTTGCTGTTGCAACTGGAGACCGTGCACTACGACGAGTGGGCGAAGATTCCGATACTCGTGGACTGGAACCTCGGCAACTTCAGCATCACCCGCGAGGAGGGTGCTGTGCGGCTGTTCTCGCGCTGGGACTACGACTGGTTCCGCGTCGAGTCGCGCCTGCTTGACTTCTACTTCTTGTCGCGGGTGTCGTCGAGCACCGGTGACCGGACGTCGTTCACCTACTCGCCGCACACCCTCACCGAGCCGCGCTTCGTGGAGTTCGTGCGTGCCTACCACGAGGCGAACCCGTTGACGCGCCGCGACATCGAGTTTCTGCCGTATGCGTACCGCATCTTCATCCTCAACTACGTGATTCGGGAGGGTGCGCGATTCTTCCGCGACGATTTGTGCACGCAATTCCGCCGCGATGCCGCGCACGGCTATCTCGAGTCGTCAACGCGACTGAACCTGAAGCCGTTGCTCGAGATCGTCGGCGACTAGTCGAGGCGGCGCAACTCGCGCTTGAACCGCGCCGTGCGCTGCACGTAGTTCTGCGCCCCGTAGGCGATGTCTTCGGCGCGTGCGCGACCCTCTTTGATCACTGCCGGGCTGCCGACCGCGAGTGCGTTTGCCGGCACGATCGTGTCGTTCAACACCACAGAGTTGGCGCCGACCATCGCTCCGGTGCAGATGCGGGCGCGGTGCAGCACGATTGCGCCCGAACTCACTTGTGCGCCGTCCTCCAGGATGCAGGCCTCGAGATGCGCGAGATGCCCGACGAGGCAGTCGTTGCCGACCGTGGTCGGCCACTCCAGCGTCGTATGCACGACGGTGCCGTCTTGAATGCTGGTACGCGCACCGATGTGAATCTCGCCGTCGTCGCCGCGCAACACCGCGGTCGGCCACACGCTCGACTGTGCGCCGATGAACACCGAGCCGATGATCACCGCATCTGGGTGGATGTATGCCGATGCATCAATGGTCGGCTGCTGTGAACCGAGCGCGTAGATGGGCACGAAATAGTTCTACTAGCGTGGGTCACCCATGGCGCGGCGCATTGAAATTGAAGTCACGAGCACGCGCCCTGACGGCACCTTCACCTGGCGTCAGGCGGGGGCCAAAGCCCCGAAGGGTTCCGGCCCGGCCGGTCTCTTGCCCGACGGCAGCAAGACCGGTGACGTGTTGCGTGCCGACATTGAGGTCGACATGGATGGCGCGGTCGTCATCGGCATTGCCCCCGTCGTCAAACGCGAGCGCAACGTGACGCTGCTTGCCGTCACGGGTTCAGGCGCGGAGTTCAAGCCCGTCACGGAAATCTCCACCAACAAGCGCAACCGTCCGCCGCGCGACAAGGCGGGTCGCGGTGACAAGGCGGGTCGCGGTGGCAAGGGCGGTCGAGGCGATCGTCGTGAGCGTCGCAATGGCGATGGTCGCGATGGCGCGTCTGGTGAGGTTGCCGCGCGCGCGCCGCGTCGCGAGTTCACGCCTCCCCCGCCAGAGTTGCCTAAGCGGCCGCGTGCCGCGCGTCTGCGCCCCGGCAACGTGCATCGCACGGCGGTGCTCGAAGCGTTGAAACCGGCCGAGCGCGTACTCGCCGAGAAGGCGCTCGAGGGCGGCATCGGTGCGGTGCGCAAGGCCGTCAACGATCAGAACAAACAATTGAAGAAAGACGGCAAGCCGGAAATCAACGCCAACGCTCTCGTCGATCTCGTCGTGGAGATGTTGCCGCGCCTGCGCGTCGCCGAGTGGCACGACAACGTGGATGCCGTCGAAAAGATCATCGACAACGTCGACCTGCGCGACTTGCGGGCGATCGTCGCCAAGTCGAATGATCCGACGCTGCTCAAGGATTCGTCGCTCAACGAAAAGCGTGACTGGTTGCGTGCAGCGCTGGAACGCCGTCAGGGCGAGGAGATGCAGCACTGGTCAGAAGACCTCCGCGCCGCTGTGGATGTCGGTCGCGTCGTGGCGGCCCTCAAGCTCGCTGCGCAGCCGCCGAAGGCCGGCACGCTGGTGCCGGCCGACCTGCGCCCCCGACTCGTGGCGCTGACGCTCGAGCAACTGACGCCGTTGTCGACAAGCGAGCGTTGGGTGATCGTGCTGGAGGCACTCGCCTTTGCGCCGATTCACAACGAGGTGGTGCCCGTCGCCGTGCCGGCAAAGGTGTCGCCCGAACTCACCGCGACCGTCACCCGTTTGGCCCCGGCAATCCCCCGCATCGCAGCGCTGTTTGGTGTGGTCGTCGACCCAAAGGCCCGCATGCCGCGACCACGGCGCCCAGAGTGGCGCGACAAGCGCGGTAAGAAGAACGAAAAGAAGGGCGCGAAGCTCGACACTGTCGCGCCGCCGGCTGCTGTCGCCGTCGTTTCGGCTGACGCACCCGTAACCGCCGACAACTAGGCTTCCGCGCATGTCCGATGCGCAGATCGTCACCTACGAAGTCAACGGCAAAGTCGCCGTCATCACCCTCAACCGCCCCGATGCCCGCAATGCCGTGAACGGCGATGTCGCCGCCGGTGTCGAAGCCGCCATCGACAAGATGGAAGCCGACGACAACGTGTGGATCGGTGTGTTGAAGGCCAACACCTCAGGCCAAGAGCGCCCCGTGTTCTGCGCTGGCGCCGACCTGAAGGCGATCAACTCCGGCAAGGCCGCCGATCTCAACACCAAGCGGGGCGGTTTCGCCGGCTTCGTCTATCGCGAGCGCAAGAAGCCCGTCATCGTCGCCGTCGACGGGCTGGCCACCGCCGGTGGCTGCGAGATCGTGCTCAGTGCCGACATGGTGGTCGCCACCACACGCTCGGCCTTCGGTCTCGCCGAAGCCAAGCGAAATCTCATCGCCGGTGCGGGTGGGCTCTTCCGCCTGCCGCGCATCATCGGTCGCAACGTCGCGATGGAAGTGATTCTCACCGGCGAGCCAATCCCCGCCCAGCGTGCCTACGAACTGGGCCTCGTGAATCGCCTCGTCGAACCGGGTAAGGCGCAAGAAGCCGCAATGGCGCTCGCCGCCCAAGTTTGTGCCTGTGCACCGATTGCCGTGTGGGAAAGCCGCAAGGTCGTGCTCGCCGCGCACACCAACGATGACGAGACACTCATCAAGATGACCAACGAAGGCTTCGGGCGTGTGTTGCAGAGCGAAGACACCAAAGAAGGCCTGACGGCGTTCATCGAGAAGCGTCCGCCGAACTGGAAGGGTCGCTAGAGCGCACGACCGGGCCGGCGCTCGCCGACTACAACGCGCTCGTCGCGACAATCAAGCGCGCCGTAAGGCCATTGCGTTCGAACAAGTTCTTCGTATCGCGATCGCCCGGCAGGGCAAGTGCATCGACGCGCACGCAACCTCGTTCGCGGGCCTGTGATCGTGCCGCGGCGATAAGCGCATCCCCGATGCCGACTCGACGGGCTCGTGCGGTGACGAATACCCGCACGATCGTGGCAACGAGCGACTCCCCCACTCGCGTCGTGCGAATCGTCGCAAAACCGACGGTGACACCGTCCACTTCGGCGACGAGCGTGAAGCCGGCTGGATCGCCGACCAACACGGCCACTGGTTGCTCGGCAAAGAACGCCTCAGCACCTCGAGCACCGGCGGTTTCTTGACGCGCCTGGGTGTCGAGACGCTCGCACGCTTCAGCGTCCGCGAATTGCGCGAGACGCACCGCGGGGTTCACGGTTGGCGACCACCGAGGCGCTTGCCCACCGCCCGCGAGCCCATGCGCACCGTCATCTCGCCGAGCGCGCGGAGTTGCGTTACGCGTTGCGCAACCGTCGTCTCGCGATTCAGATGCACGTCGCCGATGTTCTGGATGATTTGTTGCGTCACCACGATTGGCACACCGACGAGTGCTTCAAGAATGGCCTTTGCCGAGGCGAGTCGCTCGTTAACGGAACCGACTTCGCTGGACGAGTCAGAACCGTCGCCGTTGGATGACGGACTCGGCATTGCGGCGCCTACCGGCTCGGGAACAACGGACAAAGGTCGTGGTCGACCGGACACTTCGGCGCCGATTTGCGAACGAGGAGGAAGCACTGCTGACAGTGTTCTTCGTCGGGTCGGCGCGGTTGCAGTAAGGGAGTTCCGTCGGTGACGTCGTCGGTGTCGATGACCTCAACTTCGTCTTCAGGAAGATCTTCGCCACTCCGCAGCTTCTCCTGCAGGATCGTCGCGAGGTCGGCTTCTTCGTCGTCGGCGGAGGCAAATTCGTTCTCGTCGACGTCGGTCTTGCGCTTGCGCGCCGGCTTATCCTCGTCGTCGTCGAGATTGAGACGGTCTTCGTCGGTGGTTGCGGGTGCTTCGCTTTCCGCAGCGGCTTCACCATCGGCTATTTCGGCGCCCGCGAGTGTGTCGTCGCCGTCTTCGCCGACACCGTCGCCGTCTTCGCCGACACCGTCGCCGTCTTCGCCGTCGCCCGCTCCTTCTTCGTCGAGTTCGTCGGGGTCAACCTCGAGGTTCGCCAGGTCGTCGGGGTCGACGCCCTCAACTTCTGGTTCGGAGACGGATTCGGGGGTGTCGTTGTCGTTGCTCATTATCGGGCGCGAACCTTAGCCGATTTCGGCGACAAGCGGGCAAATGGGGCCCCGGCCCCCTGGCCCTCCCTTAGCCGCGCGGGGTGCCGCGCTTTTCCTCGATGCGACGCTCGGATTCGAGGCGTTCCAGCAACGGGGCTTCGGTGGTGAGATGGGTCATGGCGTCGGCCACGGCACGGTGGCCCGCCTGGTTGGCGATCAGGCGGTGCATCTCCAGAACGACGCGCCGATAGGCGGGGTGGCCCTGGGGGGCAGAACGCAGTTCCAGCATGTGCATGGCTTCGCGGGCGTTGAACTGCATCACGTATCGCATGCGGTGCGCCATCGCCACGGCGTAACCCGCCTGCTCCGGGTAGTCGGGGCGTAGGAGCTCGTACAACTCCCCCGAGCGTTGCATCGCAGCGTTGAACACCTCGGCCCCGCCGGCATCGTCGACGAGTTCGGGGCGCGCATAGCCGAGGTGCGGTGTGAGGCGCTGCCACTCGACGGTCAGCAGGCGGTGGCGTTGCAGGTCGCGGAACGCGCCGTAGTCGCCGAGCACGTCGAAGCGGTACGACAAGCGTTCGAAGGCGCGCCCGGGCTTGTGGCGTCGGTTGGTGCGCTCACCCACGTAGGCGCTGATCAGGGCCACGCGTTGCACGTGGCTGAGCGAACGCACGCGTTCGAGCAACTGGGTCTCGGGCAGGTGCGATGATGCATAACAGATGGCGGCGAGCAACTTGTCTTCACCATCGGGGTCGAAGTCGACGAGTGTCACCTCCGGTGCGTGCTGTGGTTCGATGATGCCGAAGTATTCATCGACGAGGTCGGCGGTGTTCGAGGCGTTGTCGGCGAGGTATTGACTCCACTTGTCGCCGCGCTCGGGCATGTCGACGCGCCGCAAGAACGTGGGAATCACTTTGCGTAGTTCGCTGAGCATCATGTCGGCGTAGGCGCGCGCCTCGGGCAACGGGTTGGCGCGCATGCGCAAGAGCAGCGCCTCGTAGCCCTGCCCGGTGCCGTAGATGCCGACGTTGGAGAGCGACGCCGCCGGCAACACACCGCGCACGGCATCGAGCGCCTTGGCGCGAGTGGCCTGACGGTAGATGAAGTCGGAATCGTTCGGTCCGCGCGGCACGGTGGCGCGCACATGCGTGGTGACCTGCTCGACGAGTTCGCTGTAGGTGTCGAACATGCGATCCATGTCGCCGACGTAGCGGGTGCCGAGCGGTCCGCTACACACCTCGGGGTCGCGGTAATAGCGGTAACGTCCGCCGAGTCGCGCGTCATAGGAGATGTATCGCGTGCTCTGCTCGAGGTACGACATCAATCGACCCCACTCAAGGATCTTGGTCAACAGGTTCGAAGCTTGCTCGCACGCGAGATGCACACCGCCGAGTTGGGCGACGGAGTCGTCGCCGTACTCCACGAAGATTCGTTCATAGAGTTCCTCGGCCCGCGACACACCGATGGTGGCATCGACGGTTTCATCACCCTTCAAGTCGAGGTCACTGACGAACTCGTCCAAGAACAAGCGGCGCAAACTCTTGGCGGTGCGGCTGTAGCGCGCAAAGAGTGCGCCCTTCACGACCTCCGGCAGGTTGACGAGCGCAAAGACGGGCAGGTCGAGGTTGGTGAAGTACCGGCGCAACACCGCCGACTCTTCGGGTGTGAACTGCTCGGGAACGTACACCGACACAAGTGCCGATACTACGAAACGAGGGGTGGTTTTTAGAGCACCCCTGCCGGCACGCTGCCGTCGCCGAACGCCTTTTTCACGCTGTGCTGCAGTTCGGCGTTGGCCCACATGTCGATGACGGTCATCGCCATGATCTTGGCGCCGTCGAGTACGGCCTTGTCGGCTTCCTTTGACTTGGTGTAATCGGCAAACTGCGGCGAATGCAGCGACACCCCGCGCGGAGCCACCGCGAGCATCGGGTGGATGGTCGGCGCGAGGTAACTGACGTTGCCCATGTCGGTGGAACCACCGCCCGAACCGGGGATGAAGGCCGAGGTGAGCGAGCGCCCGATCGCCGTCGAGTTCGCGGCGTAGGCATCGAGGAGCGGGATGTTGTCGACGATGTCGGCGTACGCGTGGGTGTCCCACACCATCTCGACTCGGCAGTCGGCGGCGGCCGCCCCCGCCTCGAGGCACGCGGCAACGCGCTGCTTCAGCGGTTGCAATGTTTCGATGGTGTCGCTGCGCACGTACCAGTCCATCTCGGCTTCGCGCGGCACGATGTTGGGCTTCTCCCCTGCCTTGGTGAAGATGCCGTGCACGCGCTCGGTGGGGCGAATGTGCTGACGCAGCGCGGCAACGTTCATGTAGCCGAGCACCGCGGCATCGAGCGCGTTGCGACCGAGATGCGGCGACACGGCTGCATGCGCCGCCTGGCCGTAGTAGCGCACGATCGCCTGTTGAATCGCAATCGCATTCATCCGAGCAAGATCGCGGTCGGACGGGTGCACCATCATCGCAGCGTCGACACCGACGAACGCACCGGCCCGCGCCATCTCCACCTTGCCGCCGCCGCCCTCCTCGGCGGGCGTGCCCATCAACGTAAGGCGACCGCCCGCGTCGTCGGCGAGCCCGGCCAAGGCCAGACCAGCGCCAAGACCGGCGGCGGCGATCACGTTGTGACCACAGGCGTGCCCGATGCCCGGCAACGCATCGTATTCACAGAGCACGGCGACGTTGAGGCCGCGTGTGCCGACCTTCGTCTCGAACGCCGTGTCGATGTCGTACGCCCCGCGCGTGACGCCATGACCGGCGGCATCGATCATCCGCGTGAGGCGGTCGTGGGCGAAGTGTTCCTCGTAGTTGAGTTCGGGGTGGGCGTGGATGTCGTGGCTGGCGGCGATGAGATCGGCGGCACGCGCATCGACATCAGCACAAGCACGGGTCTTGAGTTCGGCAATCTGCCTCGCGTCGAGTGACATGCGGTCAGGCTACTGAGCAACCACCCACAGCGTGAAAGCGTCGGGGCGCACCGCCACGGAGACCGCGTCGAAGCGACCATGATGTCGGCCGTCGACAATCACCGGTGCAGGGCGCGACCCTTGCCATTCAGCGTGCTCGACGCGACGGGCAGTGAGTGCCGGGTGCGGAAGGTGGTCACCGAGTCGCATCCGCCGGCGAATCGCCAGCAGTGTGCGCAGCGAGAGTCGACGCGCAAATTCCAGCGTGTCGATCACGCCGTCGTTGGGGTGTGCACGGGGCGACGCGTTGAGGGGACCCACGAATCCGCCACTCGACGCCCACCAGTGCGGCGTGCGCAATGTTCCGATGATCACCGTCGACACGGCCACCACGTGCTGCTCGTCGGTGCCGCGACGCAAGACCACGTCGTAGGCATCGCACGGGAGCGCGAGGCCCGATTCACCGGGCTGCGGTACGGTGTCGCGCTGACTCGTCGTGCGCGCATTGATCGGCGCACGACCGAGGGCGCGCAGCAGTTCGCCGGTGCGCAGCGCCACGTCACGCCGTCCGTCGGTGATCGCACTCGCCAGCGCGGCTTCGTCGTCGGCAGTCACGAGGCCGCTTGGTGCGGTGCGAGTCTCGCCCCAGGGTTCGCCCGGCCGAATCGTCACGATGTGCCGCCGATGGGCATCGTGCTGGCACTCAGCACCACCCCGCGCAAGACGCGATCAACCGCGGTGTCAGCCACGCTGCGGGTGAGCTCGTCGGGCGCGTGCTGGGCCACTTGACGCAGCAAGTCGATCAGTTGCTTCATCGTGCGCACGAAGTCGCCGGGAGTCGTGTCTTCGTCGAGCAACTCGGCGAGCTCGGCGCCACCCGCCCACTTCACCACGGCATCCACATATCCCGCATCGGGGGCGCGGTGCGGGGTGAGCCCGGCCGCGCTCTCTTCGCGCTGCAATCGCGCACTGAGTTGCACGATCTGGCGGAATCGTGACCGCAGTTGTGTCGAGGGAAAGTTCGGCTCGGGCGCTGGTTCGGGGCTGCGGTGTTCGTAGACGAACGTCGAGCACAAGGCGGCCAATGACGTGGGGTCGAGACCGTCGAGCAGTTTCGTCGCGATGGTTTCGGCCACGAGCAGATCGGATTCGTGGAAGACGCGCGACAACAACGCGCCGCGCTCCGTGAGTTGCCAGTCGGCGACGTATTCCCAGCGTTCGAGCAAACTGATCACATCGTCGAAGCGTTGACTCACGACCTCCGCCGCCTTGTCGACGCGACTCTCCAGCTGGGCGATCTCGCGGTCGATGCGATCGGCGGATTTGGCCGCGTTGAGCTTGAACTTGAGATCGGGGTCGTTGGCGCACGGGTGCGCCGTTCGCGCTGCCGCCGGAGCGGGCTTTGGTTTGTCGATCTTGAGTCGCGTCAGGCGATGCGCCAATTCGCGCAAGATGCGCGGGTCGCTCTGGTCGACGATCTGACCCTTGTGCCCGGTGACTGCCGTGCCATCGATGGGCAGGCGCGTCGCGGTGCGCACGCTGCGTACGAGTTCGTCGGCCGTCAAGGCGCGCAGCGCGCGGTTGGCGAACAGCACCTTCACCTTCACGCCCTTGGCGCGCACCGAGGTGCTGAGCACGAGACCGAGGTTGTCGTCGAACCACGCCACGTCGCCGGCGCGCAGCGCCATGAGGCTCATCTCAATTTCGGTACGGTCGCGCTCGCCGGGATCCTTCACGAAGAGCCGGCGGTATTCGTCGATGTCGCCGAACTCGCTCTTGGCTTGTGAACGCAGTCGGTCGCGTTCTTTCTGGCGCTTGGTGATGCGCGCCTGCACTTCCACCACGCCCTTGCTCGCTTGGTATTGCGCGAGCGACAGGTTCAGCAGATGGCGCGTCTCGTCGGGTGAATGCGTGCGCACGAGGTTGACCGCCATGTTGTAGGTGGTGCGAAAGGCGGAACTGAGACGGAAGGTGCGGCTCAAGGCGACAGCCGCCACCTGATCGAACGGCACATAGGGGTTCCACACCACGACGGCATGGCCGAGCGTGTCGATGCCACGCCGCCCGGCGCGCCCGGTCAACTGCGTGTACTCACTCGCCTTCAGGGTTTGATGATGTTCACCCGTGAACTTCGACATCTTGTCGATGACCACGGCACGCGCGGGCATGTTGATGCCGACGGCGAGAGTTTCCGTGGCGAACACCACCTTCACCAACCCGCGCACGAAGAGTGCCTCGACGATTTCTTTGAACGTCGGCACCATGCCGGCGTGGTGGGCGGCCACGCCCGACTCCACCTGTGCGGCGAACAGCGTGAATCCGAGCGCGGCAAGGTCGTCGTCGGAGAGCCCTTCGACCCGCGCGTCGACGATCTCACGGATCTCGTCGCGCTCCGCGTCGCTCGTCAGTCGGATGCCGGCCTTGTAGCAGGCCGCCGCCGACTCGTCGCATTGGTTGCGACTGAAGATGAAGTAGATCGCGGGCAGCAAGTCGCTGTCGCGCAGCAGGTCGACGATGTCGAGGCGCGACGGCGGGAAGATTCGTGACCGACCTCGGCGGCCGCCACGGCCGCGCTGTGCATCACGATCACCGCTCTCGAGTCGCAACACCTTCTGATTCGGGGCGCCATTCACCAGGGTCTCAACGAGCATGACTTCGGCGGTCGCCTTGTCGCCGTAGGCGTAGAGATTGCGCAGTTCGACCGGTCGCCGACCCTCCACCACGGCGCGCGTCGGGCCGCGCACGGTGGTGAGCCAGTCGGCGATCTCCTCGGCGTTGCTCACCGTGGCCGACAACGCCACGAGTCGTACCTCGGGCTCGAGATGAATGATGACTTCTTCCCACACCGGGCCGCGATACTCATCCTGCAAGAAGTGCACTTCGTCGAGCACGACCACACCAAGGTCGTCGAGTGCCGAGGAACGGGCGTAGATCATGTTGCGCAACACCTCGGTGGTCATCACCAAGAGCGGGGCATCGACGTTGATCGCGTTGTCGCCGGTGAGCAGCCCGACACGATCGTTGCCGTAGAACGCACAGAGGTCGTGGTACTTCTGGTTGGAGAGCGCCTTGATCGGCGCGGTGTAGAAACCTCGTTGCCCGGCCTCGAGTGCCATGTCGAGCCCGTATTCGGCGATGACCGTCTTGCCCGAGCCCGTCGGGGCGGCAACGAGCACCGACTCCCCCGCGTCGAGCGCGTCGAAGGCCTGCACCTGGAACGGGTCCGGCGCAAAGCCGTAGCGCGCGAGGCGACGATGTCGCGCGGTGTCGTTCACTTAAGCGGCCGTCTTGTGGCGACGCCACAAGAGCAGCGCGCCGATGCCAACGGCAACGAGATACAACACGGTGAGCGGCACACCGAGCGCCATCAACGTGATCGGGTCGCCACTCGGGGTGATGACGGCAGCAACGATGAAGATGATCACGATCGCATAACGCCACTGGGTGATGAGTGTGCGCGGCGTGACCACTTCGACGAGTTGCAGGAACACGAGCAACACCGGCGAGAGGAATCCGACGCCAAACGACAACATCATCAACACGACGAGGTTGACGTACTTGCTGATTTGGTAGTTCTGCGTCACGTCGGCGCCCGACCAGCCGATGAGGAATTCGAGTGCGCGATCGAGGGTCCAGTACGCGAGCAAGGCACCCACGGCAAAGAGCACCACCGACGACGCGACGAAGAAGTACGAGTACCGCTTCTCGCGTTTGGTGAGGGCGGGCACGATGAAGCGCCAGATGTTCCACAACACCACGGGCAACGCGATCACCACGCCACCCCACGCCGCGATACGCATGCGAGCCGAGAAACCGTCAATTGGGCCGAGCGCATACAGCGAGCCGTCACAGTTGAGGCGGGCCTGCGAGTCGCAGAGATCGCGGTAGGGCGACACGAGGAAGTTCAGCACGGGCTCATAGGCGATGAGCAGGGCGATTGCCCCGACGGCAATCGCCAAGAGCGACATCACCAAGCGGGTGCGCAACTCCGCCAGGTGTTGCATGATCGTCATGTCGTTGGCTTGCCGCCGTGTGCGGGCCATGTCAGTTGCTCGTGTTGTCGGGCGGCGGAGCGGCAGTGACGGGTGTGGCAACCTCAGCCGCAGCATTTTCGGGTGCGGCAACTCCGGGTGCGGCGTCGGTTGCGGGTGCTGTGGCATCAGCGGCCGGCTTGCGCTCGAGATGCGGCATCTTGCCGGCGAATATGTCGTTGGTGTCCTTGGCCGACTTCTTCAACTCGTTCGCAGGTTCTTCGACGAGGCTCTTTACTTGTCGCATCGGTTCTTCCATCACCTTGTTCACTTCACGCTGCACGTTGCTCGTGATGTTGCGAAACTCGCGATAGATCTTGCCGGCCTTGCGCATTGCGCCCGGAAGTTTTTCGGGGCCGAGCACGATCAAGCCAAGCACGGCGATGAAGACCAGTTCCGTGCCCGAGAGGTTGAACACGAGGGCAAGCCTACGAGAGCGGCACACCGCGACGCCTCGTCGTTCGTCGTTCATGTCGCGCGTCGTAGTGTTGCCCCGTGCAACAGCGACTCCCGTCGATTCTGCAGCCACCGGTGCTGTTTGCGCATCGTGGGGCGCGAGCGCACGAAGAAGAAAACACGATGCCCGCCTTCTTGCTGGCCGTAAGGCTGGGTGCGACGGGTCTTGAGTCCGATGTGTGGCTCACGCACGACGGTGTGCCCGTGCTCGACCACGACGGCGTCATTGGTGGTCGACTGCGGCGACGCGCCATTGCGGAGGTGGTGAGTGGCGATCTGCCGCCGCACATCCCGCGACTCTCGCAGTTGCTCACTCTGACCCTGCAGCATGGCCTCTCGTTGTCGCTCGACATCAAGGATGCAGCGGCGTTCGGCCCGGTACGGGAGTTGCTGCTCGCCCACCCCGACCTGCAACGGCGCACCTATCTATGTTGCGAAGACTTCGATGTGTTGTGCGAGATCGCCCCGAGTTTGAGCGACGTGTTGCTCGTCGATTCATCCCGTTTGGCGAAACTGAAGGATGGTCCCGAGCGGCGTCTCGCCCAACTCGCCGAACTTGGCGTGGCGGCCCTCAACATGCACCACACCGATTGGAATGGCGGGCTCGTCACCCTCGCCCACCGCTTCGAGCGGCTCGCCTTTGCCTGGGACGCGCAATTCGACTACGCGTTGACCGCGCTGTTGCGCATGGGAGTGGATGCGGTGTACAGCGACTGGGTGGATCGCATGGTGGATGCCGCCCGCGCCGAGCAGGTGATCCCCTAGAGGCGTTGCATGTCGCGCGGCGGCCAGATGACGACCATCGCCTTGCCGACGATCACATCGGTGCTGACCGGCCCGAACATGCGACTGTCGAACGACATCGGTCGGTTGTCGCCGATCAAGAACACCTGGTTGTCGCCGATCTCGACGGGTTCCGCGTCGGCAGTGCCGCAGCGCGTGCCGGGGTCGAGCGACGTGTCGGTCACCTCCGCCGAAAGCCACGGCTCATCCAGGGCCGCGCCGTCGATGAATACCACACAGTCGCGAATCTCGACGGTCTCGCCGGGCAATCCGATCACGCGCTTGATGAGGTCGTCGTGTTGCACGGTGTCGCCGTTCACCGTGATGCGGTCGAACACGATCACGTCACCGCGCGACGGTTCACCGAGTCGGTAGGCAAGCTTGTTGACGAGCACGCGATCGTCGCCAAAGAGCGTGGTCTCCATCGAGGGGCCCGCGATGTAGAACTGCTGCACCACGAAGGTGCGCAACGCGGTGGCAATGATCACCGCCGTAACGATCACCACGACCCACTCGCGGATTTGTCGCCAACCAGAGCGACGTTGTGCATCGCTGCGCGGCTCATCCATCACTTGAGCCACGCTAACTGTGTCGATGAGTCAGCAGACGAATGGTGCGGTGCCGTGGTGCACTCGGTTTACAACGAGGCGATGAGTTTGTCGACGCGATCGTCATGACTCTTGAACGGATCTTTGCACAGCACGGTGCGTTGGGCTTGGTCGTTCAACTTGAGGTGCACCCAGTCGACGGTGAAGTCACGTTTGCGGTCCTTTGCGCGTTTGATGAACTCACCGCGCAGGCGGGCGCGTGTGGTTTGCGGCGCGACATCCTTGGCGCGGTCGATGACGTCGTCGGTGCAGACCCGTTCCACCATGCCGCGTGACTGCATCTTGTAGAACACTCCCCTGTTGCGGTCGATGTCGTGGTATTGCAGGTCGAGCATCTGCACCCGCGGGTCGTCGAGCGCCAACTTGTGGCGGGCGCGGAACTCCTCCACGATGCGGTACTTGATGACCCAGTCGATTTCGCGGTCGAGTTTCATCGGGTCGTTTTCCAATGTCACGATGCAGTGTTCCCACATCTCGAGTGCACGCTGTTCTTCGGGGGTGAAACCGCGCTGATCCGCGTAGCGCAGTGCGCGGTCGAGCAGTTCGCGCTGGATGTCGAGCGCCGACAACTCACGCCCGCTCGCCAGACGCACCTTGCGTTTGCACGTGAGGTCGTGACTGATGTCGCGGATTGCGCGAATCGGGTTCTCCAGCGAGAGGTCGCGCAGCATCGTGACGGGGTCTTCAATCATGCGCAGCACGCACGCCGCAGCACCGACCTTCACGAAGTTGGTGTACTCGCTCATGTTCGAGTCGCCGACAATCACATGCAGGCGGCGGAACCGCTCGGAGTCGGCGTGCGGCTCGTCACGAGTGTTGATGATCGGCCGGCTGCGAGTGGTGGCACTGCTGACGCCCTCCCAAATGTGTTCGGCGCGTTGCGATATCGAGAACATCGGTCCACGTGCCGTCTGCAGGATGTGCCCGGCGCCGGCAAATATCTGGCGCGAGACGAAGAAAGGAATCAGCGTCTCGGCGTAGTACGACAGATCATCAGTGCGTCGCGTGAGGTAGTTCTCGTGGCAGCCGTAGCTGTTGCCGGCCGAATCCGTGTTGTTCTTGAAGAGGTAGATGGTGCCGCGGATGCCCTCGTCGCGCAGGCGCTGCTCTGCCCCGGTGACGAGTCCCTCGAGCACGCGCTCGCCCGCACGGTCGTGGGCCACGCACTCGAGGATCGAGTCACACTCGGGTGTCGCGTACTCGGGGTGTGAACCCACGTCGAGATACAGCCGTGCGCCGTTCTCGAGGAACACGTTGCTGGAGCGTCCCCATGACACAACCTTTCTGAACAGATAGCGCGCCACTTCGTCGGGGCTCAGGCGTCGCTGTCCGCGCAGCGTGCAGGTGACGCCGTACTCGGTTTCGATGCCGTAGATGCGACGTGGAAGTTCGGCGGATGCCATCAGCCGGCTACCTTCAATGCCCGACTCTCACCGGAGCGCAGCGGCGACGGCGTCGTCCGTGATGCGTGTGAACGAGCGACGGCGACCATTGCGTACGAGCGTGGCGATCTCGAGATCGGCCGCGGCAACGGTGCGATCGGGGCCAGACAGGGCCGCCACCGCAACCTTGACTGCGGTAGCGAGGTCGAGATCGGCCCGATAGGTGGATTCGAGTCGCTTGGAGATGCCCTCAGCGTCGCCACCGAGCACGCAGAATCGCTTCTCGTCAAGCAAGGTGCCGTCGTAGAGGATGTGGAAGAGCCGGTCGCGCTCGGGTGTGTCGCCGACTTCGGCGACGAGCAGTTCCACTTCGAGGGGCTTGGGGCCTGAGGTGGCGAACACGTCGCCGAGCACCTGGGCGTATTGATTGGCGAGACTGCGCGCATCGACGTCGTTGCGTGAATACTGGTACCCGCGCAGTTCGGCGGCGCGCACCCCTGCCACGCGGAGTTGGTCGAACTCGTTGTACTTGCCGACACCGGCGAACGCGATGCGGTCGTAAATCTCGCTCACCTTGCGCAACGTGGTGCTCGGGTTCTCGGCCACGATCACGATGCACGACGGCGTTTGCAGCGCTACGAGCGCTCGGCCGCGGGCGATGCCCTTGCGCGCGTAGTCCGCGCGGTCCTTCATCATCTGTTCGGGTGAAACGTAGAACGGCATGCTCATCGCGAACGAACCTCGCGCATGATGGTGTCATAGATCGAGGCCAGTGCATCGTCGGCGACGCGATCCCATCCACCGGCATCGATCGACGCAACGATCGGATAGATGCCGCGCAGAATGTCGGGCCCACCCGTGGCGGTGTCGGCATCCGAGGCTTCCCACAGCGCGCGGGCCGCCAATTCGATGGCCGCCTCACGGGTGATGTTCGTGCGCCAGCCGACGCGCAAGACGGTGCTGGCAAGTGCGGAACCCGAACCGATGGCGACGAAGTCGCGCTCCTCGTAGCGGCCACCGGTGATGTCGAAGTCCCACAGGCGCCCGCGCCCGACGAGCGGGTCAAAGCCGGCAAAGATCGGCACGACGCCGAGGCCCTGCATCGCAGCCGGCATGTTCGAGCGCACCATCATCGAGAGTTGGTTGGCCTTGCCTTCGAGCGAGAGTGATTGCCCCTCGACCTTTTCGTAGTACTCGAGTTGCAGTTGGAAGAGTTTGATCATCTCCATCGCCAACCCCGCTGTGCCGGCGATCGCCACGCCGCTCAAGTCGTCGGCGGGCACCACCTTTTCCACCGAGCGGGTGCTGATGAGATTGCCCATCGTCGCACGGCGGTCGCCCGCCATGACGACACCCCCGTCGTAGGTGAGTGCGAGGCACGTGGTGGCGTGCGGCAGGACGGTGTCGTTGCCACGCGTCGAGTCGATGCGGCCGCTCTCGCCACGCAATGCCGACGCAGGGAACGGATCGATGCCGATCTTGCGCAGCAGATCGGGGAAACTGGCGCCGGGGTCGTCGCCGGCGGCGAAGCGTGGCATCGTCATGTGGACATCTTCATCGCTGCGTGGCCGGTGTCGTCACTCGTCGAGCAGGTTTACTGCCCGCCCTTTTGCACGTAACTCTTCACGAAGTCTTCGGCGTTGGTCTCGAGCACCTCGTCGATTTCATCGAGCAGGCCGTCGAGTTCTTCCTTCAGGCGGTCGGTGTTCTCGGTATCGGCACCCGTCTCGCTGTCCGTCGGAGTCGCCTCTTCGCGTTGCGGTGCACTGCGCTGCTTCTTGGTGCGTTCAGCCATAGGAAGCACCATAGCAAGGGGTCGGCCCGACCCCACCGCCTCAGGTTTGCGGCGCGTCGCCGAGGCGAGCAATCAGGTCAGCCGCACTGGTGCTGGCGGCGAATAATTCGGCGGTCAGCGCCTTGGTACCGCGCAAGGGTTCCATCATCGGCACGCGCTTGAGCGGATCGCGCCCGACGTCAAAGACGATGGAATCCCAGTTCGCAGCGACGATGTCGGGGGCAAAACGTGCCAGGCACGTGCCGCGAAAATATGCGCGCGTCGAATCGGGGGGCGTGTCGACCGCCTCCCGCACGAGCGCTTCGTCCACCATCACCCGCAGACCACAGCGTGCCGCCAACGACTTGTCACGGCGCAGGTCGGAATACTGCAGGTCGATCGCCTTCAGTCGCGCGTCGGTCGGTACCAGATTGTGGCGTTGCGCATACCCGTCGACGAGACGCTTCTTTGCCACCCAGTCGACGACATCGGCAACGTCGTTGGGGTCGTGCTCCAGACCGGTGAGCACGCTCTCCCATTCCTCGAGGATGCGTTTGCCGTCATCGACGGTGACCGCGTCGAGACCGTGGCGATCGGCCCAACTCCGGGCACGCTCCAACAACTTCCACTGCACCTCGAGGGCCGTGGCGCGTTTGCCGTTGCCGAGGGCGATCGTGGCGCGCAGTGACGGGTCGTTGCTCACCTGCCGGATCGCAGTCACGGGATGCGCGAGGGTGAAGTCATCGCCGAGTGCGTCGTCTTCGATCATCGCCAACACGATTGCGGTGGTGCCCACCTTCAAAAACGTGGCGACCTCGCTCATGTTTGCGTCGCCGACGATCACGTGCAGGCGGCGGTACTTGGCCGGGTCGCAGTGCGGCTCGTCACGCGTGTTCACGATCGGCCGCTTCAGCGTGGTTTCGAGCCCCACTTCTTCCTCGAAAAAGTCGGCCCGCTGACTGAGTTGGTAAGCGATGTCACCGGGCATCGACCCGGGCGACTCGCAACCCACTTTGCCGGCGCCGGTGAATACCTGTCGCGTCACGAAGTGCGGCGTGATCTGGTTGACGAGGCGACCGAACGGCACTGCGCGGTCGACGAGGTAGTTCTCGTGGCAGCCATAACTGTTGCCCTTGCCATCGGAGTTGTTCTTGTAGACGACGATCTCTCCCCCGGCCGGCAGTAGGGCGAGTGCGCGCTCCATGCTGAGGCGCAGAATTTCTTCCGCCGCCCGGTCGTAGCGCACGACTTCGCTCGGGGTGCGGCACTCGGGGGTCGAACACTCGGGATGTGCGTGATCGACGTAGTAGCGCGCACCGTTGGTGAGCACCGTGTTCACGAGGTGCGTCTCCACCTCCGGGGCGAGGATCTCACCGAGCAGCAAGCCGCGTGCATCGTTGCCCGGTTGTTCGTCGAAGAAGTCCCAAGCCGTGCGGGTGTTGCTGCGCCCGAGAAACGCGTTGATCAACAACGAGCTGGCGGTGACGGCGTTGTACTCGGCGTTACGCACCACGATGCCGTACTCGGTCTCGATACCGCAGACCTTCGGGATCGCCATCGTTAGAGGTACTGCCCCGTCGCCGTGCGCTCGATCGCCTTGCCACCGCCGGAGCCCTCGTCGTGGGTGAGCGTGCGGATGAACACGATGCGCTCGCCCTTGCGTCCCGACACCTTCGCCCAGTCGTCCGGGTTGGTGGTGTTCGGCAGGTCTTCGTGCTCACGGAACTCTTGGCGAATCGACGCGGTGAGGTCGTCGACCGCCACGCCCTTCTCGCCGCCGGCGAGCAGCCGTTTGATCGCCAACTTCTTGGCCCGCCGCACGATGTTCTCGATCATTGCTCCCGACGCGAAGTCGCGGAAGTAGAGGATCTCGCGCTCCCCGTTCTGGTAGGTGACTTCAAGGAAGCGGTTGTCGTCGGTGGTGGAGTACATCTGCTCCACCGTGGTATCGATCATCGCGATGATCGCCTGCTTCAGGTCGCCATGGCGGGCGACATCACCCGGGGCAATCGGCACCTCGCTCGTCAGGTATCTGGCAAAGATCTGCCGCGCCGCTTCGGCGTCGGGGCGCTCGATACGAATCTTCACATCGAGGCGACCGGGACGCAGGATGGCGGGGTCGATCAAGTCCTCGCGATTGGTGGCGCCAATCACGATTACGTTGCGCAGGCCCTCGACGCCGTCGATCTCGGCGAGCAGCTGCGGCACGATCGTGGACTCCATGTCCGATGAGATGCCGGTGCCGCGCGTGCGGAACATCGAATCCATCTCGTCGAAGAACACGATGACCGGCCAGCCCTCTTCGCTCTTTTCGCGGGCGCGCTGGAAGACCATGCGAATCTGCCGCTCGGTTTCACCGACGTACTTGTTCAGCAACTCGGGGCCCTTGATGTTGATGAAGTAACTGCGGCCCTTGTCGGCACCGGTGCGTGCCGCAACCTTCTTGGCCAGTGAATTGGCGACGGCCTTGGCAATCAGCGTCTTGCCGCAACCGGGCGGCCCGTAGAGCAGGATGCCCTTTGGTGCCGGGAGTTGGTGTTCGGCAAACAGATCACCGTGCAGGAACGGCAGCTCCACTGCGTCGGCAATCGCCTCGATTTGTTGGTCGAGACCGCCGATGTCGTCGTAGGAGATGTCGGGCACCTCTTCGAGCAACAGGTGTTCGACCTCGGGTTGGGCGAGGCGCTCCAACAACAGGCCGCTGCGGGTGTCGAGTCGCAGTAGGTCGCCCGAGCGCAGGTGCACACCGCGCAACGCATCGGCGAGTTCGCAGACGCGGTCGTCGTCGCCGCGCCCGGTGACGATTGCGCGCACGCCGTCTTCGAGCACTTCCTTGAGCGACACCACCTCGCCCGTGGCCTCGGCCCCGCGCGCCATCACCACGTTGAGGCTCTCGTTGAGGACGACCTCGCTGCCCCGCTCCAGAGTCTGGGCGTCGATCTCGGGGTGCAATGACACGCGCATCTTGCGTGAGTTCGTGAGCACATCAACCGTGCCATCGTCGTTGGTGCCGATGACGATGCCGTACGCCGACGGCGGTTGGGTGAGTTTCTCTACTTCTTCCCGCAACGACGCGACGTGGTCGCGGGCTTCGCGTAATGCGTACTCCAACTTCTCGTTGCGCGCCTTGGAATTGGCGAGTTGTCCCTTGGCGTCGAGTAGACGTTCTTCAAGTGCACGAAGTCGTGCAGAGGTGTCGTCTGCCATGCCCTGAACCTAGTGGCGTTCCGTGTATCGTGAAACCCCATGAAGGTATGGATCGACCAAGACCTCTGCACCGGTGACGGTCTCTGCGAGGAAATTGCCCCCGAGGTGTTCACCCTGCTCGACGACGGTCTTGCGTACGTGAAGGAAGGCGCAAAGGTGTTCGCCACCGCCAAGGGCAACCCGCAAGGTGCCGAGGGTGTCGCCAACTTCGACGACAAGCACCTCGATGCCGTCATCGAATCCGCCGAGGAGTGCCCCGGCGAGTGCATCTTCATCGAGCCGTAAGCACGGCTGCCATCTAGCGCGACGTCAGTAGTCGCGCCGTCGTCAAAAAGCCCGTGTGCGCCACCATGCGGTGGTCGGGTCGTACGGATTCGCCCTCGATGTGCCACGTGCGGTGCAGTACTTCCAGCGTGCGCATCGCCACCCACTCGCCGCGATTGGCGTTGAGTGCTTCGCGCACCTTCACGGCTTGCGTGATGCTCGGGGTGTACGCCACCATCACTCCACCGGCATGCATCACCGCAGCAAGATGCGGCACCACTTGCCATGGTTCAGGGAGGTCGAGTACGGCGCGATCGAATCGCCCTGCCGTCGGCACATCGATGCCGGCGTAGGAGTCGCGGATGTGCACCTCGAATCGTGCGCTCGCATCGGCGCCGAGGAATGACTCGACGTTCTTTCGTGCCCGATTGGCGAAGTCTTCGCGCAGTTCGTAGCCCTCGATGCGCGCACCGGCGCGCAACATGGTCATCGACATCGCACCTGATCCGATTCCCGACTCGAACACGAGGTGCCCGGGGGCGATGTCGGCGAGCATCGCGATCGGCGCGAGATCCTTCGGATAGATGACTTGGGCGCCGCGCGGCATTTCCAGCACGAAGTCCTCCAGTGTCGGACGCATCACCACATAGCGCGCACCTTTGGTGGACTCGACGGTGATGCCCTCGTTGGCGCCGATCACCTGGGCGTGGGGCACGAAACCAGCGTGACTGTGGAACTCGCCCGTTGGCTCGAGTGTGACGAGGTAGCGACGCTCCTTGGAGTCGATGAACAGCACTCGGTCGCCGGCGGCGAATGGTGTCGACATTTCAGATGCCGCCCGATTGACCAGGGTTGCGATCAGACACCGTGATCGTCTGCCCCGCCTTGAGTCGAATCACCTGGTGATCGGTGTGTGCCGTTCGGCGCCGCCACCACTTCCACACGAAGAGCAGCACGGCAACGAGTGGGTAGCGCTTGGTGAAGCGGGCGACTGCCGTCGCACCGATGAGCCGACCTGCGACGCGCGGAGTGCGCGACATTGCGCCCATCGTTCAGCGGCGAATCTCGATGACACCGCGGCGGCGGCGTCCGCCTCGGCGACCGAGCAGGTACGCAACCAGCAATCCGGCGGCCACGCCGGCGACAGCCAGAACGGTGATCGATGTCTTCTTCGTCTCGGTGATCTCAGTGACGTCGTCTTGCAGCGCCTTGAATCGCTGCTCGAGGTCGTCCTTTGTGATCTTGCGTCGGTCGTTCATCGGCGGCCTCGATTGAGTTCGAACACGCTCACGCGCGACCACACGGCGGCCGACGTGGCGATGCCGACAATCAGCGTGACGATGTACGGCACGAACGAGAGCCCGTCAGCCTGGTCGGGCCACCAGGTGTGGAGGATGAGGTCCTGCGACAATCGCAGCACGGCGAGCAGCGAAATGACGATGCCCACCGAGATGAAAAACCCGGCGAGCAAGCCGAAGCCCAGCCAGCGGCCGGCGCCCTTCAGCGGCTCGACGGTCTCTTGCTTCGCGTAATCGCGCACAAGTTCGTAGGTCTCGACGGGGTCGAATTGCACAACTTATGTCTATCGGCGCAGCACGTGGCGGCCGGCGGCGTGCCGTATCTCAGCGCGGCAACAGCTGCGCTTCTTGCGGATTCGCTCGATAGGTGGCGAGACCTTTCATCAGGTTCTCCCACAGTGGTCGGTATGCCGACTGATTCGACAC
>Ga0194127_10002843_pt1 | contig 22927 bp, 26 predicted proteins | sample TA2KigC100mmetaG_FD_148624 | JGI IMG/M metagenome (GOLD analysis project Ga0194127, IMG submission 148624) | Freshwater microbial communities from Lake Tanganyika, Tanzania - TA2015036 Kigoma Deep Cast 100m | ecosystem: Environmental > Aquatic > Freshwater > Lake | place: Tanzania: Lake...
GAGAAGGACGGTCAGGAACATTTCATCAAGGCAGACACCGTAATCATTGCCGTGGGATACGGTTCTAATAACGAACTCCAGAAACAAGTGGAAGGAAAATTCCAGGAGACTTACTTTATCGGCGACTGCGTTAAGGTGCGTACCGCCCTTGAGGCAATCCATGAGGGATTCCAGGTGGGTTTAAAGATATAGAAATATCTATACTTCTAGGTACAAGTATTGCCTTTGCTGTATATTATTTTTTCAGAGCTTATCATCTTGGTTATGCCTATGGATATATTCCCACACCCAACGAAATTGCTCAATATGCTCTAGACCTTAAGAATTATTATATGTCTATCAAAGAGCCAAATGTGGATGAGATGGTTGAAAATGATCTCCGTATTTTTCTTGCCTCAAAGTATAGTGAATATGGTACAATAAATACACAAAATAACGATGAAAAGTCAAAGTATCTTCATCGTACAAATGTTGCAATCTCCATTTCGCTTGTAATCTTATTATTGAGTTTATTTCCTTTTTACATGATCAACCATTCAGCTTCTCAGGCGCAAAAAACAGGAATGGTAAACGCAACAAATGAATAAGGAGAATTAAATGCAAGAAGAGAAACCCAAACCACAACCACAGCAACCGAGACCGCAACCACAGATACCACCAAAACCGCAACCTCCAGCTGGAAGGCTTATAAAAGAGGGAGAATCTCCTGCAAGAAAAAGATAATCTAAGATAAATCACTGAAGTTGCTTCAATTATTAAGAAAAATGCGCTTTATCTGAGGGTTGCTTGCAATGAAAGACATCCGCATGAATCGGGGTGATAACTCCGGTTATAACCACATTGAATTTGAAGAGATTTCTGCCGATAATGGCAAGTCAATAGGCGTTATCTACATGAAGAAACCGCCGCGAAATTCCATTGGTTCGTGGCTTCTCGACGCCATCTACGATAAAATGGATCAGTACGAGGGTGATGATAAAATCGGCGCTATTATTATCGCCAGCAAACTTCGGGGGGTGTTCAGTGACGGCGCCGACCGCGATGAACTCTTCGGTTCGTGGATATCGGGTCTGGTCGCCGAAAAAAACTATGAACGTTTCCACCGCGCCCATGAGATGTTCGTAGAAATCGAAAATTGCAAAAAACCGGTTATTGCCGCCATTAACGGCGTTACTATCGGCGCCGGTTTGGAACTTGCCATGCTATGTGATCTGCGGATTGCATCCGAAATATCCTTCTTTAGCCTTCCGGAGGCAAAACCAGAACTCAGCATTATTCCCGGTCTGGGCGGCACGCAGAGGTTGCCTCGTTATATTGGCGTAGCCCGCGCCAAAGAAATGCTGTTTCTGGGCAAGATGATCCGCGCCGAAACTGCTTTGGAGTGGGGTCTTATCAACCAGATTTCGCCTCATAAAGAAGTCCTGAATCATGCCGTAGAGATGGCCAAAACCCTTCTCGATCGTGACGCAAGGGCGCTCAAGGAAATGAAGAAATGTATTAATTTCGCCGTGGAGAACGACATCCTGAAAGGCATTGAATATGAGGTTGGTCTCTTTGCTGAGATGATGCGATTGAAACTTGCAAGGAAGGCATCAGAGAAATAAAACATACTGAAACCACAGATTTCTCAGATTCTATTTCTCCTATTTTCATTACCTCCCCAATATTTTTTGCCTTGCATTTCAAAACCCATTTCTTTACTATACCACAACAACAGGTTAATTGAATTAGGCTACCTATGGTTGGAAGTTGTAAGGGTTGAAGACTTCGTCGTGAGTTCAGTCGAACGATTTTCAACCCCTACATTGAAATTCATTGTGTGATAAACAATACAACATTAATGACACATTACTATAAATTAGTTTTATTTCTTACCCACCCCTCAATCCCCTCCCAAAAGGGGACTTTACTTCCCCCTTAGCAACGGGGGATTCAGGGGGTTGTCATTCTCCTCTCGATCGGGGTAAGGGGTGTGTAGCAGTCTCGTTTTTAAACACTTTGCAATTTTAAATAAAAATATATTTATAACATGGATACTATTATCTAAGGAGGAATATTAAGTGGAATTCAAAGATAAGGTGGCAATCGTTACAGGCGGAACAAGAGGTATAGGACGGGCAATTGCCCTGGAACTGGCAAAAAACGGCTGTAACATCGCATTTAATTATAGTAAAAGCGCTGATACGGCACATGCGCTGGTAAAGGAAATCGAATCCATGGGTGTGAAGGCCCTCTCTTTCCAAGTAGACGCATCCAGCTTTGAAGGCGCCAAAACTATGGTAAAAGAGGTCAAAGACAAGTCCGGAAAAATTGACTTTCTGGTAAACAATGCAGGAATTACCCGTGATAAACTCCTCGCCTTAATGGCGGAGAATGATTGGGATGACGTCATCAATACCAACCTGAAAAGCGTTTATAATTTTTCCAAGGCGGTTATTACACAGATGATCAAACAAAAGTACGGCAGCATTCTGAACATCACCTCGGTAAGTGGAATAATGGGAACGGCAGGACAGGTCAATTACTCTTCATCAAAGGCAGGAATGATTGGTTTTACAAAGGCGCTGGCCAAGGAGGTTGGAAAAGCAAATATTACCGTAAACGCCATTGCCTGCGGTTTCATCGAAACTGATATGACGTCCGTGCTGCCCCAGGAATACAAAGACAAGATGGTAGAGATGATTCCTGTAAGAAGGTTTGGCAAACCTGAAGAGGTGGCAAAGACGGCTCTGTTTCTCTTGTCCGATAATGCACGGTATATTACAGGACATGTAATAAGTGTGGATGGCGGTTTAGCAATGTAGAATATTGATAAAATTTACCGCAAAGGCGCAAAGAACGCAAAGGAAGTTGTTTGTTGTAAGATTTAAGTTGAACTCGCAACTGCTAAGTTGATGTATAGGAATTTCAAACACACCCCTACCCCTCTCAAGAGGGGAATTTATAACTTTCAACTGATTTATAACTTTGTGTCATTCGCGCCTTTGCGGTGATGAGAACCTCTGAAAATGAAAGGTAAAACTATGTTATTTCTTTTAAAGGTTGAGGTAAAACAGATGCCCCATATGCCTGTAAAGGACTTTCTGGGTTATGTGATACGTGAGTGGGAATATTTTTCACGATTCCAACGGCGCGGTAAGATATTGGCAGGCGGAAAGCTGTCCGGAAGGCGCGGCGCTGCTGCTATTATTGACGCTGAGTCCAATGAAGAAATGGAAGAAATCGTCTCAAAACTACCCCTCTTCCCCTTTTTTACTGATATCGAGATTGCTCCGCTCGTGCCGATGGAAAAGGCATTACTGGATACCAAGAGAATACATTCACTCATGAAATAATTAGGGATATAGTGTAATTTATGATTTTAGATTTACGATGTGAGATTTTAAAAATAGTAAATCACAAATCGTAATTCGTAAATTAATGCTGCGAATGATCCGTGTGATGAAAAATACCAAATAATTTCTTTATGGTCTCTACGTACCGGTACCCGCCGCCGTTCTTTGCCTCCTGCTTGGCCACCTTTGCAGGATGGTGGAGGAGTTTGTTTATGGCACGTTCCATCGTATAAACGACCTGTTCCCAGTCTTCATTATCCAAGTTCTTTAATTTTGGCTTCAGGCGCTCCAGCTCTTCCTTCCCGATGGTATGGAAATGATTGCGTAAGTGGGTTATCGCCGGTTCTATTTTCATTTCTTCGAGCTTTGCCATAAAGTGCTCCACCTCTTCTTCAATAAGGACACGGCATTTTTCCACCTCCCTGTTTCGCTCGTCTATGTTCTGGCTGACGACAGATTGCAGGTCGTCAATGTTATAGAGATACACATTGTCAATATTGGCGACTTCCGGTTCTATATCTCTTGGAACGGCAATATCAATAAGGAACATCGGGTTTCCCCTCCGATGCCTGATGGCTTCTTTCACCTGATTGGCATGGATTACATAGTGCGGGGCGGACGTGGAACTAATAACGATATCGGCTTTTTCGAGATATTCGCCAAGCAATTCATATTTGATAGCCTGACCATGATATTCGTTGGCGAGTTCCTCTGCACGTTCATAGGTACGATTCGCCACGATGAAGGTGCGCGCCCCTTCCTCGTAAAGATGTTTTAACAAAAGTTCACACATTTCACCGGCGCCCACGACAAGGACAATTTTACCGGTAAAATCCTGGAATATCTTCTCGGCGAACTCCACGGCTACGGAGCTGATGGAAACCTTACGCTTGCCGATGGACGTCCTGGTATGCACGATCTTGGCGGCATTGAGCGCCTGCTGAAAAAGATGGTTTAAAATTTTTCCCGTAGCCTCTTCCATGGCTGCCGTCGTGTAAGCCTCTTTGACCTGTGAGAGGATTTGCGACTCGCCAAGCACCATAGAATCGAGGCTGGATGTCACAAAGAAAAGATGATTCACTGCACGGTCATCGTTATAGTGATACATATAGGGGGAAAAGGTATTTGGCTCAATCTTATGAAAGTCGGCAAGAAACGAAAAGACGTCTTCGACCTTAATAGCGCCGTCCTGCGACGAGATGTAGAGTTCGACGCGGTTACAGGTCGACAAGATGACGATCTCCGCATTCTTATCCTGATATTTTTGGGAAAACTGAGATAATGCGGTATTGATACTGTTGGGATTAAAAGCGAGTTTTTCCCTAACCTCTACCGGCGCTGATTTATGATTCAATCCTACAACAATAATACTCATAATCTAATCCCTAGCTCAAGCAAGCCGAAATGAAAATATTTTAGATTTACAAATTACGATTTCTGATTTAAATCCCAAATCGTAAATCTAAAATCGTAATTCGTACTATTCAGTCAAAAAATTAAAACAATTTAACTTGTCTTGTAACGTTGTCACTGCACATTTAATACCTCAGTATGCGTTTGTTCGCTTACCTTCTGAAAGGCATGCTTTGACCCCATAAAGAAGGTGCCTATAAAGGTAAAGAGTACCAGGAAGAACCCTGCAATGGTCAGGCATGCAATCTTGGTTCCATGAAATGATGCGATTAGACGCATGTGCAGTAATGCCGCATATATCAACCAGGTTGCCAATCCCAAAATAACCTTATAATCAAGATACCACATCTCACCCAAAACATTTTGTGTCTTTACCCAAAATGTGCCGAATACAAGGCCAAGGGTGAGGAGAGGAAAGCCGAATGAAATCGTCTTCCACATCATCTTGTCAATCCCTTCGAGCGAAGGCAATTTGTTAAAAAGAGAGCCAAACAGTTTGTGTTTCAATTGCCTCTGTTGTGTCAAATACATGATGCTCAGACTAAAGGATATAGTAAATGCAGCATATCCTACGAATATAGGAATGATGTGCGCTATGAGCCAGAAATTCTGAAGGCTTACGGTAATCAACAAATTTCCTCCGTCAAACGTAAGAGCCCATATTGAAAGTGCAGTAACGACAGGCAATAAAAATGTGTCTAAAGACGGCAGCTTGTAAAGGTAGTCCAGATTTATGTAAACAAAGAGAATACACCAGAGTAATGAGACGAAGGACTCATACACGTTTGTTATGGGAATGTTGCCCGATTCCAGGCCCAGGAAAACGATAAAGCCGCTGTGGATGAAAAATCCCATCATCATTGTCCACTTGGCAACTTTTTTATCAAAAACACCGGGCTTCACGATGTATCCGATTGACCAAACGGAAGAAATAAAATACAAAATTATGGTAATGATAAAAGGGATATGAGACATCTGTATCATAATGAATACTGTAAGAAATAAACATTCATTAATCAATGAAAATTTCAAAACGTCCTGCTTTGCGTTTTTAGTTTTTTAATTGACAAAAGCTCCATTGTCCGATACCCTACATCGTAGTAAGGACATACTCATCTAATGATTCAAATAGGAGGTATGAGTTTATGGCGGAAGAACTAAAAATAACAAAAAAAACCAGTATCGGAGATGTAATTAAGCAATATCCAGAGGCTGAGGCTGTAATAAAAAAATATTTCGGGGCGGGATGTTTTACCTGTCCGGGTTCAAAAACGGAGGATATCGCCTTTGGCGCTACCATGCACAATATATCTCCCGATGTTATTATTAAAGAGTTGAACGAGGTTATTAGTAAGAAAAAAGGGTAATATTATTTTCAGATAAGGAGAATTCACAATGAAAGAGAAAATAGAAGAGGCATTGAAACATATTAGACCAGCACTGCAGGCAGATGGCGGCGATATAGAACTTGTAAGCGTAGAGGGGGGTGTTGTAAAGGTGCGTTTACGCGGGGCCTGTGGATCATGTCCCAGTGCGCTTATGACGCTGAAATACGGCGTAGAGGAACGTCTCAAGGAAGAAATTCCTGAAGTAGAATCTGTAGAACTCGCATAGTACATTTTCTGTTTGATTTAAACACTGAGGAGTCTCTAAATGAGTTTAGTATTGGGTCCAATCCATTATTGGATGTTTGGGAAAATAAAAACCACCGAGTCGAGGGAGTCTGCCATAGTCTCTGCATTTAAAGAAAAGTACGGCGCAGATGCAGATAAAATACTTGATCAGGTGTATAAGAAATATCCAAAAACGAACCATAACAAACCCCTTGAAGAATTGCTGGCCAATAAGTCAATACATCAGGGAATTCAAAGTCTCATCGTAGAAGTAGAAACACGGGAAGCCGCAGTAGTTGCCGCCTTCTGTGCCAAATATCCTGATGCCGCAAAAGTAGCAGGAGAGGCCGCCCATAAACATGGCATTAGTTGTGGAAAAGAGGCCGTTAAAAGCAAAGGGCTGTCAGCGGCAGATTGCAATAACACCTCGAAGGCATTTGAGATAATGGGTGACTTTCACAGCGACGGAATGCCTTGTGATCGGGGCGCGCAGGTAGTGTCGGAGTCTGAGAAATGCACATCATGGGACCACGAAAGCTGCGTTCATGAACCGTACTGGGAAAATGCCGGCGCAAACTTTTTAACGATGTGCGATATTGTCAATGAATGGATTGCAGGATTCGGCGAGGGGGTAAATTCCAAAATCACGTATAAACGTGCGAAAGCCCTCGCTGCTGGTGACCTTTCGTGTTTAAGTACATATGAAATAAAAAATTGAGCATGTCAGATCGTTATGCACGACAGGTACTTTTCTACGGCATAGGTAATAAAGGCCAAAGAATACTTATGGAGAAGACTGCCGTGATCGTTGGCTGTGGCGCTTTGGGTTGTACTTCAGCCAATCTTCTTGTCCGCAGCGGACTCAAATGCCTAAAGATCGTTGACCGTGATTTTATCGAAGAAAGCAACCTGCAGCGCCAATCCTTATTTAACGAGGAAGATATAAACAAAAACCTCCCAAAAGCCATTGCCGCACAAAAGAAACTTCAGAAAGTTAATTCCCAAATACAGGTCGGGGCAATTGTTGCAGACCTCAACCCATCCAATATTGAAATTGTTCTGGATAACGCGGATATCGTTATCGATGGCACTGATAATTTTGAGTCACGATTCCTCATCAATGATTATTGTGTGAAATACGGGATACCCTGGATTTACGGGGCTTGCATTGGGAGTATGGGTTTAACTATGAACATTGTCCCGTCAAAAACTCCCTGTCTCCGGTGTGTGCTCGACACTATGCCACCTTTTGGCACGACTGAGACATGCGACACAGCAGGAATTATCGCACCCATTGCCAGTATGATTGCCTCTATTCAGGCGGCGGAAGCGCTAAAAATATTAACAGGGAATTATGACGCCTTGAGTAAAGGGCTTTTGAAGATAGACCTCTGGCGTAACGAAATTAAAAAGCTGCATACCGATGATATTCTGGAAAAATCCGATTGTATAACGTGCAAACAGCGCCAATATGAATTCCTGTCTAAAGATAAGTATTCAATGACAACCTCCCTGTGCGGCAGAAATGCCGTACAAATTTTACACCCTAACGGATCGAATCTTGATCTGGCGAAACTTGCAGCACGATTAGAGCATGTGGGTGAAGTGTCTTTTAACAGCTTTCTCTTACGGCTGAAAATAGACATATATGAGTTAACGGTATTTCCAGATGGACGATTAATCATTACCGGTACAAACGATGCCGCTGTGGCAAAGGGACTTTATGCAAAATATATAGGAATGTGAATTCTATGATTTATCTTGATAATGCAGCAACAACGTTTCCAAAACCAGAAATTGTATATAAAACAATGGACACCTTTTACCGTACGCTGGGCGCAAACCCCGGACGGTCAGGTCACAAGATGGCAGTAGCGGCAGAAAAGGAAATTGAAGATACCCGTGCGGTTGTCACGAAATTATTTGGTATCAAGAATAGTAATCGGTTTGTTTTCACCTTTAATGCAACCGATGCCATAAACATGGGTATTAAAGGGCTGCTCAAATCTGGAGATCATGCCATTACGACCTATCTCGAACACAACGCTGTATCCCGCGCACTTCATGGACTAGAAAAAAGAAAAATAATTACTGTAACCAAAGTAAGAAATTCTCAGGACGGCTTCATTGATCCAGATGATATCAAGAACGCCATCACGCCCAGAACACGTTTGATTGTTATGGCGCATGCACCCAATGTCATCGGTACGATCCAGCCCATCCAGGAGATTGGCAGGATCTCAAGAGAAAAGAAAGTCATATTTATGGTGGATGCCGCTCAAACAGCCGGTGTATGTGAAATTGACGTCAATAAAGATTTCATCGACATGCTTGCCTTCACTGGTCATAAAGGACCGCTGGGCCCAACGGGAACGGGGGGGTTGTATGTGTGCGAAGGGGTAAACCTGGAACCGTGGAGGGAAGGGGGGACAGGTTTTGAACCGGCCTCATTATCCCAGCCGGAAGAATTGCCTTACAAACTTGAAAGCGGAACTCCCAATACGGTCGGTATCGCAGGTCTCAGGGCGGGGATTGACTTTGTTCTATCAAAAGGAATCCAAACGATCAGAAATCATGAACAAAAATTAACCGGCAAACTCATAAACGCTTTAAAGGATGATCGGCGATTCATTTTGTACGGAACTACGGATATTTCCAAAAAAGTTGGTATCCTCTCCATAAATATCAAGGGATTTAAACCCGCAGAAGTCGGCGGCATTCTTGATCAATCCTTTGACATTGCCGTTCGCCCTGGTCTCCATTGCGCCCCCTTTGCGCATCAGGTGCTGGGCACGTTTCCAGATGGTACTGTCAGAATCAGTCCGGGATACTTCAATACAGAAAAGGATATTGATCGGCTCATAACCGCATTGGATAAAATCGCAAGTGAAAAAATATAATTAAATATTCCATCTATATTATGTACTGCCGATACGAAAATCGTGGACATTGTGAATTGAACAAGAAAGAGTGCGTTCCTGCCTCAAAGGGGTGTGTTATCAGAACTGTTTCGGGGATAACCTTGGCTGACGTTAAAAAGCAGCCGCCGGGTGAAGCAAAGCAACCACCAACTCCCCATTTTAAAAAGAAAAGGCGATGAGGATTTTGGCGCCATTACAAAGCAAACATCTTCTGCTTTTGTTAAAAATGTCATTGACAGAAGTAGCTACATCGAATTAAAATGTGACCATGATGACTGTAGGCATTAAAGAGTTAAAAAATAGATTAAGCCACTATCTCCGTAAGATAAAAAAGGGAGAAAAGATTACAATTACTGAAAGGAAGAAGATAATTGCTACGGTTGTACCTGTGGAAAGGGCAGACGAAGATTCCAAACTGCTTTCCCTTATCAAAGAGGGTTTTGCCGTATGGAAGGGTGGCAAACCATCGGGAAGCAAACAGCCGGTTAGAATTAAAGGCAAGACTGTTTCCGAAATAGTTATTGAAGACAGAAGATGATTGTTTACCTCGATACTAGCGACCTGGTTAAATTGTATGTGGAGGAGATTGGTTCTGAGAAAATAAAGGGTATTATCCTTGACGCAACGGTTGTTTCCACTTCAAAGGTTGCTTATGCTGAGGCAAGGTCTGCCTTTGCCAGGAAACAAAAAGAAGGTGGGTTTTCTATTGCAAGGCTGCGAAAAATGGTAGAGGATTTTAATAGAGACTGGGAGAGCTATTTTTTAATAGAGATTACGGATGGATTAATAAAGATTGCCGGAGATATAGCCGAAAAACATCTTCTCAGAGGTTTTGATTCCATTCATTTGGCGTCTGCCGTGATTCTCAAATGCAAAATCAAGTCCGAGGTATATTTTTCAAGCAACGACGCCAAATTGAATCAAGCGGCTAGAAAAGAGGGAATTGTTGTTTTATAAATGATTAAATATACGCAATCGGATCTTTCACACCGGCTTCTTTAAAAGCTTTTAGCCTCAGGAAACAGCTATGACATACGCCGCAGGCCTTATCCGTGTTTTTGTAACACGACCAACTCAGATGGAAGGGGGCATTCAAAGAAATGCCCATTTTCACAATCTCTGATTTGCTTTTGCTAATGAGCGGGGTTTCCACCTCAATGCACGTTGTGGGTTTTGTGCCTGCCTTGATAAGTTTGTTAAAGGCTTCATAATATATTGGCCTGCAGTCGGGATAGCCGGGGCTGTCCTGCTCCACAGCGCCAATAAATACTTTCTTTGCCCCTATAACTTCTCCCCAGGAAACTGCAATGGTCAGAAAAAGCGTATTTCTAAACGGGACATAGGAGGAAGGAATTTCTTTACTGTGCAACTGTGCATTCTGAACGTCCATGCTCAAGTCCGTTAGACTCGAACCACCAATCTTGCCCAAATAATCAATGTTAGATATAAGAAGCCTTTCTTCTGGAATGTTGTAGAATGCTGCAATATCCAGAAAAGCCATAAGCTCTCGTGATTCTGTGCGCTGACTGTAATTAACGTGTAAGAGCGCTAGCCGATAGTGTTCATTCGCAATAGCCGCAGTTACACAGCTATCCATCCCACCGCTGACCAGCACAATAGCTAATTCTTTCATTGGTATTATAACTTGAAAAATTGAGGAGAAATTTTAGATTTACGATTTGGGAGTTACGATTTATCTTTTCAGTCTTTAAATCGTACATCGTAAATCATAAATCGAAACTATACGCCTCTTGCCAGAGGCTCCCAGATATATTTGTGGAGTTGGAGTTGAAACCGCACATCGAGATTATCTTCCAAAATCCATTGCACGACAGTTTTAGGAGAAATTGCGCCAAAGGCAGTTCCTATTAGTACTCTGGCAATTTTGGGTAAATTATATTTCTGAATTACGGCCTTCGTCCAGTCATAATCATTCCGTGAACTTAAGACAAATTTCACCTCATCAGATTTTATCAGATAATTAATATTCTGCCAATTCATGAGATGACTCATATTGCTGTCGGGGCATTTGATATCCATGATCTTAATAGCCCTTTGTGGTATCGTGCGGATATCATAGCTTCCGTTCGTTTCGACTAAAACAGTGTAATTTTTATCCAGTAACGCTTCAAGTAAAAACGGCGTCTCATTATTTGACAGCGGTTCACCTCCCGTAACACAGACTATTGTAGTCTTGAATCCGGCAATGCATTCAAGAATAGCGCTCAAGGACATTTCATTCCCTTCTTCATAGGCGTAAGCGGTATCGCAGTAACTGCAACGTAAATTACAACCTGTTACCCGTATGAAGGCACAAGGGAGACCGACGTAAGATGTCTCTCCTTGAATACTCTTAAAGATTTCGTTAATTTTCATAGGTTTTAATTCTATTAAATATGTGGGAGTAAAGCAAGCTCTGTAATACGGTATATTTAAGTTAGGAAAAAATATTTATTGAATAATTCCATTAATTATGAGATAGTATGATCAAATCTAAATTTAGATTCATCGCTCCGTTCAGAATAAATATAACTGTTACCCTGCGGATATTTTCGAAACAAGAAAGGGAGGAATTATGGCAACAATTTTGAAAGAAGATATTTTGCGTAGGAAAAATAAGGAAACCAGTAGCAAAGAAAAGGTCGACAAGATAATGAGCACGATAGTTGCGCCGCCCGTGCAATCGAACCTGCCAAAATCAGAAAGTAAAGAAACGAAGCCAACCTCAGAAACAGTAAAACCTGCAGAAAGTACCGCAAGGCAGCATATCTTCAGCAGCGAAATATTGATAGAAGGAGAGTGTGCATCTGAACTTGACGAGATCAGAAACAGGCTTTTAAAAGAATTAAAACCTTCCGGAGAAATAGAATCAATTCTTGTGGATCGCATCGTTTCCGGTGTTTGGCGATTGAAACGGTGTTTGAAGATTGAAAGCCAGATAATAGAGTTTGGGTCGTCTTGCATTCAGGAGTACGAGCAAGGATTTTTTAGGACTAGAAAAAGGACAAATAAAGAACTGTCTCAATTAAAGGCCTTAAAAATAACCGAAGGTAAAAACAGGCTTGAGGAATTATCCAAATACGAAACCATCTTAGAAAGACAAATATATAAGGCTTTAAGTGCACTGGATAAACTCAGACAACATGGATCAGAAAAGAGGGCTCCAAGGAAGGCAAAATAGGTGTGTTGCGTTTTGGACAGGTAGAGACAGGTTTAAAACCTGTCTGTACTTTGGGACACATAGCGAAAAAGACTTGTCCTCATGAAAATGGGGATACGAATATACAAAGTTTGAAAAAAGCCGCTCTGGATTATAACATAATATATATTATCAGACGTTATAAATTTGGTGAGGTGCGCTACTCCCCATTTTCATGAGGACATGTCAGTCGATGAAATTTTTGCAGTCGTGAGGTTTATGGATTTATAAGTTTCGGCTGCAATCGGCATGAACCCACTCCCCTCAATTTAATTTCGATACTCACTAATTTCTTTTCTATCGAGCTTAAAGAATATTATTGACAAGATAAATTATGTCTGCTACTATGTTTTCGTTATTTTCAAAATACTATGAGTATATGTGTGTCTTTTGTTTAGGCAGTTTAATAAAGGAGGATAATTTTGAACGCTGGAGAGATTGAAAAAGGTGTAACCGCTATTGTTGCAGAGGTTACTGAGTTAGACGAAAATGAGATTTGGGACAAAAGAGATGCAAATTTCTTTAAAGACCTTGAGATAGATTCCCTCTTAGCCTTAGAGATTCTGGCACTCATTGAAAAAAAGTTTAAAGTACAGATACCTGAAGAAAAGCTTGTAGATATTACCTCATTAAGCGCGACAATTGATTTAACAAAATCAGTATTGGCAGAGAGCGGCAAACTCACCTCATAAGATGCTTGATACATAGCGCAACAAGACACAAACCAATTACCCCCCTTTATTTACCCTTCTTCATGAACGGTAGATAAAGGGGGGTAAAACTTTATTAAAAATTTAAGACATAATATTTATTATTGCGTAACACGATTACCGGGTAATACTTTACATGATTAACACAAAAAAGGCATACTTAAAATGATATTATTTGAGGAAATTCGATCTCTTCTTCCTCAAAAATATCCTTTTCTATTTATTGATAAGGTTGTTGAGTTCGAAGAGGGGAAAAAAATCGTTTGTGTCAAAAATGTATCCGGCAACGAACCTGTCTTTGTCGGACATTTCCCTGATTTTGCCATCATGCCAGGCGTCTTGATCATCGAGGCGATGGCGCAGGCTTCCATAATATTATTCCGTAAGAGTCTCCCCGCTCAGCAAAACGACAAGAATACCGTTTTTTTATTAGCATCAGTCAATAATGCACGGTTTACAAAACCTGTATTCCCCGGCGATCAACTCTTCGTAGAAATTATCGTGGAAAAAATTGTCTCCAAGGGCGCTATTGTTCAGGCGACGGTAAAAGTTGAAGAAAAAACCGTTGCGAAGGCATCGTTGACCTTTGGCATTGCAGAAAAAAGTGCTTTGGTATAGTTTATGAATAAACGTGTTGTTATAACAGGCGTAGGAATGATTACCCCTATCGGGTCAGGGAAGGACACATTTTGGAATGCCCTTATCGCAGGGGCGTCCGGTGTGGACAACGTGACGTGCATAGATACTTCCGGCTATAAGGTTCATAAGGGATGTGAAGTAAAAAATTTCAATTATGCGGATTATATAAAAAACGATATTCTCAAAAAAATTGGCAAAGGTTCTCAGTTTGCAATTGCAGCCACGAAGCTGGCTTTAAACGATGCCAGGCTTGATTTGAATAAGATTAACTTAGAACGGATTGGGGTCTCTGTTGGAACAACCGCAGGAGAAATTCAAATCCTGGAAAAGGTGAATTATATCAGGCATAAAGATGGTGAAGACAAGGTCGACCCGGACCTGTTTTTGAAGCATCCCTGTAACAACATCCCGGCAAATATCGCTATTGAGTTTGGTTTGAAAGGTCCCAATACGATTATACCCACTGCCTGCGCTGCGGGTAATTATGCAATTGGATATGCCTATGACCTGATTAAGTTTGGAAGGGTGGACATGATGCTTGCGGGCGGTTCAGACCCTTTTTCGAAAGTTGCCTATACGGGATTTGCCAGACTGGGCGCTATTGCTCCTGATATCTGCCAGCCCTTTGATAAAAATAGAAAAGGCATGATGGTGGGTGAAGGCGCTGGGATGCTTCTTCTGGAATCGCACGACCATGCAGTAAAAAGAAATGCGAATATTTATGCTGAAATTATCGGTTACGGTCTTAGCTGTGATGCCTACCATATTACAATACCCCACCCTGACGGAGAAGGAGTTGTCTCTGCCATGAAAAAGGCTTTAAAAAGCGCAGACCTGAGCCCTGAAGACGTCCAGTACATCAGCGCGCATGGAACGGGAACCCCTGCGAATGACAAGGCTGAAACGATTTCAATTAAGAAGGTGTTCGGGGATAAACCCAGTAATCTTGCAATTAGTTCCATTAAATCAATGATCGGACATACTATGGGCGCTGCAAGCGCCATTGAAGCAATTACCTGCGCCTTAGTTGTCCAGAACGATATCATTCCTCCAACGATTAACTATGAGACATCGGACCCTGAATGCGATCTGGACTATGTACCCAATGTTATGAGAAAACAACGGGTAAATATTGCATTGAACAATGCCCATGCATTTGGCGGTAACAATAGTTGTCTGGTTGTAAAAAAGTTCACAGGATAAAAGAAGGTTTGTGATGGAAAAAACGAGAATCGTTATTACAGGTGTTTCGGTTATCTCGCCTCTCGGGACGGACAAGGATATTTTCTGGAAAAATTTAACCGAAGGCGTATCGGGTATAAAACCCGTCACCCTGTTTGATGTAAGTAAATTTAACAGCAAACAGGCGGGAGAAATCTCTGATTTTGATGCCAAGATTTATCTCGGTCAAAAAGGAATCCGACATATCGATAGAACCTCGCTCCTCGTATCATCAGGAACGGTCCTTGCCATCAAAGATGCGAACCTTGAAAACGATACCTATAGCGGTGATGAACTGGGCATTGTCGTCGGCTCTACCTATGGAAGTATTGACAGCATCAGTTCCTTTGATTTCCAGTCTTTGCGTGAAGGTCCCAGTTACGTCAATCCCATGGACTTTCCTAACACCGTGTTGAATGCGCCGGCAAGCCGCGCCTCTATTTTCTGTAAGGCCACGGGACTCAATACCACCATTTCAAACGGAGTAACGAGCAGTGTCGATGCGATTATTTATGCCTCTGATTTCCTTCGGATGGGTCGTGTGAAGGCGGCTGTTGTAGGCGGTGTGCATGGATTAACCCATGACATATTTTGGGGTTCACATAATTCCAGGATACTGGCTGGCAGCAAGAATGAAACGCCGGAAATTTGCGCTCCATTTGATAAGAGGCGCAATGGAATGATTATTGGCGAGGCATCGGCGTTAGTTATTCTGGAAACTTTGGAAGACGCTCTGAAAAGAAATGCGCACATCTATGCAGAGGTTAAGGGTTACGGAACTGCATTCGAACCTAAAATGGCCGTCAGCACAGAATATCAAATAGACGGGAACAGGAGAGCCATTATGAACGCTCTTAATGATGCCAATCTGACACTGCATGACATTTCCTACATTTCCGCCAACGCCTATTCCGGTGTTCATGGTGATGCCCTTGAAACCAAAGTTATTAAAGAGGTCTTTGGTATGCGATCAAAACTCATCCCTGTGTCAGCTATAAAATCTATGACCGGTGAGTGTTTTGATGCCTCTGGTGCTTTACAAACCATAGCTGCATTGATGTCCATCAAAACACACACAATTCCGCCCACTATCAATTATAAGGAATCGGATGCAGAGTGTGATCTAGATTACGTGCCCAACAACAGCAGGGCTGTCCCAGTCAAGAATGTCCTTATAAACTCTTTCTCCCGATTGGGAAATAATTCATCCTTAATTATCTCCAAATACAAACCGTAATTCATGCTGTCTTCCGATACGTGTATTCAATCCACAAAAAAGGATATGCTCTATCCTTATTATGATGCGATTGTGATTGGCGCTGGCGTAGCAGGATTAGTATGCGCTGCCTTTCTTGCCAAATGCGGGAAAAAAGTGCTCATGGTGGAGCAACACTTCATTCCCGGAGGTTATTGCACTTCTTTTAAGCGAAAGGGTTTTACCTTCGATGCCGCAGTTCATCATATTGGAGGTTGCGGAAAATGGAGCGTTGTCGGTCGCTGTTTTAAGACACTTGGGATTGAAATGGATTTCTATCCCCTCGACCCAATGGATCACCTGATTTTCCCCAACTTCTGCATCGAAATTCCAGCCGACCTGGACAAGTATATCGCACGTTTACAGGATCGTTATCCATTGGAAAAAGATAGTATCAAAGATTTTTTCCAGGATTTTATAAAACTCTACCGCGCTACATTTAACAATGAAAAAAGCCAAATTATTGACAAATATAAGGATCGGACGTATGGCGAGATGTTAGATGCCTTTTTTAAGAACGACGAACTCAAAATGATACTTGCCGGCCAATGGGGATACATAGGTCTCCCCCCTGCTCAGGCATCCGCTATTGCAATGTGTCAAATGATGATTAATTATCTCAAAGACGGTGCATTTTTCCCTGCGGGTGGTACGCAAGAGTTTGCTAATGCAATTTTTAAGAAATTTATTGATTTTGGCGGACACGTTATGCTATCATCAAGAGTCAAAAAAATCCTTCTGAATGGTAATTCCGTAAAAGGCATTAAGTTACAGGATGGTAAAAAAATTCCCTCCGGCTTAGTTGTGTCGAATATTGATGCCAGGCAGACTTTTTTTGACCTAGTAGAAGGTAAATTGGATTCATCCTTTGTTAAAAAAGTAGAAGGGATGAGGGAAAGTTGTTCCTTTTTTCTTTTATATTTAGGCGTTGGAGGTGATGCAGATTTAACGAAGGTAAAGAGAGGGTTTTATCATACAGCCACAGATGCAAGCGCTCTGGATAAAGAATGGTTATACATTTCCGTTCCGACAAAAATAAGTCCTGCCCTTGCACCTTCACATAAGCAAATAATATCTGTGGTTGTCTATTTGGATAAAGCGATGTATAAAGACGTTACCGATTGGAAATCTTTTAAAGAACACATGACATTACAAACGATCAATCGATTAGAAACATATATTCCGGATTTAAAAAAATACATCGAAGTAAAAGAGTCAGCTACACCAAAAACCCTGGAACGATACACATCAAACACAAACGGAGCCGCTTACGGCTGGGAAGTTGCGGTCGACCAAATGTGGGAGAATAGGCTTCCCCAGAAGACACCGATTGAAAATCTATATTTAACAGGACATTGGACAAGACCAGGTCCTGGGATTTGTGCCGTTGTCTCTTCTGGATGGAGCGTAGCTAATTTAATAATGGAGAATTGGAGGTAAATAAAATATGAGTAGAAAAATGATGTTAATTAATCCACATAAACCGGGCAGGCATGGTGAGGAGAGTATTACGGTAATCGTCCAGATGCCTTTAAATCTTGCCTACGTTGCAGCTCTTACACCCGGTGATTGGGAATTTGACGTTATCGACGAAAATATTGAATTGGCAATAAACGATAATGACGAACTCACTTTTAAACCGGTAGACCTTGTGTGTATTACCTCAGTTACCTATCAGTCTCCCAGGGCATACAAGATTGCAACTGCCTGCAGAAAGAAAGGGATGACGGTAATCATGGGCGGAATACACGCTTCGGTTATGCCGGAAGAAGCGGCAAATTACGTAGATGCAGTTTTTGTGGGTGAGGCAGAAGAAGTATGGCCGCAGGTCATAAAAGATTTTGAAGCAGGAAAATTAAAAAAGGTCTACCAGGGCGGCTTGCCTCCCCTTAGCCTGATGAAGAAGGTGTATCCGAACCGCGAACTCTTGAAAAATAAATACAACTATAAATTTTCTTCCATCGTAACAACAAAAGGATGCCCGAACTATTGTGATTTCTGCAGTGTGCCTACATTCCAGGGCAGGAAATTCAGGGAAAGACCTTATGAAGATGTCCTCGATGAGATGGCAGCCACAGATTACAAGGGATTGATGTTGGCGGAAGATAACTTCTATGGTCATGGTAAAAAATCAAACGAGAGGGCGCGAGACCTTTTCAAAGGGATGGTGGAGCGTGGTATACACAAAGATTGGTTAGGATTCACTGCGTTAAACATCTCTCAAGACCCAGAAACATTAGATTATATGGCAAAGAGCGGTAATTTTGGCATGCTTATCGGTATAGAATCTACGAATGAGGCCGTTTTGCAGAAAATGAATAAACGCGTGAACCTGAAGTTGGGTACCGATAGTTATTTTGATTGTATACAAAAGATTCACAATGCCGGCCTGGTTGTCTGGGGTTCCGTAGTATTTGGAGCCGATGGAGACGACAAAGATTCTTTTAAGAGAATGACTGAGTTCATATTGGAAAACAATATTGATATTCTCACCTTTGGCATTAACTGTCCATTCCCCAAGACACAACTCTATGCAAGATTGGATTCAGAGAAGAGGATTTTCAGGAAAAACTATCCAGAGGATTGGCAGTATTACGATACTGCCCACGTGGTTCATCGTTTAGTAGACATGACATTAGAAGACTTTATTGACGGCATGCAGTATGTTTACGACCATATTTATGCAGGCGATAACTTAAGGACACGTTTTAGAAACTCAATTAAAACAACAAAGAATCCCAGAAATTCCATGTTTGCATTCAGGGTGGGTTCGGACTGGAAACAAGTTTTTGAACAAGTATTGCAGAATTTGAAGGAATTATACGATTCAGGCGATTATTACCGGGACTGGTACAAATCAAGCGCAGTACCTGTTTCAAAACCGGTTATGGAAACAGTAACCACATAAAATGCGGTAAATAGGAATATGAATTTTTAATGGTATTTATAAAGGCACATCAAAAGTTTTGAAAGTGATGTGCCTTTATAATTGATAAATTCCTGTGTTTGAGTCGCCGGGTATACAATGGAAAATATCCTGAGCCGAATTAATGATTTTAGTAAAAAGGTTGAACTATTTTATGTGGCAACGTCAAACAAAAATAAAGAGGTACACCTCGCGGTAGCAAAGGGTTTGATTTTTTTACCTGACAATGAACATGTAGCTTTCAAATCGTGGTTTTGCAAAAAAACAATAGAAAATATTCTTGAGAACCCGAATATATCTATTGCTATCTACGATGCGAAGACCGATACGGGCTATCAAATAGTTGGCAGGGCAGTCTCAAAAAATGTGGTAGCTGTTCTAAACGGTTATTCACCGCAGTTGGAAAAAGTTGAAAGAGAATATCCACAGGAAGAGTATCAGTTGAAAATAAAAATTATAAATATTATGGATTTACACAAAGTAGTTCATTCTGACAAGTATCTTTTAAATAATTGATTTTCGCCATAAAATCTTAATTTCAAAAGGAGGTGAAACATGATAGGCAAATTATTATCGTTATCAATGGAGAAATCGATCATTCCGGATATTAGTCCAAAGGCAATTATGGTTATCGCAATTGCGCTGATATTCGTTATATTATTCACCTGGAAAAAGGAGGGATAATTGCCTGGGAGAAGCGCTACCCTCGATCTGGTAATCATTGGTGGCGGGCCTGGCGGTTACATAGCAGCCATAAAGGCTGCCCAGCTTGGAATAAAGACTGCGCTCGTCGAAAAAAATAAAGTCGGTGGTACGTGTTTGCATCAGGGTTGCATCCCGACAAAGGTACTTTTACATTCTGCAGACATTTACCGTAAGCTACTTAAGGCACATGAATATGGAATTACCTTTGATAAATTAGGAATTAATTATCCACAGTTTCATCGGCGTAAAGAGTCCGTCGTTAAACGATTATTCCAGGGAACACAATTTCTCCTCAAAAAAAATAATGTCGAGGTCTTTGAAGGCGAAGGGCTATTCACTTCTGCAAATAGTGTATTGATAAAAAAAAATGGAACAGACATTGGAAATATAGCAACAAAAAATGTTATCCTGGCTACCGGTTCTGTCCCGCTCATCCCCCCCACAATTCCCTGCGATGGGAAATACGTACTCACCAGCGATGACATCTTGGTACAGGAAGAGATTCCTAAATCTATCATTATAGCTGGTGGTGGTGCTGTAGGAATTGAGTTCGCGTATCTTTTTAATATCCTTGGTTCAAAAGTCACCATCGTAGAACTTCTGGATGACGTTCTTCCTGCCGAAGACAAAGAAACCCGCGCTACTTTAAGGAAAATACTTGCTAAAAGAGGTGTTGACATTTTAACAAACACCTCGTTAGAGAAGGTCGAAGTTGATAATGGCGTCCGTGTAGAAACAAAAAGCAAGATTGATACATCCCATCCCCCTGCCACAGCCGAAAACCCTGTCCCTTTCTCCGAAAAGGGAAAGGAATATTTACAAGCAGATTGTTTACTCTTGGCATTAGGGAGAACACCGGCATTAACCAATATTGGAATAGAAAAATTCTCATTAAGTCTTAAAGGGAAATATTTGCAAACGAATGAAGTTATGGAGACCAGCCAAAAGGGACTTTATGCAATCGGAGACATTACCGGCCCCCCCCTTCTAGCTCACAAGGCTTCACATGAAGGTTTACTTGCCGTTTCCCACATTGCAGGCAAAGAAACTACCCCGATAAATTATCAAAATATTCCACGGGTAACGTATTGCTCTCCACAGGTTGCAAGTGCAGGACTTACACAGGAAGAGGCTGAAAGCAAAGGACACAAAATAAAAGTGGGGAAATTTCCGCTTATTGCCAATAGTAAGACCATTATTGATGGAGAATATGAGGATGGGTTTGTAAAGATTATTGCAGATGAAAAATACGGTGAAATATTAGGGGTACATGCCATAGGGCCCAATGTGGGTGAGTTGATGTGGGGAGTCTCACTTACCACAATTTTAGAAGGCACAGCTTCCGAGCTATCGAGCAATATATACCCCCACCCCACTCTTTCTGAAGCCATTCTAGAGGCTGCGCATGCTGTTGTTGATAAACCAATACATTTATAATTACCTATAATTATATGCCTGGAAATATTAAAAATTTATGAAGGCATCAGACCTGCTTGTAAAATGTTTGGAAAACGAGGGTGTTCGGTTCATCTTTGGAATCCCAGGAGAGGAAAACATAGACATCCTTGATTCCCTGCTGGATTCAAAGATACAATTTATTCCGACACGCCATGAACAAGCCGCTGCTTTTATGGCGGATGTCTATGGTCGGTTGACGGGTAAGGCGGGTGTATGCTTATCCACGCTCGGCCCCGGGGCTACCAACCTTGTCACAGGCGTTGCCGATGCCAATCTGGACCGAGTACCCCTTGTTGCTATCACAGGGCAGGCCAGTCTTGACCGAATGCACAAAGAATCACATCAATATATGGACACCGTTGCTCTATTCAAGCCCATCACAAAGTGGAATACCCTGGTTCACACAGCGGATATTATTCCGGAGGTTGTCAGGAAGGCATTCAAACTTGCCCAGATGGAAAAACCAGGCGCTACTCATATTGACTTTCCGGAGGACGTAGCAAAGGCAGACCTCATAGCTCAACCGATTCCCTTGAAAGAAGAGGCACATATCCCCTACCCCACCGAAGAGACATTGGGAATTGCCGCACGGTTAATTTCAAATGCAAAATACCCGGTTATTCTTGCGGGAAATGGCGTCCTTCGGTCGCGCGCCTCTGAATCCTTGACCAATTTTGCAGTAAAATTAAATATACCGGTCGCCACCACATTTATGGGCAAAGGGGCTGTCTCAGATGACTGGCCACTCTCATTGCTTTCAATCGGCCTGCGCGATGATGACCATATTTCTTGCGGTTTTGACCAGGCAGATTTAATTATCGCTATTGGATACGACCTTGTGGAATATCCCCCCTACAAATGGAATCCACATAAGTCAAAGAATATACTCCACATCGACGTTACTCCCAGCGAGGTAGACGCCTATTATAATGTTGATATGGAAGTAATTGGTAAAATTTCTGAAACCCTTGACCATTTGTCAGGTATGGTCAGAATAAAAGAAACAAAACATATTATCAGTATTTTGCGAAATTCGGTTACAGAAGAATGCAAAATTACGCACGACGATACATCATTCCCTATGAAGCCTCAAAAAATATTGTGCGTTGTGCGTGAAGTATTAAAACCCGATGATATTTTGATTAGTGATGTAGGCGCTCATAAATTATGGATTTCGCGTATGTATCCTGTGTACAAACCCAATACCTGCATTATTTCAAACGGTTTTGCCTCAATGGGTATCGCACTGCCGGGTGCGATCGCAGCAAAATTGGTATACCCGGAACGGCAGGTCATTGCGATTATGGGCGATGGCGGCTTTCTCATGAATTCTCAGGAAATAGAAACAGCCGCTCGTCTTGGTCTTTCATTCATATCGTTAATTTTTCATGATAACGGCTATGGCGTCATTAAATCAAAACAATTGAATTTCTTTGGACGGTCTGCATTTGTTGACTTCTCTAATCCCGACTTTGTCAAATATGCAGAAAGCTTTGGCGCCAAAGGCTATCGTGTAGAATCTGCAAATGATC
>Ga0194127_10002846_pt1 | contig 22906 bp, 19 predicted proteins | sample TA2KigC100mmetaG_FD_148624 | JGI IMG/M metagenome (GOLD analysis project Ga0194127, IMG submission 148624) | Freshwater microbial communities from Lake Tanganyika, Tanzania - TA2015036 Kigoma Deep Cast 100m | ecosystem: Environmental > Aquatic > Freshwater > Lake | place: Tanzania: Lake...
GCGCTTCAAGATCATAGAACGCCCGCTCAGCCTCCTGAAAAATATGCACGATCACGTCCCCGTAATCCATCAGAATCCAGCGCCCTCTGGTGCGGCCCTCTACTCCGCGCGGCATGATCCCGCGCTGTTTGAGGCTGTGCTCGATATGATCCGCCATGGCCTGTGTGTGCCGCTCCGATGTTCCGCCGCACACCAGAAAGTAATCCGCCAGAGCGGTCGCACCGATCAGTTCAAGAATGACCACATCAAGGGCCTTGTTCTCCAGAGCAAGCCGGGCGCACGTTTCAGATTTTTCAAGCGAATTCAAGCAGGTCCTCCTCTATGATGCTTGCCGGTATAAACGCTTCTCATGAATATAGCGCTCAACGGGCGGCGTGACAAGATAAGATATCGTCCGGCCGCATGCAGCCCGTGTGCGAATATCGGTTGATGATACATCAAGGGAGCTGACCATAGCGGAGCAGATACGGGTGCCGCTGCGATGCTCATAGGTGTTTTCATCCAGACGTGTGAACATCCGGGCCGCGTCGCCGGGCAGATTAAACGGCGAGGCAGCGCACACGCCGGCACGGTTCATTACGATAAAGCCGCACTGCTCGAAGAATTCCGGATACCTGCGCCAGGTATGAACCTCGCTGAAGGCGTCGCTGCCGATAATAAAAAAAAGCTCGCTGCCCGGGGTGGATTGCCTGCGGAAATACTCAATGGTGTCGCAGGAATACGAATTGCCCTCTCGCTGAAGCTCAATGTCGGACAGCTCAAAGCAGGGGTTGCCGGCGATTGCCAGCCGCGCCATTTCGCAGCGATGCTGCGCAGACACGCCGGGCTGTTTTTTGTGCGGCGGCATAAAGGCCGGCACGAACACGATCCGGTGCAGCGAAAACTGCTCGCGAATTTCCTCTGCGCAGCGCAAATGTCCAATATGAACGGGGTTGAACGTTCCGCCGAAAAGACCGATTCTCTGACAGGCAGGTGTTTCAGTGTCCACGATTGCTATTTCAACGCTGAAAAAACGACCAGATCATCACGGTGAATCACTTCGCGGTTAACAGGGCACCCAAGCGCTGCGCTGATCTGCGCGGTTTTAAGGCCCTTGATTTTATTAACCGCCTCTGAACTGTACGCGGTCAGTCCGCGGGCGAACTCACGCCCGGACATATCCCTGCAACTTACGCATTCACCGGCGTCGAAATCGCCTTCCACCGACAGGATGCCGCTTGGCAGCAGGCTGCGGAGGCGCTGCTCCAGCGCATCGCGGGCTCCGTCATCAAGCACGAGCGCGCCCTGGGGTTTGAGCGTATAGGCAATCCAGTGTTTTTTGCCGGTCAGTTTGTTTTTTTTGGGAAGGATCAGCGTTCCCACCGGCTCACCGTCAAAAACAGCGCTCAGGGTGCCGGGCTTTTTACCATTGGCGATGATTGTCGGGATTCCGAAACTGGCGGCGGTCTTGGCGGCCTTGAGCTTGGTTGCCATGCCGCCGCGCCCTACCTTGCCCGCCGGGCCGCGTGCGCATTTTTCGATATCTTCAGTAATATCATCAAGCAGACCGACTAAGCGAGCATCAGGGTTGACCCGTGGATCACTGTCATAAAAACCGTCGATATCGGTCAAAATAACCAGCAGGTCCGCCTGCGCAAGATTGGTCACAAGCGAGGACAGGTAATCGTTATCACCGAACCGGATTTCATCAACAACGGTTGTATCGTTTTCATTGATGATCGGCACCGCCCCGTATGCCAGCACGCTGTTGAGCGTCTGGCGCGCGCTCACAAAACGCTTGCGGTCGCGCACGTCGCCGTGGGTAAGCAGGATCTGCGCTACCGGCATGCCGTGCGCCGTAAACAGCCTGTCATAGAGCCCCATCAGGCGTATCTGGCCGATTGCGGCTGCGGCCTGCTCCTGCTCTATGTGCCGCGGCCGCGACTTCAATCCCAGGCGGCCCATGCCCGAAGCGATTGCTCCGGATGATACCAGAATGCAGTCAATGCCCCGCTCGCGCAAATGCACGACCGACCGCGTAACATCGGTAAAAACCTTCCGGTCCAGCTTGCCTGATGGAGTCGTCAGCACATAGCTTCCCAGCTTGATCACCACGCGGTGAACTTTCGCAAGAAGCTGCTTCCTGATTTCGCGGGTCGGCACGGTATCTTCTACCGCCTATGCGCTCGCGGGGACAATGCTGACTTTTTTCCGGGTTTTGCCGTAGCGCTCAAACGTGACGACACCGTCGATTTTTGCAAACAGGGTAAAGTCCCGGCCCATCCCCACATTCATTCCGGGGTGAATCGTGGTTCCCAGCTGCCGCACCAGGATATTGCCGGCCTTGACCACCTGTCCGCCGAAGCGCTTCACACCGCGCCGCTGCCCGGCGCTGTCGCGTCCGTTTCTTGAGCTTCCACCGGCTTTCTTATGTGCCATAATTTGTTTCCTCCCGTATACCTTTCAAATCGAAAAAATACTGCTTTCCGCAGAGTAACGTGCGCCCGCACAAGGCGGCGCTCCTAGTTCGTATAGTCTTTCAGATATTTAAAAAATTCGCTGTCAGTACTCATGATAATACTGGTCTTTTCGTCCAGAGATTTTTTATAAATATCGAGCGTATTGACAAAGGAATAAAATTCCGGATCACGGTTGAAAGCCTCGGCATAAATCCGCGTGGCCTCGGCATCAGCCTTGCCCTTGATTTCCTCCACCGTGCGGTAGGCCTCGGACTTGATGCGGCGCAGCTCCTTCTGCTGCTCGCCCTCGATGCGGCGGGCCTCGCCCATGCCTTCTGAGCGGAACTGCTGGGAAATCTGCTTGCGCTCGGCGATCATGCGCTCGTAGACTTTCTTGCGCACATCCTCAACATAGTTGATGCGCTTGATCCGGAAATCAACGACCTCAATGCCGAAGGGGCTCATCTTTTCGCGCACCTGTTCTAAAATTCCCCTGGTCATCTGCTCGCGCCCCAACTTTACCTTGGACAACTGCGTGACCTGCTCCAGCATGCCCTCGGCGACCAGGTCTTCGGCCTTCATCAGGCGGTTGGAAGAGCGCACAACCTCAATCAGGGTGTTGGATGTTATAAAATCATTGGTAACGGCTTCCACGATCGCGCCAAGCCTCTCGCGGGCGGCGATCTCATCGCGGACGGTCTTAAAATATTGAAGCGGATCAACGATGCGCCAGCGCGCGAAAGTATCCATCTCGATAAAGGTCTTATCCCCGGTGGGTATCTGCCCCGGAGCCCCGTCCCACTCAAGCAGGGTCTTGGGGAAAAAAGTCACGGTCTGAATAAAGGGCACCTTCGCCTTCAGGCCCGGCTCTGTCTGCACCCTGACCGGCTTGCCGAACTGCAGAATAATTGCCTGCTCGCGCTCGTCAATCACGTAGAAAGGTTTGCCGACAACCAGAATGAAAAACACGAGCAGCCCGATGACAGATGCAATTTTGCCCATGACTACTGCCCTTTCTTCTGGCCCAGATCCAGCAGCGGCAGCAGGCCCCGCTGCTCGGGATCAAGGATATATTTTGTCCCCAGATTCGGAATGACCTCACCTATTGCCTCGAGATACAGGCGCCGCCTGGTCACATCCCGGGCCTTGGTGTACTCCTCCAGCAGGGCGCTGAAGCGATTGGCATCACCCCTGGCCTGGTTGACGCGCTCAAGGGCATATCCCTCGGCATCCCGAACCGAGCGCTCGGCTTCGCCGCGCGCCTCGGGAATAACCTTGTTATAGGCCTCGCGGGCCTGGTAAATCATCTTTTCCTTTTCCTGCAGGGACTGGTTGACCTCATTAAAAGAAGGCTGCACCGGCAGGGGCACGGTCGTCTTTCTCATCTCGAGATTAACCACATGAATACCGGTCTCAGCCTCGTCAAGGGCCTTTTGCAGTTCGCGCTTGGCCTCAATGGCAATAGCGCGCCGCTCGGTGATCACCTCATTGATGCTGCGGTCGCCGACCACGCGGCGCATGATCGCCTCGGAAAGGTAGCGCAGGGTTTCGCGCGGATTGCGCACTTTGAACAGGTATTTATAAGGGTCCGACCGGGTATACTGTACAACCCAGGGCACGATCGCGACATTCAAATCGCCGGTCAGCATCAGCGTCTCGCTCAAATCCTCGCCTGCTGGCAGAAACTGGCCGCGCATGGACGTCGCAGAGGATGCAAGCCCGAACTCCTCCTCAAGCACCTGCTCGCGCTTGACCTTGGTTACCCGGTCAACGCCGAAGGGGATTTTGAAATGCGGCCCGTTCTCTACCATGGTGACAAAGCGGCCGAAACGCTGTATAACGCCAACCTCACCGGGCTCTATGATATAAAAGGACGAATACAGCCCGGCTACAAGGGCAATGACGAGAGCGACAATCCCCAGCGAAATGCCGCTGCCGCCCAGAAGTCCCTTTAAGCGCCGCAACACCTCCTCGGGATCGGGCGCTGCTTCCTTTCGTCTCCAGGGATTTTCCCGGTTTTCATTGTCCCAGGCCATTATATACTTCCCTTCTCGTGATGCGTACTATATGATCGCAAAAACGTAGCATAATAAAAGTTTTTTAAAGAAATGTCAAGCAGATATAACGGTTATGCGGCATCGGCAGTCATCATCCGATGACCGACCGATGCCGCACACCAGTCCACTGTTGCCTTAGAATACCTGCCCGCTACTCGGCAAGCTTTTGCAACCGCTCGAACCGCTCAACCATCTCCTGCTCAATCTGGGAGCGCAGCCGTTTTGACTCCTCCGGGAAGCTCTTCTCTAGGGACGCATAACGGTCCTCGCCCGCAAGGAACTGCTGCAGCGTGCCGTCGGGCGCCTTTGACTCAAGCACAAAAGGATTTTTACCCTCGGCTTTCAGCATCGGGTTGTAGCGGAACAGGGGCCAGTAGCCGCTTTCCACCGCGAGACGGGACTCTTCCTGCATCCTGTTCATGCCCTTTTTGATGCCGTGGTTGATACAAGGCGCATAGGCAATGATCAGCGAAGGGCCGTCGTAGCGCTCGGCCTCAAGCAGGGCCTTCATCAACTGCTGCTTGGAAGCGCCCATTGACACCGTGGCCACATAGACATAGCCGTAGCTCATCATCATGGAAGCCAGATCCTTCTTGGTGGTCTTCTTGCCCGAGGCCGCGAACTTGGCAACCGAGCCGGTCGGCGTGGCCTTGGAGGACTGGCCGCCGGTATTGGAATACACCTCGGTGTCATAGACAATCATGTTGATGTCTTCACCGCTGGCAAGCACCTGGTCAACGCCGCCGAACCCGATATCATAGGCGGCCCCGTCACCCATAAACACCCAGAACGATCTCTTGGTGAACAGGTCTGCCATGGCGTTGATGCTGTTCAAAAGCTCATTGCCTTTGTGCTTCGGCAGAAGCTCTTTGAGTTTGTCACCCCAGGTGCGCGACCCGGCCGCATCCTTCATATTGTCAAGCCAGCCCTGCAGGGCCTCCCGCACATCAGCGGGAATATCGGCTGCCACGGCCTGACGCGCAAGAGAAGCCAGCCGCTGGCGCTGCTGCACCGTGCCCAGCATCATGCCGTAGGAGAACTCGGCCGCATCCTCAAACAGGGAGCTTGCCCAGGTCGGGCCCTGCCCTTTTGCATTGACGCAGTAGGGGATCGCGGGCGGGGAGCCGCCCCAGATGGACGAGCAGCCCGTGGCATTGGCGATCACCATGCGGTCGCCGAACAGCTGGGTCAGCAGCTTGGTGTACGGGGTCTCACCGCAGCCGGCGCACGCGCCCGAGAACTCAAGCAGCGGCTGCTGGAACTGGCTTCCCTTGACGGTTTCAGGGCTCACCAGATCGCCGCGCACCGGGAGTTTTTCCAGGTATTCGTGATGCGGAACTTCAGCGTCAAGCTGTGTTTCAATCGGCTTCATAATCAGGGCCTTTTCCTTGGCCGGGCATACTTCAGCGCAGCAGCCGCAGCCCATGCAGTCAAGCGGGCTTACCTGTATGCGATAGTTCAGGCCTGCAAGCTCGTTGCCGATGGCCGCAAGCGCGTCCACGCCGGCCGGGGCCTTCTGCAGTTCTTCATCGGTGAGCAGATAGGGGCGGATAACCGCGTGCGGACAGACAAAGGAGCACTGGTTGCACTGAATGCAGTTGTCCTTGATCCACTCGGGAACCATGATGGCAACGCCGCGCTTCTCATACTTGGAGCAGGCAACCGGCAGAATGCCGTCGGGCGCGAATGCGCTCACCGGCAGCGTATGGCCCTTCTGGGCCGCGATCGGCCGCAGCACATTTTTTACATAGTCGGGCTCATCCTTGGCCGAAGCGCCGGTCTCGGCTGCATCGGCCCAGCTCGCGGGGTAGTTCACCTGCTGCAGGTTGGCAATCGTTCCGTCGACCGCGGCCTGGTTCATGCCGATAACCTTGTCGCCTTTTTTGCTGAACATGCGCAGGATCTCTTCCTTCAGGTGCCGGATGGCATCCTCGACCGGAATCACATTGGCCAGCTTGAAAAAGGCGGTCTGCATGATCATGTTGATGCGGCCGCCAAGGCCGATCTGCTGTGCTATCTTCACGGCGTCGATATTATAGAATTTCAGCTTCTTGCGGGCAATCGTGCGCCGCATTGCTGCCGGCAGTTTAGTCTCCATGTCGTCAAGGGACCAGTGCGAATTCAGCACGAAGGTACCGCCCTCCTTGATACCCTCGAGCACATCATACATCTCGACATAACTCGGGTTATGGCAGGCTATATAGTCAGCCGAATCGATCAGGTAGGTTGATTTGATCGGCTTCTTTCCGAAGCGCAGATGCGACATGGTCACACCGCCCGACTTTTTTGAGTCATAGGCAAAATAGGCCTGGGCGTACATGTCGGTATTGTCTCCGATGATCTGAATCGCCGTGCGGTTGGCGCCGACCGTGCCGTCCGCGCCAAGGCCCCAGAATTTGCACTGCACCGTGCCTTCGGTCGCCACGGTGTAGGACTCATCAATTACAAGCGAGGTATTGGTCACATCATCGGTAATGCCGACCGTAAAGCGATGCTTCGGCTCAGACGCGGCCATATTGTCAAACACGGCCTTTGCCATGGCAGGGGTGAACTCCTTGGAGCCCAGTCCGTAGCGTCCGGCCAGCAGGCGCGGATGCAGCCCCTTCTCCATGCAGGCCGCAGACACATCAAGATACAGCGGATCTGCAAGCGCGCCCGGCTCCTTGGTGCGGTCAAGCACGGTCACGGTCTTCACGCCGGCAGGAAGGGCCGCAAAAAGATGGTCAACAGAAAACGGCCGGAACAGTCGCACCTTCACCAGTCCGAGCTTTTCGCCGCGGCTGTTCAAATCCGCCACAACCTCTTCAATGGTCTCGCAGGATGAGCCCATCGCAATAATGACGCGCTCGGCATCGGGGGCGCCCACATAGTCAAAGAGCTTATAGCCGCGGCCGGTCAGGGCCGTGACTTTCTGCATATACTGCTCGACAATGCCCGGCACCTTCATATAAAAGGCATTGCGCGCTTCATAGCCCTGGAAATAAATATCAGGATTCTGGGCGCTGCCGCGCAGCTCAGGCCGCTCAGGGCTGGCCGCGCGCGCGCGAAAAGCGTTCACGGCGTCCATGTTCACCAATGCTGCGATATCATCATATGCAATCGCCTCGATTTTCTGCAGCTCATGCGAAGTGCGGAACCCGTCAAAAAAATGCACGAAGGGCACGCGCGACTCGATCGCGGCCAGATGCGCCACCAGCGCCATATCCAGCGCCTCCTGCACCGAGGCCGAGTTGAGCATGGCCCAGCCGGTCTGGCGCACGGCCATCACGTCCTGATGATCGCCGAAGATGGAAAGCGCATGCGAAGAAACGGCGCGGGCGGTGACGTGCATAACGCCCGGCAGCAGCTCGCCTGAAATCTTGTACATGTTGGGAATCATCAGCAAAAGCCCCTGCGCGGCCGTATAGGTCGTAGACAGGGCCCCGCACACCAGGGCGCCGTGCAGAGAGCCTGCCGCCCCGGCCTCGGACTGCATCTGACGAACCAGAAGCGGCTGGCCAAAGATGTTTTTGCGGCCTTTGGCCGCCCACTCATCGACAACTTCACCGATCGGTGTCGAGGGTGTAATCGGATAAATGGCTGCTACCTCGCTCAGCGCGTATGAAACATGCGCACAGGCGGTGTTTCCGTCAACTGTCATCATTTCCTTTGACATCGGTCTGCTCCTTCTCTTGCGGTTATCGTTTCTATAACCCCGAAACCCTTTACTGTTGTTATTATTTCATACTCCGGCGCCATTCGAGCGCGTTTTTCAATGTCGTCTGGTCGGCATACCCGATATCGGCGCCGGGCTGAATACCCTGTGCGATGCGGGTAACCCTCACGCCGGCGGCCTGCAGCCGGCCGGCAATATACACCGCAGTTGCATTGCCGTTCATGGTCGGGTTGGTTGCCAGAATTACTTCCTCAATTCCTTCGCCGGCAACACGCTCAAGCAGTTCCCTGATCCTGAGCTGATCAGGGCCGATCCCGTCAAGCGGGCTGATGCTTCCGTGCAGCACATGGTAGCAGCCGCTGTATCCGCCGATGCGCTCAAAGGACATGACATCCCCGGGTGTCTCCACCACGCACACAATTCTGCGGTCGCGCGCCGCACCGGCGCAGATAGCGCACAGCTCCTTCTCGGTGTAGTTAAAGCACAGGCTGCACAGCCGGATGCGCTCGCGCGCCTGTGCAATGGCGCCTGCCAGGGCAAGCGCCTGCTCGGCCGGGCAGTTCACCAGAAAAAGCGCCAGCCGCGTGGCCGTCTTCTCTCCAATGCCCGGCAGGCCTGCCAGGCACTGGACCAGCTGCTGCATGGGAGCCTGCATCACCATGGGTGCGCGCTCAGGCATTGATGCCGGGGATACGGATCCCGCCCGTTATTTTGGTCATTTCATCCTGCATAAGCGCGCGCGCCGAGCGCAGGGCTTCATTGACGGCCGCACACACCAGGTCCTCAAGCATGCCGATATCATCGGCCGAGACGACCTCGGGCGCAATCCGCACCGACAGGAGTTCCTGGCGGCCGTTGGCAACCGCACGCACCATGCCCGCTCCGGCCGTAGCCTCAACCGTTTTATGCGCAAGCTCATCCTGCAGGCTCTGCACCTGCTCCTGAATCCGGCGGGCCTGTTTCATCATTGAGGTTAAATCCATATAGCCAGCATCTCCCCGCACCCGCCCGGGCGGGTGCACACGTTCATTCAGCCGGGAAGCGATCTCCGGCTATATATCAGTCTTGACCTCGACCACTTTTCCCTGAAAGGTCTCAACCACGCGCTGCACCAATGGATTGTGCAGCGCCGTGTTCTCGGCTGCACGGCGCCGGGCGGATGGATCATCCTGAGCGGATTTTTGTTTCACCGTCTCTGCAACCTCGATCCGCACCGGCCGTCCAAAAAACTCAGCGGCCAGCTCATTGAGCCGCGTCTGCGCCTCCGCCGAACGCAGCCATTCGGCATGAAACGACTGCTGCGGCACCGTGACCCGCAAGCTTTCGCCATCGAGCTCAAGCGCGCCCTGCTCAAGATGGGCAACCGCCGCCAAGTATTTGCGGCTCCGCACAAAGTCAATAAAATAAGCAGCCTTCCCGTGCGCTCCGGCGGATGAAGGGGCGGGCGGGCAGGCGGGCTGCTCCTGTTGTGCGGCCCGGGGCCTCGCAGCAGGCTCATGCGATGCGCGCACGGGAAATGCACCCGCTGCGCCGTGATGCGTGCCCGCTGCAAGTTCCCTGACGCGCTCAGCCAGGTCTTCAAGCGGCACAGCCTGCTTCAGGGTAATCATCTCCAGCAGGCACAGCTCAAGCGCGATGCGCGGACAGCTCGATCGCATAATGTCCTGTTCCGCGCTGAAAAATATCCGGAAACAGCGCAGCAGTTCTTCAGCGCTGATGCGCCCGGCCAGGGCCTGCAGCCGCTCACGGTCATCCTCGGCCGCATCGACAACTTTTTCCATGCTGCCGGCCCTGCGCAGCAGCAGCATATCGCGCAGCATGTCCAGCAGGCTGAAATAGTACTGCTGCGGATCAACCCCGTGATCGCAGCCTGCGGCCAGGGCCGCGATACAGCCCGGAGCATCACCGGCAACCAGGGGTTCCAGCACAGCGTAGAGCAAACCCCGGTCAATATGGCCCAGCATCTCGCGCAGGTCCTGGTCCTGCACGGGATTGCCGCAGTAGGCGATCGCGCGCTCGAGCAGGGTCTGGGCATCGCGCATGCTGCCGCCGGATTCACGCGCGATCAGAGATAGCGCAGCGCGCGAAATCTGATCGCCCTCGGCAGCCGCTATTGTCTCAAGATGGCTGATGATGGCCTGCGCGGCGATGCGCCGGAAGTCAAAGCGGATGCAGCGTGACAGGATCGTATCGGGTATATCGCGCGGCTCAGTGGTTGCGAACATGAACAGCACATGCCCGGGCGGCTCCTCCAGGATTTTCAAAAGCGCGTTAAACGCGTTTTTGGAGAGCATGTGCACTTCATCGATAATATATATTTTATAGCGGTCGCGCACCGGCATGTAGCGGGCGTTTTCACGCAGCACCCGCACGTCATCAACGCCGGTATTGGATGCGCCGTCAATTTCATGCACGTCCATTGACGTGCCCTGCGTGATCTCCGTGCAGGAGTCACAGCGCCCGCACGGTTCAGGCACCGGACCGGATGCGCTGCGGCAGTTGAGGGCCTTGGCCAGAATGCGCGCGATCGACGTCTTGCCGACACCGCGCTCACCCGCAAACAGGTAGGCGTGGGCTATGCGGCCGGCGCTGATAGCATTGCTCAGCGTGCGGGTCACATGCTCCTGGCCGACCACATCCGCGAATGTCTGCGGCCGGCATTTGCGCGCCAGAACCTGATAACTCATGAGAGATGCCTCTCCATACTCATCAACCGCGCGGCCGAACACATGCCGCGCGCTGCGCACCCGCAGGGCTGCGGGCGCTGTTCAGTGCGAAAACCCGAGACAGTCTGCACCGGATACATCCAGAGCTCAATGCGGGATTTCAAGCGAAAAAGAGCCGGATACACCAAACACACAAAATCCCTGCTACCGTTGCTTCCTTCCGGACCTGGCGGGGTTCACACGGCATTTGTTGTTTGGGATCCGGCTCACCAACTGCTGTACACCAAGCCGAACACCGAGTATTCGAACGCACAAAAAACGTGGCGGAGAGAGAGGGATTCGAACCCTCGGTACGCTTTTGACGTACACACGATTTCCAGTCGTGCACCTTCAGCCAACTCGGCCATCTCTCCGTTTCGTCATCCGCGCCGGTCTTGAAAAAACTCCTGTATAATGCTGCGGCACTCGGCTTCCAGCACACCGCCGGTTACCTCAAGCCTGTGGTTAAGACGCCGGTCACGCGTCAGATCGAAAACAGAGCCCGCCGCTCCAACCCGAGCGTCCGCAGCGCCGTACACCAGCCGCGTTACCCGGGCATGCACCAGTGCGCCCACGCACATTGCGCAGGGCTCAATCGTCACATACAGAACAGTCCCAGTCAGCCGGTAATTTTCCAGCAACCGGGCAGCCGCACGCACAACCACGATTTCAGCATGGGCCGTGGGATCGCTCTGCGATATCGGTCCGTTATGCCCGCGCGCCAGAACCTGCTCCTCGCGCACCAGAACAGCCCCAACCGGCACCTCGCCGAACCGTAGCGCTGCCCTGGCCTCGTCAAGGGCGAGGCGCATGTAGTGTTCGTCCAATTCAGCTGTCACCGGCTGTTCCTGCAATCCATACGAAAGAACGCAAGGCCGGGAATTTTAACATACTTGCGCAAAACAAAGCAAGAAAAACAGAACCGATTGATAAATCTTTGCTTTTTATCAATAAGCGCGCCCCTGATGAACTGCTCCCCCGGCCGGGGCTCAGCCGCTCATACGCTTCACATAATGGGTGTGCAGCAGTTCATGGGCCTTGTGGCTGAGGGGCTCGCCCAGAAACTCGGCATAGAGCTTCTGAATATAGGGATTTTCATGTGAAAGGCGCAACGGCCGTTCACGGTCATCCCGATACAGGCCCTGGGCTCGCAATGTGCGGATGTCATCGGTTACACCGTAGGGCTGTCCACCCCCGCCGGCGCATCCGCCCGGGCAGGCCATGACTTCGATAAAATCATACGGAGACGGCTCCCCCTTGGCGCGGGCGTCGCGCACGCGGTTGAGCACGCTCATCACATTGCCCAGCCCGTGCGCCACAGCCACATTGACCGTGCGGCCGGCGATCTCAATGCTCAGCTCCTTGACGCCTTTGAGTCCGCGGATATCCTCGAACTCGAGCGTGCCCAGCTTCTAGCCGGTGATAAATGAATAGGCGCTGCGCAGCGCCGCCTCCATGACCCCGCCGGTGGTGCCGAAAATAACCCCCGCGCCCGAATATTCGCCGAGCATATGATCGGGTTCGCTGTCGGGCAAATTCACGAAGTCCTTGCCGGTCTGCTTGATCATGCGCGCCAGCTCGCGGGTGGTCAGCGAATAGTCAACGTCCTGATAACCGGAAGCGAACATTTCCTCGGTGCGGCTCAGCTCTGTTTTCTTGGACGTGCAGGGCATGATGGACACGACCACAATTTTGGAAAGGTCAATGCCCATCTTCTCGGCATAATAGGTCTTGGTAAGCAGACCGCTGATCTGCTGGGGCGACTTACAGGATGAAAAATAGTCGACCATGTCGGGCACCTGCTTTTCAAGATAGATGACCCAGGACGGGCAGCAGCTGGTGATGAGCGGCAGGGGCCCTTTGCCATGCACGAAGCGCTCGACGAACTCGGTGGCCTCTTCATTGATGGTCACATCAGCGGCAAACGTAGTGTCGAACACCGCGTTGAAGCCCAGGCGGCGCAGCACCGTATAGAGCTTGCCGGTAGTATTGGTGCCGGGAGGCATGCCGAAGGCCTCACCGATGGCAACGCGCACAACCGGTGCGATCTGCACCACGCAGAAGGTATCGGGATTTTGCAGCTCCTGCCAGACCTTGAGCGTATCGTCTTTTTCAAAAATAGCGCCTGTGGGGCAGTGCGAGGCGCACTGGCCGCACACCACGCAGGGCGAATCGCCCATCTTCTGGCCGGCCGCCGGAGCAAAGCGCGAATTAAAACCCCGGCCCAGAAAGGAGAGCGCCCAGACGCCCTGAATCTCCTGGCAGATTTCAATGCAGCGGCCGCAGTGAATGCACTTATCAGGCTCGATCACAAAAGCATTGGTGGAATCATCCTTGGGGATGTTGCCGATAAACTTTTCAAACAGCTCTTCGCGGATACCGAAATCAGCGGCCAGGTTCTGCAGCTCGCAGCTCTGATTGCGGCCGCACTTGAGGCAGTCGTTGGGGTGATTGGACAAAATCAGCTCCAGCACAGTGCGCCGCACTTCAACAATTTCCGGGTCATGGGTGATGATTTTCATACCGTCTTCAATCGGTGTGCAACAGGCCCGCAGCATGCGTTTGGTGCCCTCGAGACGCACGATGCAGATGCCGCAGGCGGCTGTGGGCGGCAGGTCGGGATGATGGCACAGCGTGGGAATTTTAACCTGCACCTGACGGGCGGCCTCAAGAATCGTGGTGCCCTCGGGTACGCTGACGGGTTTACGGTTGATCATTGCCTGTATCATGCTTAAATCCTCTCAACAGCGCTGAATTTACAGACATCAAAGCACATGCCGCAATGTATGCACTTGTCGGTGTCGATCGTGTAGCCGTGTTCGCGGTCGCCGGTTATCGCATTCTCCGGGCAGGCCCGTGCGCACAGCCCGCATTTTTTGCACTGGTGCCGGATAATGCTGAACTGCAGCAGAGCCTTGCACTTGCGGGCCGGGCAGCGGCGGTTGACGATATGCTCGCGGTACTCATCCTCAAAATACGTCAGCGTTGAAATAACCGGATTGGCGGCAGTCTGCCCCAGTCCGCACAGCGAACCCATTTTCATGGCCCGCGCGATCAGGATCAGTCGGTCAAGATCCTGCAGGGTTCCGCGCCCCTGCGTGATGCCTTCCAGGATGTGCAGAATCTGGTAGCCGCCGATACGGCAGGGCGCGCACTTGCCGCAGGACTCCTCAACGCAGAACTTGATATAAAACTTGGCGATATCCACCATGCAGTCGTCTTCGTCCATCACGATCATGCCGCCGGAACCCATGATCGAGCCCAGCTTCTGCAGGGTGTCGTAATCAACGGGCGTATCCAGATATTTTTCCGGAATAACGCCGCCGGAGGGCCCGCCGGTCTGCACGGCCTTGAACTTTTTGCCCGAGGCAATGCCGCCGCCGATGTCAAACACGATGTCGCGCAGGGTTGTGCCCATGGGCACTTCCACCAGGCCGGAGTTGCGCACCTTGCCGGTCAGGGCGAATACCTTGGTGCCCTTGGAACTCGACGTGCCGATGCCCGCAAACCAGTCGGCGCCGTGCAAAATAATCGGGGCCACGTTGGCCAGTGTTTCAACATTGTTGATGCAGGTGGGCATGCCCCACAGCCCGCGCACTGAGGGATACGGGGGGCGCGGGACAGGTGTGCCGCGTTTGCCTTCGATCGATGCGATCAGCGCGGTTTCCTCTCCGCAGACAAATGCGCCCGCGCCCAGGCGGATTTCAATGTCCATGGAAAAAGCCGAACCGAGAATATTGGCACCCAGCAGGCCGCGGTCGCGGGCCTGATCGAGCGCCTTTTGCACGCGCTCAATCGCAAGCGGGTATTCAGCGCGGATATAAAAAAAGCCCTGTGATGATCCAATGGCATAGCCGGCCAGCAGCATGCCCTCAATGACAGAGTGCGGATTGCCCTCCAGTACGCTGCGATCCATGTACGCGCCGGGGTCCCCTTCGTCGGCGTTACAGATAACATATTTTGTTTCGCCCTCGGCCTCGCGCGTGAACTGCCATTTCAACCCGGTCGAGTAGCCCCCGCCGCCGCGTCCGCGCAGACCGCTGTTTTTAAGCTCGGCAATGACATCTTCCGGGGTTTTCTGCTCAACGGCTTTCAGCAGGGCGCGATAGCCGTCTGTGGCGATATAGTCATCAATGCTGCCCGGATCAAGCCGCCCGCAGTTTTTGAGTACCAGGCGCATTTGGCGGAACTTGGGCTGATATAAAAGGTCCTTCACGGGATTGCCGTGCTTGAGCGTTACCCCGATAATGCGCTTGATGTCATGCACCTCGACATTAGCATATGTAATGTTTTCAGGCAGAATCGTCATGACCACACCCTGATTGTACACGCCCATGTCGGCAACGCGCACCAGGCGCACATTGTCAGCCAGGTTGCTCTCCCGCAGCGCTGCCTTGAAAACACCGAAAAAATCATTGGTTCCGGTCGCGATGCCGGCAGTGGTGTCCTGTAACAGTACGGTTTTATCGCTCATGAAAATGCTTCCTCGTAATGCATGGCCAGTATGTAATCCTGCAAAAGTTTCCTGCCCATCACGTGCCCGCGAACGATTTCCCGGGCGCAATCCTCGGTTACCCTGCAGTACACGACCCGGGGCAGTCCTTCAATGCACACTTCAACCAGCGGCTCGGCGTAGCACATGCCCAGGCACCCGCAGGTGCGCAGGCTGACCGACTGGCCCTGTCTGCTGATTTCCTCTTCGAGCGCGCGGTATATTTTGCCGGCACCCGCGGCAATGCCGCAGGTGCTCATGCCGACCCTGATCCAGTTTTTAGCGCCGTCCTGCACGCTCGTCTTGATTGCGTCGAAATCCTTCGCTGTTAATGCCGCCATGCCGATTATGCCTCCTTTGAATAGCGGGAAATAATATCAACCACATCCCCCTTTTTCAGGTTTCCGTAAATGGTATCATTGACCGCCATAACCGGGGCCAGCCCGCAGCAGCCCAGGCAGCGCACGCATTCAATATAGAAAAGCCCGTCGGAGGTCGTGCCGCCCTCTTCGACATGCAAAATGCTCTTGAGCTCCTCAAGGATTTCAGGGCTGCCCTTCAGGTAGCAGGCCGTGCCCATGCAGACCGAAACCTTGTATTTGCCGGGCTGGGTGAGCTTGAAATAGTGGTAAAAGGTGAGCACTTCATAAATGCGCGCCAGCGGTATGTCGAGCAGGCGTGCAATGCGGCGGGCCACATGCTCGGGAATATAGCCGAAGGCATCCTGCATATCGTGCAACACCATGATCAGGTTGCCTTTTTTGTTCTTCCACTTCGCGACGATCGCTTCCGCACGCTCTAAATTGACTGCTTCCATGTAAACCGGACCTCCCTGAAAATACTGCAGCACTTAGCGCTGATTCAAAAATGTTTAGTATAATCCTGTAGGGGGGTAAACACAAGCAAAAACGGTTTTTCGGACAGGCGGGGCATCGACCGCGAGCTGTGCCGCGGCCGATGCGTACATCTTATTTTCTCGTCCTGCGGTTGCGCGGCTGCGCAGCGCGCCCGGCAGCTGCCTGTAATGTACCGGCATAGTGCACGCCGAACTGTTTTAAAAAATCAATCAGCGCATACCGGTGGCAGGAATCATCGTCGCTGTTACAGCTGCATACCAGCACAATCCGTTCACGCTCCAGCATCTCCCCCCAGGTATACTGGTGCTGTATGAAGCTGGCTTCAAGCTGGTCAAAATACTGCCGCTTGAACCCGGCAGCGTCAATGCGCCCCAGACGAAAATCAAGCAGCAGCCTCTTGGCCGGACTGAACATAAAGTGCCCGCCCTGAAACGAAACATCAAAGCGGTCCTCGCCAGCATAGGCGATATCGGCCGTATACACCGTGAGCGCGGACTTCTTTTTTACGCGCTCACGAAATGCCTTGTGAATGTCAACTGGTATCGCACCGGCTCCCATGATCAATCTCCCGCAGGTTCATGCTGCACAACATTGTGCCGCCTCTCAAATATCAGGCAGCACCACTGCTCCTCTTCAAGCCGACGCACAAAGCCCATCTTTTGTGCATAGGCTTCCTGAACCGGTGCAGCCTTTTCATTCAAAATCCCCGACAGGACAACATAGCCCCTCCCGGCCGTATGGTCAATCAATGCGTCCCGCAGGTCGATCAGGATATGCGGCAGAATATTGGCAACCACCAGCTCGAAGACACCCGCGATTTTGCCGAGCCCGTCTGTTGCAAACACGATGCGCTCCCCCACCCGGTTGGCTTCGGCATTTTTTCGGGCAACCCGCACGGCCGTATGGTCAATATCGGTTCCGACAACATCCTGAAAACCCAGCTTGGCCCCTGCAATGGCCAGAATACCTGAGCCGGTTCCGACATCAAGCAGGCGCGCTCCCGGCAGCAGCCGCGCTGCAAGGTCATCAATTGCGCGCAGACACATGCGGGTCGACGGGTGCGTGCCTGTGCCGAAGGCCATGCCGGGGTCAAGTTCGATGATAACCTCGCCGGGCCGGGCATGATAGTCGCGCCATGACGGCTTGATCACCAGCCGCTCAGTGATGCTGATCGGTTGAAAAAATGATTTCCATTTTTTGTTCCAGTCCTCATCGGCCAGTCCGTTCACCTGCAGACAGGGGAGCTGGCACCCGAACAGTTCCGGCACGCGCTCAAGACAGCTCCGGATCTGCGCCACCGCATCTGCGGCCTCATCGCCATTTTCCAGGTAGCCCTTCAGAATAACCCGGCCCGGGTTATCCCGGTCCTGCTCCTCGGCAATGCCGGTACTGCCCTGCTCCATGATCCAGTCGGCAACCGCCTCGGCACAGGCTTTTTCAAGACTGACCGCCAGCTCAATCCAGCGAGGTTTCTGCTCTGTGCCCATACCTGTCTTTCTATCTCGGTCCCGAACCGCAATCAATCGCGGCGCGTTTTTGAATCTCTCAAATATGATGAAAATCCCTTGTGTCGCTTTGAACGAAGCGAAGGGTCGCCTAACATATTCAAAAGCCGCGATTCTTCGCGGAGTTTATCCTGAGTTCAGCGAAGGACCAAGCATGGCAAAAAAGCCTGATCCATACTTTTTACGAGACGGTCAAGGATGTTATTTCACGCCCACGCGACAATCACAGAAGTGGACAAATCATGTGCTGCAAAAAACAGATGTCTCACCACCGGCGCCAGTTCCCTGTTTCATTGTTTCTCTGCGACCGCGCTTGCTGTCAGCGACAGGAGCGTTTCGAGTGCATACAGCGGTACGCACATAATCGCATCTTCAAACTGGAGATTTGTCTGTGATACTTTGATACCTGTCGGAGACTGATACTGGCTGAGAAATAAATGCATGCTGCGCAGCGTGCCGCTTTTGCCGGCCTTGACTTCAAGAGGCAGAACACGAGACCCGCAGGCAACCAGATAGTCAACCTCGGCGCTGCTGGTGCGTGCTTCACGGGCCCAGTAATAAAGCCCCGCACGTATAAAGGGATCAGCGTTTTCCACGAGTTCCTGCCCCGCAAACTGCTCGGCAACAGCGCCCGCGTGCACAGCCAGAATATCGCTTTCTGCAAGCATGTCGCCGCACAGGCCGCACAGGTTTTGCATAAGGCCGACATCCAGAAACACTATTTTAAAATTTCTCTCACTTGCTCCAGCCTCAAACGGCAGGCCGTCACCGGAAGTCTGCTTAACGCGATAGACAACCCCTGCTTTCTCAAGAAGCTCCAGCGCCTGCTTCAAATCCCGGGAGGGGACGCTGTCGTCCACAGCTGTATATTTGAATTTTTTTCCAACCAGTTTAGGTGATGATTGAAACAGATTCTGCAGATGCGGCAGATGCGCCTTTTTGGCGTATTTGCCGAAATCATCCCGATAGGTCTGGGCAATGGCAGCCTGCAGACGCTGACAGCGCTGTACGCTTTTGCCTGTACGGTATTCCTGCACCACCGCGGGCATACCGCCCACGGCGCAATAGGTTTTGACGAGCGCAAGAAGATGAGCATGCACGGCTTCGGGAAACGGCCCGGTTGTATCATGCGCAACGATGCTGTGCCTGGCCCGCTCCTCGCCGACAGCATCGAGAAATTCCCCAAAGGTCATGGGGTACATGAAAAGGTACTGTATACGGCCCACGGGCATGCGAAACTCTTCAGCGGCAAGCGCAAACTCAAGCAGCGATCCCGCGCCGATGACATGCAGTTCCGGGAGCATTTCATGAAAATACCGCAAAGCCATGATGGCTCGCGGGCATTGCTGTATCTCATCAAGAAACAGCAGAGCTTTGCCCGGAACAATATCCTGCCGGGCGATGACCGACAAGGTCTCAAGAATGCGCCCAGGCTCAAGGCTGCTTTCAAAAGCCGTGGCGTAGTGCGGATAGAGATCGAAATTGATGGTTACACATGCGTCAAAAAACTCCTGCCCGAACTTTTCGATCGTAAAGGATTTGCCGACCTGCCGTGCCCCGCGCACAAGCAGCGGCATTCGTGCCCTGTCGTTTCTCCAGGATTGAAGCTGCTTTTCAATGTTTCTTTTCATAGGACTTTGTATATTATACCAGGGTATTTTATTCAACTAAAGCATAATATACCACCATATTTTTATTTACACAAGAAAAATTATATTCGCCTGTTTTCCTGCGCCCCCAAGAATAGAAAGAGTTTTTTATATTGCATAAATAGTACACTTGTTATACTTTTTGTGCGGAGGGGCAATCATGGGCGAAGCCGCGCTATCTGCGCGCTCAAGTCACTATCGGCCGCGCAGCCCGCAAACATCTCAGTACTACCAGTGTATTGAAGACAATTTTGAAACGTTCGAACGCGTCTATGATGAGCGCTTCAGTCGTCAATACGGATTCTTTCGTCCATTTGTGAAGGATGTCATGTACCGCTATCTTGACTGCGGCGACCTGCACAGAGGGTTTGCCCGCATCAGGTGCCCCGACTGCGGACATGAGCAACTACTGGCCTTTTCCTGCAAACGCCGTCACTTCTGCCCGTCATGTCATCAAAAACGGGTGGTTGAGTTTGGTGAGTGGCTGTGCATGGAAGTCGTTAAGAAAGTTCCTCACCGCCATGTTGTTTTCAGCATACCAAAAATTCTGCGGCGCTATTTTCTCTATGATCGCAGCCTGCTCTCGGATTTGAGCCGCTGCGCCTGGGAAACGCTTAAAACATTGTATCAATGCGTCTCGGGCGAGGAAAACGCCGCGCCGGGCGCAGTCATCGCTATTCAGACATTCGGCGATTTGCTCAGGTTTAATCCGCATTGCCATGTACTGGTAAGCGACGGCTGCTTTTACGAAACCGGCTCATTCAAGGTAGCCCCGCCCCCGGGGGGCAAAGGCCTTGAGAAGCTTTTCCGCAGCAAGGTGCTCAATCTGCTTCTTGCAAAAGGAAAAATCACTCCGGGCACAATCACCCTGCTTGACTCCTGGAAGCATACCGGCTTTACGGTCTTTTGCGGCGAGAGGATATACCCCAACGACGATACAGCCATGGAGAACCTTGCCCGCTATATCATTCGGGCCTCATTCTCCCAGGAGCGCATGACCTATCTGCGCAATGAAGCAACGGTTGTGTATAAGGCTAAAAAAGGCCGCGAGACCAAAACCTTTGATGCCTGTGAATGGTTGGCGGCCATGTGCTCCCATATCCCCAATCAGGGCGAGCAGATGGTGCGCTACTATGGTTACTACAGCAATGTCTGCCGGGGTAAACGGCAAAAAGAAAAAACAGACGACGCAATCCCGTGCATTATTAAAACCGACGCTGCTTCACCGGCCAGGCGCAGGTCCTGGGCGTCCTTGATACAAAAGATTTACGAGGTCGATCCGCTCACCTGCCCGCAGTGCAAGGGGGCAATGAAGATTATCAGTTTTATAGAACAGGCCGAGGTAATAAAACAGATACTTCAACACTTGGGCCTGTGGGAGGCGCAGAAGCGCCCGCCGCCGAAGAGCAGCTCGCCGCCGTCTGATTATTGGGCGGCAGAAGCAATTCCCTCATATGATTGTATTGACCCTGATTACCCCTTTGAAGCCTATCTATAAAAAAAATCCATCAAGGCTGACCGGGAAAACTGCGCGCACAAATAGCCCCGCCGGTTGACATAATGCCCCATATCAGACTGCACGCCACACCGCACAATTTTTAATCCTGCTGTTTATTGATTGCCCGGCCCTGCCTGCCTATATATTGCGCCGACATTACTGTTGACACACAATCGCCCCTGTTTTATAGTTTGCCCATCTCAAAGCAAGTTCCTATCAAAAATGTCAACGAAGCTACGAAAAAATGAGAATCCTTATAAAAAGGCTTGCAGCTCTGGGGGATGTAATATTAATGACCCCAATAGTTAAACATGCAAGAAACTTATATCCAGATGCACATATAGCAATTTCTACATTATATCCCCAGGTATTCGAACAAAATCCATACTTCAATGAATTAGTGAACCCTCACGCACCCGTTCAGGGCTATGATAAAGTCATAGACCTGGATGGATGTTATGAAGCTTCACCGAGCATGCATGCTATTGATGCCTATTCTATCAAAGCTTTCAATAGTACCAATTATGATAAGAGCACTGAATTATTTCTCAAACTTAGTGATAGGGTTCATGTATACAATGAGGCATCCAGTTTGAATCTGTTTAGATGTGTTGTAATTCACCCCTCGGTATCATGGCCTAGTAGGACCCTTCCAAGAGAGACCTGGCTGGAAGTTATTGACAAGCTTATATCCAAGGGCCTAAGTGTTATTATTGTTGGAACAAATAATGATTTAGACCTTGGACCGACACGTCATCATGTATACAATTTGAAGAATATGTTTTCTATCCATCAGGTGAGTTATTTAATCTCAAAAGCTCTGTGCTTTATTGGAACTGATTCCAGTATGGTACATGTAGCAGGAACAACAAAGACACCCATTGTGGGTATATTCACCTGTGTTAAAGCTGAGTATAGACTACCTTATAGAAATGGTCAGTATGATTCTCTGTGTGCTACAGTTAAACCAGATATTGATTGTTATGGCTGTTTAGAGAAGCACATATCAGCAACCAATTTGGCTTGTGATCGAGGAGATAATGCCTGTGTTAAAATGATAAAATCAGACAATATCCTAAAAGCTTTAGACAGCGTTATAGGTACTTAGTACAGCACAACTCCTGTACCACCTAGAGGAAAGGCCCCGATCATGGGGCCTTTTTTATTATTCAGGATTAGGCGGAAAATCCAGCCCGAGCATTCTTAAAAAATTTCCCATTTGACCATTATCCCTGGGCCCGTTCTGGTCAGGCTGCTGCATGACATGGAGTTCAACAAGGACTAATAGGTTATCCTGGGTTATTTTTATACTGTAACTGATGTTCTTGAGCCAAAGCTTGACAACACTTGGGCCTGTGGGAGGCGCAGAAGCGCCCGCCACCGAAGATCAATTCGCCGCCATCGGAGTATTGGGCGGCAGAAGCAATTCCCTCATATGATTGTATTGACCCTGATTACCCCTTTGAAGCCTATCTATAAAAAAAATCCATCAAGGCTGAACGGCAAGGCTGCGCGCAAAAACAGCCCCGCCGGTTGACATAATGCCCCATATCAGACTGCACGCCACACCGCACAATTATTAATCCTGCTGTTTATTGATTGCCCGGCCCTGCCTGCCTATATATTGCGCCGACATTACTGTTGACACACAATCGCCCCTGTTTTATAGTCTGCCCATCGCAAAGCAAGTTCCTATCAGTTGAGCTGGGTCATCTGTGCCGATAACGGCGGCCAGCCCGATTGCATACCGGGAGGAGGAGGCAACCCCCCACTCTGGTCGATTACCCTTGCCCCGACTGACGCGCAGGTGACGATCACCTCCGGAAGGCCTAACGGTTATACCAGCAACACGCAGCTTGACCTTGCCACCCCGGTCGCCCATGGCCGGCGAAGACAAATGCAGCGAATGGAGCTACAAATGGTACGATATGTCTGAACCCAACATGACGTACACATGGCTTTATGATGATGGTACTTTTGAGACCGCCGAGGGTGGACATGGGAACTGGGAGAAGTTCGGCGGCTCCTTTATGCTCCAGCACACAGAAAA
>Ga0194127_10002847_pt1 | contig 22896 bp, 22 predicted proteins | sample TA2KigC100mmetaG_FD_148624 | JGI IMG/M metagenome (GOLD analysis project Ga0194127, IMG submission 148624) | Freshwater microbial communities from Lake Tanganyika, Tanzania - TA2015036 Kigoma Deep Cast 100m | ecosystem: Environmental > Aquatic > Freshwater > Lake | place: Tanzania: Lake...
TTCCCTTCCGGCGAGCGGATTAACGGTGCATTGTACATCTTGTAAAGTGAAAACCATGTCGAGGCAGCCCTGGTTGCAGGCGATACAGCGTCTGATAGCGTGAAAATCTCCCGCTGCAGCCTTTTTGGGCAGATCGGGATCAGCAAGCAGCGGTCTGCCCATGTTGACCAGATCGGCTAAGTGATGTTGCAGGATTGCTTCGGCAACTAAAGGATCGTTAATGCGATTGCTGGCGATGACCGGCACACCGACTGCTTTTTTAATCCCTCCAGCCAGGTAAGCATAGCCTCCGCGCGGCAGCTCGCCGGTTATCTGGGGCACACGTGATTCATGCCAGCCACCTGTCACATTAAAGCAATCAACTCCTGCTTCTTCCAGGAGGGCAGCAAAGGCGGCCGCCTCTTTATTGGTGTTACTGCCCGGCATAAAATCATTTCCGGAGAGGCGAACCATTATCGTAAAATCGGAGCCGGTTTTCACCCGGATTTTTCTGATCACTTCAATGCCGAAGCGGGTGCGGTTCTCCCAGCTGCCACCGTACTGGTCCTCACGCTGGTTGGTGATGGGGGATAGAAATTGGCAAATCAGGTAACCGGCACTGGCGATTGCTTCAACAGCGTCAAATCCGGCTTCTTTCGCCCGCCTGGCTGCTTCACCAAAATTTTCGATCACCACCTCGATATCTTCGAGGGTCATTTCGCGCGGAGTCTCTTTCGTTAATCTTGAAGCAATAGCCGATGGAGCAGCCGGCTGCTGGCCGCTCATCATACTGTGAGTGTAACGCCCTGCCTGGTAAAGTTGGGCCGCGACAGCTGCGCCGGAGGACTTCACCCTCAAGGTAAACTCTGTTAAACCGGCAATGAATTTATCATCGTGTAAGCCGACCATCATTGGCCCCGGACCAAGCAGGTCTATGGTGCAGCCGCCTAAAGTGATCAATGCGGCGCCTCCTGAGGCCCGCGCTTCATAGTAGCGGATTAAACGCTCATTAACCATACCGTCTGGAGTGTAGCAGAGGTGCATCGCCGGCATCGCGATCCGGTTTTTTAGTTTTAAACTTCCTACTGTTATCGGTTCAAATAGCTTCATTGTGTTCGCTCCTTCATGATCTGGATTAATGCTCAATTCTAATTCTACGCAGCACCGGTAATTGCCTTTTTTATAATGATTAAGAGCAGGAAATAGTTTAATTGTCTTGAACTTTTTAGGGGGAGGCGATATCGTTGATAAACAATCCGCTGCAACTGCTGCTCAATCCTGGTTCAATCGCTACTGTTGGCGCCGGAAATAATCCTTTGAAAATGGGGGCGATCCAGGCTTTAAGCATCGTCAAAGATGGATTTCCTGGTAAATTTTTTCCTATTCATCCCACCGAAACGAAGGTATTTGGTTATAAAGCTTACCCGTCAGCATTTGATCTGCCGGAGGCGCCCGACCTGGTGATGTTTGTTTTGCCAGCAACGCTGGTTGTCAAGATTATGGAAGATTTCGGAAAGATCGGCACCCGGAGGGCCATTGTTATTACGGCCGGTTTTCGCGAGATTGGTAAAGAAGGAAAACTACTGGAAGAACAGCTAAAAGAAATTACTTCCCGCTACGGGATCAGGTTTCTTGGGCCTAACTGCATGGGGATTATCAACAGCGAGCTGCCATTAAACGTTACAGTTTGCCCCTTAAGAGGCAAACCCGGCCTGCTGGGGATGGCTTCGCAAAGTGGCACTTATATAACCCAGACTTTGCCCTACCTGCAGCAAAAGGGGATACGCTTGGCCAAGGCGATCAGCGTTGGCAACGAAGCTGATCTTGATCTGACCGACGCTCTTGAATACCTGGGCGCAGATCCACAGTGTAAGGCGATTGCCCTCTATATAGAGGGTTTGAAAAATGCCGGTCGCTTTCTCGATGTGGCCAGGAAGGTGACTGCCCAAAAACCGGTAATAGCCCAGTATGTAGGTGGATCTGAGGCCGGGGCCAGGGCCGGGTCGAGTCATACCGGCGCCCTGGCCGGGCCGGACTACCTCTATGATGGCCTTTTTAAACAGGCCGGTATTCTGCGTGTCGATTCGGTGGAGGAACTTTACAATCAGGGGTGGATGCTGGCCAGCCAGCCGCCGCTTAAAGGTAACAGAATCGCTGTGTTAACCAACTCGGGCGGCCCCGGGACGGCAATTTCACATACCTGTAATGCCGGGGGGTTAGATATCCCAACTTTCTCAAAAAAACTGCAGACGGAAATTCGTCAGTACCTGCCGCCGCATGGTGCTGCAGGAAACCCGGTGGACCTGACTTTTCACATGGATGCTGAAGTAATCAGCACCATTTTGCCGGACCTGCTCTTCAAGAGCGGCGAAGTAGACGGTATGGTTGTGCATGGCCTGATGGGCACCGGTTTTATGAAAGCAATTCATCCACATGTGCAGGAGCTTTTTGGCGGTATTAGCTCTGAAGATTTTATCAGCCAGTTTAAGCGCGATCTCACCGATTCTCTTGCAGTCTTTGACCGCTATGATTTGCCGGTGGCGCTTTCTTCATTTTTTGGCCGGGAAGACAATTTCACAGATGTTTACCGGGAGAAGGGCATTCCGGTCCTCGACGGACCGGAAAAGGCAGCCAGGTCAATGTTGGCTCTTTACCGTTACCGGCTGGTCAGGCAGCGGTCGCTATATCAGTTACCTGTTTTGCCCCCGGTTTCTGTGATCGCGTCACAACTGATCAAGGCGGCGCTTGCAGAAGGCCGCACAGTGCTTGACGAATTTGAATCAAAGCAGTTACTGGCGGCCTACGATGTGACGACTGTTGAGGAAATTTTAACGCATTCGGAAGAAGAGGCCGTAAAGGCAGCAATTAAAATCGGTTATCCTCTGGCCCTAAAAGGTTGTTCTGCAGAATTTGCCCATAAAACGGGAAAGGGTTTAATCCATTTAAATGTCGGGAAAGAGGAAGAAGTGCGCGAGGCTTACCGTGCGGTGATGGAGGCCGCGGGGCAGGAGATACCGCTCTTGGTGTCGAAAATGATCACAGGCGAACGGGAACTGATGGCTGGTCTGGTGAGGCATTCTTCCTTCGGGCCTTGTGTGCTCTTCGGACTCGGCGGCATTTTGGCGGAGGCTTTTAAAGACAGGACATTTCGACTGGCGCCACTCAATGAAGCGGAAGCGAAAGAGATGCTGCAGGATATCAGGGCTAGTGAGCTTCTTGGCCCTTACCGCGGAATGCCTGCAGTCGATCAAGATCAGTTGGCCACAGTCCTGCAGGCGGTTGGCAATCTGGCCATGCTTCATCCGGAGATTTTAGAAATTGATCTTAATCCGGTCATAATCAGCGGAGCAAATCCGGTCGTAGTTGATGCCCTGGTCATTATTGATAGCCCTGTAGGCAGGTGATCTGGATTGAAGAAGTTAGAGATTCTTGCGTTTGGTAAGCTACATTTTCTTTTTGCCGAGCGTAACTGGCCGATCCCGATGACCTATGAGTTGGAAAAGCCGGTCACGGCTGATCAGTTGCGCGAGATACTTGATATTCCGGTGGAAGATGTTGAGGTGGTTTTTATTAACCGGCTTTTAAAACCGCTTTCAACAATGCTTAAACCCGGTGACCGGATCGCATTTGTGCCTCCCGGTGTTCCCAGCATTCACCGTTTTAACCTTGGTTTTTACGAAGTAAAATAGCAGAGAAATAAAAAGAGGCAAAAAGAGGAATAAATAATGTGCGGACGCTTTGCCCTGGTAACCGAAAAACACATCCTGGAAATGCTATTTGAGCTTGATTATTCCTTAACATTTGAGCTGAAGCCACGTTACAACATAGCTCCAACCCAGCAGGTGCCTGTAATAAGGCTCTCAGCTGCAGAAGAAAAACGTGAGCTGGCTTTTTTAAAGTGGGGGCTGGTCCCTTTCTGGGCCAGGGATGCAGCTATCGGTAACCGTCTGATCAATGCCCGCGCCGAAACTGCCCATGAAAAGCCGGCCTTCCGCGATGCCTATAAAAAAAGGCGCCTGCTTGTTCCGGCCAGCGGTTTTTACGAATGGAAAAGCGAAACTGGCGGCAAACAACCTTACTTCATTACCGCTAAAAGTCAGGAACTAATTTCCCTGGCCGGGCTCTGGGAAAGATGGGATCAGGGGCTTGAACAGCCACTTGAAACCTTTACCATTCTTACTACCGAACCGAACCCGCTAGTCGCCGAACTGCATAACCGGATGCCGGTTATTATCCCGCCGCAATCCTTTGACGCCTGGCTCGATCCCCTGACCGCAGAAGATCACCTGCAGGAATTCCTGAAGCCCTACCCTGAAGATCAGCTTACTTATTATCCCGTTTCACGCCTGGTAAATAAACCGTCAAACGATCTGCCAGAACTGATCAGGCCTCTTTAGAATCTGAAGGCAGCAGCCGTGTTTCAGAAACCTCCGTAAGATTGAACTTTACCCCTGCTTCAATTATAATCAATAGTTGGAGCTGAATTAGTATGTACGTGACTACAGTATTTAACACTACAGGCATTATCATTATGGTTCGGCGCCTGCACGATTCCTAATTGCCGGCGTATTTTTGGTGTACCCGGTAAGCAACTTTAGCGAATATCAGTAACTTAGGAAGGAGTGTACGAAAATGAGTGAATTCTTTACCAGGATGGGAGACGGTTCGGGCGTCTACATGACAGCCGAAGAAATCCGTGAAGACATCCTGAAAGGTGTAAAAGATGCGGCAGATCGCGGCAAAATCCCGGAACTGACGCAGGAAGAGATGGACTATCTCTACAAGATAATTACCATGCCGGGCAATATTGTCGGGGTGGAACGCGGGCGCGAGGTAGTTAGCACCTCCGATTCCGGTAGCTGTAAGATGACCTACCATGCCAATATTGCGATGGAGCGTTCAATGGCTGTACTGGTCAGCGAAAAAGTATTGGGCGCCGATTCGGTTGATATTGGCAACATGGATTACAGCTATAAGGCTGTGAAGCAGATCATCCACAACGAAACCCCGGTGATGGAGCTAGCTCAGCTCAATGCGGTAATGCCTGTTCTTTACGGCTCCATGCCCAACCTGGGCCTTTATACCAAGCCGGATGGCCCGGTGGAAAACTGGTCCGAGCTGCTGCCGCTGGCCAAGATCGAAGAAGCGCGGGCAGCCCAGGAAGAAGCGGTTGAGCATGCTGTGCGCGATATAGTCTTTGTGGCCGGAGAAATGTATGCAGCAGGAGCTGATGGCATTAACCTGGACACCTGTGGCGCTTCAGGCGACGCTGATTTCTTAGCCGGCTTGTTGGCCACTGAAAAGATAAAGGAAAAATACCCTGACTTAGGGGTTGAGTTTGGCGCCGCGGGGGAGTTTGTGCTCGGTATGCACGGCAAGATAGAATATGATGGTGCAAAAATTGCGGGCCTTTATCCGCACAAGCAGGTCAAGCTGGCCGAAAAAGCGGGCGCAAATATCTTTGGTGCAGTGGTTAACACTAACACCAATATGTCTTTTCCCTGGAATATTGCCCGCACTGTTACCTTTGTCAAAGCCTGCACAGCAGCGGCTGAGATCCCGGTTCACGTTAATGTGGGCATGGGGGTAGGCGGCATTCCGATGAGTGAAATACCGCCGATTGATGTAGTTACCAGAGCCGATAAAGCGCTGATCGAGATTGGCAAAGCCGATGGTTTATAGATAGGCGTAGGCGATACTTTCAGCCTGGAAGTAGCTCACGCCGTATCTTCCTGCATGAGTGGAATTCGCACAGCCGGAGATCTGGTCCTGCGGATGCAACTCGGGGAAAGCATGAAGATCGACGCAGCCAAACAATATGTAGCCGATAAGCTTGGTGTCAAGCCAATCGATTTGAGTGATTCTGACCTGATGGCCGAAATCAGGGCCAAGTATGGCTTTGGTCGCTCGTTTGACCTTAACAAATCGCCCAAGGGCATTGAGGCCAAGTTTAATATTGCCCGCAAGATTGGTATTAAAATTAATTCAGTGGAGCTCTTCATGGCAAGAGCCGGACTGAATAAAGAAGGAGCATAAAAGATGAGTCTGGAATCAATTCTTGCAGCAGCAAAGCAAGCGATTATCGACATCGATGAAGATAAAGCGGTATGTGTGGCTAAAGAGGCGCTTGAAGAAGGATTAAATCCGGTTCAGGTGCTGTCTGAAGGCTACAGTGCGGGGATCCGTGAAATAGGGGAACTTTTCAGCAGGGGCGAGGTATTCCTGCCGGAGATGATCCTTTCGGCTGAGGCAATGAAAGCGGCAACAGCAGTTCTGGAGAGTGCCATCACCGGCGCTGCCGCAGAAAAGATCGGCAAAATGATCTTTGCCACTGTTGAAGGCGATGTTCACGATATTGGTAAAAGTATCGCCATTGCTCTGATCCAGACCCAGGGAGTGGAAGTAATCGACCTGGGTAGAGATGTGCCCGTCGATAAAATCATTGAAGCGGCAGAGGAGCACGGCGCCAAGGTAATCGGAACCAGCGCGCTCCTGACAACGACTATGCCCAACCAGGAGAAACTGGAAAAGGTCTTGCGCGAGCGTGGCCTGCGCGATAAGTATAAAACGATTGTCGGTGGCGCACCCTGCACCCAACGCTGGGCCGACAAGATCGGTGCCGATGCTTACGCGGAAGATGCCGGCGAGGGCGTTACCAAGGTCCTCGAGCTAATGAAAAGCTAAGGTAATCTGATCCTGATATACATATTGCTAATGTGCTGTAACTGGTAAACGATGCTCACGATCGCTCGCTCCAGAATTCTAGCGGCTCATCAAGGCGCGTCACAGGAAGCCTCCTTAGGCGACACTTAGTCTTCGAAGTCGGCCCGGCCCTCAAAAGTTGAAGTTGTAATAAAATATTTTGAGGGCCGGGTCCTGCTTTGCTTCTTGATTCACCGATAATTCTTAGTCGTTTGCTTTATGTTCGCTCTCGTTTTCAGTGACAGCTTTATTTCTGTTGGTTTTTCTGGCTATTAATACGGAGGCATTGAGATCGAGAGCGAATGCTTACTGTGACAGTAAAAAAAGTAACATGCAATTGACCCGGGGCTTGTGTGAAAAACACTAGCCCCGCTTTATATCTGTGTTAATTAAGAATTGAAAGATGGATTAGAAGTTACTCAGTGCCGCAGACCGGGCAGGGGCCGGTAGGCCGGTGATAACTGTTGTTGGTCCAGATTCCACAATCAAAACGATAGCCCTGGTTGCCAAGAGCAACGGGGCATTTTTCATACATCGCATGGTAACCCTCGTATGTCTGACACCCGTCACTGGTTCTTCCACAAGACGTGCAGATGAACTTTGGTGACACCGAACCTTTATTGTTATCAACGATGCCCAAATACTCTACTTCACCCCCGCAGACAAAGCAAATTGCATTGTCAAGCGCTTTGAAGTCAATGCGGTGAAAATCAGCATCAGTACTAATTGAACTGAAATAAGTGCTAAGATCCTCGGTATATAATGTCAGCTGCGGCAGATCTAAATTAAGAGATCTGGTCACTGCATCGTAAGCCAGGTAGACATTTTCAATAATCGGCTGCGCCATGTAAGACTCTTCTATTTGTTCGGGGAATGTATCAAATAGCGGAAAGGCAGTGAGCATGATTAAAAGCGCTCCGACCAGGGCAATACCAACCAGTAAGCCGACGATACTTCCCAAAAACCGATCAGTGGTTTTCAGTGAACGGCTAAGGAGTGAGCAAGAAATGTAGGAGCCGAGGTAATAAATAAGAGCGGCAGAGATAACAAAAATGGCTAAAAAAGATAAAGAATCAGCCACGACCGTTGGCAGCCAGGTTCTGTCCGGCAACAGGTCGCTGAGCTGGACGTAGTAAATTTTTGCGGCCACCAGACCGCTGATCAGACCGGCAATGGAGAAGAAGCTTCTGATTAATCCGGTTCTGATCCCCTTGATTACAGCGAACAGAAGGATTAATGCAATTAGAATATCAATCCAGTTAAATCCGTTAGGCATTATCCTGCTACCTGCTTCCCAATAAGATTTATTAATCTGATCGCCATTTGTTATTATAGCTCATTTTTTTCTGTTTTTCTGAAAAATTAACATTTACAAGCAGGAATAATTTTACTGACCGCGAAAGTAGATCAATTGGATAAAAATGATCGGGAAGGAGGTTTTAAGGGTCCTCAGGTCGATTTTTGCTGTGACGCCCATAAAGGGTCAATAACAGTCAGGAGGTATGTTGTTTATGGATTATGGTATTCTTTCTATTTTACCACCGGTTTTAGCTATTGTTTTAGCCATTGCTACCCGTCAGGTTATTGTATCGCTGTTTATTGCTGTTTGGCTGGGTGCATCGATCTTACATGCCAGCCCGATTGCAGGATTCTTCCGTTCAATTGATACCTACATGCTGAACAGCGCTGCCGATCCCTGGTATGGTGCGATTCTGATCTTTACCATGATTATTGCCGGTACTCTTGGCCTTGTCACTAAGGCCGGTGGTGCTCAGGCGATAGCCAACGCGCTGACTAAAAAGGCAAAAACTGCACGTGGGGGAATGCTGGCAGCCTTTCTGATGGGGATTATCATCTTCTTTGATGACTACTCCAGCTGTATCATTGCCGGTAACACCGCCCGCCCGATTACTGACGCAGTCAAAGTATCAAGAGAAAAACTCTCTTATATTGTCGACTCCACGGCGGCTCCGGTGGCAACCTTTGCCTTGATTTCAACCTGGATCGGTTTTGAACTCGGTGTTATCGGTGAAGGCTTTGCTGCTATCGGACAGGAAAACGTTCCGGTTTATCTGATTTTCCTGCAAACCATTCCTTACCGTTTCTACAGCATCTTTGCTCTGGCCCTGGTTCTGATCCTCGCCATAACGATGAAGGACTACGGCCCGATGTACAATGCGGAAGTTCGCGCCCGCACTGAAGGCAAACTGCTGCGTGACGGTGCCGAGCCCCTTTCAGCCACAGATACTGCTGTGCTTCAGCCGGCTGAAGGCACCCCACTTCGCTGGTTTAACTTTGTTGTACCAATTATTGTCATTATCGCTGCCACCTTTATCGGTCTTTATGTTAATGGGGGCGGAAGCGAAGTCGGGTTAATGAACGCTTTCGGCAATGCCGATTCCAGCGTTGTTCTGCTCTGGGCTTCCAGTTTGGGCGCACTCGTCACCCTGGTGATGGTTCTTGTCCAGCGCCTTGTGCCGCTACAGCAGGCAATCGACACCCTGATGGACGGCGCTAAGTCAGTATTCCCGGCCTTGCTCATCCTGGTCTTAGCCTGGTCTCTCAGCGCAATCTCCGGAGAACTCGGTGCAGCCGAATATCTGGTTGGCATCGTTGAACGCTCCGGAATTGCAGCATTCTTGCTGCCCCTGTTGATCTTTATCGTTTCCTGCCTGATGTCTTTTGCTATGGGTACTTCCTGGGGCACCATGGGTATCGTTGTTCCGCTGGCTCTGCCGGTTGCCGCTGCCATCGGGGGCCCGGAAATCCTGATTCCCACCCTAGGTTCGGTTTTGACCGGTGCGATCTTCGGTGACCACTGCTCACCGTTATCCGACACCACTATTCTTTCATCTACGGGAGCCGGTTCCGACCACATCGACCACGTCCGTACTCAGGTTCCTTATGCCCTGACTGCTGCCGTGGTAACCGCTGTAATCGGCTTCATCCCCGCCGGCCTCGGGGTGCATCCAGTTATTTCAATTATCCTCGGTTTAATTGCCTTGATCGTTTTTGTCAAGCTGGTTGGAAAGCCGACCGGCAGCGCTGAGATAATCGCAGCAAGCAAGAAGTAGCAACAATCATTAAAAGCAGAACTACCCGGAAACCGGCCTGCGGGCCGGTTTCTTTTTATGTCAGAGTTAAATTGTCTTTACCGGTGTTGCTTTTATTTGTTACAATAATACCGGTTAAGGGCAATGCGAAAAGTAAAGCAGAGAGGAAGGATCAAATGTCGGTCAGGGTTGCCACACCTGAAGATGAAGCTGAAGTCTGCCGCCTCTGGACCTTACTGCTACAATTTTACAATAAGAATACCTCACCTGAAGTTCTGGAGCGCTCTTTCCGCTATGCAGTTGAACATCCTCATCAAGTCTTAGTCTTCATTATCCTCACTGAAGGGGTGGTAACGGGCACCGCCAGTTTACACCTCGGGCATTATTCTACCTGGTACGATAACTGGTACGGTCATGTCGAAGATGTAATTATTGATCCCGCCTACCGCGGCAAGGGGCTTGCTTTTGTTTTGCTGAAAGAATTACTGCGGGTTGCTAAGGAAAAGAAGCTCAGCCGGGTTGAGTTAAATGCTTTAAGCGAAAATTACCCTGCACGCAGGCTATACGAGAAACTTGGTTTTACAACGGACTCCGTGGCTTACGAGTTAGCCTTTAATTAACCGATTAAAAACTAAACCCGAGAGGAGTAAGACCGATGCGTAGTTACCGGGAAATACCCTTGTGGAAAGATACAACTGAGGAAGAATGGAACGACTGGCGCTGGCAGGTCCGCAATCGCATTACCGGCCTGGAACAGTTAAAACAGGTCGTTGAACTGACCGCCGAAGAGATTGAAGGGGTTGAAAAATGCCTGCAGCAGTTCAGGATGGCAATTACCCCGTATTACGCTGCGCTGATGGATCCCAAGGATCGTAACTGCCCAATTCGAAAACAGGCGGTGCCGACAGTGCACGAAACACACCGCTCAGTCTCTGATATGGCCGACCCATTACATGAAGATGTTGATTCACCGGTACCTGGCCTCACCCACCGTTATCCTGACCGGGTCCTGCTTTTAGTGACCGACCAGTGTTCTATGTACTGCCGCCACTGCACCAGGCGGCGGATGGCCGGCCAGACTGATAAGGCCAGTACCCGTGATCATATTGATGCGGCTATCGAGTACGTGAAAAAGACCCCGGCAGTAAGAGATGTTCTGATTTCGGGCGGTGATGGCCTTTTAATCGGTGATGAGCTGATTGAGCATATCCTAAAAAGTCTGCGTGCTATTCCGCACGTTGAGATGATCCGTTTCGGCAGCCGCACCCCGGTCGTAATGCCCCAGCGCATTACAGAAGAGCTCTGCACTATGCTCAAAAAATACCACCCGATTTATCTTAACACTCACTTTAACCATCCGAAGGAGATCACTCCTGAGGCCGAAGCAGCCTGCGCCCGCCTGGCCGATGCCGGGGTTCCGCTGGGTAACCAGTCGGTGCTGCTGGCCGGGGTTAACGATTGTCCGCAGATTATGAAAAAACTGACTCACGAACTGCTAAGGCTGAGGGTTAAGCCTTACTACATCTACCAGTGTGACCTTTCCCAGGGTATTGAACACTTCAGAACTTCAGTGGCAGCCGGGATTGAGATTATTGAAAACCTGCGCGGCCATACTACCGGCCTCGGCGTGCCGACCTTTGTGGTTGACGCTCCCGGCGGCGGCGGTAAGATACCGGTCATGCCGCAGTACCTGATCAGTCAATCACCGCACCGTGTGGTAGTGCGTAACTTTGAAGGTGGGCTATATTCCTATACAGAGCCACCGCGCCATGTTGATCCCGAACAGCCCTGCCCGCTTTGCGGCGGCATGCACAATAGTTATGATACCGGAGTTGCTTCGCTGCTTAACGGACAACATATTGCGATGGAACCATCAGTTAAGGAATAAGCAGAATAAGGAGCTTTTAGCTAATGGAAAAATATACTTTTGATACCCAGCCTAAACTACGCCTGATCAGCGATGACCAGATCAAGCTGGTTCACGAAAAGGCTCTGTATATTCTGGAGCACGCCGGGGTAAAATTCGAATCGGAAGAAGCGTTAAAAATCCTTCAGGATCACGGTGCCACAGCAGATCTGGAAAAGCATATCGCTAAAATCACGCCGAAGATGGTTGATGATGCGATCAAGAAAACCCCTTCAGGGTTTAACCTTTACAACCGGGAAGGAGAACTGGCCGCTGAGCTGAGCGGCAACCGTTCGCATTTTGATCCCGGTTCTTCGGTGATTAAATTTATGGAATCGGATGGCACAACAGTTCGCAGCACCACATCGGATGACCTGGTTCAAATCAGCCGTGTCAATGATGCCCTGGAAAATATTCGCCTCCAGTCAACAGCTGTTGTCTGCTACGATGTGCCGAAGTTGATCGGCGACAGCTACCGGCTTTATCTCTGCCTTAAAAACTCGCCCAAGGCGGTTATTACAGGCGCATTCAGTGTGGCTGGCATTAAACACATGCACGAAATACTTGCCGCTGCGGTTGGTGGTTACGATCAGCTAAGAGAAAAGCCCTTGGCAATCTTTGATATCTGCCCTTCGCAGCCGCTTAAGTGGACCCACATCAGCGCTGAAAACATTATTGATTGTGCCCGCAATAACTTACCCCAGGAGCTAATATCGGTGCCGATGCCCGGCGCAGCCACCCCGATCACCCTGGCCGGCTCACTGATTGTCCATACAGCCGAAACTTTGAGCGGGATTGTGCTGGCCCAGTGTGCCAATCCTGGTGCTCCAATGGTCTACGGCGGCGCCCCCGTGCAGTTTGACATGCGTTTTAGCACAACTCCGATGAGCGCAGTCGAGGCGACGATGATCTCAGCTGCTTATGCGCAGATGGGCAAGTATTTTGGCCTGCCGACCCATACTTATGCCGCCCTCAGTGACTCGAAGCTGGTCGACATGCAGGCCGGAGCTGAAACAGCAATGAGCGGCACTATCGCTCAACTGGCCGGCATTAACGTAATCTCAGGGGCCGGAGCACTCGATTTCATTAACACCTTCAGCCTGGAAAAACTGGTGATTGATAACGATCTTTGCGGCATGATCTTAAGGGCCCAGCGCGGTATTGAGTTCAGTGAGGAAACAATGGCTGTTGACTTAATCGAAAAACTCGGACCAGGCGGGACCTACCTGGAGACCGACCTGACCATGAAATTCTTTAAGAGTGAGCCTTATATGCCTTCAAAGGTAATCGATCGCCAGGATCGCAAGAACTGGGAGGAAGCCGGTAGCAGGACTATTTTTGAGCGGGCCAGGGATAAAGTTAAGGATATTAAGGAAAACCACATTCCCGTCCAGCTCGACAAAGAGCGCGAGAGCAAAATTGATGCTGCTGTTAAAGCCATAATGAAAGAACTCGGTATCACCGACAGCCTGCCCCAGGGGCCTCATTAGAACTATTCGCTTTCAGCTTACCTTGACAGTCTGCTAACTAAATATAGATTTCATTAATAAATCTGCCTGAGCGATCAGTGAGCAGTGGTTTGCAATTGAAAGCAATGAAAAATGTTTCCTTTTACTGCGCTGCGAAATGCCAGCCGGCCTCGAAAGACTGCTTATTAATGTCAACCAGCTTTGCCTTGATCTCCTGCTCCATCACCTTCAGCCACTTTTCTTTCTCATAAGGCATAATCTGGGCGAGAATTCCCAGCAGGAAAGTATTAACCATTTTAGGATTGCTGCTCACCGGATCGATTGAAAGCGCATCGACAGCAATTAATCTGGCCACTTTGCTCTCAATCTCTTCAAGAATGCCTGTTGTATATTCAGCCTGCCCGGTCAGCACCGGCAGCGGCTCAAGCTCCTGGGTATTGACGATCACTGTACCGGTCGGGGCCAGGTAAGGCAGCCAGCGCAACGCCTCCAATTTTTCAAAGGAGAGCAGAATATCGCCGTCACCCTGGGGGATTAGTGGGGAATAGACTTTTTCGCTGATTCTCACGTGGGTGATCACACTACCACCTCGTTGCGCCATGCCATGGGTTTCGGCGGTTTTAACATCAAGACCCTCAGCCATGGCCAGGGCGGCGATCACCCGGCCGGTCAGGATAGTACCCTGGCCGCCAACACCGGCAATTAAAATGTCTGTTTTATTCATCAGCTGCACCTGCCTTTCCAGAAGGGTACTTAATGGCATCAAAACGACAAAGCTGTTCACAGAGACCACAGGCATTACAAATAGTTTTGTTGATCACAGATTTATCATCCTTAAAACTGATCGCCGGGCATCCCAACCCGACACAAACTTTACAGCCAGTGCACAGATCCTGGTCAACATACAGAGGCTCATCGAAAGAACTCAGCAAAAAGATGCAGGGACGGCGGGTAATAATAACCGAAGTTTCGTCAGCCTCAAGCTCAGTTTTAACTCTTTCGCGAAGCGCTTTCAAATCAAATGCATCGACTGCAAAAACCCTTTTAACACCAAGCGACTGGCACAGCGCTTCCAGGTTGACAGCATTGGCCGGCTCACCCTGCAGGGTGGAACCGGTTCCAGGGTGGTGCTGGTGACCGGTCATGGCGGTAATGCCGTTATCTAAGATCATCAGGGTCATCGGCGAGTTATTGTATACAGCATCGAGAAGGGGAGTGATCCCTGAATGCAGAAAAGTTGAATCCCCGATCACGGCAACCGTCTTTTTTGCCGACTCACGGTTAGCCCGGGACATGCCAAGCGCTGTGCCAACGCTTGCTCCCATGCAAATACAGGAATCAATTGCTTCAAGTGGTTTGAGAGCCCCTAAAGTATAACAGCCGATATCGCCCATCACGTTAAGCTTAAGCTTTTTCAGAACGTGGAAAACTCCGCGGTGTGAACAGCCGGGGCACATTACCGGAGGGCGGGCGGGAATAGTAAGCCCGGTTTCGATTAACTTCGGCTTTTGGCCCAGCACTTTCTCCCGGATTACTTCTGCGCCAATTTCACCCAGCAGCCCGAAAAGCTCCTTGCCGCGCACCGGAATATCAAGGTGCATGGCCAAAAGCTGTTCTTCGAAGAAGGGATCGAGCTCTTCGATCACCAGAATCTTCTTTACCATTGAAGCAAATTTTTTCACCAAACCAGTTGGCAGCGGGTGGCTGAAACCCAGTTTCAGAAAAGTAGCGTCAGGTAGGGCTTCTTTTGCATACTGGTAAACCACACCGCTGCAGAGCACACCCAGATCAGGCGAGCCGGGTTCGATGCGGTTCAGCGGGCTTATTTCTGCTTCCTCCCGCAGGGCGATCAACCTTTCTTCCACGATCGGGTGGCGCAGGCGGGCAAAACCGGGCAGCATCACATACTTGGCCGGATTTTTCTTAAAACCGGTTACTTTATGCACCTGCCTTTTACCAGGCACCAGGGTGCCTCGCGAATGCGATATACGAGTGGTGGTGCGCAGCATTACCGGAGTGTCGAAACGCTCGCTGATTTCAAGCGCTGCCAGTACATAAAAGCGTGCTTCCTCACTGTCTGCAGGCTCAAGCAGGGGAATTTTGGCAAAACGGGCGTAATGCCGGTTATCCTGTTCGTTTTGAGAGCTGTGCATGCCTGGGTCATCGGCGGAAACAAGCACCAGTCCACCACCAACCCCGGTGTAGGATAGTGTCATCAGCGGGTCGGCCGCTACATTCACCCCCACATGTTTCATTGCTACTAAAACCCTGGCTCCTTCAATGGAGGCGCCGATTGCTTCTTCCAGGGCGGTTTTTTCATTAGCCGACCAGTTGCAGTTAATGCCCGGATAGCGGCTTAAATTTTCAAGGATTTCAGTGCTAGGCGTGCCCGGGTAGGCAGCGCCCACACTTACGCCCCCTTCATAAGCCCCGAGAGCAATAGCCTCGTTACCGGTCATAATCACTCTTTTATCGCTCAAATCATCGCTCCTCACTTTCCCCCAAATGCGTTCTAGGGACGGTTCTCTTGACGCGTCCGTTATGCGTTCTAGGGACGGTTCTCTTGACGCATCCGTTATTCCACCTCATTGATTGTAATTCTTTTTGCCTTTCCGGTTGTTCGCTCCAGTGACTTGGGTTCCATCAGCTTCAGGCGCGGCGCCAGTGAAAGCGTTGAACGCAAGCGCTGACGGATACGCCCTTCAAGAGCCTCAAGCTGCCTGAAACTGTCTGAAAAACCTTCAGGTGATAGTTCGATTTGCACCTCAAGATCCTTAATGAATCCTTTTTGCTTATGTAGGACAAGCAGATAATGGGGTGATACCTCACTGAACCCAGCCAGCACCTCTTCGATTTGGGAGGGGAAGATATTGACGCCCTTGATAATAATCATATCGTCACTGCGCCCGGCAATGTAGTCCATGCGTCGGGTTGTCCGGCCGCAGGGGCAGGCTTCACTGATTAGTCTGGTTATGTCTCCGGTGCGGTAACGGAGGACCGGGAAACCCTCCTTGTAGAGGGGGGTGAGCACCAGCTCGCCGGTGGCACCGTCTGGCAGCACTTCCCCGCTTGCCGGGTCGATAATTTCCGGAAAGTAAATATCTTCTAAGATATGCATTCCGGCTCGCTCTTCACATTCACCAGATATTCCAGGTCCAACAACCTCAGTCAGTCCGTAATTGACAGTAGCTTTAAGCTTCCAATGTTTCTCAATATCCTCACGCATGGCGTCGGAGCAGGGCTCTCCGCCGAAAAGGCCGATCTTCAGCCCAAATTCTGCCGGTTTATAACCTAATTCGATGGCAGTTTCAGCCATGTAAAGGGCAAAGGAGGGGGTGCTCACCAACACGTTGGTGTTGAAGTCTTGCATCAATGACAGCTGACGTTCTGTGTTGCCGCTGGAGAACGGCACTACCGTGGCGCCAAGCCTTTCCAGGCCGTAGTGTAGTCCAAAACCCCCGGTAAAAAGACCGTAACCGAAAGATATTTGGGCGATGTCACTTGCTTTTACCCCGGCCATGGCGCAGATGCGGGCGACCGCGGCAGCCCAGTCATCAAGATCCTGCCTGGTGTAACCGGCCACAATCGGTTTGCCCGTTGTGCCGGAAGAGGCGTGAATGCGTATTATTTTATCCAGGGTTACAGCAGCCATGCCGTAAGGATAAGCTCCCCTTAGATCATTTTTTTTCGTAAATGGCACCTGTCTGAACTCAAGGGGATTATTAATCTGTTCCGGTTTGAGGCCTGCTTCATCAAAAACCTTTCGGTAGTAAGGACTGTTTTGATAGGCGTACTGCACTGCCTGCTTGATGCCCTGCGTTTGCTGAGTTTTCCTTTCAGCGGGATCCAAAAAATCTTTCTGCGTTTCTTTCTGCATCAGTTTCAACTCCTGTAGCTACAACTAAAAGCCGTAGATTTTTTCTCCCGATACTATGGGAACTTTATTATCTTTTAACACCTGAAGAGCGTCGGCAATGCGTTCAACACGCATCATAATGATCGCGCTGTGAGTCGGTTTTTCTATGAATGAATAAAGATACTCGATATTAATGGCAGCGGCATCAAGATAAGTCAACACCTGCGCCAGTCCGCCCGGTTGATCGGAGATTTCAATGGCGATGACATCAGTTACTGTCGCCATGACTCCTTTACCCTTTAATTCAGCGATCGCCTGGTCCGGCTGATCAACAATTAGGCGCAGGATGCCAAAATCAGAAGTATCGGCAATTGATACCCCGCGAATACTGATCCCGGCATCGCCCAAAATCTGCGCTACCCTGACCAGGCGTCCCGATTTATTCTCGAGAAAAACTGAAATCTGCTTGATCATTTTCGATGACCTCCCTTGGTTTACTTCATTATATTAAAACTTAAAGCATTTATGATCAAATCGGTGTAAACCTGATGCACTGGCGACAAACGAAAAATTCAAGATCTTGTAGCAACAATCCTTCCTGCGCGGTAAAAAAGTTTAAGCTGGAGAGCTATAGAGCTTATGTTCGGCACTCTGTTCGACAGGAAGTCCCTCGTCGGCACAGTTCTATTGACCCTTTTTACAACGCTGGTGTAGAATGTTAAAAACCGGGTTTTATGAACCCGAAAGCAGATCATTTTTATAGGAGGTAATGATTATGGCTGGAGCAGTGATGGAAATAAACGAACCTCAATTTGAACAAGAGGTGTTGCAGGCAACGTTGCCTGTTTTAGTTGATTTTTGGGCACCCTGGTGCGGCCCATGCAAAATGCTGGGCCCGGTGCTGGAAGAGGTGGCGGTGGCTAACGACAGCAGGCTAAAGGTGGTAAAGGTTAACGTAGATGAAAACCCCGATCTGGCCCAGAAATACGAGGTAATGGGTATTCCGGCCATGTTCCTTTTTAAAGGTGGTCAGGTTATTGACAGCTTTACCGGGGCGATGAGCAAGCAGATGCTAACCGATAAAATTGATAAGTACATTTAGCTTAGGCTGTTAGAACTGAATTATCGCTTTTTTCAAATAAAATAAAGGAATGTGTCTTCCAACGGCGAATAGCTTACAAAAGTCTGAAAGGATGTGCTTTGCGCCATGGAACGACATGAGATCGGCCGGATTACGCATTTTTACAGTAAAATCGGTGTGGCCATTATTCAACTTGACGATTTACTTAAGGTTGGGGATCGTATTGCCGTGGTCGGCTCAACCACTGACCTGGAGCAGGATGTTAAATCGATTCAAGTTGAGCATCAGAATATTGATCAGGCCAAAGCCGGGGATCTGGTCGGTCTGAAGGTCCAGGATAAAGTCAGAGAAGGCGATACCGTTTTTCGGTTGAGCTAGTCTCCAATTATTTATTAGTTTATTAGTCGATTCTATTTCGATGTGAAATATTAACACTGTGATTATAGGTGATTGGTTGAAATATCAAAAAAATAATGGCGAGACGGTCAGCAGTTTAAGGCAAGGTGACTACACCGCCACAAGACAAGCTCAAAAGCAAGAAGCCCTGGTCGGACTGATCAGGGCTGTTCCAATTATTCTTGGCTATCTGCCTATTGGGTTGGCTTTTGGCGTGCTTGCTTCTACTGCCGGCCTTAGCGTTTATAATGCTGCCGCTATGTCAGTATTCGTATTTGCCGGCTCGTCGCAACTTATTTCTGTCGGATTAATCGGTGCCGGGACTTCTGTATTTGCCATTACCATGACGGTTTTTCTCGTTAACCTGCGCCACCTGTTAATGAGCGCTTCATTGGCGCCATACTTAAAAAAGTTAAAAACTTGGCAGCAGATTTTATTCAGCTATCAGATAACGGATGAATCTTTTGCTGTCCACTCTACCTATTTCCGTAAGTCTGGCACTCCATCTTTTACCCAACTGATTACCCTCAATTTATCCGCTCAATTAGCCTGGATCATCGGTACCGTAATCGGCGCCTGGGTTGGTGGCAGGCTTGCTTTTGATATTAAAACTTACGGCATTGATTTTGCCCTTCCGGCCATGTTTATTGCTCTTTTAGTCATGCAAATAGAAAACCGTAGGCATCTTTCTGTTGCGCTACTGGCTGCTGCGCTGGGACTCTGTTTTTTTCTGCTCGGTTTCAGCCAGTTATACATCATTATGGCAACTATAATAGCTGCTACCTGTGGAGCTCTTATCGCTATAAAAGGCACTACAGGGGAGGAAAAATGAAATGAAAGATTTCGTCCTCCTGATCTTTTTGATGGCCCTTGTCACCTTTATCCCCCGGGTTCTGCCAATCTTGTTACTTTCCCGGCGTGAACTACCGGCTTCCGTTACCCTCTGGTTGTCATATGTCCCGGTTGCTGTTTTGGCAGCGTTGCTTGCCCCTGCGCTCTTTGCCCCGGGTGGTACAATCAATTTAGGATTTGAGACCAACCCAGCTTTCTGGGTAGCCATCCCTGTCTTTGTTGTTGCTCACTTGACCAGAAATCTATTTGCCACAGTGCTTACCGGTATGGCCTTGATTGCCCTCTTGCGCCTCTTCATGCATTAGAACAGGCTTGATTTAGGGTAAAAAACCACCTTCTTTGAAAGTAACCGACGCTTTACTAAGGCACTTGATTAAGTCATATCCAAAGAAAAAATACCCCCAAAAGCGATTATCTTTAAAGCGATTGCAACCATGTTAATAATAAACAAAATCACAAATAAGTGCTAAAAATAGCAATATATAAAATTGACCGATTATTTGCTTTTGTGCTATACTTTTAAGGGCGATCCGGTCAGGCAGGTTGCTGTTTTTTAAGTAGTGTAGCCTGGTAATCTAAATTTAGAGGAGGAATACTGGTGGATAAGCTAGTGCGCGTCAATATGAAAGCGAAGACTGTAAAGATTGAACCTCTGCCGGATAAGTACAAAGGCAAAGGCGGACGCTGGTTGAGCTCTTTGATGGTCAGTGATGAAGTCCCTGCAGATTGTCATCCCTTAGGTCCTAATAATAAATTAGTTTTTGCACCCGGTTTCTTATCCGGAACACGAGCCCCTAACTCAGGCAGAATTTCTGTAGGAGGTAAATCTCCCCTCACTGGGGGGATCAAGGAAGCCAATGCTGGAACCCCATTTTCCCAAAAGCTGGCTCGCATGGGTTATGCGGCCATAGTCGTGGAAGGTTTAAATGATGATGGTAAAACCTACCTGCTGAAGCTTGATGTGAAAAACGGGGAACTACAGCCGGCTGAAAATCTTAAAGGTATGGGAGCGTACGAAAGCGGCCGTAAGATCTGGGAAAAGTTTGGCGATAAAACTGCTTTTGTCGTTAACGGTCCGGCTGGTGAAGCTAAGATGGCGATGGCCGGTCTGGCCTTTAATGACCCCGAGGGTCGTGCCGCCCGCTATGCCGGGCGTGGTGGTCTTGGAGCGGTAATGGGCAGCAAGGGTCTCAAGGCGATTATTCTTGATGATACCGATGCTCCGGGTGTAAAGCCGGCCGATGAAGAACTGCTCCGGTCGGGACAGAAAAAATTGGCCGATGCAATCCTATCTCACGATGTAACCAAGAAGGGCGGAGCCCTGAACAGCTACGGCACCGCTGTGCTGATCAACATCCTTAATGAAGCCGGCGGGCTGCCGACCAATAACTTTAGATCCGGAGTATTTGAAGGGGCATCGAAGATCAGTGGTGAAGCGCTGGCCGAGGCAGCTCAAAAGCGTGGCGGAGCCGGCACCATGGGTCATCGCTGCCATCCCGGTTGTATCATTAACTGCTCAACTGTCTACCCCCATGAAGATGGCAGTGAACATGTTTCAAGTGTTGAGTATGAATCGATCTGGTCGCTCGGCGCCAACTGTGGCATTGACAATCTCGATCAGGTGGCCGAGCTGGTTTGGCAGTGCAACGATTTGGGCCTCGACACCATAGAGGCCGGCGTTACAATTGGTGTGGCCATGGAAGCTGGATTGGCAAAATTCGGTGACGGCCCGGCAGCGCTTAAAATGATGGATGAAATTCGCAATCGCACCCCTCTCGGCCACATTCTCGGTCAGGGAGCTCAGTTTACCGGCGAGGCTTACGGTGTAACCCGGATCCCGACTGTTAAACGCCAGGGCATGCCGGCTTACGAGCCACGTGCGGTTAAAGGGATCGGTGTAACATACGCTACCTCGACCATGGGTGCCGACCACACCGCTGGCTATACCATTGCCCCTGAGATCCTGGCTGTTGGCGGCAAAGCAGATCCGCTGACTAAGAAAGATAAAATTGGTCTTTCCAAGGGACTGCAGGATGCCACAGCGTTTCTTGACGCTGCAGGTTACTGCATATTTATCGCATTCCCGATACTTGACATACCCAGTGGCTTTGAAGGTGTGGTTGAAACAGTTAACGGTATGCTTGGCACAAAATATGCGGCAGCGGATGTAGGCCGAATCGGTGATGAGATTTTGCGCATTGAGAGAAACTTCAACCTGAAGGCCGGAATTGGTAAGGAAGCAGACCGGATGCCGGAATTCATGAAGTACGAGAAACTTCCACCGCACAACCAGGTCTGGGATGTCACGGACGAAGAACTCGACTCTTTTTGGGATTAACCGGTTAAGGGCACAAGATGGAGGTTAAAGTTCGCCTTTACGCGACGCTCTCCCGCTACAACCCGGAAGGAAAGGGTGATAACCCTTTTACGGTTGAGCTGATCACTGGTTCAACCGTGTCCGCTCTGCTGGATCAACTGGCAGTAGCGAAAGGAGAAGTGAAGCAGGTTTTTATCAGGCACAAAGCCCGCCAACTGGATTACCAGCTACAGGACGGCGAGCAGGTGGCGGTTTTTCCGCCGGTCGCTGGCGGTTAAACTCGAACAAAAGAAAAGCCCGGTGTGATATTGGTCACATCGGGCTTTTCCCCACATTTATGAAGCATCATAATCCCCTATTTTTTCTGCAACCCAAAATTTTATTACTGACTGTCGCGGAACTCCTAAACGCTTTGATTCTTTGTCGAGGGCTTCAACCATCCAAACCGGAAAATCCACATTAACCCTCTGCAGTTTTTCGTTAGGCCGAGCCGTCTTTGACAGATCGAGATATTCGGAGATATCTTTTCCATCCTCAAACAGTTTTTCAAGCTCTTTAGCTTTCATAAATTACAACCTCCTCGGGGCGACTCCTTCTGATCGAAATCAGCCGAACTTTATCATTTCGAACAGTAATTATCGCAGACCAACATCTATCATCAATCTTTCCAACAGCGAGGTATCGAGGTTCATCTTCTGTTCTGGCTCTGATAATTATTAAACGTGGATCCGCAAAAAGCTTTTGGCCGATAACGAAATCAATGCCATGCTTTTGTTGATTGCTTTTACTCTTTATCGGATCGTATTCAAACAACATGGTATAATAAATATACCATAAATATACTAAAAGATCAACAATATATTTTCTTTAATGAGCTTGCTTAAAGTAAAAAAGAGGACTAGATCCCAAAAATTGGGTGGAGCATAGACCCCTGAATTGAAGTGTTTTATGATATGATACACTAAGGTTTTTAAAGCGACTCGACTATTAGCGATCTGGGAGGGTGTTTATGCAACTGACAGAAAAACTTTATTGGTATCCCTGGCAAGGCAGGGCCAATAACTGCAACAGCATTATCTACAAGGGCAGCCGGACGATTCTCTTTGACCCCGGTCACGTCTACAATGATTTTAACGAACCCTGTCTTGAAACATTAAGGCGCCAGGTTGAGGCCGATGGGCTTAAGCTGGATGCAGTCGATCTGATCCTTTGCACCCACGGGCATCCAGATCATGTTGAGGCGGCCGGTATGGTTCGCAAGGAGAGCGGGGCCCGCTTTGGTAAG
>Ga0194127_10002858_pt1 | contig 22853 bp, 33 predicted proteins | sample TA2KigC100mmetaG_FD_148624 | JGI IMG/M metagenome (GOLD analysis project Ga0194127, IMG submission 148624) | Freshwater microbial communities from Lake Tanganyika, Tanzania - TA2015036 Kigoma Deep Cast 100m | ecosystem: Environmental > Aquatic > Freshwater > Lake | place: Tanzania: Lake...
CGACGTGCTCGTGGTGAAGGACTTCACCCTGGCGGCGCCCAAGACCAAGGACTTCAAGGCGCTGATCAGCGCCATGGGCCTCAGCGAGGGCCGGGAGAAGATCCTGCTCGTCCTGGACGACTACCACCTGGAGCTCTGCAAGTCGGCGCGCAACCTGCGCAACCTGGACTTCATCGTCGGCCGCGAGCTGAACGCCTACCAGGTGCTGTGGGCGGACAAGCTGGTCGTCACCGCGCCGGCCCTCGAGCAGATCAAGGAGGTCTTCGGGGCATGAAGAACGCCTATCACGTCATCCGGCGCGCTCTGCTGACCGAGAAGAGCAACGCCCTGCGCGAGCGGAACATCTACGTCTTCGAGGTGGATCGCCGGGCGGACAAGCCGGAGATCAAGCGCGCCGTCGAGACCGTATTCAAGGTGAAGGTCGCGGACGTGCGCACGCTCAGCGTGCAGGGCAAGGTCAAGCGGCTCGGCCGCTTCTCCGGCAAGCGCGCCGACTGGAAGAAGGCCATGGTCACCCTGGCCGAAGGCCAGACCATCGACGTCGTCACCCAGGGCTGATCGCGCGGCGAGGAGAGAGAGCATGGGAATCAAGAAGTTCACGCCCCGGACCCCCAGCCAGCGCTACCGCACGGTCTCCGACTTCGCGGACGTGACTGCGGACAAGCCCGAGCGCAGCCTGCTCGAGCCGCTGCACCGGAGCGGGGGCCGCAACAACCACGGCCACATCACGATGCGGCGCCGCGGTGGCGGCCACAAGCGCATGTATCGCATCATCGACTTCAAGCGTGACAAGCGCGGCGTGCCGGCCACGGTGGCGACGATCGAGTACGACCCGAACCGCTCCGCGCGCATCGCCCTGCTGCGCTACGCCGACGGCGAGAAGCGCTACATTCTCGCGCCGAACGGGCTCAAGGTGGGCGATCGGGTGGAGGCCGGCTCCGGCGTCGAGATCAAGGTCGGCAATGCGATGCCGCTGAAGGAGTTCCCGCTCGGCTCGACGCTGCACAACATCGAGCTGAAGATCGGCAAGGGCGGGCAGATGGCGCGCAGCGCCGGCGCCGGCGTCCAGCTGATGGCCAAGGACGGCGACTACTGCCTGCTGCGCATGCCCAGCGGCGAGGTCCGCCAGGTGCACGGCAACTGCTACGCCACGCTCGGCCAGGTCGGCAACATCGACCACGAGAACGCAGTGCTGGGCAAGGCCGGCGCGGCGCGCTGGCGCGGCCGGCGGCCCAAGGTGCGCGGCGTCGCCATGAACCCCTTCGACCACCCGCACGGCGGCGGCGAGGGCAAGACCTCGGGCGGCCGGCATCCGGTCTCGCCCTGGGGCACCCCGACGAAGGGCTACAAGACCCGCAAGAAGAACAACCCGACCGACCGCTTCATCGTCCGTCGGCGGAAGTCCAAGTCGGCCTAGCCAGACTGAGGAGGCAAGGAATTGTCGCGTTCACTGAAGAAGGGTCCCTACATCGAGCTGCGCCTGCTCAAGCGGCTGGAAACGATGAACTCGAAGAACGAGAAGCGCGTGGTCAAGACCTGGGCCCGGCGCAGCACGATCTCGCCGGAGTTCGTGGGGCACACCCTGGCGGTGCACAACGGCAACAAGTTCATCCCGGTTTACGTCACGGAGAACATGGTCGGGCACAAGCTGGGCGAGTTCGCCCCCAGCCGCACCTTCCGCGCTCACTCCGGCAAGAAGCAGTAAGGCGATCGGAGGTCAGTGATGCCTGCCAAGGCTAGCGCCAAGTTCGTGCGAATCTCGCCGTTCAAGATGCGCCAGGTGGCCAACCTGGTGCGCGGGATGAACGTGAACCAGGCGATGAGCATGCTCAAGCTCATGAACAAGGGCGCCGCGCTGCCCATCTATCGCGTGATCAAGTCGGCGCTGGCCAACGCCACGGATCTCGCCAACGAGCAGAATCCCGTCGATGTCGATCGCCTCTTCGTGGCGACGATCCGGGCCGACGAGGGGCCGACGATGAAGCGGATCCGTGCCCGCGCCCAGGGCCGGGCCTACCGGGTCCGCAAGCGCACCAGTCACCTCTTCGTCGAGTTGGGCCAGAAGTAAGGAGGAGCACCGTGGGGCAGAAGACGCATCCGACCGGCTTTCGTCTCGGCGTCATCCGGACCTGGGACTCGCGCTGGTTCGCGGGCAAAAACTACGCCGACTGGCTCAACGAGGACGTGCTGATCCGCCGTTTCGTTCGCCAGCGCTTGCACCGCGCGGGCATCGCCCGGGTCACCATCGAGCGCTCGACGAAGAAGGTGACGGTGAACATCCACACCGCGCGCCCGGGCATGGTGATCGGCCGCAAGGGCCAGGAAGTGGACATGCTGCGCGACCAGCTCAACGTGCTGACCGCCAAGCAGGTCTACCTCAACATCAAGGAAGTGAAGAAGCCCGAGCTGAACGCCCAGCTGGTCAGCGAGCATGTCGCCTCGCAGCTCGAGAACCGCGTCAGCTTCCGCCGGGCGATGAAGAAGTCCATCACCTCCGCCATGCGCATGGGCGCGCGGGGGATCAAGATCCAGTGCGGCGGTCGCCTGGGCGGCGCCGAGATCGCGCGCGTCGAGCAGTACCACGACGGCATGGTGCCGCTGCACACGCTCCGCGCGGACATCGACTTCGGCACCTCGACGGCCAAGACGACCTTCGGCACCATCGGCGTCAAGGTCTGGGTCTACGTGAACGACGTCTTCCCGCGGGACTTCAGGCGCGAGCTGAGCAATCAGGTGCAGGAGGCCATCTAAGCCATGTTGATGCCCAAGCGCGTAAAGCACCGCAAGACCCAGAAGGGGCGCATGCGCGGCTTCGCCTACCGGGGGAGCAGCATCGCCTTCGGGCAGTACGCCATGCAGGCCGAGGAGCCCTGCTGGATCACCAGCCGGCAGATCGAGGCTGCCCGCGTCGCGATCACCCGCCACGTCAAGCGCGGCGGCAAGCTGTGGATCCGGATCTTCCCGGACAAGCCGATCACGATCAAGCCCGCAGAAACCCGCATGGGCAAGGGCAAGGGCAACCCGGAGTACTGGGTCGCCGTGGTCAAGCCGGGGCGCGTCGTCTTCGAGCTGGAGGGCGTGGGCGAGGACGTCGCCCGCGAGGCGATGCGGCTGGGCGCCGCCAAGCTCCCCGCGAAGATGAAGTTCGTGACCCGCGAGGCATGAGGAGACGGCCATGAAGAGCACGGAACTGCGGGATCTGAGCGTCGCCGAGCTGGTCGCGAAGGAGAAGGAGATGGCGGAGGAGCTCTTCACCATGAAGCTCCGCCACGGGCTCAACCAGCTCAACAACCCGCTCAGCATCCGCAAGGCGCGTCGCGCCCTGGCGCGGATCAAGACCAAGCTCGCCGAGCGCCGGCGCGAGCAGGCTCTCTAGGATAGGAGTCGAGGATGGAAGAGAAGGCCCGGAATCTGCGGAAGACCCTGCTGGGCACGGTCGTCAGCGACAAGATGCAGCAGACGGTCGTCGTCAGCGTCGAGCGGCGGATTCCGCATCCGCGCTACAAGCGCTACTACAACCGCACGAGCAAGGTGGTCGCCCACGACGCGGAGAACAGCTGCCGCGTCGGCGACCTGGTCCGCGTGATGGCCACGCGTCCCTTGAGCAAGACCAAGCGCTGGCGCGTCTTCGAGATCGTCAAGCGCGCCGAGTAAGGGGGCGAGGGGAAAATGATCCAGCAGGAAACCATGTTGGTCATCGCGGACAATTCGGGCGCGAAGAAGGCTCAGTGCATCAAGGTCCTGGGCGGCACGCGCCGCAAGTACGCGACGGTCGGCGACATCATCACGGTGGCGGTCAAGCAGGCCCTGCCCAACGGCACGGTCAAGAACGGCACGGTCGCGCGGGCCGTGGTCGTGCGCACGCGCAAGGAAGTGCGCCGCCGCGACGGGTCCTACATCCGCTTCGACCAGAACGCGGCCGTGATCATCAACCAGCAGAACGAGCCGGTGGGGACGCGCATCTTCGGTCCCGTGGCGCGTGAACTGCGCGAGAAGCGATTCATGAAGATCGTGTCGCTCGCGCCCGAAGTGCTCTAGCGAGGTGCAGCTGTGAAGATCGGTAAGAACGACACCGTCGAGGTCATCGCGGGCGCCCACAAGGGCGTCAAGGGGAAGGTGCTCAAGGTCTTCGCCGACAAGGAGCGCGTGATCGTCGAGAAGGTCAACATGGTCAAGCGCCACCGGAAGCGGCGCAGCCAGACGGACCCGGGCGGCATCATCGAGCAGGAGGCGCCCATCCACGTGTCGAACCTGCGGCGACTCGAGAAGGGCTCGCGTCCCTAGCGCGGCGGTATCCGGCGACGCGCGCCGGGCCCTGCGCAGGAGGAAAGGAAACGGACATGGCGAGGTTGAAGGCATTCTACAAGGAGACCGTGGCGCCTGCGCTGCAGGCGAAGTACGGCTACGCGAACCCGCTGCAGGTGCCGCGGCTGAAGAAGATCGTCATCAACATGGGCGTGGGCGAGGGTTCCCGCAACGAGGCCCTGATCAAGGCGGCCGAAACCGACTTGACGACGATCACCGGCCAGAAACCGCGCGTCAACGCCGCGCGCAAATCGGTGGCGAACTTCAAGATTCGCGAGGGCATGCCCGTGGGGCTCAAGGTCACCCTGCGCGGCGATCGCATGTGGGAGTTCTACGACCGCCTGGTCAACGTGGCGCTGCCCCGCGTGCGCGACTTCCGCGGCGTGCCCAGCAAGAGCTTCGACGGTCGGGGCAACTACAACCTCGGCCTGAAGGAACAGATCATCTTCCCGGAGATCGATTTCGACAAGATCACCCGAATCCAGGGGATGGACATCAACTTCGTCACCAGCGCCGAGACGGACGAGGAAGCGATGGAACTGCTGCGGCAGCTCAACATGCCCTTCCGTCGCAACTAGTCCCGAGCGGGGAAACGCACAGAGGTGTCAGCGTGGCCAAGAAGTGCCTGATCGTGAAGTCCAGCCGGAAGCCCAAGTTCGACGTGCGCAGCTACACGCGCTGCCGACGCTGTGGGCGGCCCCGGGGCTACATGCGCAAGTTCGGCATCTGCCGCATCTGCTTCCGCGAAATGGCCCTGCGCGGGGAGATCCCGGGCATCGTCAAGGCCAGCTGGTAACCGGACTCCGAGAAGCGAAACGAGGGTTAGAGCATGTCGATGACTGATCCCATTGCGGACTTCCTGACGAGGATTCGCAACGCCAGCCGCGCCAAGCACACGCGCGTGGACATCCCGGCTTCCCGGATCAAGGGCGAGATCGCGAAGATCCTGCGCGAACAGGGTTACGTGCGCGACGTGAAGTTCGTGGAAGATGGGCGGCAGGGCCTCCTGCGCATCTACTTGAAGTACAACGACGACAGCGGGCCCGTGATCGAGGGCCTGCAGCGCGTCAGCCGGCCCGGGCGGCGGATCTACTCCAAGAAGGGTGAGATCCCGCGCGTGCTCGGCGGCTACGGGCTCGTCGTCCTGTCCACGAGCCAGGGCATTCTCAGCGGCCACGAAGCCCGCCAGCGGGGCGTCGGCGGCGAAGTCCTGTGTCAGATCTGGTAGCTGGAGATTCGGAGGCAGTCACATGTCGCGCATTGGCAAGAGACCGATTCCGCTGCCCAAGGGCGTCAGCATCACTGCGCAGGCCGACGGCAGCTGCGTGGTGAAGGGTCCCAAGGGCGAGCTCAGCCGCCAGCTGAACCCGGAGATGCGGGTCGTCATCGCGGGCAGCGAGGCGCGCGTCGAGCGGCCCAGCGAGTCGCGCACGCACCGGGCCCAGCACGGGCTCACCCGCACGCTGCTGGCGAACATGATCGAGGGCGTCTCCGCCGGCTTCGTCAAGGAGCTGGAGATCGTCGGCGTCGGCTACCGCGCCGAGTTGAAGGGCAAGGACCTGCACATGGCCCTGGCCTATTCGCACCCGGTCGTCGTCAGCCCGCCCGAGGGCATCAGCTTCGAAGTGCCGCAGCCGACGCAGATTCGCATCATCGGCCACGACAAGGAGCTCGTCGGCCAGACGGCGGCGAACATCCGGGCCTGGCGCGCGCCGGAGCCCTACAAGGGCAAGGGGATCCGCTACAAGGGCGAGACGATCAACCGCAAGGCCGGCAAGGCCTCGGCGAAGGGCTAGGAGCAGCCATGGCAGTCAAGGCATTCGACCGCAAGGCGCAGCGCGCCAAGCGCCACCAGCGCATCCGCAAGGACCTGAGCGGCAGCGCCGAGCGACCGCGCCTGTCCGTCTACCGCAGCCTGACGAACATCTACGCGCAGCTCATCGACGACAAGCAGCGCGTGACGCTCGCCAGCGCGAGCAGCCTCAAGCTCAAGGCGACGCCCAAGGCGGGCGAGTCGGCGCGGATGGCCAGCGCGCGCGCCGTCGGCGAGGCGATCGCCGAGGCGGCCAAGGCCCAGGGTATCACGTCCGTGGTGTTCGACCGCGGCGGCTTTCTCTTCCACGGCCGGGTCAAGGCCCTGGCCGAAGCCGCGCGTCGGGCCGGACTCGAGTTCTAGGCAGACCAGGGGGTAACAAAGGTGATCCGAGGAGGCAAGGACCGGGAGCAGCGACCGCGCCGCCGCCGCGAACAGCCGGAGGAAGAGCGCTCGAACCTGATCGAGAAGGTGGTCGCGATCAACCGCGTGTCCAAGACGGTCAAGGGCGGCAAGAACTTCAGCTTCACCGCCCTCGTCGCGGTCGGCGACGGCAACGGCCAGGTGGGGACCGGCCTGGGCAAGGCCCGGGAGATCTCCGAGGCCGTGCGCAAGGGGACCGAGGCCGCCCGCAAGCGGATGGTCAGCGTCCAGCGCTTCGACAACCGGACCGTGCCCTTCCGCCTGGTCGGGCACTACGGGGCCGGTCGGGTGCTGCTCAAGCCGGCCGCGCCCGGTACGGGCGTCATCGCCGGCGGTCCGGTGCGCGCGGTGCTCGAGGCGGCGGGGATCTCGGACATCCTCACCAAGTCGCTGGGCTCCAACAACCCGCACAACCTCGTGCGGGCCACGATGGAGGGCCTGCGCCGGATGCAGTCGGCCTCGGACGTCGCCAAGCGGCGCGGCATCTCGGTGAGCCGGATGTTCGGTATTCGCCGCGAGGAGGAGGCGTAGCCATGGCGAAGCTGCTCAAGATCACCCAGACGCAGTCGGTGATCGGCAACAAGCTGAAGGCCAAGCGCACGATCGCGGCCCTCGGGCTGCGGCGCCTGCACCACACGGTGACCCACACGGACACCCCGCAGATCCGCGGCATGGTGTTCAAGGTCAAGCACATGGTCCGCGTCGAGGAGACGGAGGCGTCATGAAGCTCAACGATCTCAAGCCCGCGCCGGGCGCGACGCGCGGCGACAAGCGGCGCGGCCGCGGCCCCGGCAGCGGGCAGGGCGGCACCGCCGGCCGTGGCCACAAGGGCTACCACGCGCGCGCCGGCTCCAAGCACCGGCCCTGGTTCGAGGGCGGTCAGATGCCGATCCAGCGGCGCGTGCCCAAGCGCGGCTTCACGAACCTGTTCCGGCGCGAGTACCAGCCGGTGAACGTGGGGCAGCTGGCGCGCCTCCCGGAAGGGACCGAGGTGACGGCGGCCACGCTCCATGCGGCGGGTCTGATCAGCAAGCGCAACCGTCCGGTCAAGCTGCTCGGCGACGGCGAGGTGACCCGCGCCCTCACCGTGCGCGTGGACGCCTGCAGCGCCAGGGCGCGCGCGCTGATCGAGCAGGCCGGCGGCAAGGTCGAGGTGGCGCTCTAGGCGCCGGTGCGGCGAACGGCCTCACAGACGAGGAGAACAGCCCCAGATGCTCGCGAGCTTTCAGAGCACGTTCAAGATTCCGGATCTGCGCAAGCGCATCATCTTCACGGCGCTGCTGCTGATCGTCTACCGCCTGGGCAGCCACATCACGCTGCCGGGCGTGAACCGCCTGGCCATCGAGGACTTCTTCCGCGGCCAGGGCGGCGGCATCCTTGCGCTCTATGACCTTTTCGCCGGCGGCAATCTGTCCAAGGCGACGATCTTCGCCCTGGGCATCATGCCGTACATCAGCGCCTCGATCATCCTGCAGCTCCTGCAGGCGGTGGTGCCCTACTTCGAGAAGCTGGCGAAGGAGGGCGAGGAGGGGCGCAAGAAGATCAACCAGTACACGCGCTACGGCACGGTGCTGCTGGCCGCCCTGCAGAGCTTCGGCGTCGCCGTCTTCCTGGAGTCGATGGGCCCGGATGTCGTCGCGACGACCGGCTTCGGGTTCAAGCTGCTGGTGATGCTGACCCTGACGACGGGCACCATCTTCGTGATGTGGCTGGGCGAACAGATCAGCGAACGGGGCATCGGCAACGGCATCAGCCTGATCATCACGATCGGCATCATCGCCCGCTACCCGCTGGACCTCTTCAACACCGTCCAGGCCCTGCGCACGAAGCAGATGAGCTACCTGGGCGGCCTGGTGATGCTGGTCATGATGGTGCGCGTGATCGCCGGGATCATCTTCATGACCCAGGGCCAGCGGCGGATCCCGGTCCAGTACCCGAAGCGGGTGGTGGGCCGGCGCGTCTACGGCGGGCAGAACACGCACATCCCCCTGCGCGTGAACACGGCCGGCGTGATCCCGATCATCTTCGCGCAGTCGATCGTGATGTTCCCGGCGACGATCTCGAGCATGTTCCAGGGCAACGTGACGATGGACACGATCACCCGCTTCATGTCACCGGGGACGCCGCTGTACATCGTTCTGTACACGCTGATCATCATTTTCTTTACCTACTTCTACACGGCCATCGTCCTCAACCCCGTGGACATGGCGGAGAACATGAAGAAGTTCGGCGGTTTCATCCCCGGCATCCGGCCGGGCAAGAGCACCGCCGGCTTCATCGATCGGGCCTTGAGCCGGATCACGCTGCCGGGCGCCTTCTTCCTGGCGTTCATCGCCGTCCTGCCCGACATCCTGATCCGACAGTTCCGCGTCCCCTTCTACTTCGGCGGGACGGGCTTGCTGATCGTGGTGGGTGTAATGCTCGATACCCTGCAGCAGATCGAGAGCCACCTCTTCATGCGTCACTACGACGGCTTCATGAAGAAGGGACGCCTGCGGGGGCGGAGGTAGACGTGCGGCTGATCATCCTGGGGGCGCCGGGCTCCGGCAAGGGAACCCAGGCGGTGCGGATCAAGGCGCGCTATGGGCTGGCGCACATTTCGACCGGGGACATCCTGCGGGCGGAGGTGGCGGCGGGCAGCGAACTCGGGCGCCGTGCGCAGGCGATCATGGAGACCGGCCGGCTGGTGGGGGATGACATCGTCCTCGCCATGGTCGGCAAGCGACTGCAGCAACCGGACTGCGAACGCGGCTGGATCCTCGACGGATTCCCGCGGACGCGGCCGCAGGCGGAAGGCCTGAGCCGGCTGTTGAGCGCGGCCGAGAGCGAGGTCGACCTCGGGCTGCTGATCCAGGTCCAGCCCGAGGAGGTGGTCCGACGGCTGAGCGGGCGGCGGGTGAACCGCGTGAGCGGGCGCATCTACAGCCGCGAGGAGCTGGACCACTTGGCCGACCCAGCGGGGGAGATCCCGGCCGCGGGGCCGGCGCCCGATGGGGGGCAGTTCTTCCAGCGCGACGACGATCGCGCCCAGACGATACGGGACCGGCTGGCGGTCTACGAGGAGCAGACGCGGCCGGTGATCGATTACTACGAGAATCACGACAAGGTCGTGCGGATCGACGGCGCGCAACCGATGGAGCAGGTGACGGACGCCATCTTCTCGATCCTGCGCGATCGTTTCGGGAGCAGCGAGTCGGCATGATCCGGCTCAAGAGCAAGGCGGACATCGAGGCCATGCGCGTTGCGGGGAGCATCCTGCGCCGGGCGCTGACGAGCGCCGGCGCCGCCGTGCGGCCTGGGGTGACCACCGCCGAGCTCGACGAGCTGGTGCGCGAGAGCATCGCGCGGGAAGGCGGGCGGCCGGCCTTCAAGGGCTACCACGGCTTTCCGGGCAACGCCTGCATCTCGATCAACGAGGCGGTCGTGCACGGCATCCCGGGGTCCCGCGCGCTCGTCGAGGGGGACCTGGTGAGCATCGACGTCGGGGTCGAGAAGGGCGGCTACTACGCTGACGCCTGCGAGACCTACGGCGTCGGTCGCCTCAACCCGCAGGCGCAGCGCCTGCTCGACGTGACGCGGGACTCGCTGGCGGTGGGCATCGCCCAGGCGCAAGCCGGGCGGCGGCTGGGAGACATCTCCCACGCCGTGCAGAGTTTCGTCGAGGGGCACGGCTTCTCGGTCGTGCGCGACCTGGTCGGCCACGGCATCGGCTGGTCCCTGCACGAGGAGCCCCAGGTGCCCAATTTCGGCCAGGCGGGGCAGGGCCCCGAGTTGGTGCCGGGCATGGTGCTGGCGATCGAGCCCATGGTGAACGAGGGCCGGGAGGCCGTGCGCACCCTGGCCGACGAGTGGACCGTGGTGACTGCGGACGGCAAGCTGTCCGCCCATTTCGAGCACACGGTGGCGATCACGGAGTCCGGTCCCGTGATCCTCACCGCCTAGGCGCCGGCGGCGCGGAGGAGCAGTGGCCAAGCAAGGTGCCATCTCGGTGGAAGGAACCGTGATCGAGGCGCTCTCGAACGCCATGTTTCGCGTCGAGCTCGAGAACAACCACACGGTCCTCGCCCACGTAGCTGGCAAGATGCGCATGCACCTGATCCGCATCCTGCCGGGAGACAAGGTGACGGTGGAACTCTCGCCCTACGATCTGACTCGGGGGCGCATCGTCTACCGGTACAAGTAGCGTCGGCGAAGCGACGCTGAGAGAGGTTGCAATGAAGGTCCGAGCCTCGGTCAAGCCGATGTGCGAGAACTGCAAGGTGATTCGCCGCCATGGCGTGCTGCGGGTCATCTGCAAGAAGAACCCCCGGCACAAGCAGCGCCAGGGTTAGTCCGGTCGCTAAGGAGGAACTGTTTTGGCCCGAATCCAAGGCGTTGATCTGCCGGCCAACAAGCGGATCGTCGTCGGTCTGACCTACATCTACGGGGTGGGCCGCAGCACGAGCCAGAAGGTCCTGGCGCGGACGGGCATCAGCCCGGATCTGCGCGTGAAGAACCTGACGGAGGAGCAGTCCGCCCTGCTGCGGGACGAGCTGAACAAGCCGGAGTACCGCACCGAGGGCACCTTGCGCACCGAGATCTCCATGAACATCAAGCGGCTCATGGACATTGGCTGCTATCGGGGCCTGCGTCACCGCAAGGGTCTACCGGTGCACGGCCAGCGGACCAAGACCAACGCCCGCACGCGCAAGGGCCCCAAGGCCCGTCCCGGCGCGAAGAAGCGCGGTCGCTAGGAACCGGGGCGGGACGCCACAGGCGTCCGGCCCCCCTTCAGGGTTGAGGGCCCCCGCCTGGGGACCCGCCTGCAGATTCTGAGGAGGAATCACGATGGCTACGCCAACCGCCCGCGCGAAGGGCGGCCGCAAGAAGACTCGGAAGATGGACTCGCTGGGCGTGATCCACGTCAAGTCGAGCTTCAACAACACGATCATCACGGCAACCAGCCTGGGCGGGGACGTCTTCGCCTGGGCGAGCGCCGGCACTTCGGGTTTCAAGGGCAGCCGCAAGAGCACGCCCTTCGCCGCCCAGCTCGCTGCGGATCGCTGCGTGCGCGAGGCGATGAACCTGGGTCTCAAGCGCTGCGAGATCCACCTGAAGGGCCCCGGGCCCGGGCGGGAGGCGGCGATCCGCTCGATCCACGCCACGGGCATCGAGGTGTCGGGCGTCAAGGACAAGACGAGCATGCCCCACAACGGCTGCCGCCCCAAGAAGCGGCGGCGCATGTAAGCGAAACGGGGGAAACACGCCCCCCGGGGGCGCGGAGCATCAGAGGAGGTCGAGCGCATGGCGCGCTATCGTGGCCCGAAGCACAAGATCAGTCGACGCTTCGGCGAGAACATCTTCGAAACCGACAAGAACCCGCTCGACAAGCGGCCCTATCCGCCCGGTCAGCACGGGCGCAATCGCCGCCGCAAGACGTCCGAGTACGGGCTCCAGCTGGCCGAGAAGCAGAAGGTGAAGTACATGTACGGCGTCCTCGAACGCCAATTCCGGCGCTACTTCAAGGAAGCGGCGCGGCGGCAGGGCGTGACGGGCACGAACCTGCTCAAGATGCTCGAGGCGCGGCTGGACAACTTCGTCTTCCGGGCGGGCTTCGCGGCGACGCGCCCGCAGGCGCGGCAGTTCGTGAGCCACGGGCACTTCCTGGTCAACGGCCAGGCGGTGAACATCCCGAGCTACGAGCTGAAGCCCGGCGACCGAGTCAGCTTGCGGCAGAAGAGCCGGAGCAACCCCTTCATTCTGGAGTCCATCAAGAAGCGGGCTGCGCGCGGACGGGTACCCTACGTCAGCTTCGACGAGACCGCGTTCGAGAGCACCTACCTGAACGAGCCGGAGCGCGGGGACATGCCCGTGAACGTTCAGGAGCAGCTGATCGTCGAGCTCTACTCGAAATAGTCTGCGCGCGCGCGTACATGCCGTCGCCGTTGGGCGAGTAAGGAGGCTTTCCACATGAAGTGGAAGAACGTGCTCATGCCGAAGCAGGTGGAGGTCCAGAAGTCCGGGGAGACCCCGTACTTCACGCGCTTCACCGTCGAACCGCTCGAGCGGGGCTTCGGCCTCACGCTCGGCAACGCCCTGCGCCGCACCCTGCTCAGCAGCCTCCAGGGCGCCGCCGTCGTCGCCATCAAGTTCGAGGATGCGCTGCACGAGTTCACCAACATCCCGGGCGTCATGGAGGACGTCAGCGACATCGTCATCAACATCAAGCAGCTGGTCTGCCGCCTGCACACCGACATGTCGCACAAGCTGTACCTCGACATCAGCCGGCCGGGGCCCGTGACGGCGCGGGACATCACCGAGGACCCGGCGGTGGAGATCGTCAACCCCGACCTCGTGCTCTGCCACCTCAACGAGGGTGCGCACCTGCGGGCCGAGCTCCTGGTCAGCGACGGCCGCGGCTTCGTGCTCGCGGAGAACCACGAGCTCTCCGACACCTCGATTGGCGTCGTGCCGGTGGACGCGATCTTCTGTCCCGTCCGCCGCGTGAACTACCGCATCGAGGACACCCGCGTCGGCCAGCGCACGGACTACGACCGCCTCATCCTGGAGATCGAGACGAACGGCGCCATCACGCCCGAGGAGGCCCTCGGCTACGCGGCGAAGATCGTCAAGGACCACCTCTATCTCTTCATCAACTTCGATGAGGAGCCGATGGCCATCGCCGAGGAAGAGGTCGACGAGGAACTGGAGCGCATGCGCGAGCTGCTCGCCCGCAACGTCGAGGAACTGGAGGGGAGCGTACGGAGCGCGAACTGCCTCAAGGCCGCCGACATCAAGACGATCGGCCAGCTGGTCGTCAAGAGCGAGAGCGAGATGCTCCAGTACCGCAACTTCGGTCGCAAGAGCCTGAAGGAGATCAGCGAGATCCTCGAGGGCATGGGCCTGCACTGGGGAATGGACGTCAGCAGCCTGCTCAGTGCGGTGGGCGCGGGTGCCGAGAAGGAGAAGGCCCAGGCCTAGCCGCCGGGCCCTACACAGTCTAGCGAGGAACACGTCATGCGACACCAAGTCAGAGGCAACCGCTTGAACCGACCCGCCGACCAGGCGCGGGCGATGCTGCGCAACATGGTGACGAGCCTGTTTGCCCACGAGCGCATCGAGACCACCCTGACCAAGGCCAGGGAAGCCCGCCGCTACGCCGAGCGGATGATCACCTTCGCCAAGCGCGGCGACCTCGGCGCGCGCCGGCAGGCGGCGCGTTTCCTCACGGAACCCGCGGTCCTGCAGAAGCTCTTCACGGAGCTGGGGCCGCGCTACGCGGAGCGGCCGGGCGGCTACACGCGCGTCATCAAGGGCGGCATCCGCAAGGGTGACGACGCGGAGGTCGCGATCCTCGAGCTGGTCGGCGGCGAGTTCAAGGCGAAGAAGCGCACGAAGCGCGCCGAGAAGGCCGAGGCCAAGGCCAAGGCGATGGGCAGCGACAAGGCCAAGAAGAAGCGGAGCCTGCCGCGGGCCGCAGAGCCCGGGCGCGGCTAGCGCGGAAAGTAGTCGATCCTCGGTAGCTCAATTGGCAGAGCATGCGGCTGTTAACCGCAGGGTTGAAGGTTCAAGTCCTTCCCGGGGAGCCTATTGTTACTGTCCACGAACCCAGCGGGGTTTGGTAGCGCGTACCAGATCTCGGCGGTTCGGCGGTCGTGAACGATGACCTTCTTCACCAGGCGGTGGAGAAGGTCTCTCTTGTGGGGGTTCGGCCCCGCGGCCATGACCTGGTCGAAGTTGTCGATCAGAGCAGCCAGCATCTCCTTGTCGATCGCCGGCAGTTCTATATTCTGCTGCCTCGCTTCAAGCGCCTGCTTTGTGCCGGCCAGCTCATCGAGCCGTCCACGCGGTAGTGTCCAGGATCTTTCGCACATTTGCTGAGGAACTCTCCTCGAGCTGGTCCCTCTTTTCTCAGCTTGCCGCCTTGCTCGCTAGCTCCTCCTGATCGCTCAAGAGGTCCATGCTGAGGTAGCGGCGGTAGCCCCACTTCGTCCCTGCGATGTGGCGGAGGCGAGCCGCCACCAGCATCAGCGCCGACTCGCCATCGGGAAAGCAGCCCACCACGCGCGTCCGTCGCCGGACCTCCCTCATGATCCGCTCCATGGGGTTGTTCGTGCGAATCCGACACCAGTGCTCGCTGGGAAAGTCGTAGTAGGTCAGTGTCTCCTCGCCACCGCTGGCAACGAGCTCGGCCGCCTTCGCCAGTTTCATTGCCCGCAGCTTCTTGGCCACGGCCTTGAGCTTCTCTATTGCTTCCCGCTGATCCTCCTGTGCATGGATCGCCTTCAGCATCGCCGCCACCTGCCGCACCTTCCCCTTGGGCACCAGCGTGAAGACGTTGCGATAGAAGTGCACGATACAGCGCTGCCAGGCGGCATCGGGAAAGCACTCGCCGACGCTCTCGACCAAGCCCAAGCACTTGTCGCTGATCACCAGGCGGACACCCATTAAGCCTCGCTGCTTCAAGTGCCGCAGGAAATCCAGCCAGCTCGCCTGGTCTTCCTTGCCGCCCTCGCACACCCCCAGGATCCGCCGATAGCCGCTCGCGGCGACACCGATGGCCACCAGCACGGCAATGTTGCGGACCTCGCCACCCCAGCTCCGCTTCAGGTAGATGCCGTCCAGGTACACGTAGGGAAACTCACCGTCGATCGGTCGCTGGCGCCATTCCTCGATCTGCTTGTAGATCCGCTGGTTGAGCGTGCTGACTGTACTCGGGCTGACGCGGCTGCCCCAAAGCGCCTCGGTGATGTCCTCGACCCGACGGACGGAGACGCCGGCCAGGTACATCTCCACCAGGGCCTCCTCGACGGAGCTTTCTCGCCGGCGGTAGCGCTCGATGATGGCCGTCTCGAAGGGCAGCTTGCGCAGTTTGGGCATCCGCAGTTCGACCTTACCGGCCTTGGTTTCCAGACCGCGGCGGTAGCTGCCGGCCCGCGTATCGAGCCGGTCTGGACTGCGCTCGTAGCGCTTCGCGTTGCAGAGTGTGTCCGCCTCGGCGTCCAGCAGGCTGTTGAGAGTCTCTTCCACGGTGCCGCGCACGATCTCCCCGAGGTGCTCCCTCACCTGCTGCTCATCGACCTGAATGACTTTCCCCAGTTTCGTGCTAGAATCTCCCACGGGTGGTCCTCCTCTGCGTCCAATGGGTCTTCGACAACCGCATTAGACCAGATCGAGGGCCACCCCTCCTCAATCGTGCGAAAGAAACCCTACGTCATCTCCACTTTCGAACATATTCTCCTTGATCGTCCATCGCAGCGCTGCCTATCCTGCTTGGGCAGACACGTGCGGCTTCTCGGATTAGCCGCGGCGGCAGCGAGGGAAGATCCGCGCAGAAGGGAAGGTGGAAGTGAAGTGGGCAGGCTTCCTGGCGGTGGTGGCCGCGACTAGCGTGATGCTGACCTGCAATGCGATCGCTGTTTCGACCGCGGACGAGGATCCACCAGCGGCGAACCCACAGCTTCTTCGCACAGACGGCGAACCATCCGGATTGCCCGGCTCGCCTAGTACTTCGGAGTTCGACGGCAGCTTCTCCTATTCCTACGACTTCGAGGTGCCTCCGGGGATCAATGGCTTTCAGCCCGACCTAGAGCTCATCTACAACTCGAACGCGGGGATTGGCGTGGCCGGACGGGGCTGGAGACTCGGCGTCCCCTACATGTACGAGGACTACTTCTACTCAGGAAGCGAGAGGCGAGAACTAGTCACCATCTACGACGGTGGGGGGCAGCCGATCGAGAAGCGGCTCAAGCACGACAACGGCGAGTTCCTCGTGATCCGCGACCGCGAGATGTATGACAAGAACGGAATCGTGTACGAGTTCTTTGAGTCCTTGGCGTTCACCTATCCTGGAAGCGGTAACCACGGTGAATCGGGGCTCTACCTTTCGAGAGCCACCGCTCCTGGCGGAAACGCGATCATCTACGAATACCTACAAACGGGGCCAGAGGCAAGCCCTCCAAACCCAACCGAGGGCCGCTACCTGTACTTGGAGCGGATCAGGTACGCGAACAGCAACTGCACAATCCAGTTCTACTATTCAGACCCCGTTCACGGTGTGGATCGGTTCGACACCATGGGCGACTATAGCCGCGGGTTCAAAATCCAGATGGACCGGCGACTGAAGAAGATCGTGTGCTACGCGCAGGGCCAGGCGACACATTGGTACTTCTTCGACTATGAGACGAGTCCGCTGAACGATGACCTGATGCTCACGCAGATCAGGCGGGGCAAGAACGCGGAGGGCTCTGAGTACATCGGTCAGGAGTTTGCCTATCGCTATCCGGTTCAAAGCTCGGCAGACGATTGGCTGGCAGTACCCATCTCGCTGCCGTTCACGCTCTCCGACGATAGCTGGAGGAATAGCGTAACGGGGGACTACAATGGAGACGGAATCGCGGACGTATTCCTGCTGGATAAGGAGGAGCCTTTCGGGGAGTCCGCCTGCTGTGTGCTCCTCGGACAGCCGAACGGGATCTTTCATACATACGAGTTCACCCCTGGGGCCGAGTACGACTTGATCGGGTCCCACTGGCTCCCTCCCAGCGCCAGACCGTACTACCTGCCCGGCGATTTCAATGGCGACGGGCGGACGGACTTGATCCACGTCACTGATAGATACGAGGCCTACACGTGGCTCAGCAAGGTCGCCGGCAACGGAGCGTTCGACGGCTTTGACCTTGTTTCAGCACCCGTCGTTGGTCACAACTGGATACTGCCGGGAAACGTGGAAGGTACCGTCTTCATGCGCTTGCATGGCGGCGACTTCAACGACGACGGACTTGCCGACCTTTGGCAACCCAAATGGCATGATCCCTATCAGGGCGGGGACATCGTGGGGTTCTACGTCATGCTCTCGAACGGTGATGGGACCTTCACGCATGACTTCTGGAACTATGGGCCGGATGCGTGGAGGGCCCCCGTCTACTGCAATCCGCCTACTGGGTTTGGCAACATCGTGCTCGACTTCAACAACGACGGTCGCGCGGATATCGTCAGCGTCGACGAGGTGGCCGGGTTCTACAGGAATGGTCAGAAGTGGGACGATCCCGCTGGGGATACCTATGGGTGGGACAGCAATGAGCCCCCTGACTTCGCCTATCAGCATGCGCTGACCTACTTGGTACCTGACGGCAGTACGTCATGTCGATTGTACTATCCAGTCCTTGGAGACGTTAACGGTGATGGGCAGGCAGATTTCCTGTCGGTCCGCAGCACAGCCCTTGATGAGTGCAGCCACTATGGGCCGGGTAGCTGGAACCGCTACGGCCTTCAGTGTGCTTTCGGATTGTCCCTGTTCGACGAGTACTGGGTCCGGCCGCAGGAATGGGACCAACCTGATGGATGTTGCTTCGATCACCTAAACTCGATGAGTCGACTCCTCCCGGGCGACTTCAACGGCGACGGACGTACCGAGTTTCTGGTCGTCAAGGACCGCTGCAACTACTACGCCGATGACACCCATGCGCAGGTCATGCGCTGGACCAAGGCAGAGGTTCATGGGCATTCGAATGTACCCTGTCTAGTTCCCGTGAGCGGGTGCCTGAATGGAGACGGCGCGCCGCTCTATCCCTTCGGCGTTGGGAAGCTAGGAAACATGCTCCTCGTGGCCGACTTCACCGGCGACGGCAAAGCCGATGTCTTCAGCCTGCGCAAGGGCTCGCAGTCAGACGAGAACTACCTCTTCACGCCGATTCCCGATGTCTACAACAACGTGCTGATCAAGATCCGGCGAACTACCGAGAACAGCGGTGCCTGGAACAACTCGGCGTTGGACCTCGTGCAGCTCGAGTACAAGACCACGCGTGAGTACCCGGAGATGTCAATGCCGGTCGTGCTGAACGTCGTGGATAGGATGTTCCGGCGAGACGGCCTTCTGAACACCTACCGGACCACCTACGAGTACGAGGATGGCCTCTACGACAGGGACCGCGAGGAGTTCATGGGGTTCGGGAAGGTGACCGTCACCAATCCGGACAATTCGAGAAAGGTCACCCACTTTCACCAGGATCCGAATCGCGTTGGTCATCCCATCGAGGAGCAGATCTTCTTCCCGGGTGGGGAGCCGGCCAGCCGGGACACCTACGTGTGGACGGTTGAGGAGAATGGGGACTATGACGCTTTCGTGCATCTCGATGAGGTGGTGCACTACGAGTACGATCTCGAAGCTGAACCAGATCCGGAAGAGGTGGCAACAAGCCGGGTAACGCTTCGGTACGATCCAGCCTGCCGCAACGTCAGCCACATGGCGATCGAAGACCCGAGAGGAGTCCTCGCTGGGTACACCATGCCCCTCTCGGTGGAGACCGAGTGGGAAAACGTGGGAGAATGGTGGTGGCGAAAAACCAGTGAAGAGAAGTGGTTCACTGAATACATAGTCGTTGGGGGGCAGGGGGGTACGGTGCCGCAGCTGTTCAGGGCCTTGCACTTCGACTACGATCCGGCCACGGGGATGCTGGACCGGGTCACGAAGGGCGCGCTGGGTCAGCCGGATGGACAGACCATCGTGGATTACGACTACGATGCGATGGGAAACCGAACGAAGGTTCTGTACCCGAATGGTTTGGAAACTGTAACGACCTATGCGGATTTCTGGTATCCAACTCAGGTGCAGTCGAAGTTCGGTACCGAAGTGCTCCTTGAGGAGGAGTACAATTGGGATCACGGATTCGGATCACTGAAGGAACACTGGGACGTCAACGGGAACAAGACCGTCTACACTTGCGATCCGCTAGGTCGACCTTCGACGGAGACCCTCTACATGCTCGAGGGGCCATCGGTCTTTGGGGAGACCCTGACCACATACGAGGATGACTTCGAGTATCATATGGGTTGGTCCTCCCTGGAACTTGAGACCTCGCCCCTCATCACCGTGCGGCGTAGAGCTGGAGTGGACGCTGGAACGGGTGAGCCTAGGTACGTTCAGGAGCGCACGTACTACGACCTCAATGGCAATACCGTTCAGGTAGACCAGCCGGTTACCGGAGGTTTCCCGTCCTCAACACGCTACGCCTACGACTTTGCCGGCAGGCAGACGAGTGTATGGGGCCCATCGATAGAAGGGCCTTGGGGGCAAGGGCCGGGTGATCCAGACGACTGGGACGCCAGTATGGTCTCGACGACGACCTATGATTGCCTTGGTCGCCCGCTCACCGATACCCAAACGGCGAACGGTGGCACCGCGATCACCCAGCACGAGTATGGCGTCGCCCGCAAGACGGTGACCGATCCCGAGGGCCGAACGACCGAGTACGAGTTCGATCACCTGGGGCGGATCGCCACGGTGATTGAGCACGGTATGCCGGACGGGCCGTACGCGACCCGCTACCGGTATGCGGTTGACGAGGAGATCATCTACGTTCGCGATGACCTGGGGAATGAGTACCACTGGGCCTACGATCCCGCTGGCCGTTTGGTGGAGATCGATCACCCAGACACAGGCGTCACGCGGATCACTTACGAAACAGGGTTCGATGATATTGCCACGATCACCCATGCCAGCGGCAAGACCGAGCAGAGGACCTACGACGCGCTTCGGCGCCTCGATGAAGTGCATTGGAGCGGAGGGTTGCTGTGGGACTACGAGTACGGCGCCAACACACCGGAATGCCACGCCGCGGGAACGACGAATCGCCTCACTCGGATTCAGAATGAGAATGAGACGCGAACGTACCTTGCCTACGATCCGAATGGGAACCTCCGGTTAGAAAACGCGCAGATTGCTGGGGAGTCGGGGATCTGGTTCTGCAATTATGGCTTCGACACGCTCAGTCGCCCCACTGACGTCCTCTTTCTCTACCCCGGCAACTTCAAGGTAGAGTATGACTACCTTCCGGGCACGAACACCCTGCAGAGGATCTACTCAGAGTCGGCGGGGAGGGAGTTCTCCATCGACTACAGCGACTTCAAGGCCTATGGGCCTCCGCAGAACATCACCTACAGCAACGGACTGAACACGGAGAAAGGCTACCCCGACGATTCGACATGGCTGCAGTTCGCTACCGTGCGCGCGGCGAATGGCACGGCACTCCTGCACCACCACTACAGCTATGACATGTCCGGGTACTGCACGCAGATCGACATGCACGGCGCTTGGCCTGCGGTCCCCGAGTCCGCGAATCGCAAGTACATCTATGGCTATGATCCCCTAGGACGCCTGGAGCACTCCCAGCTCTGGGATGCCCAGAACGGATTCACGCATGATCTGGCGGTGGCGTACTCACCGCTAGGGAGCATCCTCAGCAAGACGAAAGACGGAGTCACAACCACCTATACGATCGACGGCGCCTGCGCGCATCGACCCTCGGCACTCACCAGAGGGGCGAAGCAGTACCCCCTTCAGTACGACGTCGATGGAAACATGGTCAATGGGGCCCTGATCGGCGACGCGGATCACGTCAAGCGACGCGCCATCGCCTACAACGCTTTCAACATGGTGGACCGTGTGGTCATTGCGAAGAGCGGTGGCGGCGATCCGGATCCACAGATGGAACGTGGTGGCGGCCAGGCTGGCGGCACCGACACGGTCGTGGAGTACAAGTATGGCGTCGGCGGGCGCAAGGTGCGATCGACGCTCAACGGCGCCGTCGAGTGCGCCTACTACTCCCCCGGGTGCGAGTACCGGAATGGAGCCTGGGTGCACTACGCGATGCTTGGCGGGCATCGCCTCGTCAAGATCGCAGGCGCGGATGTCTCGTTCTACCACTTGAATCACCAGGGCAGCGTCGCCGCGATCAGCAACGAGTCGGGGGGGCTGCTGGAGTACATCGAGTACGATGTGTGGGGGAAGGACCTCAGCCGCACGGGCACTGCCAGCAGCGAGTGGCGCTTCACGGGGCAGGAGTTCGATGGGACCACCGGGCTTTACGACTATCACTTCCGCATGTACGACCCGGAGTACGGGTTCTTCGTCAAGCCGGACGATCGCGACCAGAACCTCTACGACCCACAGACTCTGAATCGCTACGCCTATTGCCGCAACAACCCCGTGGGCAATATCGACCCCGATGGTCACTTCATAATCCCAATCGGCGAACGCACAATGCTGGGACCGGGTGGGGAAGAGATAACGGTGTCGACCTGGGCGATCTGGGCGCCATCGTCGCGGTTTGGCTTTCCAGTCTTCCTGGGGACCTTCGAGGTTCCGCTATCGATTGCGGAGGTCGGGAGCCTTGCGCTCGATGTGGTAGGAGTGGTGCCAGGGATTGGCGATCTTGCGGATCTTGTGCAAGGAATCGCCGCACTCTCGCAAGGGCATTGGGGGGCAGCGGCGCTGAATACAGCAGGCTTGGTACCCTTCTTCGGGGACCTTGCGAAGCTCGGCCGCGGGGCGGCCAAGGTCATGAAGCTGTTCGACAATCTGCGGGCGCTCTCGAAACTGCGAGACCTTGGCAGAGCCGGGGAGGCCGCAAGGGGGGCAAGGTTCGTCACGAACGCCGTAGGTGAGACTCAGATCTTCCTGCATGGTGCGGGGCGGACGTTGGAGGTCTCGTCACATGCGGCGCAGCGCATCACGGAACGGGGAGTGTCGCTCGATGCTGTCGAGGCCGTAATCAGCAGCCAGAAGCCCTTCCAGTACCTCCACGACGGGGTCACGAAGACGGGCTTCTATGATCCCGCATCTCGGCTGTTTGTTGGATCGGTCGATAACACAATCACCACCGTCATCCCTGGCGCTCCGCCTAACTACATCAACAACCTGATGGGGGCCGTGCCATGAGGATCACCTACGATCCAAAGACCGATGCGGCCTACATCTACCTTGAGGACAAGATCGGCCCAAGTGGCGTAGCTCGGACCTATCCATGCGACCCGAAGGGAGTGAACGGCCAAATCAACCTCGACTTCGATTCCGAAGGGCGCCTCTTGGGCATTGAGATCCTCGACGCCCGGAGGAAGCTGCCGGAGGACCTCCTGCGGAGCGCTCCGCTCAAGTAGCGGTGCACCCGATCTGACGAAGGACGCGTGCTGGTGAAACACGGTGAATGTTGTCGAGATTGAGGGAGTTCTCCATCGACTACAGCGACTTCAAGGCCTACGGGCCGCCGCAGAACATCGCCTACAGCAACAGCCTCCGCACCGAGAAGGGCTACCCCGACGATTCGACAGGAGAAGTGGTCCTACTTTCCTGGACAGGTTGGCGGCTGAGCTAAGGTGGACTCCACGGGTTGTCATCATGCCGCCTTCTGCAGTTGGTACTCCTCCATCGGGGTCCTGTCGTTGCTGAGGCTCGAATGGGGCCTCTCCTCATTGTACAGCCGCAGCCACGCCCCAATCCAGTCGCGTGCCTGGATGCCGTTCTCCAGATCGCGCAGGTAGACGCACTCGTACTTGA
>Ga0194127_10002859_pt1 | contig 22849 bp, 17 predicted proteins | sample TA2KigC100mmetaG_FD_148624 | JGI IMG/M metagenome (GOLD analysis project Ga0194127, IMG submission 148624) | Freshwater microbial communities from Lake Tanganyika, Tanzania - TA2015036 Kigoma Deep Cast 100m | ecosystem: Environmental > Aquatic > Freshwater > Lake | place: Tanzania: Lake...
GATGGAAATCATTATTGCTATTGTTAAAACAAAGGTAGTTGCAGTATCGACCGAATACATCACCGCAGGTCCGAAAAAATTTCTCACAGCATTAATGTCATTTGTCGCGTGAGCCATTATATCGCCAGTTTTAGTGTTTTGAAAAAACTTCATTGGGAGCTTTTGCAGATGGTCCCAAAAATCGTTTCGCATATCAAACTCAATCAACCGCGATGAGACAATAATCGTTTCACGGATTAAAAATCTAAATACACCGCTGAAAAATGTAACACCAACAATTAAAAGTGCATAAGTAAGCAAGGCATCCGATGATATATTCTTTTGTAATTCGTCAATGCTGTCACGAATAAGGATTGGAACATAAACGCTCGAAATATTCGAGAGAAGGATAAAGACGAATCCCCAAAGCAGCTTCTTCTTGTGACGAATGAAATATTTTTTAAGTGTAAATAGTGAACGCAAATAAATCCTATAGGCGAATAAGAATACCTAACATATCTTAAACTTAAAAAGTTTAATTGCTAACTAATCTATTATCCCAAAGCCGGTATATTTCTGAAGAACTTTTGGAACAATGAGTTTTCCTTCAGGAGTTTGATAATTTTCCATGATCGAAACCATTAATCTGCTTGTTGCGAGTCCTGAACCGTTGAGCGTATGAACAAATTCCGGCTTTCCTCCTTCTTTTCTTTTAAAACGGATGTTAGACCGCCTCGCTTGAAAATCTACAAAGTTACTGCACGAAGAAGCTTCCAAATATTTTTGTTCGACCGGAGCCCAGACTTCAATGTCATAACATTTTGCTGCGGCGAAACTTAAGTCCCCTGTACAAAGCATAAGAATTCGATATGGAATTTTTAATTCTTTCAGAACATCTTCAGCATCATTTACTAATATCTCTAATTCATTGTACGAGTCTTCGGGCTTAACAAATTTCACCATTTCAACTTTATTGAATTGATGTACTCGTAGAAATCCTTTTGTATCTTTTCCATATGAGCCTGCTTCTCTTCTAAAACAAGCGGAGTAACCAACATATTTAATCGGAAGGTGGTCTTCTCTTAACATCTCATCACGATAGATATTTGTAATTGGAACTTCAGCAGTAGGAATTGGAAAGAGATCATCGGCATCACACCGGTACATATCTTCTTCCATCTTGGGAATTTGTCCGGTTCCGATCATTGAAGCACGATTAACAAGAAACGGCGGAAAGACTTCTTGATATCCATGTTTTTCAAGATGTATATCGATCATAAAATTTAGCAGAGCGCGTTCGAGGGTTGCACCTTTACCGATGTATAAAGGAAAACCACCTCCGGAAATTTTTGCACCGCGCTCAAAATCAAGAATGCTTAATTTCCTGCCAAGTGCTAAGTGATCAAGATAATTGTTACTCTCAAGTTGGTATTTATATTCATGCGGCTGCCATTTTCTAATCTCAACATTTTTCGTTGGGTCTCCGCCAATTGGAACGCTTTCATGCGGTAAATTAGGAATTGTTAACAGTATTGAATTTAATTGTTTCTCAAGCTCAGATAAATCTTGATCGAGTTTGGTAATCCCGTCTGAAACTGATTTCATCCTAGCAATTATATCCGATGCATCTTTGCCTTCTCTTTTAAGTTTAGCAACTTCAGATGAAGCTTGATTTTTCAGAGCTTTTTGTGATTCAACATTACTGATGATTTCACGCCGCTTTTGATCAAGCTTTAACAATTGATCAATATTGTCTTTTTCATTTTTGTTTGTAATTCCTTGGCGGACAGCATCAGGATTTTCACGAATAAATTTTAAGTCTAACATATTTTCTCTTTTCTATAATTTTATTAGGAACACGGATCATTATGATTATTAAGATTTACTATGATTTTTATATTCGTCTGTTAAAACGCAACGCCGCACTTCTGGCTTTTTACCAAAATTCAATAATAATCCGACTTCAATTTCAGTAGCCTTTAAATAATTTTCTAACTGAATTTCATGCTCTCCACATAAAGATTCGGCAGCTTTTAGTTCAACGATTTCAACTTCATTCACAATTATATCAGCAAAATATTCACCGACAACCGAATCATCATAATATACAGTTATTGGTTTTTGTCTATTACAATTCAATCCCAAATGTTTTAATTCAAGCTTTAGGGAATTTTCATAAACCTTCTCAAGAAAGCCATATCCTAATTTATTATAATCTTTATAGAATGCTTTAATAATAAGTTCAGTAATATTTGAATATTTTAAATTTGAACTGATCATAATTGATCTTAAACATCGTAATAATCCGGGTTCCTATTTCTCACTTAACAACAATGTTTAATATTTTATTTTTAACATAAATTTCTTTTACGATTTGTTTACCCTCAATAAACTTAAGGACTCTTGAATCTTGCTTTGCGATACTTTTAATTACACTCTCATCATCATCCAAATCTACTTCAATTGCAGCACGAAGTTTTCCGTTAACTTGAATCGCAAGCGTGATTTTATCTTCAATTATTGCCTCTTTATCATACTCAAACCAAATTGGTCTCTCATAAATACTTTCCTCTTTTCCGAGAAGCGACCAGCATTCTTCCGCTAAATGCGGAGCTAGTGGAGCGAGCAAGACAGCAAATCTTTCAAGCATGAAATGAATCAACTTCTCATTTTTGGTTTCAGACAGATGACCGATTTCATTTAAGAGTTCCATCATTGCTGCAACAGCTGTATTGAATCTCAATTCTTCGATATCTTCGGTGACTTTTTTTATTGTTTGATTGACTTTTCTGTATAGTTTTTTTTCTGATTCTGTAAGTTCAGAAAGCGAGATTTGAACCTTATCACTCACCGGATCTAATATATAATTGTGAGATGTGAATAGTTCATACACCCGATTTACAAACCTACTAACGCCGACGATTCCCTGATCACTCCAATCTCCTCCTAATTCATATGGACCCATGAACATCAAATACATTCTGAAGACATCAGAACCATACTTTTCGATAAACTCATCAGGATTGACAACATTTCCTTTAGACTTCGACATCTTTGCACCTTGATTAGTAATCGTACCCTGATGTCGGAGCTTTTGATACGGTTCATCACAAAAAACTAATCCAATATCCCTTAAAAACTTATGAACAAATCTTGCATAGAGTAAATGCATTGTTGAATGTTCGGCACCGCCAATATAATTATCAACCGGCATCCATTTTTTTGCTAGTTCGACATTGAACATAGAGTCATCAATCTTTGGATCTAGAAACCTCAAATGATACCATGACGAATCGACAAACGTATCCATTGTATCTGGATCACGTCTTGCATCAGATTTACACTTAGGACATTGAATTGTCTGAAATTCTTTGCTTCTTGCAAGCGGAGATTCTCCCATCGGTTTGAAATCAACATCATAAGGAAGAAGAACAGGCAGATCAGTTTCTGGAACAGGGATTTCTCCGCAAGATTCACAGTGAATTATTGGGATGGGTGTTCCCCAATACCTTTGACGGGAAATTAGCCAATCGCGCAATCGGTAATTTATTTTTCGCTTTCCAATTTTTTTCTCTTCGAGAAAATCGGATATTTTTTCAATTCCAATATCTGAATTCAAACCGTTGAACTGTCCGGAATTTATCATAACACCAACATCAACAAATGCTGACTTCAATTCGTCATCATGTTTTGTCCCTTCTTCAAGAATTACTTTCCGAATTTGAAGATTGAATTTTTTTGCGAACTCGAAATCGCGTTCGTCGTGACCGGGAACAGCCATTACTGCACCGGTTCCATAAGTATAGAGAACATAATCAGCAATCCAAATGGGAATTTTTTCTCCATTAACAGGATTTATTGCATAAGTTCCGAGCGGGATACCTGTTTTTTCTTTGGCTGTAGAGAGTCTTTCTATTTCAGACTCATGACTGACTTTCTCTAAATACTTCGATACAGAAGTTTGATTGTTTTCAGTAGTGAGTGAGTTAACAAGCGGATGTTCGGGTGCCAAAACAACATATGTTACACCGAATAGTGTATCTGGTCGAGTTGTAAAGACGGGAATTTCAGCTTCTGAGTTTTCGATTTTAAAATTCAGCTCAACACCAATAGATTTGCCAATCCAGTTTCTTTGCATTGTTTTAGTTTTTTCAGGCCAATCAATTTTATCCAAATCATTTAGAAGTTCCTCAGCATACTCTGTAATTTTAAAAAACCACTGAGTGAGATTTTTCTTGATAACAAGATTATTACATCTCTCACACGCCCCATCGGAATGCACTTGCTCATTTGCCAGTACAGTTTGACATGATTCACACCAATTTACAGGAGCTTTTTGCCGATATGCTAATCCTTTTTCATATAATTTCAGGAAAATCCATTGATTCCATCTAAAATATTCCGGATCACAAGTCATCAATTCATGTTCCCAATCGTACATTGCTCCGATACGTTCAAGCTGGCTTCGAATATCCTTTATGTTTTGTAGAGTGCTGTCTTGAGGATGAATTCCAGTTTTAATTGCGTAATTTTCTGCAGGCAAACCGAATGCATCGTAACCCATCGGTTCGAAAACATTATAACCTTGAAGTTTTTTGAATCGTGCCCAAGTATCAGCTGGCGCATAGTTATACCAATGTCCGCAATGTAATTTTGCCCCGCTCGGATAAATAAACATTACCAGTGAATAAAGTTTTTTTTCAGTATCTGACAGGTCGGTTTTGTGAATTTTCTTTTCTTGCCAAAATTTCTGCCATTTTGTTTCTATCTGTTGTGCTGAATATTTCATATGTTACTATTTGTATAGAATCTGTATTTGAAAATTGAGTACAATGTTAAGGATAATTAAAAAGATGTTCAAGAAAACGATTTTTATTGAATTTTTCATCATCTAAAGTTAGCTTCGGACTAAATAAGAATCATTAATCAAACCGCTGATTTAAGGAGAAGAGAATGACATTTACTGGAAATGAGGAACATTCAATATCTTATGAGGAAGCTTCGAAGCTCACTCAAGAATATCAGTCACAGCAAGTTGCTGAATATATCAAAGGACATTTTTTTGGCAGAGATTCCATTTTGAAAATATTGAATCAAGATAATTGTGTGGGGATAAGATTTTACTACGGTTTAAATGATGGCAAAGATGTTTTAGTTCTAGTTGGTGTGGACAGTAAAGAGAATGATTTAATAAATGGTGAAATAATGGAGAAAGGCTTTCCATGTCCTCCTTATTGTGGTGAAACGAATAAGCTTAACAGTAAATAATTGAATATGCTGACTTTAATGGTTTGTTCTGCACTCTCAAGTACACTCCCTTTCATGGGTGCAGTAATTTGTTATAAATGGCTGAACAAGGATTTAAAAATTTTGTCCATCTTATTTCTTGCTGCAGTGACGTCCGATTTAACTACTCTGTATATAAGATTTTTCACATCCGAATTTAATGTTTGGATTTTTCATATTTATACTTTGCTTGAATTTATCATTTTGACCATACTACTTTACAGATGGCAGGTCAACCGATTAATTAAAAAAGTTATCGGTTTTTATATCCCATTTTATATAATTATTTGGCTGCTTTCAAAATATTTTATAGAAAGTCTAAACCAAATCGATGGCTTCACATCAACTCTCGGAAGCGCTCTTCTCATGAGTGCAGTGATGATTACATTTTATCAGATAATCACGCACGAGGAGCATATTTCACTTCGCGATTGTCGATTTCTTGTCATGTTAGGAATATTAATCTATAACGGAGGGAATTTATTTATCTTCGGTGTCAGTAACATTATAGATGTTTGGCCGATACACTCAATTTTTAATATAATAAGTAACATTGTATACACTTTCGCATTTTTATGTCAACATCCCAAGCTGAACTTTTCTGGCTTATCTTCATAGGTACACTTGCAATAGTTGTACTGGTGACAATGATTGTTGCAAGCATCATTGTATATAACCGTAAGCTATTACGTACACAAAATGAAAAGCTGGAAGAAATAAAAAATCGTGAGAAGATCTACAGCGACCTTTTCAACAACATTCCAGACTTGGCATATGTTCATTCTCTCGATGGCAAAATTTTAAGAGTCAACTCGACCTTTGAAAAAATCTTAGGATTTGAGTTGGCGGAATTAATCGGGCAATCATTAAAAAATATCTTCGCTTCAGAATTCAATGAGGCAGAAAATTATTTTAATCACCTTCTTGACAAAGAAAATTCATCTGGAATATTTCACATTAGAAGTAGTAACGGTTCAGTATACGCATTTGAGTACAAGAATTCTATTGTTCAGGAGAATGGAAGACCGACTGCAATCAGAGGAATTGCACGAGATGTTACAGAAAAAATAAAAATTGATAAGGAACTCAAGCAGAAAGACTCTTTGCTTCAAGCAGTTGCCGATGCGACAAATGAATTATTGGTAACTTATGATTACAAGCAAAGCATTAATGCTTTCTTGAAAATACTCGGTACAGCGACTGGTGTTGATAGAGTTTATATTTTCGAAAATCATATTCATCCTGAAACAAATGAACCATCGACTTCCCAAAAGTTTGAGTGGTGCAAAGAAGGCGTAATTCCCCAAATTGATAATGAGTTACTACAAAATTTACCTTTCTCTGATCCACAGGCTAAACCATTGTACGAAAAAATAAGCAAAGGCGAAGTTTATGGAGGCATCGTTCGAACACTCTCACAACCCGAACAAGAAATTTTATCATCTCAGGAGATTTTATCTGTAATCATACTTCCTATTAAAATAGGAGATAAATTGTGGGGATTCATTGGTTTTGATGATTGCACGAATGAGCGAGAGTGGAAAGACGCAGAAGAATCTATTCTCCTTGCAGCAGCTGCCAGCATTGGCGGATTGATGGGATTAATTGAAGTCGAAAATAGATTAATCAATACTAATCTATTTTTGAAGAGTATTCTAGAAAGCTCATCGTCGATTGCAATAATGACGTCAGATTTGGATGGAAGAATTGAGTATTGGAATTCCGGTGCTGAAAAAATTTTTGGTATTGCAGCATCCGAAGCTATAGGGAGGATTGGACGAGAATTATATTTGCCAAAAGATGAACCAAAACAACTTGAGAAATTACTTGAACTTAGAGAAATTCTTATCAACAAAAAACAAGCAGTCAATTCTGAATTCAGGTGCTTAAGAAAAGACAAATCAAAATTCTGGCTCAATACAACTATCTCCCCACTGCTTGATGACAGTAATAATGTTTCTGGCTTTTGTTCAATTGGAGAAGATATCGACGAACGTAAAACTGCGGAAATTTCCCTCAAACAGAGCGAAGAAATATTCCGAACAGTTTGGGAAAATTCAGCTGATGGAATGAGGTTACTAGATGGATCTGGAAGAATTGTCATGGTGAATGCAGCCTATTGTTATTTAGTGCAAGTTCCTGCGCAAAAACTGATTGGAAAATTTTTCAATTTTCCATACAAAGATTCGCAACCGGAACACATTGATGTTTTTCAAAATAGATTTATAACAGAAACTTTTTTGAGCAGACAATCTGTTTCGATTACTTTACATAATGGTCGGAAAGTCCCGGTTGAACTGACAAATTCATTTATTCGATTTGGGAAAGATAAAAAGTTTTTACTTAGCATCTTCCGTAACATGACTCCGCATAAAAAAGCTGAAACTGAAATTAAAAAATCTCGTGAGGAGCTTAGAAATCTTTCTGCCCACCTTCAAACAATCAGGGAAGAAGAAAGAGCATCAATCTCTAGAGAAATCCATGATGAATTGGGACAGTTTTTAACCGCCTTTAATTTAGATCTTTCGTGGATAGAAGGGATGGTTTCCAATAAACAAAGAAAATTAAAAGAACGAATTAAAGAAATGTCGAACTTAATAAACTCAACTATTGAAACTGTCCAAAGAATTTCCACAGACCTTCGCCCGGCATTACTTGATGATCTTGGATTAATTCCGGCTATCGAATGGCAAATTGATGAATTTCAAAAACGGACTGGAATCATTTGTAAAGTTAATATAGATTTATTTGAGAATGATTTTGGGCAGGAATACTCGACAACGGTTTTTAGGATATTGCAAGAAACATTAACTAATATTGCCAGACACTCACAAGCAAAAAATGTAAAAATCACAATAAGTAAAAAATATGGAAATTTATTTCTAAAAGTTGAAGATGATGGAAAAGGAATTCCCAAGGAAAGCATCATTGATCCAAAATCATTTGGATTAATTGGGATGCAGGAAAGAGCAAGTATATTTGAAGGGACTGTCAATATATCTTCTTCAAAAGGAAAAGGAACAACAGTGACATTAAAAATTCCATTAATAAATGCCGAGGAGGAAACCATTGATTAAAATTCTTGTTGCAGATGATCATGTTGTAGTTCGTGAAGGTTTGATAAGAATAATTGATCAGACTTCAGACCTGAAAGTTGTTGGTGAAGCGGAATCTTCAATTGAAGTACTTCAAAAAATCCGTTCGATAAAGGTTGATGTATTATTGCTCGACCTCGGGATGCCTGGCAGAGGTGGATTAGAAGTAATTAAACAAATTAAAATTGAGTACCCAGATTTACCAGTTCTTGTATTCAGTATGCATCCGGAAGACCAATATGAAGTCCGCGTTTTGAAAGCAGGTGCTTCGGGTTATTTAAACAAACGAACTCCACCCGATCAATTACTAAATGCAATTCGAAACGCACATTCAGGAAAAAAATTTTTAAGTCCTATCATGAATGAAAAATTGGCAACTAATCTTCGTGCCAAGCCGACTGAATTACCGCATGAACTCCTTAGTGATCGTGAATTTGAAGTCTTGTGTTTCCTCGCCGCAGGAAAACGGATAATAGACATTGCCCAACAATTGGGATTGAGTTCGAAGACAATTACAAGTCATCGTGAAAGAATTTTGAAAAAAATGAAATTGAAAACGAATGCCGACCTAACTCGATACTGCATAGAAAAAAAGATAAGCATTTATTCATAAATAATATGCCTCTATTGTAATTACTCCGTACTCCAGTTCTAAAGTGTTTTTAACTGACCTGCACAGCATATTTTCTTCAAAAAAAATCATTTTTTTCAATTATTCAAATTTTCTAGTGTCGGGAAAACCCTACAAAAAAATAAGCTTTCACCGACTTTTTTTTCATATCTGATTAATTAAATTCATAGCGTGATAGAGAGTCTATTTGGTTCACAAAAAAATTTGGAGAAAAAATGGAAAAAAGACAAGAACTAAAAGAACTCGCAATTTATACGGTGTTGTTAATTGTATTAATGATATTGCTAATCGTTATTCCTTAAAAGAGTTTTCACGGGCAAACCGTTTTAGTGAACATTAGGTGGATAATGATAGAGCATCCTACCTCAGCTCTCTACTCTCTTATTCATTTGAGCCCGAAGTGCCTGCTCGGGCTCAATGTTTTTTAAACCTTCAACCGTAAGCAAAAAATCGATGTGTTATCGCAAAGAAAAAATTTAACAAGACAAGCATATTTATAACATTCGATACAATTCCAACCCTTTGAACTAACTTGATTATTTTTTCACTCACATCGTTTGAATCTTCAGAATTCCGAGTTAGACTACTTTTCAATTCTTTAGTACGCTTCATGTATACAATCCCAACCAATAAAACGATCACCGCCATCACGATCTGCTTAGCAGCAAGCCAGTGGTTAGATGAGAAATCAAACAATGAGTAGTATGGCAAATAAACTGTCAACGTTATTCCCGTTAAAAGGATTCCGATTAATCCGACTTTTCCTGTGAGACTGCTAAGTTTTAAGTAACTAGAAATATATTCATTGCGGCACTTAGCTTCTTTTTGCAAATTAATGTTTTCAAGTTTCTTAAGAATACCTCTACGCATGAAGATCTCAACCGGGAAAAAGCCTAGCCATATTACTGCTGACAGAACATGTAATACCAAAAGTAATGCGTGAAAAAACATAATTTTATTCTCCGAAATTTTTGGTGAATATAATGGTTTAACTTTTAAAGTTTGAGTGAAACTTAATCCCCCATTTTTATGTTTGAGCATTTACAATTTAGAGGATGAAATGAAATCAACTTATTTTTTTACTATTGCACTTACATTTTTATTGATCAACCAAAGCATCTCACTCCCCCGATATGCGCTTAAAACTGGATTCCAGTGCATCGATTGCCATTCAAACCCGACCGGCGGAATTATTCGCAGCGAAGAAGGTTGGGGCTACGGAAAGAATCTCGCCATTTTTTCACCCCGCGAATTTGAGATGAGCCCCTATCTAAATGAAAATATTTCTTTCGGATTCGATTTAAGAACTCAATATCTATATTCGCAAGAATTGAAAAAATCTGATTTCCATAAAATGTCCGGGGCATTCTACACGAACGTAAATCTCAGCGAAGAGATTAATTTAATTGGAAAATATGATTTCATTCAAAGAATTTGGGAGGGTTATGGGCTACTAAAAATTTTTCCAAACAATAGTTATCTGAAGATTGGTTCTTTCACTCCTGCATTCGGAATTCGTCTTGACGATCATACTTCTTACACACAGGGAGGCGATTTTAATTTACTTTTTTCTTCTGGCACTCGTCAAGGGATGATTTACAATCCATTCTATATTGAAACAGGAATCGAAGCAGGCATATATTTTTCTGATTTAGCTTTTTTAACAATGAGTGCTGGACAGAGCAACTTTCCCTTCTTGACCGATCCAACTTATACAACACGAATCGAGTTTACACCTCAACTTGGAAGTATTAATCTCTTGACTGGGGGTTCTTTTGGCGTTTATCGTGATTCTCTAGAAGTAAAAATGATATCCGGGTTTTTTGGATTTGCCATCGGCGAACTGACATTATTAGGTGAGTACGATGTCATTAATAATTATATGTCAAGCCAAACAACGAGCAACGCGATGATGCTGGAAGTCAGTTATAAACTGATGAAAAGCTTAGATGCTGTTTTCAGATATGATCGATTTGTTCCGGTTACAGAAAAAGCTGATTCGAATTTTTCGCATTTAATTATCGGATTTGAATTCCATCCATTCAGTTTTGTAGAAATTCGACCGCAGTATCGAATTAACCTAGAGAATCCCAACTCCATTAAAAATGATGCATTCGTACTGCAGTTTCATTTTTGGTACTAAGAAAAATAGCAAGTTAAAATCGATTTTTAAGTCATTGGTTTGTCGGCGAAGGGAAAGCTAAAATAAAACTAATTTTTCCTTCACTGCTTTCCCTACGTCGTACGAGTCTTCGCTTCTGATGACAAACCTGCCGACTGAGTAAGTTTTGTAACTCTTCTCGGTGCCGGCATAAGTCAATGCATATCTAGACGAAGTTTCTTTAGTTGTAAACTCAAGAATAATTACCGTTTCTTTGTTAATTTTAACCATCCTTCCCTCTTTGCAATTTTGTATGGCTAGAATTGGATAATCCATAACTTCGCCAATTGAAAAATCATTCTCTCGAAGATACTCGAGCATATCTGAAATTGAAGTCTCTTCATGATCAGACCTTTTCCCGCAATAACATAGTAAAAGCGATAATAACAAAATGGAGATGAGATATTTAATTTGAGTTTTCATAAAAAACTTCCTTTAATTTTCTTATTTTGTTTCCCAAAGTTTGAGAAATTCATGCAGTTCGAAAATTACTCATATAAAAATAATAAGTTATTTTGTGAAAAAGTAAGTTTAAATTCAATCGCAGCGGAAGTCGGTACGCCATTTTACGTTTACAGCAAAAAGTCGTGTGTTGACCGATATAATGAGTTTAGAAATTCATTCAACCTTTTGGATTATAAAATATTTTTTGCCGTTAAATCGAATTCCAATCTCTCACTAATGAAACTTTTTTACAGCTTGGGTGCAGGCTTGGATGTGAACTCGGGCGGAGAGTTATTTCGCGCCTTGAAGATCGGAGCCGATCCGAAAGATTTGCTATTTACTGGAGTTGGTAAAACCGAAGATGAAATTATGATGGGATTGCGACACGAAATTTTCTTGTTTAAAGCCGAATCCGTCCAGGAGATGGAATTGATGAACAGACTCGCTATTTCGGAAAATAAGAAAGCACGAATTGCAATTCGAATAAATCCAAACGTCGATCCGAAAACTCATCCGTACATCACCACCGGACTTTATGAGAGCAAATTCGGCATTGATGAAAATGCCGCTATTGAAGCTTTTAAGTTTGCAGTTAATCTATCAAATATTGAAGTTATTGGGATCGATATGCATCTGGGTTCTCAAATCACCGAACTATCTGTCTACCAAGATGCGATAAAAATAGTGAATAAACTGATCCAAAAGCTTCGTGAAACCGGAATTCATTTGACTCACTTTGACATTGGCGGAGGACTTGGTGTGCAATACAACTCAGAATATTCTCCTTCAGCTAAAGAGTTTGCCGATGCAATCTATCCCTTACTTAAAGAATCGAACTGCAAAATTTTCATGGAGCCGGGAAGATATTTGACCGCCGATTCGGGTGCATTAGTTTCGAAAGTTTTATTTACAAAAGAACACCGGGAAAAAAATTTTTTGATCATTGATGCGGCAGTAAATGATTTGCTCCGGCCTGCACTTTACCGTGCATATCATCATATTCTGCCTGTTGAACAATCGAATTCGGAACCAATTATTTACGATGTGGTCGGACCCGTTTGCGAAACCGGAGATTTTCTCGCTTTGGATCGTTCTCTTCAGAAGCTGAACCGAGGTGATTTGATTTCAATTATGTCGTGCGGAGCTTATGGTTCGGTGATGTCTTCAAATTATAATTCAAGAAGACGAGTGCCTGAAGTTATCGTCGACAATGATAAATTTTTTGTCACTAGAGTGAGAGAAACCTATGACGACCTTATCGGCAGAGAACATATTATCGATGAATTAATTCACTAACAAATTAAACGAAACTTTATAATTTTTATACTTGTTTAAGTTTTCAAAAAAGGAGATAAAATGTTTAAATACCTTCTGTCAGTATTTCTAGCATTTCAATTAACAAACTGTGCTGTCGGAGACGAAAAGAATGAGAATGTTACATCCGAGGAAATCTTAAAAGTCGAAAACTTCACGCTCGCCGATGTGAGCGGAAATTATCACTCATTAGAAGAATTCAAGGATTCGAAAGCAATTGTATTGATGTTCATTGCAACTCAATGCCCTATATCAAACGACTACAACGAACGGATGGTCAAGATTTCGGCGGATTTTTCAGCCAAAGGGATTTCATTCATCGGAATAAATTCAAACAAGCAGGAGTCGGTAGATGAAATCCGCGAGCATAACGAGAAGAATAATTTTAACTTTTTGGTTCTTAAAGATGCAAACAATGTCATCGCCGACAAACTACAAGCAACAGTTACTCCGGAAATATACGTCTTGAATTCGGATTTCGAAATTCTCTATCACGGAAGAATTGATGACTCCCGCCGGGCCAACGAAATAAAAAGCAACGATTTAATAAATGCTCTTGAAAATGTTCTCTCCGGAAAAGAAGTTGAAGTGAAAAAGACAAAAGCTTTCGGTTGTACAATAAAAAGGATCTCAAAATGAAAATTGTAAATATGATTTTATTTTTTGCATTTACGATTGCAGTGAATTTTGGATTTTCAGCAGGAATAAAATCGGATACAAATTCCGATTACAAAGTTGAAAAAATAAACCAAAGTTCACTCGAGAAAATCATTAAGAATCGGGATGGCAAAGTTTTATTTCTTAATGTTTGGGCAACTTGGTGTGCACCTTGCAAGGAAGAGTTTCCAGATCTAGTTAAACTGGCTGATAAATACAAAAAATCGAAAGTTGATTTCATTGGATTAAGTGTGGACTTTCCAGATGAAGTTGATTCAAAAATTATTCCATTCCTAAAAAAGAATAAGGCAAATTTTAAAATTTATGTAAATGACTTTGATGACGTCGAAGACTTAATAAACTTCATAAATAAAAAGTGGAACGGAGCCATTCCGGCAACTTTTATTTTTGATAAGACTGGAAAACAACAGAAATACATTCTTGGGATGAGGGATTTCGATGAATTCAACAAAGAGTTAAGTGAAGTACTAAATTACAAGTCCAAATGAAATCAAGCCGAAGAAGATTCTTAAAACAAGTTTCAGTTACTGCCGCGGGATCTTCTTTCATCCCGATTTCTCTAAAAAATGCCGTTGCTGGTGATGGAATTGATATAACACTTCCTCTACTCAAACCGAGACGATTACAACCCAAAAGCAAAATTGGAATTATTGCACCCGCAAGTTTTATCACGCAAAAAGAATTAGACGAGATCATCGAACTGCTAAGCTCACTTGGATATGAAGGAGTTCCGGCAAAAAATGTATTGAATAAATTTGGTTATCTTGGTGGGACTGATAACGATCGAGTGAGCGATATTCATGAAATGTTTTCACGGAATGATATTAACGTAATTCTTTGTGCGCGAGGAGGGTACGGAACTCCGAGAATACTTCCCTACTTGGATTACAAGCTGATAAGAAAAAATCCAAAGATCATAATTGGATACAGCGACATTACTTCGCTTCTGATCGCAATATTTTTGAAATCAAGGATTGTAACTTTCCACGGTCCGGTTGGTATCTCGACTTTCAATGATTTCTCGCTGAAGTATTTCAATGAAATTCTTGTAGAGGGAAAAGAAATTGTTGAAATGTCTTCACCGAATGAACTTCCGCCTCATCGAAATGATTTTAGTTCGGTCAAAGAAGTACTCAAAATCATTCCCGGAAAAGTTGAAGGTGAGTTGATAGGAGGTAATCTTTCATTATTGATTACTCATTTGGGAACCGAGTTCGATTTCGATTTGAAGGACAAAATTCTATTCATTGAAGAAGTCGGTGAAGAGCCATATCGGATTGACAGAATGCTAACCCAACTAATTAACTCTGGAAAATTAAAAGAGTGTGCGGGAATTGCTTTGGGCGTTTTTTCAAACTGTGAACAGAGGAGAGATAATCCAAGTTTTGAAACAACATTCAACTTGCGTGAAGTTTTGATCGACAGATTAAGCTATTTGGACATTCCAGCCATTTACGGTTTATCGTTCGGACATGTAAAAGATAAATTTACAATCCCAATCGGTATCCGAGCTATGCTGAACGTTGATGAAGCAAAACTGACCTTGCTTGAGGCAGCGGTTTCATAAAACGAAATTTCAACATTTATAATCCCATTTTAATAAATAAATCAAATTTTCCAGTAAAATAATCATTCGTTGAAACTCTGCTCTGTGAATTCCCAATTATAATTTCAGAGTAGTAACTTTTAATCTAATTTTCTAACTTTACTCAAAATCAAATGGTGTTAATATGACTTCCATTAAATTTAAAACAAAGTTAAAGTCCAATATTATAAAGATTGAAAATCCTGGTAATCTTCTAGGTAAAGACGTTGAGGTTTGTGTTACCGAAATTCAAACTGATAAATTAAACAAAAAGGAATGGACTGTTCTCGGCGCTCTTTCCCTTAAAGGAATACTCGACAATAAAAACATTAGAGATGCAGCTTATGAATAGTCTCTTTGTGGACACGAATGTTTTCCTTTACGCTCTCGATCAAAATTCAAAATTTCATGATCTGTCGCGAAGAATTTTAGAAAGTCCAAATAACAATCTATTTACTGCAAGTAAAAACTTATCTGAATTATTTGCAGTGACTACTAAATACAAATTTGATCACACAATTGTAAATAGATTTTACTTTGAAATGAAAAAAAACATAACGATCCTTTTTGCCAATTTTAAAAGTCTTTCTATTTTTGAACTTCTATTAGAAAAATATAAACCTATCGGGAATCGTGTTTTCGACATCGAATTAGTTTCAATCATGCTTCTGAATAATATCAATCGGATCGCAACACTTAACCATAAAGATTTTGAGCATATAGATGAGGTCTCAATTATTCATTCAGTTGAATAACAGTGACACCAAAATTTGCTGAAATAGTTTTCCCTCTCCCATTCGAAAAATCTTTTCATTATAAAATTCCGGATGAATTAACAGACCTTGCGAAAATTGGAGTGAGAGCAGTTGCACCATTTGGAAAAAGAATTCTTACTGGTTTCATAATCGGAATTTCTGATAAGCTTGATGTTAGTGTTAAAGAGTTGAAAGCTATTGAAGACATTCTCGACACAAAACCGATTTTCGATGATAAGCTGTTTAAGTTCTCAAAATGGGTTGGTGAATATTATTTCTCTTCACTCGGTGAAGTCTTAAAAGCGGCGGTACCGTATGGTTCGGATGTTGAAAGCAAAAAATCTATTGTTGCCGATTCAGAACCTATCATTGATGAATTAGAAAAACTTGAAAACAAGACTTCAAATTATTCGAAACTTCTCGCCCTTCTATCATCAAAAAAAGAATTTTCAATAAATGAACTCAAAAAGAAATTCAAAGCTACCGGCGGTAAGAACTTAAACTACAATCTCAATAAAGCAGAAGAAAAGGGACTGTGCACTGTTTTTGTCGAAAAGCAAAAACCGAAAGTCGGCATTAAGACAGAAAATTTAATTGAACTAAAGAAAATGTCAGCTGAAGAATTCTCGACAGTTCTTTCAGCAATTGAAAAACGCGCTCCGAAGCAAGTGGATGTTCTCGTTACTCTTTTCACAGCAAAAGATAAATCGATGTTTCAAAAAGATTTGCTCGAAAAGACAAAAGCTTCCACACAAATACTCAAAGCGCTGATTAAGAAAAAACTTATAACAAGTAAAGAAGTTGAAATTAAGCGTGAGTACATTGAAAGCTATGACGAAGAGAAAAAGAGTCTGATCCTAACCGATGAACAGCAAAATGCTTTTAATATTATAAATGAAACGATTGACGGCGGTCAATTCAAAACATTTCTTTTGCATGGAGTTACGGCAAGCGGGAAAACTCAAGTCTACCTTGAACTAATAAATGAAGCATTGAAAAAAGGCAAAACGGCAATTTATTTAGTTCCGGAAATTTCACTTACTCCTCAAGTCATACGAAGAATAAAAAATTATTTCGGCGAGCAGGTTGGCGTGCTTCACAGCCGTTTATCGCTCGGGGAAAGATTCGATGAATGGCGCGCGATCATCAACCAAGAATATAAAATCGTTGTTGGGCCGCGTTCTGCAATTTTCGCTCCGTTGAAAAATGTGGGAATAATAGTCGTAGACGAAGAGCATGATCATTCGTACAAACAGAACGAATCTGTTCCCTTTTATAATGCGAGAGATGCGGCAGTTGTACGAGCTGCGATTGAGAACGCAGTAGTAATTCTCGGCTCGGCTACTCCCTCGATGGAAAGCTATTTCAATGCACAGCAAAAAAAGTACACAATGATCGAACTGAAGAAGCGAATCGATGATGCAATCCTGCCCTCAATTTCTTTTGTAAATCTCATTGAAGAAAAAAAGGAAGAACGGCTGTACGGTGTTTTTTCGCAGACGTTGATCGACCGCATCAAAGATAAAATAGAAAAAAAAGAAAAAGTAATTCTCCTGCAGAACCGCAGAGGATTTGCTACTTACATCATCTGTCCCGATTGCGGTTACACAGAAACCTGCAAAAACTGTTCGGTCACGATGACATATCACTTTTTCAGAAAGGAATATATTTGTCATTACTGCGGCTTCTCGAAAAAAGAAGTGGAAGCTTGTCCGACTTGCGGCAGTCTTGAAATAAAATATAAAGGAGTCGGCACGCAACGTGTTGAAGATGAGCTTGATCAATTAATTCCCGGTTTGCGGATTGCTCGAATGGACTTCGATACAACTTCTCACAAAGGATCGTTCAGTAAAATACTTTCAGAGTTCGCTCAAGGAAATTACGACGTTTTGCTTGGAACTCAAATGGTTGCAAAAGGATTGGACTTCCCGGATGTAACTATGGTTGGAGTAATCTCTGCGGAAGCAAGCTTGATGTTCCCCGATTTTCGGTCGGCTGAAAGGACTTTTCAACTGCTGACTCAAGTTGCCGGTAGATCGGGACGAAGTAAACTTAAAGGTGAAGTTATAATCCAAACTCTCAAACCGGAAAATTACGTTTTGCAATTTGTAAAAAACCACGACTTCAGCGGCTTCTATCTCCAGGAGCTGCAGGAACGCCAAGCAGCTTTTTATCCTCCGTTTTATAAAATTGCTTTGATCGAATTTCGAGGGTTTAATCTTAATCAAGTAAGAAAAAACGCAATCGACTTTTTCAAGCTTATAAAATATGATAAGAACATAGTAACTACATTAAGCCCGACGCCCGCAGCAATTGCAAAGCTGAGCAATCGATATCGCTATCATATAATTTTGAAAAGTAAAAGAACTCTTGACCCATCTGGAATTTATTTACACAAAGTCGTGAAATCAGCGGAGATAGAATTCTTAAAAAAATTCAGAACGACAAGCGTTAAGCTCTTGATCGATATTGATCCGTTAAGCTTGATTTGAGAAAAATCTCACGGAAAAGATAAATGTATTTACTCTAAAAAGTGGGACACATTAATTAATTTATCAGATTAAATGATAATCGTAATTAGTCCCTTCGGAGAATCTTCAACACAAAAAGCCAAATTTGTCTTTGAGACTCCTGTCATAAAATTTCCAAGCTCTTAAAATTTTCCCGATCAGTTGATTATGATATTTTTAAAATGTAAAATGAAAGTGTGTTACTATAACAATAATAACGTAAAATAACGGGGTAACTTATAAAAGCTAAATCATATTTCATTATTAAATTACTACTAATTAATAATCTATTTGGACAATCTGAGCTGCCTCAAAGCAGTGCTGAAAAGTTCAACGAACGCGGATTCAAGCAGAGTAATAGTATAATTTTAGATGGCAGCGAAATAATTACTGAATATGATGGAAATCTATCCGTTCACTATTCCACAAAAGTTAACTTACCAAATGGATTAACCACAGATATAACATTAACATACAATTCTAATGTTGAACATAGAGCATTTCATTATTTTGGAGGGCAGCAGCATGCTGGTTTTATTGTAAATGCACCTGAATGGATAATAGGAGTGAAAGGGATTGCTGTCCAAACTTTAAATTTTGAAAATAATTTTTATTTACAAACCAATAATGGTGGAACCCAAAACTTAAAAGGTGAAGAAACACCGCTTTTGATTCCTGGTTACAGCTATACTAATAATTTTTTACCACTCGACGAAGAACCAAATATTTATGATTATATCGAAATATTAATGGCTGATGGGTCTAAACGAGTTTTAGTTAATCCGAATACTTTCGCTCTGAATGGGACTTATTACGAAATGGGTAAAGACTACACAGGATATGCGATTGTTGTACCAAGAGAAAGTCATTTCAGAAAAATGTGGTATAAGCCTGGTGATGGATTAACTTATTACTTTGAAGAAGAGCAAGTTAAATTCAACGGTAAAATGTATTCTGGGCAAACAAATCCAAAAGCAATGTATCTTAAGTGGATTTGTTCAAATTATGGCGATACATTATTTCTAGGATATTACGAGCGATTTCAATATGGCAGGAAAATATTTACAAATGTAGCTTTTCAAAAAGCAAACAGAACCATTTTAACTGTAGATTATACAACTTATGAATATTTTGGTGAGCAGCACTTAGCTGCTGTCAAAGTCACAAATAGAGATAACGAAGAGTTCTTATATGCATTAATAACACAGTTAGCCGGGTCTTCTGGGATTAATGATACTAACAGAAGTCCAAACCGTGCACATACCAAGATTAAGTACATTCACAGCATATCTGACAATTTAAACAGAACAGACGTCTTTATTTACGATACAACGTCAAGAGATTTTAAGTACTTGAGCGACTTTAGTTTTAACCAGCCCGTTTATCTATTATATAAAACAAATTACTACAATAAAAGAATTTCCGAATTTTCATTTTTCAATAAACCTTTCAATTCAAATCAAAATTATTCACCTATTGATTTTGGTGTTGCGAGTGATAGATATGGTTATTGCAACACGCATAATATGAACTATGCCTATAGAGATAACCAAACTAATTTCATGTTAAAAGAAAGAAAATCCTATAACACCTTCAAAAACAATACAAATTTAATTTTCGAAGAAAAGTTTAATTATATCTATAAAAATGGGAGTTCACTTTACGACCAAAGAGATACTGTAGCAACTGAAATCAAAACTATAATAACGAAATATAATCGGACGACCCTTAAGTTTTCATCGCCTGATACAATCACGACGGTTAAATCTTTCTCAAGATACAGAATTGCATTTCGAGCATACTACCAAACTGACTTTAATTCTATTATTAAGCTTGAAAGAGAAAGCATAAATGATGGCATATACTTAATTGATAACAAATATGTATGGTCAAAGGGATGGAAAAATTACACAAACGCATTTACAGGCCATTTCTGGCTTGATACATTAAGCGAGTCGATTACCCGAAATAACATCACAAGAACAAAGACTACAACCTTCAACTACCAATACGATTCTTTGTTAACTCTTCCAGAAATGTTCAAGCATACCAAAAAGCAAGAAACGAAAATCGACCCTCAGAATTTAATAACGTCAATAGAATATTTTAATTTCATTCCTAATCTATCTCAGTATTTAGACACTTTATTTTATTTTAAATTAGGGGACATTAAAAAGGAGAGGATTTACTCTGGAAATCTAATTAAATCACAAAAAGAAAATTTTTATCACCTGAGCGGTGAGTTTAAAGGTAAGCTTCAGAGGGAAAAGATTTTCTCTGATATTAGAGAAACGCACAAGGATTTCAGCTATTATTCCAAAAATGAAAATTATCATTTCTCCGGAATGCTTAAGAACACAAGAGACGATAAAAATTTAATTATCAAACATTATTATCCGAAGCCTGATACAATTAAAGATTTGAAATTTCGCGATACAGTTTATTCTCATTGGATTAAAACTGATGGTTCGATTGAGCTGAGAGCGAGCATGCATTTTGGTTACCAAACAAAACCATTTCTAACGGAATATATAATTGATACAGATACTTTGCGTTATTTTAATTCGTATTATGCTTCCGAATTTACAAGATTTGAAGTAGATGCAAATCGTAATTATTCTGAGTTTAGCTACGATAAGTTGAATCGTATTAAAAAAGCTTCCCTTCCAGAAAGTTTTTTAGTCGGTTCATTGCCCCAGCTCGATACAACTATTACCCATTTATTAGAACTTAAACCGACAGATAAAAGATTCTCTGTACGAAATCAAAATGAAATAAGTGAAAATCATTGTTTTGTTATGGATGAAGACCTCGGCGGAATAGAGCCAGAACGACCTACCGAAGCTTCAAAGTGGAACTATTTTACCTTTTTAATTGATAGAATGCCCTCGGGAAACATCGATACCATATTTAATGCAAATCTTATTTTTTATACTAAATCATTTGAAACGACTCCGGATCAGAATAGAAGAGTCAATATAATGGGTATAAAAGAGCCTTATCAACTAAATAAAAAAGTTTATGCAACTTCAGGCTCCATTTCCTTTAGTTTTGATCCAAACAGTAAAATGATAATCGATATTAAAAATATATTGAACGACCTAAAACTTAACGGAGATACACTTTATGGTTTTATGTTCAGTACGAGTTTATTAATGGTATCCCAAAATCATGAATACAAAAAGTTTAATTTTAACTGCTCATCTGATTCTGTTCCAATGCTTGATATTTCTTACACAGTTCAATCAATAGAATTATCAAATTCTAAAGGTTCTATACTTTTTGATTATAACGACTTTGATAATACTATTACAACGACACGGCGATTAAACTTCTCGGGCAAGAGTCCGAAAAGCATGATAACTTCAGACGAGTACGATTCTTTTGGACAGCAGCGAAAAATATCTATTAAAAATGAGAGCTTAATATTCGAGTCAAAAGCCGAAACCAATTATAATTACATGGGATTAAAATCAGAATTAAGGGACGGCGAAAGCCGAAAAGAGTTTTATAAATACAACTACTTTTCGAATCCAATTGAAACGTCTTTTATCGATACGCTCATAACTTCACCAAAACAAAAATTTGAGTATTATTATGAAAGTGGTGAAATAGATGGTAAGCAATTTTTTGAGTGGAGAAAATTTTACGATGAAGAGCAGAACACAAAGGAAACCTACTTTGATAAAGCAGGCAATATAATTGCTGAAAGGCAAGGCAGTCTGCCACCAACTATTTTTAATTACAACAGAATAAATCAATTAATTTCCGTTAAAACACCGGGCGGCAAATATACTTATTATGAATACGACGACTTCGGAAATGTAAAACAAAAAACTGCGACTGACGATGGTACGACAAAGTACAAATACGATAGGTTTAGAAATTTAAGATTTACATTAAATACCGGGAGCCCAAGCAGTGAACGGGGACTGATTTTTAATACATACGATTTATTTAATAGACCCGTTTTGACAGGCGGAATCTATTCAAACTACGGTTTTGACCAACTTAACCCAGATAGAAATTATAACGACTCATTTGAAGGTGAAGAGGGAAATTATTTAACAGTCCGAATGTACGATAAGTATCAAAAAACTGGAGTCTTTGCAGCGATGCCAGATCCGATAAACCCGGATTCAATTAAAAGTGGAAACATAAAAGGTAGACTTACTGCTATTGCATTCAGGGATAAAGTTAATGAAAGCTGGAACTACAAAGTTTTCACATACAACCATCTCGGCAGAGTAAAAAACCTTTGGGTAAAGTTTGGTTCTAATCCTTGGAAGCGAATAATAAACGAATACGATCATCAAGGTAATCTTGTAAAACAAACCATTGAGAATGATTTCTACTTTTGGTACGATTACGATATACAAGGTCGATTAAAAGAAGTGCGAACAAATAACCA
>Ga0194127_10002860_pt1 | contig 22847 bp, 26 predicted proteins | sample TA2KigC100mmetaG_FD_148624 | JGI IMG/M metagenome (GOLD analysis project Ga0194127, IMG submission 148624) | Freshwater microbial communities from Lake Tanganyika, Tanzania - TA2015036 Kigoma Deep Cast 100m | ecosystem: Environmental > Aquatic > Freshwater > Lake | place: Tanzania: Lake...
GAAGCCACCCCCGTGGCTCTGACCGCCCCGGCGATTGGCTGAGGCCAAACAGCCCGGCTGAGGTTGATCCTCAACACGGTTCAACCTCGGTTGACCGCAAGGCCCCCGCTACGGCGGGGGCTTTTTGTTGGGTGTGATCAGGCCTTGCGCCAACGCACCGGCGTGCGCCGCTTGGGGTAAAGCTCACGGCAGAGGCCGCAGACGGTGCCATCGCAACCCCGGGCGGTGCAGTGCTCGCGCCCGTAAAAAATGATCTGCAGGTGCAGCTTGTTCCAGGCCCCACGGGGGAACAGGCCCTTGAGGTCCCGCTCGGTCTGCTCCACGTTCAGCCCAGGGCTCAGACCCCAGCGCTGGGCAAGGCGATGGATGTGAGTGTCCACCGGAAAGGCCGGCACGCCAAAGGCCTGGGCCATCACCACCGAGGCGGTTTTGTGACCCACCCCCGGCAGGGCCTCCAGCTCCGCGAAACTGCGGGGCACCTCACCCCCGTGGCGTTCCAGCAGCAACTCCGCCAGGCGCTTGACGTTGCGCGCTTTGGTCTTGGCGAGTCCCAGTTGGCGGATATGGCCCAGGATCGTGGCCTCCTCCAGGGCCGCCATGGCGGCAGGCGTGGGCCCCGCCGCAAACAACGCCGGCGTCACCTCATTCACCTTCTTGTCGGTGCACTGGGCGCTGAGCAGCACCGCGATCAGCAGCGTGAAGGGGTCGCTGTGGTCGAGCGGGATCGGCGTTGTGGGATAGAGCTGCTCCAGGCGCTCCAGCACCCGGGCGGCGCGTTCCTGTTTCCTCAAACCCAGGGGCCTCGCGTCTGGGCCCAGTTTGTAGGCTCAGCCCAGTGCACTCAGCCCATGGGCAGCAGCTTCGGCGACCTTTTCCGGATCACCACCTTCGGGGAATCCCATGGTGGTGGCGTGGGCGTGATCGTGGATGGCTGCCCGCCCCGGCTGGAGCTGGATCTGGAGGCCATCCAAACGGAGCTGGATCGGCGCAAACCAGGCCAGAGCAAGATCACCACCCCCCGCAAGGAGGACGACCGCGTTGAGATCCTCAGCGGTCTGCTGGATGGGGTGACCCTGGGCACCCCCATCGCCATGGTGGTGCGCAACAAGGACCAACGCCCGCAGGACTACAAGGAGATGGAGGTGGCCTTCCGCCCCTCCCACGCCGACGCCACCTACCAGGCCAAATACGGCATCCAGGCCCGCAGCGGCGGCGGCCGCGCCTCCGCCCGCGAAACCATCGGCCGGGTGGCCGCCGGAGCGATCGCCAAACAGCTGCTGGCCAAGGCCCATGGCACCGAGGTGATCGCCTGGGTGCAGCGCATCCACACCCTCGAAGCGCAGGTGGATCCGGCCCAGGTGACCCTGCCGGCGGTGGAGAGCAACATCGTGCGGTGCCCCGATGCCGCCATGGCCGAGCGGATGATCGAGCGGATCGAGGCGATCGGCCGCGACGGCGACTCCTGCGGTGGTGTGATCAGCTGCGTGGTGCGTCAGGCGCCGGTGGGGCTGGGCATGCCGGTGTTCGACAAGCTGGAGGCCGACCTGGCCAAGGCGCTGATGTCGCTACCGGCCACCAAGGGCTTTGAGATCGGCTCGGGGTTCGGCGGCACGCTGCTCAAGGGCAGCGAACACAACGACGCCTTCCTGCCGACCGGCGATGGCTCCCTGCACACGGCCACCAACAATTCCGGCGGCATCCAGGGGGGCATCAGCAATGGCGAACCGATCCTGATTCGGGTGGGGTTCAAACCCACGGCCACGATCCGCAAGGCCCAGCAAACCATCAATGCCCGTGGGGAAGCCACCACCCTCGAAGCCAAAGGCCGGCACGACCCCTGCGTGTTGCCAAGGGCCGTGCCGATGGTGGAGGCCATGGTGGCCCTGGTGCTGGCGGACCACCTGCTGCGCCAGCAGGGTCAGTGCAGCCTCTGGTAACGAGGCCCCACCAACCCTGGCTCGAGCGCTCAGCGCACCACGGTGAGGCCGCCGGAGCCGTTGGTGCCGGGCACCGATGCTGCCGCAGCGGAGCTGGCGCTCAGACGGCTCACCGCCTTGGCCATGCGCTTGGCCACCGAGGAACCGGAGCTGCGGGGCTTGGCCGTGGTTTTCCGCAACGGATTCCGGGCTGCGGTCTTCGCGGCGGGGCGCGCCTTGGCCACCGGCTTGACCTTGGCGGCGGGCTTGGCCTTGGCGGTGGGCTTGGCGGCGGCCTTCACGGCGGGTTTCGCCTTGGCCACCGCGCGCTTGGCGGCGGGTTTCGCCGCGGGCTTGGCCTTCGCCACCACCTTGGCCGCCACCGTGGCGGCAGCCTTCGCCACCGCCTTGGTGGCGGTCTTGGCCTTCACGGCGGGCTTAGCTTTTGCAGCCGGTTTGGCCTTGGCCACCGCGCGCTTGGCGACGGGTTTCTTGGCAACGGCTGTCTTCGCAGCGGCCTTGCGGGCGGCGGGCTTGGCCGGAGCGGAGCTGCGGGCCCGGTGGCTGAGGATCAGCACCCATTCGGCATCACTGATGTTGGAGGGCTTGCTGCCATGGGCATTGGCGAGCTTGGCGGCCTTCTCGATGTCAGCGATCAGGTTTTTCCAAGAGGTGGCAAAGCGCTTGTCGGATTGCGACTTGGCGCCGCTCTCCACGAGAGTCTCAACCACGCCCGCAGCAGAAACTTTCTTGCGGCGGCGATTGAAGATCTCCTTCTGAAGCTGGGCGATCAAGGCATCGGCCTTGTCGCTCAGCTTGACCGTGAGTTGAGACATACAGAAAATGACGTCTATCTCAGGGGTAGCACCGCAATCTCAAAAGTGACAACAATCGCGTTGTCGGGATCGTCGAACCAGAGCTAGGCGTCCGGCCGCGAACGCAGCCATGTCAGCAGGGGTTCCAGCCCCGGCCGCAGCCGCGGACCCGTTGCCGAGGGCTCAAACAGCTGTCCCCCCAAGGCGATGGCATCCACTCCCGCCTGGAGCCATGCGGGGCCATCCTGCGGCGCCAGGCCACCGGCGGCGATGCAGAAGGGGAGGGGGCCGAGGGGGCCGCGCAGGGAGGCCCAGTAGGTGGGGGCTAACGCCGCAGCGGGGTAGAGCTTCACGGCGCGGGCACCCCAGCGCACCGCCGCCGCCACCTCCGTGGGGCTAAACACCCCCGGCACCAGCGGCAGCCCAAGGGCCTCCGCCCGCAGCAGGAGCTCACGCTCCAGGATTGGCGAGACCACATAGCCAAGACCCGCCGCGGCCACCGCGTCCAGGCCCGCACTGCAACGCACCGACGCCCCACCGAGCCGCAGCTGCGGAAACTCCTGAACCAGGCCCCGCACCATTGCAGGCCAGGTGGGATGGAGGCTCACCGCCAGCTCCACATGCACCAAACCCAGCTGCTGCAACGGCAGCAACTGGGCCCGGGCCTCTTCAGGGGTGGTGGGGCGCAACACCGCCAGCACAGGCTGGCGGCGCAGGGCCTTCAGCAGCGCCGCTGGATCAGACGTATTCCGCCACCCGCACGTCGCTGCGGATCAACAGCTCCTGCAGATCGTCGGCATCCACGGTTTCGCGCTCCACCAGCATCTCCGCCAGGTCATCGAGCACCTTGCGGTTGCCGCTGAGCACGGCAGTGGCGCGCTTGTAGGCCTCCGCCACCAGTTGGCTCACCTCCTCATCGATGGCGGCGGCGGTGTCCTCGGAGAAATCGCGTTCGGCGGCGATGTCGCGGCCGAGGAACATGCCCCCCTGGCTGCGGCCCAGGGCCACCGGGCCGAGGCGATCGCTCATGCCGAAGCGGGTCACCATCTGGCGGGCCACACGGGCCACCTGCTGCAGGTCGTTGGAGGCACCGGTGGTGACTTCGTCTTCGCCGTAAACGATCTCTTCGGCCACGCGACCGCCCAGGGCCACGGCCATCTGGTTCTGGAGATAGGCGCGGGAATAGAGGCCCGACTCCATCCGCTCCTCAGAGGGGGTGAAGAAGGTGAGGCCGCCGGCGTTGCCGCGGGGAATGATCGAGATCTTCTGCACCGGGTCGTAATCGGGCATCAGGGCCCCCACCAGGGCGTGGCCGGCCTCGTGATACGCCACGAGACGCTTGCGCTTCTCGCTCATCACGCGATCTTTTTTCTCGGGGCCCGCCATCACGCGCTCAATGGCGTCGTTCACCTCATCCATGGAGATTTCGGTGAGCTCGCGCCGGGCCGCCAGGATCGCCGCCTCGTTGAGCAGGTTGGCCAGATCGGCGCCGGTGTAGCCGGGGGTGCGGCGGGCGATCTTGTCGAGGTCGACGTCCTTGGCGAGGGTCTTGCCACGGGCGTGAACGCCGAGGATCTGGAGACGACCGGCGTAATCGGGGCGATCCACCACCACCTGGCGGTCGAAACGACCGGGACGCATCAGCGCCGAATCCAGCACATCCGGCCGGTTGGTGGCGGCCACGATGATGATGCCGGTGTTGCCCTCAAAGCCGTCCATCTCGGTGAGCAGCTGGTTGAGGGTCTGCTCCCGCTCGTCGTTGCCACCACCCAGGCCGGCGCCGCGCTGGCGGCCCACGGCGTCGATCTCATCGATGAACACGATGCAGGGGGCGTTCTTCTTGGCCTGCTCGAACAGATCGCGCACGCGGCTGGCGCCCACGCCCACGAACATCTCCACGAACTCCGAACCGGAGATCGAGAAGAAGGGCACGCCGGCCTCGCCGGCCACGGCCTTGGCCAAGAGGGTTTTACCGGTGCCCGGAGGGCCCACCAGCAACACACCCTTGGGGATCTTGGCGCCGACGGCGGTGAAACGATCGGGGTTCTTGAGGAAATCCACCACCTCGGTGAGCTCGAGCTTGGCCCCTTCGATGCCGGCCACATCGCCGAAGGTCACCTGGGTCTGGGGCTCCATCTGCACCCGGGCCTTGCTCTTGCCGAAGTTCATGGCCGGGTTGCCACCACCGCCCTGGGCGCGGCGCAACAGGAAGAAGAGGCCCCCCAGCAGCAACAGCGGGAAGATCAGCGAGCCGATGGCCTGCTGCCAGGGCTGGGGCTGGCGGGAGGGCTCCACGGCGATGTCCACCTTGTGCTGCTCCAGCAGCTTGAGGAGGTCTTTGTCGGGGGCGAGGTTGACCACGGCGCGCTGGCCGTTGTTCTCCACCACCTGGGCGGTGCCGCGGTCGGGGGCGATCAGCACCCGCGACACCTCATTGCCCTCCACGGCCTCCACGAAATCGCTGTAGCGCAGCGTGCGGGGGGCGTTGGCCGGGTCGGGGCGATCCAGGAAGGCGGTGCCCACGGCGATCACCACCACGGCCAGGAGCACGTACAGCCCCGCATTGCGCCAGCGCTTCTTCACTTGAGTCTCCGCAGGGAAGGATGGATGAGATTAAGGAATGTTAACCGCCCTCAGGCGGCGGCCCTGAGCACCTCCACCACGCTACGGAAGGCGAACCACTCGGGGATCTCCTCGCCGCCGCGCAGCATCTGGCGGAACTGGGTGCCGCTGAGCTTCTTCACGTGCAGGCCGCGGGCCTCGGCGTGCTCGGCGGTCACGTAGCCCTCCTCCTCGGTGTACACGAGGTTGAGGGAGGGCACGGTTTCCATGCCCAGCTCGGGGGCGTTCTCCCGGGCGAAATCCTGGGCCTGGTACGGGCCGTAGAAGTCGTCGCCACTCACCGAGCTTTTGCAGCCGGCCATGTCGCGGCCAATGATGAAGTGGGTGCAGCCGTAGTTCTTGCGGATGATCATGTGCTGCAGGGCCTCGCGGGGGCCGGCCATGTGCATCGAATAGGGCAGGTAGGCCCAGCGGATGCGGGGGTTGTTCACCTCGGCGGCGAGGCGCTCGTAGGTCTGGAAGCGCACCTCACCGGAGATGTCGTCGTCCTGGGTGGGGCCGCAGGTGGGATGCACCAGCACCACCCCCTGCTCGCTCACGTTGCTGGCGTCGAGGGCGCGGGTGAACAGCTCGTAGTGGGCGCGGTGGATGGGGTTGCGGCACTGGAAGGCCACCACGTCCTGCCCCTCGGGCAGGGTCGCCCGCACCTCCGCGGGGGTCTTGCAGGGGAACACGCGCCGGGGCAGCTCCAGGCCCTGGATGGCGCCACCCAGATAAAAGCGACCGCGCTCGGTGGCGATCATCTTCACGGCGGGGTGCTCGATCGAGGAGGTGCCGTAGCAGCCCAGGGCCTCACGGGCCTTGTCGGGCTCCCACTTGCTCTCCACCGTCATCACCGCCAGCTCCTGGCCCCGGTAGGTGAGCAGCAGCTTCTGGCCCACCACGATGTCCTCGCGGTGGGTGTCCATCACGATCGGCAGGCCGAACAGCAGGCCGCTGGTGGTGCGGTTGGTCTCCACCACCGAGCGGTAGTCGTCCTGGTGCATGAAGCCGCGCAGGGGGGAGAAGCCCCCCACCATCAGCAGCTCCACATCACAGGCATTGCGGTCGGAGCACTCCACCACGTGGTCCACGCCCGCCTTGGCCGCCTCCCGCTGCTCCGCCGGCACCCGCAGATCCACCAGGCTGCCGCCATGGGGGGCAATCAAACCGGCGCGGGCGGGGCTGGCGGTGCTCGTCATGGCTGGGGAACCCGGGGATCGATCAATGGCGGCGATTCTCCCAGAGGGCCCGTTGCGCACAAAAAAAAGGGGGCCTGGGGCCCCCTCTGCTGCAGATCAGCCCGTGCAGATCAGACCTTCTCAAGGCGGCCATACACCTGGCCGGTGATCTTCACGTCCACCGGGTCATGGCTGCCCATGTCGGTGTCGGAGGGCTGGATGGCGGTGAACACACCGGCGAATTCGCCGGTGGCGGCATCCACCTTGGTGATCGAGAGGTTCATCTCACCGGTGCCATCGATGTAGCGCTTGCTGTTCTCACGGGCCAGCTCGTCGTCCTGGCCGTTCAGGGCCACCAGGCCCTGGGCGTACTGCACACCGGTGGTGAGGGCACGACCCTTGGGATCCAGGAAGTTGGAGGTGCGGTAGCTGGGCACGCGGTAGCTGCCACTCAGGTCGGTGCTGGTGCTGATGGCGGCGCCGTCAGCGGTGGCATCGAGATCCTTGCTGGAGAAGGTGAAGGGCACCTCTTCACCACCGGGCAGCAGCACGGTGACGATCTGGAAATCGATGCCGCCCAGCTCCTTGAAATTGATGCCGTTGCCGGTCACGGCCAGATCGCCATACACCTGATCCAGGCTGGTGGTGAAGCGGGTCAGGATCTTGGTGGCCACGAACTGGGCCTCCTGGCGCTTGTTGGTGGGCTCACCCTTCACATACACCTCCGCGGGGTGCATGCAGATCTCGCGCAGCTGATACTTGCTGGAGCCGTCGAGGCTGATGGAGCCCCGGGCGGAATCTGGAAGGGTCGGGCAGTCGTTGGCCAGACCGGTGTTGTGGATGTCGTCGTAGGTCAGGTTGGCCCGGTCGACCGCCTTGGCGCCACCGCTGCAGGCGGTGACAAGGGTCAGACAGAGCGCCAGCACGAGGGCCAGCAGGGGACGGAAACGCATGGGGAGAAGCCGGTCTGGCGGGGAAAACCTCTGGTGGGGGTGCGCCCGCTCGGGATACTACCGGTGCAAAAAGCCCATTCCGCGTACCATGTCGCGGCTCTCAACAACCTGTATGCGAGAGCAGTTGAACTCCCCCCGATGAGCGCTGGCAGCCCCGACGAGCACACCACCAACCGCCTGGCCGAAGGCGACTGGGAGGCGCGGCTGAGCAGCGAACTGGCGGGCCTGCAGCTGCTGGCCGACGAGGTGGATGGCAACCCCGAAGCCCTGCTGCTGCTGCTGCGGCGGCTGGAGGATCTGCACCGCACCATTCAGGACGGCCCCTTCCGCGCCAGCCTGCCCGCCGACCGCGGCGAACTGTTCAACCTGCTGCAGGGCATGGAGCGCAGCGGCGGCTGGCCCTACATCCCGCGCCTGCAGCTGCGCACCTTCCTGGATCTGCTGCAGAGCGGCGACGACGATTCAGCCCTGGCCGCCTGAGGCGGCAACCCCAGGCAACAGCCCCCCCAGGGCCGTGAGCAGCCGGTGGGCCACCGCCAGCTTCGACTGCGGTGCGATGGGTTCCACCGCATCCCCCGGCCCCAGCAGCCAGCCCTGATTGCTGGAGACCGCGAACCCCGCCCCCGGCCGATCGATGGGGTTGGCGAACAGCAGATCGCAGCCCTTGCGCGCGAATTTCGCCTGGGCCTGGGGCAGCACGTCACCGCTGTGGGCGGCAAAACCGAGGATGCGCTGACCCGCCGGGCGGCGCTGCACCAGCTCCTGCAGCAGATCCGGCACCGCCTCCCAACCCTGATCCAGTTGGGCCGCGAGGGCCTGCTTGTCGAGTTTCTGGGGCTGGGCGGCCACAGGCCTGTGATCGGCCACGGCGGCGGCCATGGCGATGGCCTCCACCCCCGGTTGGCGCAGCCGCAGCTGCTGTTGGAGCTGCTCACCGGTGTCGATGGGCTGGCACTCGAGCCCCTCCAACCAGGCGGGATCGAGCTGCAGGGGGCCATGCAGCAGCTGCACCTCCGCCCCCCGCAGCCGGGCGGCCTGGGCCAACAGCACCCCCATGCGGCCGGTGCTGGGGTTGCTGATGGTGCGGGCGGGGTCCAGCCATTCACGGGTGGGGCCGGCGGTCACCAGCAGGCGCCGGCCCTGCCAATCGCGCCGCCAGCCCCAGGTGGCCAGGGATTCGAGGGCCAGCAGCAGCAGCTCCGGCTCCGCCATGCGGCCGGTGCCCTGGCGATCGCAGGCCAACAGGCCCTCGGCGGGCCCCAGGGGCAGCACCCGCTCAAAGGCCTGCAGCTGCCGCCAGTTGGCCAGCACCCCGGGGGAGGCCCACATGGCGGTGTTCATGGCGGCGGCCGCCAGCACGGGCGCCTCGGTGGCCAGCAGGATCGAGGCCAGCAGGCTGTCCCCCAGGCCATGCACCCATCGACCCAGGCTGGTGGCGGAGAGCGGCGCCACCAGCACCAGCTCAGCCCATTCCGCCAGCTCCACGTGCAGGGGCCTGGGGGCGGTGGGGCTCCACTGATCGGCATCCAGGAAGCAGCGCTGGCGGCTGAGGCTGGCCAGGGCCACCGCACTCACCAGCCGCTCGGCGCTCGGGGTGAGCACGCAGCGCACCTCCGCGCCGCGTTTGGCCAGGGCGCTCACCACCAGCGGCAGCTTCACCGCCGCGATGCTGCCGCTGATGCCCACCAGGATGCGCCGACCCGCCAGCGGATCCGGAGGGCCCGGCGCCTCAGTCCTCATCGAAGGGTTCCTGATCCACCAGGTGCACGTAGGGGCGCGCCAGCTCAGGGCGGTGGATCGCCACGGCCCGCAGCAGATGCCAATCCTCCAGGCCGGCAAAGGCGCTGGGGTAGTCGTCCTCCTCAAGGCGCTGCGCCAGGGCCGCCATGGCGGCCTCATCCAGGGAGGCGATCAGCTCGGCGGTGATGGTGGGGGCGTCAGTCATGGCAGGGGTGCAGGGCCGGCAAAGGCTGATAAGTTCTGGCCAGGACGCTGCCGCAGCGGGGTCCACACCGGGGAATTAGCTCAGCTGGTAGAGCGCTGCGATCGCACCGCAGAGGTCAGGGGTTCGAGTCCCCTATTCTCCATCCACCTTCCAGCCCAGGGCAGCACAGCGGGAATCGGCGATGGAGTGGAGCGCGGAGGCGGAGAGCAAGCTCAAGGAGGTGCCGTTCTTTGTGCGGCCGGCCGTGCGCAAGCGCATTGAAGCCCTGGCCGGCGAGAGCGGCCGCAGTGCCATTGATTTGGCCTTCTTTGAAGAGGCGAAGGCGCAATTCGGCCAGAAGTGATTGCGATCGCCGCGGGGCGATGCGGTAAAAGGGACACAAATCTTCCCGGTTTCCGGTCCAGCAGATGTCGCAGTCGAAGCGCGAGCAGGTGGTGAGCCACCTGCGCTACATCCGCCAGGAGCTGCGTGAAATGCACCAGGGCGTGATGGAAGACGGCCTGCTGCCCGAAGCCGGAGAGGTGCGCGGTGTGATGGCCCAGATGGAGGCCCTGCTGGAGTTGCTGGAGGGCAAAGGCGCCCGTAAGAAGGACAGCGACGGCTGATCGCCTGATTGAACAGCGCCCCCCCGCCGCAACGCACCCGGCTGCAGCAGAGCCTGGGTGGAGCCTGGCCCCGGTTGGAGCAATGGGCCGGCAACCCGTGGCGGCGCCTGTCGCTGCTGTTGATCGTGTTGCTGGGGGCCTTCGTGATCGGCAACGCCATTGGCACCGTCACCGGCGCCCGTGCCTTTCTCGACCCGGTGGCGGCCCTGCTGTGCGTGGTGCTGATTGAGGTGGCGATCCGGCTGCGGGGCCCGCTGCGGCGCCGCCCCGGCGATCGCCTCGGGCTCGAGCTGCTGGACATGGGGCGGCTGGGCTTCAGCTACGGCCTGCTGCTGGAGGGCTTCAAGCTGCTCTGAGCCGTGGAGCCTCAGCTGGCGGCCAACAGATACAGCAGCGCCATCCGCACCGGAATGCCGTTGGTGACCTGCTCCTCCACCAGGGAGCGGCGGGGATCATCCAGCAGGGCACCGCTGAGTTCCACGCCACGGTTCACCGGGCCGGGATGCAGCACCGGCACCGATGCCCCGCACCGCTCCAGCCGCGCATGGGTGAGGCCGTAGTGGCGGTGGTAGTGCTCCAGGCTGGTGAGCAGCTGCTGGGTCATGCGCTCCTTCTGCAGGCGCAGGGTCATCACCGCATCGGCTCCGGCCAGGGCCTGGTCGAGATCGCGCTCGATCCGCACGCTGCCCCGCCGCGCCACCGGATCGCTCGACTGCCCGGGCGGCGGGGCCGCCACAAAGTCTGAAAATGCCTCCGGCAGCAGGGTGGGAGGGCCGCAGAGCACCACATCGGCGCCGCAGGCGGTGAGGGCCCAGAGGTTGGAGCGGGCCACCCGGGAATGGAGCACATCCCCGACGATCACGATGCGGCGGCCGCGCAGTGCCTCGGGTGTGGGGGCTTCCGGGGCAAACTGGCGCGCCAGGGTGAACAAATCCAGCAGGCCCTGGCTGGGGTGGCTGTGGAGGCCGTCGCCGCCATTGAGCACCGACACCCGCTCACCGCTGGCATCCAGATCACGGGCGAGGCTGGCGGGCACACCGGTGCAGCGGTGCCGCACCACCAGCAGGTCGGCCCCCATGGCCACGTAGGTGCGCACCGTGTCGAGCAGGCTTTCGCCCTTGCTCAGGGAGCTGGAGGAGGGCGAGAAGCTCTGCACATCGGCCGAGAGCCGCTTGGCCGCCAGCTCAAAACTGCTGCGGGTGCGGGTGCTGGGCTCAAAAAACAGGGTGGTCACCAACCGCCCCTGCAGAGCCGGCAATTTGCGCGCACCGCTGGTGGGCATAGCCCGAAAGCGCTGGGCCAGCTCCAGCACGGTGGCGTAATCCTCAAGCGAGAAGGCCGCCAGATCGAGCACATGGCGGTGGCTCCAGTCGCTCAAAGCTGCCTGCAGATCACACCCGCAGGCTAGGAGGCCAGGGCACCGGCGGCCACGGTGTGGGCCTCAGCGGCGGGCGGGGTGCGATCCCCCCGCGCACGGCGGCTCACGCAACGGCTGCGGCGCAGATACCAACGCCAGGGCAACTCCTGCCCCTGGCTGATGCCGATGCGCGTGGTCTGCAGCCGGTCTGCCTCGCCGATGGCGGGCCAGTGGGCCGGTGGCGCCGCGAACCAGAGGCCCTGCTCCGGGGTGGCCGGTTGGGCGTCGTGGCGCCGATCCAGGCCAAACCGCCGCGCCAGCAACGCCGGCCCAGCGGCCGCCCGTTCCGGTTCCCCCGGCAGGGCCGCCGCCCGCAGCAGCACCCCGTTGGCCCAGTCGCTGCGGCCGGTGACCACATTCACGAGGTGGTGAATGCCGTAGCTCACATACACATAGAAACGCCCAGGCTCACCAAACAGGGTTTCGTTGCTGGGGGTGCGGCGGCGGTAGCCGTGGCAGGCGGGCTCCTCCTGGGAATACGCCTCCGTTTCCACCACCACGCCCCACAGCAACTCCCCAGTGGGTTGGCGTTTCACCAGCAGGCAGCCGATCAGCTCGGGTGCAACCTGCTCGGCGGGTCGGGCGAAAAACGAGGGCGGCAGATGTCCTGGGGATCGGGTCATCTGTTCAAGGTGTACGCCACATCCGGCGAGACGAACCACAATGAAGCGAACTCAGCCTTGCCCGCGTGGACCACAGCTCCGGCTTCAGCCTCGCCACCGTGCTGCTGGGGGGCAGCGGCCTGTTCGTGCTGGCCACCCTGTTCTTCGGCACCAAGGGCGGCTACTACGACACCGACGACTACGACGGCAACGGCACCGCCCACTGAAGGCAACAGGCCTCAGCTCTGGCTGGGCAACTGCTCCGATTCGGGGCAATCGCCGGTCACTTCGATGTCGTCAGCCGCGGCGCTGCGGCTGAAGTAGGCCAGGCGGGTGCTCACCGCCCCGATGGAATCCAGGCGCACGCACTCCTCCCAGCTGTGCAGCTCGTCGTCGTCCTCGGCGTCATAGCGGAGGGTCACCAGATCCCCCTCGAGCTCCACCACCAGCGCCTCCTCAATCCAGCGCTGCTGATCCCTCAGGAACACCCAGATCGGGCGTTGCTCGCACTGGAAGCGGTAAAGCTTGCGCTGCAGCATGGGGCACCCTCGGGAACCGCCTGACCTTGATCCTAGGGATACTGAGCGGATCTGACGCCGCGCGCCGTTGTGGTTGCCACCAGCTCCAGCTCCGCCAGCACTGACGCGATTCGGTTGCAGCTGCGCAGCTGGCCGGAGGTGGAGGCCTACCTGGAGCGCTGCAAGGGGGTGATCGTGCCCCTGGGGTCCACCGAACAGCACGGCCCCACCGGCGCCATCGGCACCGATGCCCTCACCGCCGAAGCGGTGGCCCTGGAGGTGGGTCGTCGCAGCGGGGTGCTGGTGGCCCCCGCCCAGGCCTATGGCATGGCGGAGCACCACCTCGGCTTCGCCGGCACCATGAGCCTGCAGCCGGCCACGTTGCTGGCGGTGATCCACGACCTGGTGCTCTCCCTGGCCCGCCACGGTTTCGAGCGCATCTATGTGATCAACGGCCATGGCGGCAACATCGCCACCACCAAGGCCGCCTTCGCCCAGGCCTACGGCACCGCCGTGAGCCGCGGCCTGCCCCATGCCGCCGCCCTGCGCTGCAAGCTGGCCAACTGGTTCATGGCCCCGGAGGCCATGGCCCTGGCCCGGGAGCTCTATGGCGATCGTGAGGGCCACCACGCCACCCCCAGCGAAATCGCCATCACCCTGCAGCTGGAGCCCAGCCTGCAAAGCAAGCAACGCCCCCTGCCGGAGCCGGCCCCCGCCGGGCCGATCCACGGCCCCGACGACTTCCGGCGTCGCCATCCCGATGGCCGTATGGGATCCGATCCCTACCTGGCCAGCGCCGCCGATGGGGCCCGCTTTCTGGATGTGGCCGCCGCGGCGCTCAGCGCCGATCTGCAGCGCTTCCTGGAGGAGCCGGCCGGCTAGGTTCGCCCCATGAGCAACATCAGCGCCGACGACGTTCGCAAGGTGGCCCAGCTGGCCCGGCTGGAGCTTCCCGACGACAAGATCGCCACCTACACCACCCAGCTGGAGCGGATCCTCGATTACGTGGATCACCTGCAGGCCGTGGAGACCGAAGGCGTCCCCCCCACCACCCGTGCCGTGGAGGTGGTGAACGTGACCCGCGACGACGTGGTGGTGCCCACCACGGTGCGCGAACAGCTGCTGGATGAGGCCCCCCAGCGCGAGGGCGACTTCTTCCGGGTGCCGAAAATCTTGGCGGACTAAAACGCCTAACGCTTGGGTGACACCGCCGTGCGGTGCAGCAGCGCCACGATGTGGCGCCGAGCCCGGAAGCTGGGCAGCAGCCCGGCGATGGGCCTCAGCTTGCTGCGGCGGCGGCGGTGGCTTCGCACCCCCAGCACGATGTCGTAGAGGAAGTTGGTGAAATCACTGCGGCTTTCAAACAGCCCCAGCCGCTGCGGTGAGCCCTTGGCATCGAGAATCGACTTGGTGGCGTGATACGCGGGCCGGTACTCAAACCAGGGAATCGACGGCCACAGATGATGCACCAGGTGATAGTTCTGGCCCATGATCAGCCAGTTCATCAGCCTGCTCGGATAGATGCGGGCGTTATGCCAGCGGTTGCGCGACAGAAACGGCCGATGGGGGAGGTAATCAAAGAACAGGCCGAGGGTCACCCCCACCATCAGCGCCGGTGCAAACCAGCAGTTGAAGATGAAATCCAGGAAGCCGAACTTGATGCCAGCGGCCACGATGGTGAGAAAAATGCCGCGGCCGATGCCCCACTCCAGCAACTCATAACGGCGCCATAAACGCCGCTGGAAGAAGAAATATTCGTGATAGAAAAACCGCGGTGCAATCAGCCACAGCGGGCCGAAGGTGCTCACGATGTGATCCGGGTCATGCTTCGGATCATTCACATGGGCATGGTGCTGCAGGTGCACCCGTGTGAACACCGGAAAGCTGAAACCGAGCAGCAGGGCTGCCCCATGGCCCATGAAGGCGTTCCAGAAGCGATGGGGATGGGCGGCGTTGTGGCAGGCGTCGTGGATCACGGTGCCCTCCAGGTGCAGCGCCAGGAAACCCGTGGCCAGCAGCAGCGGCAGGGGCCAACCCCACACAAACCAACCTGCAATGGTGAGGGCCGCCAGGCCGTAGCCCCCCAGGAACAGGCCCACGGTGGGGTTCCAGGGGGCGGGTGGATCCAGGTATTGGCGCGGCACGGCGCTCACCGAGGCCCGCAGCTCGCCGCTGGCCTCACCGATCTGGAGTGCTTGCAGGGGCTGGTCCAGAGCCTGGGTCATCGCCTGGGCAGCCAGCGCGTTCATCGACGCACCACCTTAAGGAGGCAGCCCCTGGAAGCGCAGCCACCGATCGCCATGCCCACCGGGGGACTTGAACCCCCACAGCCGAAGCCACTGGAACCTAAACCCAGCGCGTCTACCAATTCCGCCAGGTGGGCAGGGGCGCAACTCTAGGCAGCGCCGCAGAATGGGGGCAACGACACGCCCTTCCATGGTCGCCAGCCTCAGCGGAACCCTTGCCCTGCTGGTGGGGCTCGCCGTGATGCTCCTGCCCCTGCTGGCCATGGAGCTCAGCCGCCCGCGCGACAGCGTCTGGGGGGCGGTGGTGCTGCTGCTCGGTCTCACCCTGGTGACCAGCGCCGATCGGCTCACCGGCTCACCGATGCTGGCGGTGCTCTGCGGAGGCCTGCTGATCGGCCGCCTCAGCCTGGAGGTGCTGCAGCTGCGCTGGCGGGTGCTCACCCCTGAGGAGCAGAAGCGCCTGCTGTCGGTGGAGCGCTGGCAGACCAGCCTCAAGGAGCTGGCCGCCACCATCGCCCGTGGCATCGCCGCCCTGGCCGCCACCACCGGCACCCTCTCAGCCGCCCTGCGCCGCGGCGGCGGCGCCAAGGCCAGCGCCGGCAAGCGCTGGGTGCGCAGCGATGCGGAGACCCCAACCACCAACGACCCCACCATGGTGGTGAGCTCCTTCGCCGAGGTGGACCAGCTGCTTCAGGCCGCCAGCGGCCAGGCGGGATAATCGGCCCTTGCCGCCCCAGGCGATGTGACCGCCAGCTCTGCGCCCGACAGCACCGCCGCCGCGGGGCAGATCTCCTACAAGGACACCCTCAACCTGCTGCAGACGCCCTTTTCGATGCGGGCCAACGCCAAGCAGCGGGAACCGGAGATCCAGGCGTTCTGGGCCGATCAGCGGCTGTACGAGCGGCTGAGCCAGCAGAACCCCGGTGCCGCCTTCACCCTGCACGACGGCCCCCCCTACGCCAACGGGGCCCTGCACGTGGGCCACGCCCTCAACAAGATCCTCAAGGACATCATCAACAAAACGGCGCTGCTGCAGGGCAAGCGCGCCCGCTTCGTGCCGGGCTGGGATTGCCATGGCCTGCCGATTGAGCTGAAGGTGCTGCAGGGCCTCAGCAGCACCGAACGGGCCGAACTCACCCCCCTGAGCCTGCGCCAGAAGGCCCACGCCTATGCCCTGGAGCAGGTGGAAGGCCAGAAGGCCGGCTTCCGCCGTTGGGGCATCTGGGCCGACTGGGATCAGCCCTACCTCACCCTCCAGAAGAGCTACGAAGCGGCCCAGATCGGGGTGTTCGGCGCCATGGTGCTCGCCGGCCACATCTACCGGGGCCTCAAGCCGGTGCACTGGAGCCCCAGCTCCCGCACGGCCCTGGCGGAGGCGGAGCTGGAATACCCCGACGGCCACACCTCCCCCAGCGTCTTCGCCGCCTTCCCGGCGGTGGAACTGCCGGAGCCGCTGGCGGCAGCGCTCACCACCGCAGGCCTGTCAGCGGACGACGCCACCGCACCAGGGGGGCTGGCGGTGGCCATCTGGACCACCACCCCCTGGACCCTGCCCGCCAACCTGGCGGTGTCGGTGAATGGGCGCCTCGACTACGCCATCTGCGCGGTGGCCCCCCAGGGGGACACCCCGGCACCGGCGGTGAGCCACCTGGTGGTGGCCGCGGAGCTGCGGGAGGGTCTGGAAAGCGGGCTTGGGCTGCAGCTCACGCCCCTGCTCACGATGAAAGGCGAGGCCCTCGAGGGATTGGTCTATCGCCACCCCCTGCTGGAGCGCACCAGCCCGGTGGTGATCGGCGGCGACTACATCACCACGGAAGCCGGCACCGGCCTGGTGCACACCGCCCCCGGCCATGGCGTCGACGACTTCAACACCGGCCGCAAATACAACCTGCCGGTGCTCTGCCCGGTGGATGAGGCGGGCAACCTCACCGCCGAAGCGGGCCCCTTCGCCGGCACCAACGTGCTGAAGGATGCCAACCCCACCATCCTCAGTGCCCTGGAGGCCACGGGCCTGCTGCTCAAGCAGGAGCGCTACGAGCACCGCTACCCCTACGACTGGCGCACCAAAAAACCCACCATCTTCCGCGCCACCGAGCAATGGTTCGCCTCGGTGGAGGGGTTCCGCCAGGCGGCGCTCGAGGCCATCGCCGCGGTGGAGTGGCTGCCAGCCAGCGGCCGCAACCGCATCGAGGCGATGGTGAGCGAGCGGGGCGACTGGTGCATCAGCCGCCAACGCACCTGGGGCGTGCCGATCCCGGTGTTTTATCACCGCGAAACCGGCGAGGTGCTGCTCAACGCCGCCACCCTGGAGCACATCCAGGGGCTGATCGCCGAGCACGGGGCCGACGTGTGGTGGCAGCGGGATGAGGCCGGCCTGCTGCCGCAGCCCTATGCCGCCGATGCCGCCCAGTGGCGCAAGGGCACCGACACCATGGACGTGTGGTTCGACTCCGGCTCCTCCTGGGCTGGGGTGCTGGGGGGGATCGCCGGCGGCAGCCCGCGGGCACCGGAACTGCACTACCCCGCCGATCTCTACCTGGAGGGCAGCGATCAGCACCGCGGCTGGTTCCAGAGCAGCCTGCTCACCTCCGTGGCCGTCAACGGCCAGGCCCCCTACAAGCGGGTGCTCACCCACGGCTTCACCCTGGATGAGAAGGGCCGCAAGATGAGCAAATCCCTGGGCAACGTCGTGGATCCGGCGGTGCTGGTGGAGGGGGGGAAGAACGAGAAACAGGAGCCCGCCTACGGCGCCGACGTGCTGCGGTTGTGGGTGAGCTCGGTGGATTATTCCGCCGATGTGCCCCTGGGGCCAGGCATCGTGAAGCAGCTGGCGGATGTGTACCGCAAGGTGCGCAACACGGCTCGCTACCTGCTGGGCAACCTGCACGATTTCGATCCCGAGCGCGATGCGGTGCCCTACGACGCCCTACCGCTGCTGGACCAATGGATGCTGCAGCGCACCGCCGCCCTGATCGATGCGGTGAGCGGTGATTTCGAGCGCTTCGAGTTCTACCGCTTCTTCCAGGCGTTGCAGAACTTCTGCGTGGTGGATCTCTCCAACGTCTACCTCGACATCGCCAAGGACCGCCTCTACGTGAGTGGGGCCAACGATGCACGTCGCCGCAGCTGCCAGACGGTGCTGAGCCTGGTGGTGGAACGGCTGGCAGGACTGATCGCCCCGGTGCTCTGCCACATGGCTGAGGACATCTGGCAGAACCTGCCCTACCCGGTGGCCGAGCGCTCGGTGTTCGAGCGCGGCTGGCCCACGGCGCCCGAGCGCTGGCGCCAGCCCCAGCTGGAGGAGCCGATGGAGCGCATCGCCGCCCTGCGGGCGCTGGTGAACCGGCAACTGGAGAGCTGCCGCAGCGCCGGATCCCTGGGGGCCTCCCTGGAGGCCCGGGTGCAGCTGGAGCTGGCGGACAGCGACAGCACCGCCCCCCTGCGCCGCGCCCTCGACTGGCTCGCCGCCAGCCCCCATCCGCTGGTGGACAACCTGGGCGATTGGCTACTGGTGTCGCAGCTGCAGCTGGGGGGCACCGCCCCGGCCGCCGTGCTGGCGGAAACCTGCGAGGAGGGCATCACCGTGCGGATCGCCCGGGCCGAGGGCCACAAGTGCGAACGCTGCTGGCACTACGAAACCGACATCGGCACCCACAGCGCCCACCCCAGCCTCTGCGGCCGCTGCGTGGCGGTGCTGGCCTAAAGCCAGGCCGCTGGATCCAGAAAGTGCTGCACTGCAGCGGGGCCGGCCAGTCGCCGCTCCGCCGCGGGATTCAGGGGCCCCTGCAGCAACTCCCCGCTATCCAGCTGGGCCGCCTCCGGCAGGGCTGGCTGATCGGGATCGAAGGCAGTGGGGTGGCTGACGCTGCTGGAAAAGCCGCGGAAGATCAGCAGCTCAAACGGCTCCATGGCCCCTGCGGGGCCACCCTCCAAGGGCAGGTGACCCCGCAGCCGCAGCACCCGATCGGCCCGTTGGCGGCTGATGGCCTCCAGCTCAGCCAACAGGGCGGCGACGCCCATCAGAAGCCCCCGGCCACGCGGCCCTGCTTCGGCAGCCGCACCAACAGCCACTGCACCAACCCCACGCCGTAGGCCACCAAGGCCACGTAGCCCACAAAGGCGGCGATGGCGGCGGTCCAGCGGCCGCCAAACACGAAATCAAACAAGCCGGCCACGCCGCCATGCAGGTCATCCGGGGCCTCCAGCCACACCCGGCAGAAGGCGCGGGTGACCCCACCGCGCAGGCAATCGAGGGCCGAGGCGCTCAGGGCCGCCCCCAGCAGGCCATAGGCGGTGAGCCCCCATCGCCAGCTGCGCACGGCGAAGGGCAGCGGCCGCCAGGGGGGAAGGTCGGCCAGTTCTTCGTTGAGATCCACCCAGAACCACACGCTGGCCACGATCAGCAGCTGGGCCAGCAATGCCAGCAGATAGCCCAGCGGGCGGTTGTCGGTGAGCAGCAGCACGGTGATCAGCAGCAGGCTGGCCACCTTCCAGAAAATCCCCAGCAGGCGCAGCAGGGCGCGCTCCTGGCGGATGGCGGCCCAGACCAGCAGCACCAGCGGCAGGCCGATGGCGAACACCGCCGCCAGCCGGTAGTCGAGCCAGACAAGCGTGCGATAGGGCAACAGGTCCGGCACGGATGGGGGGTCGGCAAGCCGCCATTATCGGCAGCCCAGCCCTGGCGGCAGCAGCTGTAGGGTCCAGCCATGGCCTGGCCGCTTCGCCCCCTTCAGCAGCTGCAGCAGCGCCTGGGCGCCCTGGGGTTCCCCGAGTCATCCCCCCAAGCCCACTGCCGCACCGCCCTCAGCAGCGCGCCGGCCCTGGAGTCCGCGGTGGGCGATCTGGCCCAGCAATTGCAGGCCGGCGCCGGCCGCCCGGCCGACCTGGCCCTGGTGTTCTGCTCCACCGCCTACGCCACCGACCTGCAACGGCTGCTGCCGCTGCTGCGGCAGGCGATCCCCAGCCAGCGCTGGATCGGCTGCGCCGGTGGTGGCGTGGTGGGCACCGGCGCCGACGGCCAACCCCACGAGTTGGAACAGCAACCGGGCATCAGCGTCAGCCTGCTGTGGCTGCCCGGAGCCCAGCTGCAGCTGTTCCAGGTGCAGGGGGATGACCTCCCCGACCTCGATGGCCCCAGCCAGGCCTGGGCCGATTGGGTGGGGGGCAACCCCGAGGGGGTGCACTCGATGCTGCTGTTCATCGACCCGGGCTGCCCCGCCATCAACGACCTGATCAGCGGCCTGGATTACGCCTACCCCGATGCCGCCAAGGTGGGGGGCATCGCCGGCCAGCACAACGCCAGCCACGGCTCGCTGCTGGTGGACAACCAGGTGGTGGGTGGGGCGGTGGGTTGCCTGATCAGCGGCAGCTGGCGCATTGATCCGGTGGTGGCCCAGGGCTGCAAGCCGATCGGCCCGGTGTTTGAGGTGGAGCAGGCGGAGCGCAATGTGGTGCAGCGGCTCAGCAGCGCCGACCAGCAGGGCACACCGGTGGCCTGCCTGCAGGGCATCCTCGAGGGCCTCGAGCCCCGGGAGCGGGAGCTGGTGCGCCACTCCCTGTTCCTGGGGGTGGCCAAAAACAGCTTCCAGCTCGGCGGCGACGACGACCCACCAGCCTTCCTGGTGCGCAACCTGATCGGCGTTGATCCCCGCACCGGCTCGGTGGCGGTGGGGGAGCGGCTACGGGTGGGCCAACGGGTGCAGTTCCAGTTGCGGGATGCCGACGCCTCCCGCCAGGAGCAACGCCAACTGCTTAGCCAGCAGCGCCGGCGGCAAGCGCAACCGCTGGCGGCCCTGCTGTTCGCCTGCCTCGGGCGGGGCGAAGGCCTCTACGGCAAACCCGATGGCGACGTGCAGGCCTGCCGGGAGCAGTTCGCCGCGGTGCCGGTGGCCGGCGCCTTCTGCAACGGCGAAATCGGCCCGGTGGCGGGGGTCACACACCTGCATGGCTACACCGCCAGCTGGGGGTTCCTGGTGCCCAACCCCGGCGGCACCGGCGGCGACAACAGCTGAACTCGCCATGGTGCGCCAGCACGTCAACCCCCTCAGCCGGTTCTTCCAGCAGCCGCTGCCGTTGCCGCCGCCGGCGGTGTTGTTTGCCGTGCCGGAGCAGCCCCTGCATCTCGACATCGGCTGCGCCCGCGGCCGCTTCCTGCTCGCCCTGGCGGCACGGGAGCCCCAGCGCAACCACCTGGGCGTCGAGATCCGCCGTGCCCTGGTGAGTGCGGCGGAGGCCGATCGCCAACGGCAACAGCTCACCAACCTGCACGTTCTCTTCTGCAACGCCAACGTCAGCCTCGAGGGCTGGCTGGCGGAGCTGCCGGCGGGCCTGCTGGATCTGGTGTCGATCCAGTTTCCCGATCCCTGGTTCAAGAAAAAGCACCACAAGCGGCGGGTGCTGCAGCCGGCCCTGCTGCTCGCCATCGCCGCGGCCCTGGCCCCGGGCAAACGGCTGTTTGTGCAGAGCGATGTGTTGGCGGTGATCGAGCCGATGCTGGCGGTGATCGAGGCCAGCGGCTGCTTCACGGCCGACCACCCGGCCGCCGGGGCCGAGGCCACGGCGTGGCTTTCCCAGAACCCCCTGCCACTGCCCACGGAGCGGGAAACCTATGTGCTCGAGCAGGGCCTGCCGGTGTACCGGCGGCTCTACCGGCGCAACAACGCCCCCCTGCCGGCGTTGCAAACCCTGGAGCAATCGCTGCAGGCCACCGATAATCCGGCCAACACCCCGCCCCCGCTGGCATGAGCCCGGCCCCTGCGCCCCTATCCCCCTGGCTGCTGCGCTGGCAGGGGGTGCTGGCGAACCAATCCGGCGGCCCCCTCACCAGCCGCTTGCCGCTGGTGGCCGGCGTGGTGCTCTGCGCCCTGATGGCGGGACTGCCCCTGGTGACCCGGGGCGGCCTCAGCCTGCTAATCCTGGCGGCCGGGCTGCTCTGGCTGGTGTGGGCCCTGCGCACCCCCGCCGGCGGCCTGGGTCCGATCAACGGCTGGTTGCTGGTGTTGTTGGGCCTGGCGGTGGTGGCCACCGGCTGCTCACCGGTGCCGGTGGCCGCCTTCAAAGGCCTGCTGAAGCTGGTGAGCTACCTGGGGGTGTACGCCCTGATGCGCCAGCTGCTGGCGGCGGCCCCGCAATGGTGGAACCGCATCGTGGCCGCGCTGTTGGCGGGGCAGCTGCTGAGCGCCGTGCTCGCCATTCGCCAGCTCTATGGGGACACCACCGAGCTGGCCCGTTGGGCTGATCCCAACTCCGTGGCCGACGGCACCATCCGTGTCTACGGGCCCCTGGAAAACCCCAACCTGCTGGCGGGCTACCTGATCCCGATCCTGCCGATCGCCCTGGTGGCGCTGCTGCGCTGGCGCAGCTGGCCGCAGCGGCTGTTTGCGGGCAGCGCCCTGGTGCTGGGGGCCATGGCGCTGTTCCTCAGCTACAGCCGCGGCGGCTGGCTGGGGATGCTGGCGGCCCTTGGGGGCCTGGTGTTGCTGCTGGTGTTGCGGCAGACGCGCCAATGGCCGCCCCTGTGGCGGCGGCTGTTCCCGCTGCTGCTGCTGGTGGCCGCCGCCGCGGTGCTGGTGGTGGCGGTCACCCAGGTGGAACCGCTGCGCATTCGCGTGCTCAGCCTGGTGGCCGGCCGGGAGGACAGCTCCAACAACTTCCGCATCAACGTCTGGCTGGCGGCGATCGACATGATCCAGGCGCGCCCCTGGCTGGGGATCGGCCCGGGCAACACCGCCTTCAACCTGATCTACCCGCTCTATCAGCAGCCCAAGTTCAACGCCCTCAGCGCCTACTCGGTGCCCCTGGAGCTGTTGGTGGAGGGTGGCGTGCCCTACCTGCTGGCGACCCTGGGTCTGTTGGTGGCCAGCCTGCGGGCGGGCCTGGCCCAGCTGAAGGGGGAATCCCCCTGGGCCCTGCCGGCCCTGGCGGCCCTGGCGGCCATCGCCGGCCTCGGGGTGCAGGGCATCACCGACACGATCTTCTTCCGGCCCGAGGTGCAGCTCACCGGCTGGTTCTGCCTGGCCAGCCTGGCGGTGAGTCAGGCCCCGGCCCAG
>Ga0194127_10002862_pt1 | contig 22842 bp, 17 predicted proteins | sample TA2KigC100mmetaG_FD_148624 | JGI IMG/M metagenome (GOLD analysis project Ga0194127, IMG submission 148624) | Freshwater microbial communities from Lake Tanganyika, Tanzania - TA2015036 Kigoma Deep Cast 100m | ecosystem: Environmental > Aquatic > Freshwater > Lake | place: Tanzania: Lake...
CCGATTCGTCGGTCCGACGCAGGCGGGGACGAGCGGATGGCCGAGCGGTTTCGCGGAGGTGGCGGTCGCCTTGATGCTTGTCCGTCCCCGTACGCCTCCCCGTACCCGAGCCCGAGCCCGAGCCCGAGCCCGAGGCCGAGCCCGTACCCGCCCGCCTGCCCGCGCCCGGCGGTTCGCGTGCCCGTGCACGCCCGTGCGCGCAACGTGCGGCCTGGATTGATGTTTCGCGTTTGTTTGCTCCCCCCCGCCGGAGCGTCCTAGAATGCGACTGCGATGCGGTGGAACCCCACAACCCGCACGATCCTGGCCGGCCTCGCGATCGGGGCGGCGGCGGTCGCGTTGCTCCCCGGGTGCACGCGCAAGGTCGAGAAGGACGTGGAACAGCAGGGCTTCTCGCTGCTGCGGACGCAGCGCGACGACTACTACCGCGATCGCGCGGACCTGTCGCCGGTCTCTCCGGAGTCGATCCTGGTCCCGGTCTACGACGGCCCGGCCTCTTCCTGCTCGGTCCGGATTCTCCCCGAGGACACGCTGGACCTCTTCGCGAAGTGGAGCGGGCAGTCCGTGTCCGACCTGCTCCGGCTGAACCCGGACGTCCAGCAGCACGGCCTCGTGCCCGGCGAGATGTTCAACCTGGTCCTCACCCCCGGCGGGTTCGCCCGCCTGAACGGCGCCCGGAACGGGTATCTCGCCTCGGCGCGCGTCAGGCAGGACCCGACCGTGCTGTCGCGGGTCCGCCACGTCGTGAAGGCTGGCGAGACCGTGCGCGACCTCCTCGACAGGTACGTGACGCGGATCGACCTGCTCGAGAAGTGGAACCGCGGGACCGTGCAACTGGCGCGACTGAAGGCCGGCCAGACCGTGGTGGTCCCGATCGTGGCGGACGACAGGCGCGAGCAGCCCGTATCGCCCAAGCCCCCGGTCCCGCCGCCCGCGCCGGTGCCTCCGGCCGACAGCCCCAAGCCCCTGACCGCCGCGCCCGAGCCGGCCGCGAAGCCCCCGGTCGAGGCCGTGCCCGCGAAGGCCGCGGCGCCCGCGAAAGGCGCGGCGGCGCCTGCTCCGAAGCCGGCTTCCTACACGGTGCAGCCCGGCGACACCGCCTGGCAGATCGCGGCGCGCTACAAGGTAACGCGGAAGGACTTCCTGGCGGCCAACCCCGGCCTGAACCCCGGAAGCCTGCGGCCGGGGCAGAAGATCAAGCTCCCCGTCGCGCCGCGCTGAGCCTCGTCAGTCCACGGCGTTCAGAAGCCTCTCGCGCAGCACCGGCAGCACGCGCCCCGTGACGGCCTCCATCACGCCGTCCACGTCCGCGCCCGCGGCGTACTTGTGGCCGCCGCCGCCCAGCGCCTGCGCGAGGTCGCCGACCTCCACGGACCCGCGGGATCGCATGCTGACCTTGATCGTCCTGCCGGTCTCGAACTGCTTGAACACGACCGCGACCTGGACCCCCTCGATCCGGGCGAGCGTCATTACGCTGCCGCGGACCTCGTCGCGATCGACCTTCAGGCCCGCGAGCGTCTCGCCGGTGATGCTCGCCCAGGCCAGCCGGCCGCCTTCCTCGAAGTGCGCGGCCTGCATGACGCGGCCCAGGAGCACCATCGCGTCCTTCGCGACCGTGCCGAACATGTGGCGCGCGATGCCCTCCGCGTCCGCGCCGGCCGTCACCAGCTCCGCCGCGATCCGGAACGGGCCGGGGTCGTTGCGGACGAACCGGAACTGGTCCGTGTCGAACAGCACCGCCGCGTACAGCGGGTTCGCGAGGTCCGCGTCCAGCGTCGCGCCCAGCCGCCGGAGCAGGTGGACCATCAGCTCGCCCGTGGACGACAGGTGCGCGGCGACGATCCCGTGGATCGACTCGCGCGTGCGCGGGTGGTGGTCGATGCAGACCGTCGGGCCGGTGCGCGCGGCGAACGCGGCGCCGACCGCGCCGACGCGCCTGTGCTCGGAAGTGTCGACCAGCACGGCGACGTCCGCGTCGCGAACCGCTTCGGCGTGCTCGGGCTTGAAGATCACGAAGTCCGCGTCCCGGTCCAGGAACCGGAACCGGTTCACGGTCGGGTCCGCGTTCAGGATGCGCACGCGCTTCCCCAATCGCCGCAGCGCGCGGGCCAGCGCGACCTCGGCGCCCAGGCCGTCCGCGTCCGGTCCCTCGTGCGTCGTCAGGACCACTGTCGAGGCGTCCCGGAGCAGGTCCAGCACCCGGCCGACCTCGGCCTCGTCGAGTCGCGCGTCGCCCGCGTCGGGAACGATCATGTGACGATCTCCAGCAGGTTGTTCAGGATGCGGGCGGTCGCGCCCCACACGAACGGGTCGCCGAACTGCACGAAGAGGATGTCCTCCTTGCGTCCCATGCCCGCGCCCGGGGCGCGCTCGACGTGCGACGGGTCGGCCATGAACGCCAGCGGGAACGGGAAGACGTCCGTGATCTCGTCGGTCCGGGCGGACAGGCCGTCGAATGCCCCGAACGCCACGACCGGGGTGACGTGGTAGTTCGTGATGGTGACGTAGTCGTCGAGCCGGCCGACCATCCGGACCGCGGCCGGGTCCAGGCCGACCTCCTCGGCCGCCTCGCGCACGGCGGTCGCGGTCGGGTCGGCGTCGGAATCCTCCGCGGCACCGCCCGGGAACGACACCTGCCCCTTGTGGTCGCGCACGTCATGGCTGCGCTGCGTCAGGAGGATCTCGGGGCCTTCCGGGCCGTCGCGCAGCAGCACCAGGACCGCGGCGCGCGTGACGCCGTCCGGCACGGGGAGCGGCAGCGGCGCGTGCGCGCGCAGGCGTTCCTCGATCCGCGCGAGCGTCAGCGCCGGCGTCCCGCGCTCGTCGGCAGGGGTGTCCACGATCCTCACTTGCCGTTCCGTTTCGAGGGGAGACCCGCGAGCACCTCCGCCCGGAGGCCTGCCTCCGATTCGAACGACCCCCGCCACGCCATGGTGGTGACGTCCGAATCCTGCTTGCGGACCCCGCGCGCGACCATGCACAGGTGAGTCGCGGTGACCACGACGCCGAGCCCCTTCGGACGAAGCACCGACACCAGGTGGTCCGCGACCTGCCGCGTCAGCCGCTCCTGGACCTGGAGCCGGCAGGCGAAGTGGTCCACCACGCGCGCGAACCTGGACAGCCCGAGGATGCGGCCGTCGGGGACGTACGCGACGTGGGCGTGCCCCAGGAACGGCAGCATGTGGTGCTCGCAGAGCGAGGCGAATTCGATGTCGCGCACCACGACCATGTCGCGCGACTCGTCCGCGAACAGGCCGTCCTCGATCCCGGCGCGGATGTCCTCGCGCTGGCCGCGCGTCAGGTACATCAGCGTCTCGGCCACGCGCTCGGGGGTCCGCTCAAGGCCCGGGCGGTCCGGATCGTCGCCGAGCGCGCGGATCATGGTGCGGAATGCGTCGCGAGCCGAAGGGTCCAATTCGTGCCCCCGCAGGGTCGCCGGGAGTATGCGCGGTCGAGCCTGGAACGTCAACGGATCGAGTTGCGGAAAGCCCCGCGTTCCGGCTACTGCGCGGCGATCATCGCGGACAGCGCCTCGAGGAACCTGGGCTGCAGCTCGCCGCCCGGGCAGAGGGTCTGGTGGTAGCTGAAGTCCGGGTCCTTGTACTGCCCGGGGGTGAGCAGGTACCCGGCCCAGTCGTACGTCATGCCGAGCGTGAACACGTTCTTCGCGCCGGTCTTGCGGATCTCGTCCTCGCCGGACTTCGCGAACGTGGGGAAGGACTCGCCCGGGTTCGTCAGGAAATCGAGGTCGCCGAGCGTGGCCCAGCCGAACGCGGCGTCGAGGACCGAGTTCGGGTCCTCCACGTCGACCTGCGGGATCGGCATGGGCGTCGCGTTGACCAGGAGCATCAGGAGCCCGTTTTCGGGGTGGAACTTGAACTTCGAGTAGCGGTGCCTGATCCCGGTCGCGGCGAGCGGGACCAGCTTGCCAAGCGCGCGCTTCGCCGCCTCGACCACGGTCAGCCCCGTGCAGGTGGTCCGCATGTACTGCGTCGGGTCGAGCCCCGGCGTCCTGAAGCCGTCCGGGAACCACTCCTCCGTCAGGCCGCACTCGGACGGGCGGTCCGGATAGACGTCGCCGATCGGACCTTGCATGTAGATCTGGATCCCCCCGTATTCCTTGGCCATCGCGGCCCTGAACACGCCGACCCAGTCCGCGGAGAGCCCCTTGTTGTCGCTGCCGTAGGCGGTCGGGTGGGCGGCCCAGCGGGTCAGCGTGAAGACCGGTTCCCCGGCCGGCGTCTTTCCCTGGAGCACGAGGACGGTTTCGTCCCTGGCGGTCTTGTCCCCGGACGAGTTGGCCAGGGCGTCGGTGCCCCAATTGATGTCCACGTCGGCCAGCCTGCCGAAGGCTTCGACGATCGCGTCCACGGTCTGGTCCCGGAAGTACTCCACGTAGGCGTCGTCGCGTCCCTCGCCGAAGCCGAGCCCCCACAGGCCGCACGAGTCCGGCGCGCCATGCGAGTGGCTCGAGGACACCATCACGCGCGGACCCTCGAAGTTCACGCCGTACTTCTCGTACAGCTTCATGCGGACCTTCTCCTGCACGACCTCGCTGTCGTAGAGGAGGATCCCGATCGAGTCGATGCCCGCGAAGGCGAGCGCCTCGCCCGTCTTCGTGTCCGCGACCACGACCGCGTAGACCCACAGGTCGTCGTGCACGCCCTGGCTCTTGCGGCAGAGGTTCGGCGCGGACTGGCAGAACCCGAACCCGCCCAGGTAGATGCTGTGGTCGGGCGTAACCTTGCGTTCGGCCGCGCCCGCGGCGTACGCGGTCGCGAACTTCCTGTCCGCGGGCAGCCGGGGGAGCTTGGACCAGTCGATGTCCGGGGTCACATCCGCCGCGGTCTCGGTCGCGGCGTCGCCGACCGCGTCCGGGACCACGCCCGCGTCGCTGTCCGAGGGGGATGACGAGGAGCACCCGGGCGCAGCCGCGAGGGCCATCGCCGTCGCCAGGAGCAGGGTCCGCATTTGCACCACCTCCGTTCGGGGGCCGCAAGGCCGAACGAACTCTACTCTTCGCGCGGAGGCAAATCCAGGGCGCTTGAGCATGATCGTGCTAACGCCCCAGGCGCCGGAGCTCGGGCTCCGTGAAGCGGGCCGGGGTCAGGCCGACGTTCGCGCGGACCTCGTGCGTGGGGAACACGGTCGCGTGATCCGCGAGCAGATCCACGGCCATGGACAGCGCCGGCGGCGGGGGCAGGCGATCCGGGTCGGGCGACTCGTCGTACGCGTTGATCACCACCTTCCAGAGCCGCCCCTTCCTGTCGTACCCCTCCTTGATCGGGACCAGGAACGACTCCGCGTCCACATAGAGGATCACGCGCGAGTATGGCGAGGTCCAGAACTTGGGGCGGCCCTCGAGCACGTAGACCGGCCGCGGCTCCCAGTCGATCGCGGGGTTCCAGTGGGGCGGCGTGGCGAAGTCGAAGACCTCCTCGGCCGCGTCGGGCCCGATCGGCGCGCCCGCGTGCATCGGGGCGAGCACGGTCGAGCGGCCGACGAGGTTCCAGTTCATCCACTCCGGGTAGCCGGAGTAGCCGCGCACGTCCTCGAACAGCATGTCGGTCTGGTTCCAGGGCACGCCGGGCGCGCCGAAGGTCATCTTCAGCGAGCGGCGCATCGAGGGCACGTACAGGAAGCCGCCCTGGTCGCGCGGGTCCTCGAACCGGTAGTAGAGCGCGGTCGCGCCCGTCTTGTCGTACGGCTGCTCCGCCCAGGCGAGCGACGCGTACTGCACGCCGCGCGCGGCCATCCCGGGCCAGGCGGGCAGGGGCGCGAGGTCGGTGCGGTGGGCCGCGCGCGTCAGGTACTCCCAGGTCCACTTCTCGGAGCGGTGGACGCCGCGCGTCGCGGACACCCAGTGCACGCCGAAGCGCAGGACGCCGTCGTCGCCCGCGTAGGCGTACTGCACGTTCCACGCGACCTCGATCGCGCTCTCCGGGTCCGGGAACGGCAGGCCCGCGACGTAGCCGCTCAGCCCGCGCGTGCGGATGTCATTCGGACCGGTCCCGGTCGCGGCGGCCGTCGCCTGGTGGCGGTTCGTGGCCTCGATGTAGCCGAGCGACGGCCGGATCGGGCGGTACGCGACCGTGCGCAGCTTCAGCCCGCGCTCGACGAGCTTCGCGATGCCCGGCGGGGTCATCGCCTCCGGCGTCGCGGCGAGGTCCGGCGCGAACCCGACGACCGCGCCCCAGTTGTCCGGGGTGGCGACGACGCCTTCCTTGAGCTTCGCGTCCGCGGGGCAGGGGAGGGCGAGCGCGAGGGCGAGCGCAACCGTGGCGATGGCAGTCCGGCTCATCAGAACTGGTACCTCACCGTCAGGTTGACCTCGTCGCGGTCCCGGTAGAACCCCGCCCCGTAGTACGGGTCGTCGCCGAAGAACTGGTTCAGCGCGAGCAGCATGCGCCAGTGGTCGCCGAACGCGAACTGGCAGGAAACGCTCAGGAAACCACCGGCGTTGCGGAAGGCGACGTCCTCGAACGACGAGAGGTTGTCCTTGTCGAAGCCCTGCCTCAGGCCATCGTAGCCGAACAGCCAGGCACCGGTGATCCGCGGCGTGATCATCCCGTGCAGGTAGCTCGTGAAGATGGACCCGCCGAGCCGGAACTGGTGTTTCGTCAGGAGCGTGCTGTCGTAGCCCGGGACCTCGAGGAGCTTCTCGTCCTTGTCGAACGTCGGCAGGAACGAGTGCGCGAACTGGAGCGCGACCACGACCACGTCCGACGGGTTCAGGAACCGCACGATCGCCGGCTGCTGGATGGTCAGGGCGTAGTTGGCCGTGAACTTCTCGACCGGGCGGAAGATCGTCTTCGTCGAGCCGTCAGGGAGCGATTCGAAGCCCGCCGGGTCCGCCTCGGACTGGGGCGCGTACGTGCGGTCCGGCTCCACGGTCGCCTCGAGCTTGAGCATCGTGGAGACCGGAAACGGGACGTTGTACTCGAGGGACAGGCCCGCGACGTGCATGCGCGGGAAGCGCACCCACACGTCGTTGATCCCGCCGGTGCTGGTGACGTAGTACGCCGGGATGGGGGGGGTGAGCTGGTGTCCCCAGAAGTACATCAGCGAGTACGCGATCGGGCCGACCTCGCCGCGCCAGCGGGCGCCGACGCGGCTGCTCTCCGGGGTCTGCTCGGGGTACCCGAAGACCTTGGAGTGGATCTTCTGGGGCATCACCGACGTGTCGCCCTGCAACGGCGGCTGCGGGAGCCCCCACGCGCCGACGAACGTCAGCGGCGTCGTGACCGTATCCTCCGGGCGCTCGACGAACGGCACCATCGGGATCCAGACCACGTCGAGGGCGCCCCGGAGCGGCGGCACCTCGACCATCGCGCGCAGCATCCACAGCGGGAGCCGCTGGTCCTCGAAGCTCTCCAGCGCGCCGAAGTGCCAGGTCGAGTCGATCGGGTTCACCACGTCGCGAAGCCTCGCCTGGCCGCTCTCGCCCCACGCCACGAGCTGGCGGCCCAGGCGCAGCGTCACGAGGTCGTGCGGCGTCCAGTCGAGCCAGATCTCGCGGAGGTCCGCCTCCTGGTAGAAGCGCTCGCTGACCCAGCGCACGCGCCGCTCCGGCTCGGACAGGTAGCCGGCGTCCGGGACCTGCGCCTCGCGGTCGACGGACAGCGGCAGCGACACCACGCCGCGCACGATCGCGTGGAGCGAGAACCGCCGGTGCGGATGCCAGTCGGCCTCGAGCTGGAGCGTGTTCCGCAGCATCGACAGCCGGCCGAGCCTGTCGCCGTGGTTCGACGGGAACATGGTCCCCGGGACGGTCGGCTCCGGCCGGTACTCGCGCTCCGCAGACTCGTCCGGCGCGACGAACACGCCGGTCTGGTTCTGGACGAAGCCCTGGACGGTGAAGGTCGCGGTCTCGACGAACGGCTTCGGCGCGGGCTCCGCGATGCCCTGGGCGATCACCGCGGCGGGCGACGCGAGCGCGCAGCAGGCCGCCCCGATTGCTGCGGTTCGGCGCATCACTTCTCGTCCGTCGGGCCGGTGCACTCGGCGTTCGGCGGGGAGGGGTTCCTGCCGTCGGCGCCGGCCGCCACGTAGATGTTGCCGATGGACAGCGCGCCCGCGAACGGCCGCAGGGCGACCTCGCCCAGGACCTTCGCCGGGTCGTCCTTCAGTCGGGCGACGACCTTGTACTGCCCCGCCGGCACCCCGCCGACCATGTAGCGGCTGTTGTTCGTGTGCGTCATGGTCCACTCGTAGCCGTCCGCGGTCTTCGTGTTCGTGGGCATGTCGGTGCGGGTGTCGAAGTAGCGGATCGCGAACTTCGCGCCGAAGCCGTCCGGGTCCTTCTCCTCGGCGAGCTTCTTGCCGCTCTCGTCCTGGATCTCGACGACCACGCAGCCGACGTACTCCTCCTCGCCCGCCGGGTTCTTGTAGTAGACGGTCCCGGCGAGGTGCCCGTAGGACTTGTCCACGTTCTTGCTGATCCCGCCCGAGGACATCGCCCCCATGTACGTCCCTTCCCAGACCGCGTAGAGCCGCTTGCCCTGCTCGGTCGACCCGACGTTGAACTGGTAGGAATCCTTGAACTTCATCCCCCCGGAGGCACCCCACATCTTGAATCCGACCTTGGTGAGCTCGGGGGGGAAGTCGAGCGAAACGGCCCCCTTCGCGCCCGACTTGAACGCCGGCCACTTCGCCAGGTCCAGCGGCTCGCCGGTCTCGTTGTTCAGGACCATGACGTCCACGCCCTCCTTCGGCGACTTCGACTTGAAGTCCACGAGCGTGCCGCAGAAGGTGCTTGCGCACTCGTCGCCCGTTCCGCCGTTCGCGGAATCCGATCCGCAGGCGAGCGCGGTCGCGAGCGAGACTGCCGTGATCGATGCGAGCAGGGCCTTCATCGTCGAGCCTCCGAAGTCCGCGGGCACGATAGCAAGCCGCGGGCGGGGGAGTCAAGGCGCGCTCGAGCAAGGGGGGTGGCCCAGGGACCATTGACGCCACCCCCCAGGAAGGGCGAGACTCGCGCGGAGCGTCGAGGAGGATTCGTCATGAGGCTGGTGGGGGCAGGTTCGGGGGGGATCGCGGCCATCGTGGTTCTCGTGCTCGCGGCCTGCGGGTCGAGCCCGCAGCCGCAGGTGACCGAGCCGGACGTGAAGGCGGACGGCGGGCAGGATGTGCCCGCTGAGGCCGCGCCGGACCCGCTCCAGCCGGATCCGCTCGAGCCCGATCCTCCGGATCCGCATCCGGACCCGACCGAGCCCGACCCCTTCGCGCCCGATCCGCTCGACCCGGATCCGCTCCAGCCCGATCCGCCCGGGCCCGACCCGGTCGATCCGGACCTCCCGCCCGACGGGGAAGCCTCGGAGCCCTCCGAGGACGCCGCCGAACCCGCGCCGGAGACGGCCGCCGACACGGGAGAAGTGGGGGACGGCGACGAGGGCGGCGACGAGGGCGACGACGAGGGCGGCGACGAGGGCGGCGACGAGGGCACGGACGTGCCGCCCGCCTGGTTGACCTTGTGCAACCCGTGCCGCGAGGACGCGGAGTGCGCGGGGGAGGGGCTGCGGGCGCCCGGGTTCTGCCTCGACCGCGGCGCGGAGGGGCGGTTCTGCGCGGAGCCCTGCGGTGCCGGCGATGAGTGCCCGGACGGCTACACGTGCGGAACGCCGGACGGGGCGCCCGGGACCGGCGGACCGTGGTGCGTGTTCGACGGCCCCGCGTGCGAGTGCGGGGACGCGGCCGCGGAAGCCGGTCTCTCGACCGACTGCGCCGCGACGAACGAGCACGGCACCTGCGCCGGGACGCGCGCCTGCACCGCGGACGGTCTCGCGCCGTGCGACGCCCGGGTCCCGGAGGCGGAGGCGTGCAACGGGATCGACGACGACTGCACGGGCGGCACGGACGAGGGCTTCGACGACGCGGACTCGGACGGCGTCGCGGACTGCGTGGACGACGACGACGACGGCGACGGCGACCCGGACGAGACCGACTGCGCGCCCGCGGACCCGGCCGTCCACCACGGCGCGGAGGAGGCCTGCGACGACGTCGACTCGGATTGCGACGGGTCGGTCGCGGACGGGTGGGCGGACACGGACTCGGACGGCGAGCCCGACTGCACGGACCCGGACGACGACGGGGACCTGGACCCGGACGAGACGGATTGCGACGACGCGGACCGGAACGTCCACGCGGGGGCGCCGGAGGAGTGCGACGCGATCGACTCCGACTGCGACGGGTCGCTCGCCGACGAGTTCGACGACCTCGACCGGGACGGCGACCCGGACTGCAACGACCCGGACGACGACGGGGACGGGGTCGAGGACGACGCGGACGTCTGCCCGCGCGTCCCGGACCCGGGCCGAGAGGACCTGGACGCCGACGCGATCGGCGACGCGTGCGACGACGACGACGACGGCGACGGCGTGGCGGACGACGCGGACGTCTGCCCGCGCGTCCCGGACCCGGGCCAGGCGGACCTCGACCTCGACGCGATCGGCGACGCGTGCGACGACGACGACGACGGCGACGCCGTGGCGGACGACGCGGACGTCTGCCCGCGCGTCCCGGACCCCGGCCAGGAGGACCTGGATGCCGACGCGATCGGCGACGCGTGCGACGACGACGACGACGGCGACGCCGTGGCGGACGACGCGGACGTCTGCCCGCGCGTCCCGGACCCCGGCCAGGAGGACCTGGACGCCGACGCGATCGGCGACGCGTGCGACGACGACGACGACGGCGACGGCGACCCGGATTCGACGGACTGCAACGCCACGGACCCGCTGGTCTTCCGCGGCGCGCCCGAGGCGTGCGACATGATCGACTCCGACTGCGACGGGTCGCTCGTGGACGAATCCGCGGACCTGGACGCGGACGGCGCGCCGGACTGCACGGACCCCGACGACGACGGCGACGCGGACCCGGACGCGACGGACTGCGCGCCCGCGGACCCCGGGGTGCACCACGGCGCGATCGATCTGTGCAACGGCACGGACGACGACTGCTCCGGCGGCGCGGACGACGGCTTCGGGATCGGCGACGCCTGCACCCGCGGCGTGGGGACATGCGCGAACGACGGGGCGGTCGTGTGCGCGGGCCTGTTCGCGACCGCGTGCAGCGTGACGGGCAAGCCCGAGGGCGCCGCGTGCGCCGACGGCAACGCGTGCACGAAGCAGGACGTCTGCACCGGCGGAAACGACTCGACCTGCGGCGGGATCGCGTACCTGTGCGGCGGCTCGTGCCGGGCGTGCGACGGGAACGGCGGGTGCCTGCTCGCCACCGGCCGCTGCTTCATCGCGGGCATCGAGTGCGACCCGGCGGACCCCGCGTGCGCGGGCACCTGCTTCGCCGAGGGATCCGAGTACGACTGCGGGTCGTGCGACCCGGGCATGTCGGCGAGCGCGTGGACCCCGAAGGCGGCGGGCACGGTCTGTCGCGAATCGACGGGGGACTGCGACCCTGCCGAGGCGTGCACCGGCGCGGTGATTCGCTGCCCCGCGGACTCGCTCACGGCGGCGGGGACCGTGTGCCGCGCCGCGACCGGCGCGTGCGACGTGGCCGAGAAGTGCACCGGCAAGGCACCGGACTGCCCGCCCGACGCGAGCTTCGCGCCGCCATCGACCGTCTGCCGGCCGTCGGCGGGACCGTGCGACCCGGCCGAGACCTGCACCGGGACCGGGAACGACTGCCCGGCCGACGCGCTCCTGCCAGCGACCACGGTGTGCCGGGCCTCCACGGGCACGTGCGACCTCGCCGAGACCTGCACCGGGACGGGCGCGGCGTGCCCCGCCGACACCACGTTCGCGCCGCCGACCACGGCCTGCCGGCCTGCCGCCGGGGATTGCGACGTGGCCGAGGCGTGCACCGGGACCGGCAACGCCTGCCCGCCCGACTCGTTCGCCGCGCCGACCGTTGTCTGCCGCGGGTCGGCCGGCATCTGCGACGTCGCCGAGAAGTGCACCGGCACGGGGCCGATCTGCCCCCCCGACACCTCGTACGCGCCGCCGAGCACGGTCTGCCGTGCCTCCGCGGGGCCGTGCGACGCGGCCGAGACCTGCACGGGCGGGAGCAACGCGTGCCCCGCCGACGCGTTCCTCCCTTCGACGACCGTCTGCCGCGCCTCCGCGGGCACCTGCGACATCGAGGAGAAGTGCACTGGCGTCGCCGCGGCGTGCCCGGCCGACACGACGTTCGCGCCGCCGACCACGGTGTGCCGGCCGTCCGTGGGCGCGTGCGACGCGGCGGAGACCTGCACCGGGTCGGGCAACGCGTGCCCGGCCGACGCGTTCCTGGCCGCGACGACCGTCTGCCGCGCGTCCACGGGCACGTGCGACCTGGCGGAGAGCTGCACCGGCTTCGCCGCCCCCTGCCCTCCGGACACGACGTTCGCGCCGCCGACCACGGTCTGCCGGGCCTCGGCGGGACCGTGCGATACCGCCGAGACCTGCACCGGGTCGGGCAACGCCTGCCCTGCCGACGCGCTTCTCGGTTCGACGACCGTGTGCCGCGAGTCCACGGGCCCGTGCGACCTCGCGGAGAAGTGCACGGGCACGACCGCGGCCTGCCCGGCGGACACGATCTTCGCCCCGGCGACCACGGTGTGCCGCCCGTCCGCGGGCGCGTGCGACGTCGCCGAGACCTGCACCGGGTCGGGCAACGCGTGCCCGGCCGACGCGTTCCTGGCCGCGACGACCGCGTGCCGCCCGTCCGGCGGGATCTGCGACCTGGCGGAGAAGTGCACGGGGACGTCCGCGGCGTGCCCGCCCGACACGACGTTCGCCCCGTTCGGCATGGTCTGCCGGCCGGCCGCGGGCGCCTGCGACGCGGCGGAGACGTGCACGGGCCTGGAGAACGCCTGCCCGGACGACGCCTTCCTGCCGGCCACGACCGTGTGCCGGACGTCCGCGGGCGTCTGCGACGGCGCGGAGAGCTGCACCGGGACCTCCGCCGCCTGCCCCGCGGACACGACGTACGCGCCCGCGACCACCGTCTGCAGGCTCTCCGCGGGCGTCTGCGACCCGGCGGAGAGCTGCACGGGCAGCGGGAACGCGTGCCCGCCGGACGCATTCCTGCCCGCTACCACGGTGTGCCGCGCGTCCTCGGGCGCGTGCGACATCGAGGAGAAGTGCACGGGCGCGACCGCGGCGTGCCCGGCGAACACGACCTACGCGCCCGCGAGCACGGTCTGCCGGCCCGCGAACGGCGTGTGCGACGTGGCCGAGAACTGCACCGGCACGGGCAACGCGTGCCCGGCGGACGCGTTCGTCGCGGTCGGGACGGTCTGCCGCGCGTCCACGAACCCGTGCGACCTCGCGGAGAGCTGCACGGGCCTCGGGTCCGCGTGCCCGGGGAACACGAACTACGCGGCCTCCGGCACGGTCTGCCGCGCGTCCACGAACCCGTGCGACCTCGCGGAGAGCTGCACGGGCCTCGGGTCCGCGTGCCCGGGGAACACGAACTACGCGGCCTCCGGCACGGTCTGCCGCGCGTCCACCGGCGCCTGCGACCCGGCCGAGACCTGCTCCGGGTCCAGCATCGCCTGTCCCGCGGACTCGTTCCTGCCCGCGACCACGGTGTGCCGCGCGTCCACGGGCCCGTGCGACGTCCAGGAGAAGTGCACCGGAACGGGCGGCGCCTGCCCGCCGGACACGACCTGGGCGCCGACGAGCACGGTCTGCCGTCCGTCCGCGGGCGCGTGCGACGGCCCGGAGAACTGCACCGGGACGGGCAACTCGTGCCCGAGCGACGCGTTCCTGCCCTCGACCACGGTTTGCCGGCCGTCCGCGGGGACGTGCGACCTCGCGGAGAAGTGCACCGGGTCGGGCGTGGATTGCCCGGCGGACACGAGTTTCGCGCCGTCAGGCACCGAGTGCCGCGCGTCCGCGGGCGCGTGCGATCCGGCCGAGCAGTGCACGGGCGCGGACAACGCGTGCCCGGCCGACGCCCTGGACCCCTCGACGAAGGTCTGCCGCGCCGAGGTCGCGGGGGGGTGCGACTTCGAGGAGAGGTGCACGGGGTTCACGCCCGCGTGCCCGAGCGACGCGGTCCGGGCGGGCGGCACGGTCTGCCGCCCCGCGGCCGGCGGGTGCGACGTCGCCGAGTCGTGCGACGGGAGCGCGGCGACCTGTCCGACCGACGTGAATCCGACCGAGCCCGAGAGCTGCAACGGCCTGGACGACGACTGCGACGGGACGCCGGACGACGGGGCGACCTGCCCGTCGGGCGAGGTCTGCCTGGCCGGCGGCTGCAAGCCCCTGTTCGGGGGCGAATCCCTCCTGACCGGCGCGCAGGCCGAGCAGATCAACTCGTGGCTCGGCACGCCCGGGCAGCGCTGGGTGAGGTGCTACAGGCGCACCACGGACGGCGCGAACGCGGCCGCGTTCCATTCGCGGTGCGACAGCCGCGGGCCGACCGTCACGGTCGCGAAGGTGAACGCCGGGCTTTCGAGCGAACGCCTGATCGGCGGCTACGCCGCGACGCAGTGGAACGGGTCCGGGTACACGGGGAACAGCACCAACTTCCTGTTCTCGCTGACGAACGCGTACAAGCACGCGTGGTACCGCTACGGCTTGTACCAGTACAACAACGCGAGCTACGGGCCGACGTGGGGGGGGGGACACGACTTCTACACGGACCTCGCGTCGTCCACGTACTGCAACCTCGGGCACGACTACCAGTGCCGGACCGGGGCGTACGGCGAGTCGGCGTGCCAGAACGACTTCTGCGGCATGTTCACCCCGCTGCTGTCCGAGGTCGAGGTCTTCGTGAAGGCGGGGAGCGGGTGCTCCGCGTCCGGGATCGGGGGCTGCGAGATCGACGGAGTCTGCGTCGCCGAGGGCGCTCCGCACCCGACTGAGACGTGCAAGGCGTGCGTGGGCGCCTCGGACCCCGGCGGCTGGTCCACCGCGCCGGACGGGACGTCGTGCGGCACCGGCAGGTCCTGCGTGGGCGGCGCGTGCACGGGCCCGTAAGAGGGCAGCGTGCTGCTGACCGAGGTCGAGGTGTTCTGCCGCAAGCCGTAGCGCTACAATCCGGTCGTCGCCGCTCGGAGAGGTCGCGGATGGACGTCCGGTTCCACAAGTACCAGGGCACGGGCAACGACTTCGTGGTGCTGGAGGCGCTCGACGGCCGCCCGGCGTGGCTGGACCGGGACGCGGTCGTCCGGATCTGCGACCGCCACTTCGGGGTCGGCGCGGACGGCGTGCTCCTGGTCGAGCGCGGCGTCGAGTCGCCCTGGTTCATGCGGGTGCTGAACGCGGACGGGTCCGAGGCCGAGATGTGCGGGAACGGGATCCGCTGCGTCGCCCGCCACGTGCGCGAAATCCTGGGCGACGACGCCGGGGTGCTGCGGATCGAGACCCCGGCTGGCGTGAAGCCTTGCGCCATCCGGCTCGGCCCGGACGGGCTCGTCTCGTCGGTGGCGGTCGGCCTCGGCGCGCCGATCCTGGAGCGCTGGCGCATCCCGATTGCCGGGGGAGGCGATAACCTCGACGTCGGCGTGTCCGCGCTCGGGCGCCACTTCACGGGCCACGGCGTGTCCATGGGCAACCCGCACTTCGTCATCTTCGAGGGCGTCGATGCCGAGGACGCCGGCCGCTTCGGTTCCATGCTCTCGACCTCGCCGATGTTCCCGATGCAGGCCAACATCGAGTTCGCCGAGCCGGTCGGCCGCCAGCACTTCCGGGTGGCGGTCTACGAGCGCGGCTGCGGCCTGACCCGGGTGTGCGGCACCGGCGCGGGCGCGACGGCCGTCGCCGCGGTGCTGACCGGCCGGGCCGCCGCGGGCGCCCCGATCCGCGTGGACCTGCCGGGCGGCCCGCTCGACCTGACGGTCGCGCCCGACCTGTCGGACGTGGTGCTGGAGGGCCCCGCGGTTCGCGTTTTCCGGGGGGTGCTGGAGTAGCCGCGCCGTCCCGGCGCGGCAGGTCCCGCGGCGTCCACGCCGCGAGGGGCTAGTGCGCCTTCTTGAGCCGGACCTTCACGGCCTTGCGGACCACGACGAGGTTGTTCGGCCCGCCGGGCACGGCACCCTGGATGAGCATCATGTTCTGGCCCGGGATGACCGCCACGAGCTTCAGGTTCACGGTCGTGACCTGGGAGTCGCCCATGTGACCGCCCATGCGGCGGCCCTTGATGGTTCGGCCCGGCCACGTGCGATTGCCGATGGAGCCGGGGTGCCGCCTGTACTCGTGGGTACCGTGCGTCTTGGGGAACCCGGCGAACCCGTGGCGCTTCACGACGCCCTGGAAGCCGCGGCCGCGGGACGTGCCGATCACGTACCCCTTCTCGCCGGCCTGGAACAGGCTCACGTCCACCGCCGTGCCGGCCTGGTAGAGCGGGGCCTCGGTCAGCGGGTCGACGCGGATCTCGCGCACGACCTCGACCGGCTCGGTACCGAGCTTCCTGAACACGCCCAGCTCGGGCTTCGTCATGGACTTCTCGCGGCCCTTGCCGAGGCCGAGGACCACGGCGTCGTACTTGTCGCGGCCTTCCGAGGTCTTGACGCGGAGCACCTGGCACGGGCCCGCCTGGATCATGGTCACGGGAATGCGGTTGCCCAGGTCGTCGAAGAACTGGGTCATCCCGACCTTCCTGCCGAGGATTGCGATCATCTCAAACTCCCGAACTTCCGGCCTTTTTCAAACGCCTGCCGTGGATGCACCCTCGCCAGCGGGGTCCAGGCGGCGGCGGATTCTAGCCCCGGGTTCACGCGGGGTCAACAGGAATCACGCCTGCAAGCGCGCCGCCAGGGCCGCGGCACCGATCACTCCGGCTTCCTCCCAGAGTTCGCACGGCACGATCCGCGCGGAGGACATGATCGCGGGGTAGCCGCGCTTCGGCAGCTCGGCCTCGAGCCGCGGCATGAAGGCGGGCATGGCCCGGGCGAGCCCGCCCTGGAGGACGATCGCGCGACAGTTCAATGCGTGGAGGACCGCGGACACCGCGATGGCGAGCCGGTAGCCGAACTCGTCCCAGTAGCCCTGGGTCCTCGCGTCGCCGTTCCGGGCGGCCTCGTACAGGCGCTGTGGCAGGTCGGGGTCCTGCGCCGCGGCCTCGGTCATGTCGCCGAACAGCCGGTCCCGGCGCACCATGTTGCGGAGCCCGGCCGCGGACGCGTACTGCTCCAGGCAGCCGCGGTTCCCGCAGTTGCAGGGGAAGCCCTCGGGCTCGACCGTCAGGTGGCCCAGCTCGCCCGCCATCCCGTCGGCGCCGCGATAGACGTCGCCGCCGACGAACAGCCCGCTCCCGACGCCGCTGCCGAGCGTGAAGCAGACGAAGTCGCCGGCGCCTCGGCCCGCACCGTGCACGGCCTCGCCCAGCGTGATCACGTTCGCGTCGTTGTCGAGCACCACGGGGCGCCCGGCGCGCTCGGCGAGGCGGTCGGCGAGCGGGAACTCGCGCCATTCCGGGAAGTTCGGCGACAGCGTCACGATGCCCTGCGCCATCCGGATGGCGCCCGGCGCGCCGATGCCGATCGCCCGCGCCGAGTCCCAGGGGATCCCGGCGTCCTCGACCGCGGCCCGCGCGGCCTGGGCCAGCCGCTGGACGATGCCGCGCTCGGACTTGTCCTCCGGGAGGAGGTTCTCCGCGCGGACCGCCACCACGCGGCCCGCCTGCATCACGCCCGCCTTCACCCGCGTCGCGCCCAGGTCGATGCCGACGATCACGCTCATGCTCCCCAACCTCGACTCAAAAGGTCAGGATCGGTCATCACCCCGAACCCAGTCAACGCAGGGCAGGATTGCGCCTCCGTCGGTTCGGGACCCCGCTCCTTGCCGGACGGGCGCCTCCGGAACCTCGCGACGGACGGGTCCTGACCCACCCGTCCCGGGACGCCCTGTCTGCGACCAATCCACGTGCGGCGCGCACCTTCGAAGGGGCGGGGAATCATACCACCGCCGGCAGGTCGGACAGCGACCGTCCGGACCCCCTGGAAACGACTCTCGAACCCGGCCGCGGCCGGGGCGTAGCACGGGTCGCCCGGGTACGCCGCTTCCCGGCGGAGGTGGCCGCGCCCGCCCCGTTCGGCGCGGACCTCGCCGCGATGACTCCCGGTTTCCGGCAGGTCCTTGCGGTCTGCGCGCCCGCGGTCCAGCGACCGGTCCCGGTGGTCTCCGCCTCCGCTACCGCTCGTCGGCCCTCGGCGTCGAGGCCGCCTCGGGCCGCCCATGCGAGAACCGGGACCGGGCGCTCCCCCGTGCGGCTGCCGCCGCATGGGGGGTGTCCCCAGCGGCACCCCGCGGCGCGGCCGCCCCTGGGCCCCATGATTTCCAGCGGTTCGAGATGCGATGGCGCTGACCGGCGACCCGGCGCGGCGGCCCCGGATGTGGTACATTTCCGGCGCCCGCGATTTGCCGGGCGCGGCCGCGAGGTTGTCGTGAATTCCGTCCCGATGATGCTGGCTCTGGCCCTCTACGCGACCAGCACGGTCCTGTTCATGGTGTGGCTGATGGGCTTGAAGGCCGGGGCGCTCCGCCTGGCCCGGCCCGTGCTTCTCGCTGCGGCCGCAGCGCACCTCTGGGCGATCGGATGGCACCACGTGAACCACCTGCCGCCCGCCATCACGGCCACGTCCGGCCTCTTCAACCTCGGCGTCTTCGTGCTGGTCGCCGGCTACCTTGTGCTGTCGATGTTCGCGAGCCTGCCCGCGGCGGGCGCGCTGGTCGCCCCGCTCGGGACCGTGATGCTCGCGACGCTCATCAACCACGGCGTCCGGATCGAGCAGGGCGCCGTGCCACCCATGGAGTTCATCCGCTTCGTCACGCCCGTCCACATCGCCTGCTCGGCGATCGGGTTCGTCTGCTTCGGCGTGGGTTTCGCCTCGGCCGTGCTCCTCCTGGTTGCGGACCAGCGGCTGCGCGAGCGCCGCCCGGGCGCATGGCCGCGCCTGCCGCCGATCTCGCGGCTCGAGACGGTCTCCACGCTCGCGGTCCGGCTCGGGTTCCCCTTCTACACGATGGGCCTCGTGCTCGGCGCGGTCTGGGCCTACTGGGGCTCGCCGGAAGGCGTACTGGTGCCCGAGTACGCGCTGGGCGGGGCCGTCTGGGCGCTGTACGCGGTGCTCGTCTACCTGTTCATCACGACCGGCTGGCAGGGCCGCAGGGCCGCGGTGCTGACCATGCTCGGGTTCCTCGCGACCATCCCGATCGTCCTGATGTACGGCCTGCGGAGGTGGGGATGAGCGCGCCCGCGCAGGCGCCCACTGCCTTCCAGCCCACCGCCTTCCCGATCTGCGCGATCGGCCTGTCGCACCGGACCGCGCCGGTAGCCGTGCGCGAGCTGTACGCGTTCGACGACGAGGGCGCCGGCGGCCTGGTTCGCACGCTCGCCGCGGTGGACGGCGTGCGCGAGGCGGTCCTGCTCTCGACGTGCAACCGCACCGAGGTCTACGCCGTCGGGTGTTGTCGCCGGGACGTCCGCGACCTCGGCTCGGCGCTCGTCGCCGCGCTGGCGTCGGCGCGCGGCAAGGCGGCCGGAGACCTCGCCCCGCACCTGTACGTGATGGAGGGCATCGACGCGGTCCGGCACCTGTTCCGCGTCGCCGCGTCGCTCGACTCGATGGTCGTTGGCGAGCCGCAGATCCTCGGGCAGGTCAAGAACGCCTACCGCGTGGCGTGCGAGGCGGGCACGGTCGGGCCGGCGCTCGCGCGGTTCCACGAGCGGGCGTTCAAGGTGGCGAAGGAGGTGCGGACCACGACGGGCGTCGGGACCGGGCAGGTCTCGGTCGGCTCCGTCGCGGTCGATCTCGCGCGGCGCGTGTTCGGGGACCTCTCGAAGTCGACGGTGCTGCTGCTCGGCGCCGGCAAGATGGCCGAGGCCGTGGCGAGGACGCTGGCCGCTGGCGGCGCAGGGCGTGTCGTGGTCGCGAACCGCACGGTCGAGCGCGCGATGAAGGTCGCGGAGACGTACGGCTGGTCGGGCGCGGCCCTGTCGGACCTCGCGGACCTGCTCGCCGGCGCGGACGTGGTTGTCGCCTCGCTCGCGTCGCCCGGGTACGTGATCGATCGCGCCGCGATCAAGGCCGCGCTGGCGCGGCGCCCCTTCCGGCCGTTCTTCCTCGTGGACATCGCGGTGCCGCGCGTACTGGACCCCGGCATGTCGTCGGTCGAGGGCGTCTATCTCTACAACATCGACGACTTCAACCAGATCATCCAGGAGGGGCTCGGCCGCCGCGCCCAGGACGTGCGGAAGGCCGAGGAGGTGGTCGCGCGCGAGGTGACGGGCGTCGAGCGGTTCCTGCGGTCGGCCGCGATCCAGCCGCTGGTCGCCGCGATCGGGCGGCGCGCCACGGAGCTGCGCGACCGCGAGCTGGCGCGCGCGTTGAAGGACCTGCCGGACCTGACCGAGGCCGAGACGCGCGTGATCACGGCGTTCGCCGCGTCGCTGGCGGGCAAGCTGGCGTCCGACCCCCAGACCGTGCTCCGGCAGGCGGCCGGGGAAGGGGGGGGCGAGGTCGCCGCGCTCGCGGACGCGGCGCAGCGGCTGTTCCGGGGGGCGGACGCCGAGACGGACGAAACGCAACAGGGAGAGGGCCAGCGGGAATAGGGCGGCCGGGTCCGCGTTCTCGCCGGCCCCAGGAGACGGGAATGCCGGCACTTGTGCTCGGTAGCCGCGGCAGCAGGCTCGCGTTGTGGCAGACGAACATGGTCCGCGACGCGGTGGTCGCGGCGCATCCGGACGTCGGGGTCTCGATCGAGGTCATCCACACCCGGGGGGACAAGATCCTGGACGTGCCGCTGGCCAAGGTCGGGGGCAAGGGGCTGTTCGTCAAGGAGATCGAGGACGCCCTGCTCGACGGCCGGTGCGACGCGGCCGTACACAGCCTGAAGGACGTTCCGGCGGAGCTGCCGGGCGGCCTGATCCTGGGCGCCGCGTGCGAGCGCGAGCTGCCGTGGGACGCGTTCGTGTCCGAGCGGCACGGCGCGGTGACCGACCTGCCGGAAGGCGCGAGGGTCGGCACGTCGAGCCTGCGGCGCGTCTGCCAGCTCCTCGCGATGCGGCCGGACCTCGAGGTCGTGCCCCTCCGGGGCAACGTCGAGACGCGCCTGCGCAAGCTGTCGGAGGGCCTGGACGCGGTCGTTCTCGCGGCCGCGGGGCTCCGGCGCCTCGGCCTGGGCGACCGGATCACCGCCCTGCTGACCCCCCCCGAGTTCGTGCCCGCGGTCGGCCAGGGGATCGTGGTCGTCGAGTGCCGCGAGGGGGACGCCGCGACTCGCGGGCTGCTAGCGTCGCTCGACCACGGCCCGACGCGGGTCGCCATGGCCGCCGAGCGCGCGTTCCTGGCCGCGGTCGGCGGGAGTTGCCAGGTCCCGCTCGGCGCGATCGCGACGGTGGACGGCGATCGGGTGGACGTGACCGGGATGATCGGGAGGCCCGACGGAGGCACGATCCTGAAGGACCGCGAGGCCGCGGCGTCCGCGTCCGCCGCCGAGGCCGGGCGTCGCATCGCCGAGCGGCTTCTCGGCGCGGGCGGGCGCGAGATCCTCGAGCAGCTCACCACGGCGGGCGGCCAGTGACTGGCGGCGACCGGCGGCGGCCCCTGCGGGGATGCAGGGTACTGGTGACCCGCGAGGCCGGGAAGACGGCGGAGACCGCACGCGCGATCGAGCAGGCGGGCGGGGTCGCGGTCGTCTTCCCGACGATCGCCGTGGGACCGCCCGCGGACGCGGCGCCGCTCGATCAATCAATGCGCGATTCCGGGATGTTCGATGTGATCGTCGTCTCCTCGCGGACCGGGGCGGACGTGCTCGCGGGCGTCGCGGCGCGCGTCGGCGCCGACCTGGCGGGCGCGCGGATCGCCGCGGTAGGGCAGGGGAGCGCTGCGCAGCTTCGGGCCCACGGGATCGCGGCGTCAATCGTCCCGGACCGCGAGGACGGCCAAGGTCTCCTGGACGCGATCCTCCGCGCGGCGCCCCGGCCCGGCAGGGCGCTCGTGCTCCGCGCCGAGGAAGGCCGAGAGGTGCTGGTGGACGGCCTGCGAGCGGCCGGCTGGGAGGTGGCGTCCGTCGTCGCGTATCGGACGGTCGTCGCGGAGCGCTCGCCGGCCGAGGTCGAGGCGCTGCTCGCCGCGCCCCGCCCGGACGCGGCCCTGTTCATGAGCCCTTCCGCGTTCTCCGGGCTCCTGCGGATCCTCGGGGCGGATGCAGCCGTCCGGTGGCTCGCGCCGGTGCTGCGCGTCGCGATCGGCAGCGTGACCGCGGAGGCCATGACGCGGGCGGGCGCCGCCCCGGACGTCGTCGCGTCGTCGCCGTCCGTCCGCGCCGCGCTGGACGATATCGCGGCCGCGCTCTACCATCCCCCCGTCGGACGCTGACGCGCGGACGCTCTCGCCGGCGTCCGTCCCGTGAACGGAGGTCGAAGATGCGGCTCGTTCCACTCGCTATCGCGCTGGTCCTGGCGGCGTGCGCGGGCTCGAACGCGGTCAGGCTGGTGCCCGGCAAGGCCGCCCCGCTGGCCGAGGGGCACGTGGACGCATGGCGGGTGGATGGTGGCCAAACGCGCCTGCTCGTGCAGGTGAAGCGCCTGTCCGAGCCGGGCGCGCTCGTGCCCGGCGCGACCGCCTGGGTGGTGTGGGTGCAGGGGCTGAAGGCGGACCACAAGCCGGCCAACGTCGGAGTGCTGCGCCTGGACGCGGAAGGCGGCGGGCTGCTGGAGACGCTCACGCCGCTCGCCGACTTCGGGCTGTTCGTGACCGCCGAGGCCTCGGGGACCGCGACCGCGCCGCGCGGCGAGGCCGCGCTCTCGACCCAGGTCCACGCGAAGTGACAGGGTCAGCGAGAATGAGGCGCCAAGGCGAGCGGAGGCGGATCGGGATGCCGGCCGTCCCCCTTGCGTCCGCAGGCCGCAAGGGGGGCCCAACGCGGGGGTGCACGGATGACTGAGCTTTTT
>Ga0194127_10002865_pt1 | contig 22832 bp, 9 predicted proteins | sample TA2KigC100mmetaG_FD_148624 | JGI IMG/M metagenome (GOLD analysis project Ga0194127, IMG submission 148624) | Freshwater microbial communities from Lake Tanganyika, Tanzania - TA2015036 Kigoma Deep Cast 100m | ecosystem: Environmental > Aquatic > Freshwater > Lake | place: Tanzania: Lake...
GGGGCGGGTCGCGTTATTCCGCGATATTACCCAACGCAAACGCCGCGGCGAGGAAGTCATGCTGGCGCGCCAGTTGGCGGAAGCCGCGAATCGGGCCAAATCGGAACTCCTGGTCAACATGAGCCATGAGATCCGAATCCCGATGAACGCCATCATCGGGCTGACCCAAATACTGTACCGGGATATCAAGGAGGAAAAATCCCGGACCCGACTGCTCAAGATCGGGGAATCCGCCCGGCATTTGTTCAATATCCTGGATGAAATGCTGGATCTCTCCAGGATCAAGGACGGCAAACTCAGACTGGTCGAGGAGGAATTCGAGTTACCGGAGTTGCTCGAACAGGTTCTGGCCTGGGTCTCCGCCTCGGCCGAAATCAAGGGCTTGGAACTCGGCATCGACATGGAACCCTCGCTGCGGAAACCCTTCCGGGGCGACCCCCTGAGACTGCGTCAGATCCTGCTCAACCTCATCGACAACGCGCTCAAATACACCGAACTGGGCCACATCCGCATGCGCGTGCGACGCGTGGAGGACAGCGCCCGGGATTGCCTGCTCCGTTTCGAAATCGAGGATACCGGCATCGGGATCGCCCCGGCCGACCAATCCGGTTTATTCGAACGGTTCGATGGAACGCCCGCATCCAACTCCTTTCGCTACGGCGGCAAGGGTCTGGGGCTGAGCATCGCCAGACAGTTCACGCAATTGATGGGGGGAACCATCGGTGTCAACAGTCAGCCGGGGGTCGGCAGCGTATTCTGGTTTACGGCGCGGCTGGAAAAAATCGAGCCGGGCGCGGAAGCCTTGGCGGCCCCGCCGCAACCCAGCCTGGACGATCTGGAAGCGACCCTGGCGCGGGATTTCTCCCGGGCGCGCATCCTTCTCGTCGAGGATAGCCCCACCGGTCAGGACATCATGCGGGAGCCGTTGGTAAGAGCCGGTCTCAGGGTCGATGTGGCGGACAACGGGCGGGAAGCCGTGGCCCTGGCGCGTATGATTGACTATGACCTGATCCTGATGGACCTCCAGATGCCGCTCATGAGTGGTCTGGATGCGACCCGCGCCATTCGCGCCCAGCCTGGACGGGAAACCATACCGATCATCGCGATCACCGTCAGAACCACGGAGGAGGATCGCCTGGCTTCGCTGGCGGCGGGCATGAGCGATCACATACCCAAGCCGGTTGAACCAACCACGCTGTACACGGCGCTGCTACGCTGGCTCCCCAATTCTCTTGACCTGGCCGGAAAGACGCGGCCGGCGCCCCCCGCGAGTCAGACCGTCGGCGCGGAATCGGCCATACCCACGACCCGGCGGACGAGCGCCACCATTCTGTGTGTCGATGACGAGCCCATCAACCTGGATGTATTGCGCGAAACCTTGCAGCAGGATTACGTCCTGATCTTCACGCGCAATGGCCGGGATGCCCTGCGGGCGGCCCGGAAGCACAGGCCCGCGCTGATCCTGCTCGATATCCAGATGCCGGACATGGATGGCTACGAGGTGTGCCGGCGGCTCAAGGCCGAACCCGCCACCGAGGACATTCCGGTCATCTTCGTCACGTCCCAAAGTGAACAAGTCAACGAAAAAGCCGGCTTTGACGTTGGCGGGGTGGACTACATCACCAAACCCATCACCCCCCTGATCCTGCAGGCCCGGGTGCGCAACCAACTGTCCCTGGTGCGGTCGTCCCGGCTCGAATCGAGTTATCGGGATGCCATCTATATGCTGGCCGAGGCGGGCCACTACAACGATAGCGATACCGGGGCGCACATCTGGCGCATGGCGGCTTACAGCCGCGCCCTGGCGGAGGCCCTGGGCTGGTCGAACGAGCGGTGTGAATTGCTCGAACTCGCGGCGACGATGCACGACACCGGCAAGATCGGGATCAGCGACAGCATTCTGAAAAAGCCGGGCAAACTCGACGTGGAGGAATTCGCGGTGATGAAGACTCACTCCAGAATCGGATTCGGCATCCTGAAAAGCAGCCATGCGCCGGTCTTCCAGTTGGCCGCGGAAATCGCCCTGCATCACCATGAACGCTGGGACGGCGGCGGCTATCCGGCCGGGCTCTCGGGAGAGGCCATACCGGAATCCGCCAGGATCGTTGCGATCGCCGATGTCTTCGATGCCTTGTCCATGCGCCGTCCCTACAAGGAACCCTGGCCGCTGAACCGCATCCTGACGCACATGCGGGACAACTCGGGCTCCCATTTCGACCCCCGGCTACTCCAGGTATTCATGGACATCATGCCCACCCTCATGAGCCTCAGGGACCTGTGGGAAAAGGAGGATTGAGGGAGTTTCGCTCGCGTGTGACAGTGGCCGAGGAGCCTGTCTCCGCCTCCGCATGGAGGCAGGGATTAGCGGGTGAGCACCACTGCATCATCAGGACGTCAAGCGCCTAAATCCCTCTTTCTTTCAAAGCCGCCGTCAAGGCGCAAGTTCGATCGGCTCATTGCCGCCGGACTTTCAATGACCACTAACCCGTCAACCTAAAATAGGCGGTTGAGCGATTCAAAATCACGTTCGCCCCGAGCCTATCGAAGCCTGCCCTGAGCGAAGTCGTGGGGGGTGAGCGGGATTTTGAATCGCACCCCATGGATGAGCAGATAAAGGTTCATTTGAAATCCCCTCACCCCTGCCCTCTTCCGGGAGGCGGAGAGGGAATTGACTTTACCTGCTCATTTATCCATACATCGGACCCGATAGGGTCATCCTGCATTGGCGATGATCAACGGGTTTCATTGTCCCAATCGAGGACGAATCGCAAGGTTACGGCATCGATGCGAAACCCGTTTTCCAATAGTTGATCTAGCCAGCAGGATGGTAGGCGATGCGTTGGCAACCCGGGTCTTAGTCACGCTCGATGTCCTCCCTCAATTCATCGGGCGTGGTCTGAAAGGGGGAAACCTGGAAACGGCTGAGGGCCATGAGGAAATCATGCCGGGTCAAGCCGGCGATTTCGGCCCCCTTGGCCTGTGAGACCAGCCGCATTTCATACCATTTGACCGCCGCCGCGATGCGCATCTCTGACACGAATTCATCCGGCGTCTTGCGGAGCGCTGAAAACACGGTATCGGGTAACTGCATGTTGACCTGTACATTCATGACCTCGCCTCCTCAAAAAACCTGGATTATAGATTCAATACACTCATGAACACTGTCACGATCCGTCGCCCTGCCGTGGTCAACTGGTCAGGCGCTGGGGCGATAGTTTGCGTAATTCCCGAGTCTGCCATGAACCTAAAAACGGCAGTTGGAACGCAGAAAAGTCGTTCGTGCTGAGCGATATAAGCCCCGCGCAGGGCGAACGGGATTTTGAATCGCTCAACGGCCGTTTTTAGGATGAATGGAAGGATATCGAGGCCGGAGGTCCTGAGATGGGAGTTTTTTTCAGTACGTCAGGGATTGCCCATCCTCATGAGGGGTTAGGCGACCGACTTGGCGCGGGCTGAAGCCCGCGCCCACCCGTTACCTGGGCGATCGATCCCCGTCGGGGAGGTGGGTCGGAATGATGGGTCGCCCCAACCCCGCGGGTCTGTCCATCCAGCCCACCGTTCGCTGAGCGGAGTCGAAGCGAACCGACCACCGGCTTGGGCGCCGTTGGCTTCGACTCCGCTCAGCCAACGGCGCCCGCGCCTGGCGGCATTGAACCAACGCCCGTGCTACCAACGTGATCAACCCATTGAACCCACCTCCCGATCCCCGTCGGTAGCGGCCCATGACGTGGCCTCCTCCGCCGCCGCGGGCAGGGCGAGCTTGACCGCGTTGATGAGCGCCGCCAATTCCGCGGCCAGCGCCGCGGTGAGTCTTTCGACTTCAACCCGAGCGGCCTTCTTTTCGAGGGCCAGTTCCAGTTCGCCGGCCATGGCCAGAATGCCCGAAGCGCCAAAGTTGCCGGCCGCCCCTTTGAGTGAATGGGCCAGGCGGCCCACTTCCCTCAGGTTGTCCGCCGCAAGGCTTGCGCATAGTTGTTGCGGGTCCGGGCCGTGGTAGTCCACCAGGATTCTCATCAAGCGTAGATAACTCGGCTCTTTTCCGCATACGGATTGCAGACCCCGGGTGATATCGAGCCCGGGAATGTTGGCAAGACGCCGTAGCCAATCGCTGGTGTTGTTCAAAAAATCCTCGTCATATTCATCATCCAGGTTAAGCACGTCTTGGTAAGAATGGCAGGAACACCGCACCCCCCGCGCTAGGGCATGGCCGGCGTATTGGATAACAGGCCGCGGATTGTCGCCAACAAGGCCGGCGGCATGAGCGGCCGGACCAGCACATCCACGCCACCGGCGTCAATGTAGGTTCGCTCATCGTCGGCCTCGACGGCATCCATGACAAACACGATGGGCAGCGCCCGGGTGGCGGGGTCCTCCTTGAGTCGCCGGCATAGCTCCAGTCCGCCCACGTCCGGAACGCGGGTATCCAGCAGGATCAGGGAGGGCTTCAGTTTGCGCATCGCGCTCAGCGCCATGTTCGCGTCACGCGCAAAATGCAGGCGGTAATGTTCCCCCAGGATGCCGCCCAGTTCGGACAGACGGCGGGGTTCGTTATCGATACACAGGATGGATGGCTTCCGGGTGTTGTCCGGCGGTATGGTTGGATGAGCGGATAAAGGTTCACCTGAAATCCCCTCGCCCCAGCCCTCTCCCCGGAGGCGGAGAGGGCGTTGATGTTTCTTTACCTGCTCATTTATCAATGCCCCCGATGCCTCCTGGCCGCTCCCGCAAGCCTCCGGATCAGGCGGGCTCATGGCATCGGCGCCAGCGCCCGTTGGCCGTTCCAGCCACTTCAGCAGGGTCTCGTACAGGGTTTCCGGCACGACGGGCTTCGACAAGTGGTCATTCATGCCTGCCTTCAGGCACGTGGCCCTGTCCTCCAAAAAGGCGTCGGCGGTCATGGCCAGGATGGGCAGGGTCTGCCTTCCCGGCAGGGCGCGGATGGCGCGGCTGGCTTCCAGTCCATCCATGTTCGGCATGTGCAGGTCCAGCAGAATCAGGGCGTAGTCGGTGTTCCGGGCGCGTTCCACGGCTTCCGCGCCATCGTTGGCCACGTCCACCCGCAGGCCCACACTTTCCAGCAGATCCACGGCCACCTGCTGGCTGATGGGTTCGTCTTCCGCCAGCAACAGGCGGGCGCCGCCGCAACGGCGGGCCAATTCCTGCTCGGCCAGACCCCGCGACAACTCCAGCGGCAGGGGTAACGTGGTATTGGAGAGGACCGCCAGCAGGTTTTTTCGCAGTCCGTTCACCAGGGCGGGTTTGGCCAATAGCGCGTCGATCCCCGTCAGGGGGGTCGGCGCCACGGATTTAGGGTTGCCATGGATGGCCAGCAAACGGCGCCGGGGCGGATGCTTGAGCGGCAGTCGCTGGAGTTGGGCCGCCGTTTCGCAGCCATCCATGCCCGGCATGGATTGGTCGATGATGATCCACTGATAGGCGTCGCCGGCCGCATCGGCGGCCTGGATCGCGGCCAGAGCTTCGTCACCCGAAGCCGCCATATCGGTCCGGAATCCCAGATGCCCGAAGAGACCCGCCAGCGCCTCCCGCGAGGCGGACAGATCGTCCACCACCAGGGCTCGCGCACCGGCGAACGACGCGTCGGCCGCCACGGGTTCCAGCGCCTTCCCGGCCGTCCTGGGCAGGCGAAGGGTGAACCAGAAGCTGCTGCCTTGGCCGAGTTGACTTTCGACGCCGATCTCCCCGCCCATCATGGTGACCAGTTGCTTGGCAATGGCGAGGCCCAGTCCCGTCCCGCCATAGTCACGGGTGATGGAACCATCGAGTTGTTCGAACGTGTTGAACAGCCGGTGTTGGTTATCGGCATCGATGCCGATCCCCGTGTCCCGAACCTCGAAACGGATCAGACAATCGCCGCCGGTATCCTCCAGACAGCGGGCGCGCACCAGGACATGACCGGCCTTGGTGAACTTGACGGCGTTGCCGGTGAGGTTGAGCAGAATTTGCTTGAGCCGCAAGGCGTCTCCGCGGAATCCCGACGAGAGTCCGGGCTCCATATCGGCCACGATCTCCAAACCCTTGGCGATGGCTTGTTCGCCCAGCCAGTGGAGGATATGTTCAAGCAATTCCTCCAGATCGAATTCCGTCTGCTCCAGCACCAGCCTTCCCGCCTCGATCCTGGAGATATCCAGCACCTCGTTGAGGATCTGCAGTAAATGGAGAGCCGATTGCTCGATGGTCTTCAGTTTTTCGTGGCTAGACGCGGGCGACTCGGACCGCTGCAGCATGTGGGTCAGACCGATGATGGCGTTGAGCGGCGTGCGGATTTCATGACTCATGTTGGCGAGGAACTCCGACTTGGCGCGGCTGGCCGCGACCGCCTGCTGCTTGGCCAACTCCAGTTCCTCGTCGCGGCGCTTGCGCTCGGTAATGTCCATGAACAGGGCCACCCGGCGGGTGACCTTGCCGCTGTCGTCGAGAATGGCGTTCAGGGTCAGCCTCGCGGCATAATCCGCCCCGTTCTTGTGACGCAGCCAGATGTCCCCGCGCCAGTTGCCCAAGGCATCGGGGGCGCCCCGCAGCGCCTGCAACACGGCGGAACCGCCCTCGCCCGCGCCCAAACTTTCCAGACCCAGGCGTTTGATCTCCTCCAGACCGTAACCGGTCATCTGGGTAAATGCCGGGTTGACGGCGATGATGCGGTTCTCGGCATCGATGACGGCCATGGCCTCGCTGCTGTTCTGGTAAACCAGGTTGGCGATCTGCAACTCCTGTTCGGCGGAGCGGCGCCTGTTCATTTCCCGGGTCAGTTGCACGGTACGGTTGGCCAGGTTGTCGTACATCTTCATGACGGTTTCGATCAGCACCTTGGTCGCCCCGGACATCTCGTTGTTGGCGACTTCTTTCGCTTGCTCCAGCGACATGCCGGAAGGCAAGGCCAGCACTACCTTGGCCAGTCGTCGGTCAGACTCCAGGATGTGGAAGGCCAGCCAGCGGGTGAGGAAGGAGACGATGTCCTCGATCACGTCGTCGAGGGGCTTGTTGTTTTCCTCCGCCTTGAGGCGAAGCACCTCGTCAACGAAACTGACGTGAGCGTGTTTGTGCCAGGTTTCCCAGGGATCATCCGCCAGATACGCGTGCCAGACGGCCTCTTCGGAGGCGAAATGGTGGGCGGCGTAGTCCGCCAACTGGGCGAAGATGCCGTTCAGGGTAGGCACGTCCGACTGAAACGCCAGATGACTGACCAGTTGGTTCAACAGCCCGATCAGGGTACGGTGCTCCTCGTCGATGCCGGCGATTCCAGTGGCGAAATTTTCGTTCCAGGGAAAGATTTCGATGATGGGGGTATTCATGTGTTCAAAGCCTCAACTAATCTCGTCCGGTTGAATGCCCAGGGTTCCGGCCAGCCTGAGCGTGAGCGCTTCGGCCTCCGGGAAGGCGAATTCTTCCACGGCCTGGCGGAGGGGCTGCAACTGTTCAGCCGTCACCCGGCTGGCCAGGGCCGCCAGATGGGGTTCGGCTGCCTCGGGTGAGTACAGGGCCAGGGCCGACAGCAATTGGCGAAACAGATGGGCCGTTTGGGCGCCCGTCCGCTCCGGGGAAGACCCGACGGACTCCGACGATGGGCCAGCATACGCGGCGATGGCCGTCAGGGCCATGGTCATGACCTGATCCAGCCCGCGCAGGGATGTCTCGGTGACGGCGCCCGCGCGCAACTCGCTCTCCACCTGCTGGGCCTGGCGTTGCACCTCCAGCAAAGCCAGATTGCCCGCCACCCCCTTGAGGCGATGCGCCAAGGCCGCGGCGTCCGCCCATTCACCCAGGCCGGCAAGCCGGGCAATGGCGGCGTCATCGCCGCCATGGGTTTCGACAAACACCCTGAGCTTGTCCCGATATTTCGTCGGACTTTTCCAGACCCTGAGGGCCTTGTCGACATCCAGCGGCAGCGTTTCGGCAACGTCCGCGGACAGCGTCGGGGTTTTGAAAGGAACGCCCGGGGATCGCGGGGTTTCCACCAGCCATGACAGCAACTCAACCATCTCGTCAGGATTGAAGGGTTTGCCAATGAATGCGTCCATGCCCGCGGCCAGGGCCGCCGCCTGGTGTTCCTGGAACACCCCGGCGCTCAGGGCCACGATGGGCAGGTGCTGGCATGCCGGTTTTTCGCGGATGCGCCGGGTCGCCTCGTAACCGTCCATGACCGGCATCTGCACATCCATCAGGACCACATCCACCGCGCAAGACCGCGCCTCCAGCCAGTCCAGGGCTTGCTGCCCATTCTCCGCCAGATGGACCGTGGCGCCTTCGGACTCGAGATTCAAGCGGGCCACGTCGCGATTGATTTCGTTGTCGTCGGTCACCAGAATGCGCCAGCCCGCCAGCCGTCCCGGGCTTCGGGCCTTGGGCGCCGCCTTTGCGGCCAGCGAGCAGGCCAATTTGACCTGAGCCACCGCGTCAAACAGCGCCGAGGCCAACAAGGGCTTACCGAGGATGGCGTCCACATGGCGGCTGCCGGGCTCGGCCAAGATGCGCTCCCGCTCGTAGGCGGTCACCATCACGAGCAGGGGTGCGGCCCGAGGGCCCTGGAGATCGCGGATGGCCTGGCAAGCGGAAAGACCGTTCATGCCCGGCATTTTCCAATCCATCAGGATGATGTCGAAGGGCCGTTCATCGGGCGGACAACGGGTGAAGCGCGCCACGGCGGCCTCGCCGGACGCTTCGGTCTCGACCTCCCAGCCCAGGCTCCGCACGACACGCGCCAGGGTCTCCCGGGCCAGCGGATGGTCGTCGACCACCAGCACCCGCTGGGTTGACAGACCCAGTTGCGGCATTTCCTCGGGTTCCACCCGCTCCAAGGCGACGGTGAACCAGAAGGTGCTGCCCACCCCGGGCACGCTGTCCAGACCGATTGTCCCGCCCATCAGCGCCACCAGCCGCTGACAGATGCTCAGGCCCAGGCCGGTGCCACCGTAGCGCCGGGTGGTGGAGGAGTCGGCTTGGGAAAAGGGCGTGAAGATATGCTCCCGCTGTTCCGGCGGGATGCCGATGCCGGTGTCGCGCACCTCGAAGCGCAGTTCAAGGTGGTGATTCCAGGCCTTGACGATGGCAATGTCCAGCCTGATTTCGCCGGTCTGGGTGAACTTGGCGGCGTTACTGATGAGGTTCACCAAGACCTGTTCCAGTCGCAAGGCATCGCCCTGGAGATATTCGGCCCCGTTGGGCGCCGGCCCGATGAGGTATTCGATATCCTTCTGGCCGATGGCCGCCGAGCCGAGGGTCGCCAGCTTGTCCAGCAGCCGGCTGAGGCGGAACGGGGCCTGCTCGATTTGCATCCGCCCCGCCTCGATCTTGGAGAAATCGAGGATCTCGTTGATGATGCCCAGCAGGGAATCCCCGGCCGAATGGATTTTTCCCACCAGTTCGTGATGGGCCGGGGCCAGGTCCGACTGTCCGAGCAGATGGGACAGGCCCAGGATCGCGTTCATGGGCGTCCTGATCTCGTGGCTCATATTGGCCAGGAACTCGCTCTTGGCCCGGCTGGCGGCTTCCGCCGCCCGCCGGCCATCGATCAGCGCCTGCTCCGCCGCCTTGCGCGGGCTGATGTCGGTGACGAAGGCGACGATGCGGCCGGGCTTGACGGCTTCGGACTCGGGCAGGTAGATGGTGACTTCAACCGGAATCAAACGGCCATCCTTGTGGCGGTTCTCCGTCTGGATGCACAGACGCCGGTCCTGGGCCACCCGGGACATGACGGCGGCATAGCCCTCCAGCGGATAGTTCGGGTCCAGTTGCGGAACGGTCAAGGCCAGCAATTCCTCGCGGCTGTAGCCGAGCATCTGGCAGGCGCGGTCGTTGACTTCCAGTAAACGGCCGTCGTCGAAAGCCACCCAATACACCGCGATCCCCGCGTGACTCATCGCGTCAAAGGTCTCGCCGAGCTGTTGATGGGCATTTTCCAGATCACGGGTACGCTCCGCCACCAGTTCTTCCAGGCGATCACGGTAGAGGTTCAGCTTCTGTTCCAATTCCTTTTTCTCGGTGATGTCCTCCTGGATGCCCGCGTAATGGCTGATGCGGCCATCCGCCTGGCGAATCGGTGTGATATGCGCGGATTCCAGGTATTCCCGGCCATCCTTGGCGCGATTCCAGAATTCGCCTTTCCAGGATTCACCCAAGGACAGCGTATGCCATAGGTCGGCGAACACCTCGGGGGGCGTTTTCCGCGCCCCTAAAAACCGGGGGTTTTGACCGATCGCCTCCGTGGCCGTATAGCCCGTGGTCAGGGTGAAGGCCGGGTTGATATACTCGATGGCGCCTTCCTTGTCGGTGATGAGAATGGTCTCGGGGCTTTGCTCCACGACCTGGGCGAGTTTGCGTAGCTGCATTTCCGCCCGCTTGCGCTCCGTGATGTCCCGGACCACCGATTGAAGCAGGGTTTTCCCGCCAAACCCGAAGGCATTCAGACTGACCTCGGCATCGAATTCCGTGCCATCGCGCCTTGTGTGCCGCCATTCGAAACGTTGGGGCTGGCCGGCCAGCGCGGCCGCGGCCAGGCCAGAGACCCTGGTCAGAGAATCCACCCCGTCGGGTTGCCGGGGCGGGGCAAACTGGACCGGGGACGCGCCGATGATGTCCGCGCGGACGCAGCGGTATACCTCCAGCGCCCGGTCATTGCAGTCGATGCAGCGGCCTTCGTGCATGATGACGATGGCATCGTTGGAAAATTCGAACAGCGCGCGGAACCGCGCTTCGCTTTCCCGTAACCGCTCCTCGCCCTGTCTGCGTTCGGTGATGTCCAGGGTCACCCCGAGCAGCGCCCGGACAGACTTACGCTCGTTGTCCCAGAGCGGCACCGAATGGGTTTCCAGATGGCGCCGCATCCCTTTCAATCCGGTCATCGTGAAAATCAGGCTTTGCCGCTCCCCCCTGAACACGGCTTCGATCATCGCGGCGAAACGCGGACGATCTTCAGGGGACACCAGGTGACACACCTGATGGCCCCGCACTTGTTCGAGACTGTCGGCCTCGATCATGGCCAGGCCGGCCGGATTCATGTCCAGCAAAATGCCATTCCGGTCCAGAAGCTTGATGCATTGCGGTTCGTTATCGACGATGGCGCGCAGATAGGCCTCTTTTTCCCTGAGGGCCGTTTCCGCGCCGACCCGCTCGGTCAGGTCGATAAACGTGGCCAGGAAATCCTCGCCGAGGGTGATCCCCGAAATCTCGAAGATGCGGACCTCTCCATTCTTGCAGGTGACCCGATAGGTCACGGGTGTAATGTCGCTGCCGTTCACCACGGCCCGCTCCACCGCCTTATCCCAGGTGTCCAGCGCCCATTGCCGGTAGTCCGCGTCGGGATAGGCCAGGGGCCACCATTCCGCCAGGGTGGGCGCCTCGGCCTCGGTATACCCCATCAGTTCGAGGAAGCGCTGGTTACGGAAAACCAGCCGGCCGCTGCCGTCCACATAACACAGGGGCAGCGGGGCAAATTCCAGGATGCGTTGCAGGCGCGCCCGGCTTGCCTCCAGTTCCTGCCGGGCCTGCTGGCGCTCGGTGATATCGATGCAATGACCAATGAAGCCGGCGAACTCGCCCCGGCTGTCGTGGCGCGGGGCGCCTTCCGCTTGCATCCAGCGGTATTCTCCGTCGTGGCGGCGCAGACGGTAGTCCAGACTGAAGGGTTCGCGCCGTTCGAAGGCGTCTGTGCGGGCGTGCTGAAGGCGTTCCCGATCTTCGGGGTGGATGACGGCTTCAAGGTAGCCCTCGCCCAGGGCCCGCTCCAGGCTTTCGCCCGTGAAATTCAGCCAGGGCTGGTTGAAGTAGGTACAGCGCTGGTCCAGGTCCGAGGTCCAGATCAAGGCCTGGCCCGAATCGGCCAGGGTGCGGAAATGGGCTTCGCTCTCCGCCAGCCGCCGTTCCATGGCCCGCCGCTCGATGGCCAGGCACGCCAGTTGCGTGGCCCAGCCCAGGGACTCCAGTTCCTCGCCGGTCGGCGTCCTGGGAGTGGCGCCATAGACGGCGAAGGTGCCCAACACCTTGCCGCCGGCATCGAGGACGGGCTCCGACCAGCAAGATTCCAGACCCGCGCGGGCGGCGATTGCCTGGAAGGGCTGCCAATAGGGATGGGTCCGCAGGTCTTCGCACACTACCCGCCGCCCCTCCCACACCACCGTGCCGCAGGAGCCGACGCCGCATCCCACCTTCAAGCCTTCGACGGCTTCGTTGTAGAAATCGGGCAGATGCGGGGCGGCGCCGAGGTGGAGGGTCTGCGCAACGGGGTCGTAGAGCAGGATGGAGCAGAGCGTTCCGGCAATCTGTGCTTCCAGAGCATTCACCAGTCGCTCCAGCAAAGCGGGCAAGGGCTCGCCCCGCACCATGGCGTCGAGGAAATCCGCCCGAGCCTTTTCCCGGGATTCAGCCTGTTTGCGCACGGTCACATCCAGACAGATGCCGATGCAGGCGGGTTGGCCATTGTAGGTCAGGGTGCGACCATGGGCTTCGATATCGATCCGCCGGCCGTCGGCGCGGAGCCCGCGGAATCCATAGTGCATATCGCCCATCGTTCCGGCCATCCTGGTTTCGAAAGCGCTCTCGACCAAGGGCCGGTCCTCGGGCGCCACCACGGCGGCAAAGGGGACCCGGCCAATGATCTCTTCCGCCGAACCGAAGCCGAACATATCGGCAAACCCGGGGTTCACATAGAGAAAAGAGCCGTCCCGAATGATGTAAATGCCGACCAGGGATTGTTCGACCAGATGCCTGAATTTGGCCTCGGCCTCGCGGGCCTCCTGTTCCAACCGCTTGCGCTCGGTAATATCGCGGGCGATGCCCAGCACGCCGATGAGCTTGCCGTCGGAATCGCGCAGGGGCTTCTTGATCACTTCGAATACACCCTGACGGTTCACCAGATTCAGGCTTTCCTCGGTAATGCATGCGGCTTCCTTCTCCATCACCGCCAAGTCACTGGCGCGCAGGATTTGCGCGGCGTCCGCGCTCACCAGGTCCGTGTCGACTTTACCCAGGATCTGGGCCTTGGGCAGATCGAGCAGTGTGTCGAGTTGGTCATTACAGGCCAGATAGACACCCTCGGGACTCTTTAACCAGACCGGATCGGGGATGGCATCGAACAAGCCACGCAGATAGGCGCGTTCGCTTTCCAGTCGCGCATCCAACAGGGTTTCGTTCAGGCTGCGCAGCAAATCATGCTGGTCCAGGAGACCCACCAGACGCCCCGCCGCGTCGGCCACGATCAAATGGCGTATCCGCGTCGCCAGCATGTACTCCGCCGCTTCGTTGATCGTGGTCCCCATGGGGATGGTCTTGACCGGGCGGGTCATGAATTCCGCAATGGAACCATCCCGCGTATCGTTACCGGCGGCATACACCCGGGCGATGTCGCGCTCGGTGATGATGCCGACGGGGCACTCTGCTTCGACCACCACCACGCAGGAGGCCCGGCGGCAATCCATCAAATGCACCGCTTGCCGCAGGCTGGCTTCAGGCGGCAGGGTGAGTACCGTGTGTCCCATGACACTGAGCACGGAGCGGCGGCCCGCCTGCCGGGAGAGTTGCAGGTGCAGCCGGAAATCGGTTTCGCTGACCACGCCGGCCAACTGATCCTGTTCGTCGACCAGTACCAGATGGCGGACGCCTTCCCGCAGTGCGAGTTGATAGGCCGCTTCCATGGGCATCGATAGTGGCACGGTAATGACCGGGGCCGACATGAAATCCGCCAGTTGCGTCGCGCCGGGCCGTTCTTCGTCCATGGCCCGCAGCAGATCCCGCTCGGTCAGGACCCCCCAGGGGCGCCCTTCGGGGTCGGTCACGATCACCGAGGAAATGCGCCGCTCGGCCATGAGGGCGGCGGCTTCCCCGAGTGTCCGGGACCGCCCGATCCGGGCCACGTCGCGAGTGGCGATGTCGCCGATCCGAATGTGTTGGGTCTGAAATTCCCAATGCTCCGTAACTTTGGAAGTGTCTGCTGAACTCATCTCTCGATATCCCTCATTCTTGTCATGGCTTGCCCGAGACGCCTGGTATCAGGCTGGACGCGGGTTGACCCTGACGGTCATCACGCGAGCGGGACTTGAACCCGGGGAGGCGGCCTGGAGCGAACGGGGCGTCGCCGCGCGTGAAGGTCATCCGCTCGCGACACCCACCCTCATTGCCGTCAACGGCACGATCCACAGGCGGCGGACTCGAAACTCTGGTCGGCAAGGAGGGACATCAAGGCTCGGTCCAGGGCGTGATTCACGGTCTCCTGATAATTGAGCGCGGAGCCGGAATCGCCATAATTCTTGGCGGCGCCGGACAGGCGCTGGCTCCAGCACTCCTGACCCTGAGCATTGACCAGGGCGGCCTCCAGGGTCACCCTGCCGTCATAACCGGAATTCACGTACACATTTTCATTGATAGAAATATCCGTCAGGCGCAGTTTGAGCCGGGGTCCCCGGGTATCCTGGCTTTTCAAACCCGCCAGACGAAAGATAGCGACCGCGGCGGACTTGACCCACCCCGCGGCATTGCCGGTCATGCGGATATCCTGGGGAGGAACGGGCTTGTCCTGGAGAGTTCTCTTGCCCACCCTGTTGCCGGGCAGGGCATTTTCGACATCCACGCCGGATATCGAGGCACAGGCTTTGGCCGCGATCACGTCGGCGCTATCGATCTGAGGATGGTAGTCAGCCGCGAAGGAGGCCGGCGCGAGGGTTTTCTGGGCGCAGGCGGTCAGAAAACCGAGCAAACCAAACATGATCAGTGATTTGCGGGATGGCATGTCTATACCTCGGCAAGGATGATGATGATTTCAGGGGAGCTTCCAGGCGCTGATTTTGACACGGTTGCGGCCAGTAGGTAGCCGTCAGGCGGAAGTGAGCCATCGGCCAGCCCGTAAAACCGGTTCCGCGCAGGCTTCGACAGGCTCGCCATGAACATAACCCGTTGATTTATGGATAAATGAGCAGGTACCGATCAACTCCCTCTCCGCCTCCGGGGAGAGGGCTGGGGTGAGGGGATTGCACATGCACCTTTATCTGCTCATCCATCCATAGCTGAATCCTTACACCCCGCGCCCTTCGCCTGTCATCAAGCGCTTGGTCGAGGGGCGGCACCTGGCGGAGCGCCCAAGCACGGATTGAAACGCACGGCGCAACCGCTTCAGGCATGATAGCTCACAACCCGTACCCTCTCGTGTTCCTCACCTGAAATTCGGGAAAAATAGCCGAGAATGGGGGAAGGATGTCTTCGGGTTGAGCAATCCCGCTGCCCGCGGGGCACGGCGGGGTAAGTATTGGTTGGGTGTAGAACCAGGGTGATGGATGGGATCATTGACCTGAAAGCATGGCGCGGTGTGTACCGCGTCGAAAGGTCTGGTTCACCCTACGCGGGATAATGGTGTTCGACCTCGGCATTCTCGCTGGGGTGGCCTGGCTAACTCGCGAATGATGACGCAGGGGTCAAAATTGATGACCCCGAACCGAGCTCAGTCATGACAGGGTAGTGGGCGACGGCGCGGCCATCAGGCGTTTTGATTATTTCGATTATTTCGTTAATGTGCTCTACTGGATACCAAACCATGGAACAATCGTCAGCCGTGAGGAATACACCATGAATGCCATTAAACTGAGGAGTGGTCTCTCAGCCCCGGTGCTGCCCACCGATGCCGAAGCCCGTCTGGCGCGGACCAGCAGCCGCTTGTTGGCGGCCTACATGGGCCATGGCGAAACTGCCCGCCTGCGAGTCATCGACGGTGATCAGGGCATCATCGAAATACCGGTATCGGCCCTACGCCTGCTCATCGATATACTGGCGCAGATGGCCGAGGGCAATGGCGTCACCATCATGCCCGTCCATGCCGAACTCACGACCCAGCAGGCCGCCGATTTTCTGAATGTCTCCCGTCCCTATCTCATCGACCTACTGGAGCGTAAGGAATTACCCTTCCACAAGGTGGGAACCCATCGGCGGGTGTTGTTCAAGGACTTGCTGGCCTATCGGGAACGCTCGCGCCTGGACATGGATCAGGCGCTGGATCAACTGGCCCAACAAGCCCAGGAACACGGACTGGGTTACTGAGCGGTGGCCAATTTTGTCGCGGTCTACGATGCCTGCGTGCTCTACCCCGCTCCCTTGCGTGATCTGTTATTGCGATTAGCCGGGGTCGGCTTGTTTCGAGCCCGTTGGACAGATGAAATACATGCGGAGTGGATGCGTAACGTATTACGAGATCGGCGGGATCCGCATCCCGAGTTACTGGAGCGTACCCGCCACTTGATGGATCGCGCGGTACCCGATTGTCTGGTGACAGGTTATGAGGGGCTGATCGAACAGGTTGAGCTACCGGACCCGGATGATCGCCACGTTCTGGCGGCCGCAATCCGATGCCAGGCGAGCGCCATCGTGACCTACAACCTCAGGGATTTTCCCAAAGACCATTTGATCCCCTACGGCATCGAACCTCTCCACCCGGATGATTTCGTCGCCGCTCAGTTCGATCTTGCCCCCGCCGCCGTGGGTAAGGCCGTTCGCGACCAACGACTATCCTTACGAAATCCAAAGCAGACGGTGCGAGAATTACTCGATACGTTTCTTTCGCTGGGTTTGGCCAGTAGTGTATCCGCGCTGGAAACCATGCAGGATTTGCTCTGACGAGACTTCCTTGAAAGAAAACCTGTTCCGGTTGACCCGGAACAGGCTTGAAGAGTACGGTTGAGTCAAGTCCCCGCCCGCCAGGAAGGAACCTGAAACCATATTGTGGGCCGGACTGACCCAGTAGATAAGGAGGCAGGGGGCCATTGATCGAAGGTGGAAAATTTCCGTAGGTTTCCTGCCCACTGTCTTCGTCTCCCGCCATTTTGGGATGCCTTGGGTGGCCAACTCACTAATAGCGGCGACGGACTTGATGACCGGCGCCGCCGCCGCGCCGGGCCGCTGCGCGTCAGGCGTTGCCGGCCGCGCGCATGAGTTCCAGCAAATCCTCCGCTCCGATCCGGGCGCTGATTTCCCCTCCTTCCAGCAGGCTGTCCGCCAGTTCCCGTTTGTGGCGGTGCAGTGAAACGATGCGCTCTTCGATGGTGTCCTTGGCCACCAGACGGTAGATCGTCACCGGCCGGGTCTGCCCGATGCGGTGGGCGCGGTCCGAGGCCTGATCCTCGACCGCCGGATTCCACCAGGGATCCAGGTGGATGACGTAATCGGCCGCGGTGAGATTCAGACCCGTGCCGCCCGCCTTCAGGCTGATCAGGAACACTTCGCCCTTGCCGGCCTGGAACGCTTCAACCCGCTGTTTGCGCTCGGCTAGCGGGGTCTGGCCATCCAGATACTGATAGCTCACGCCCTGCTCGTCGAGGTAGGCCCGCACCAGGCTCAGATGATCGACGAACTGACTGAACACCAGGGCCTTGTGCCGATTCTCCAGCAGTTCTTCCAGGACTTCGCCCAACAAGGCCAGTTTGCTGCTGGCCAGGCCCAGTTCCGGCGCCACCAGATTCGGGTTGCAGCAGGCCCGCCGCAGCTTGGTGATGGCGGCCAGTACCCGGAAGCGTTGATCCTCGATGGGGCCAGCGGCCTGGTCCAGTTGTTCCAGCAGGTTGCGGCGCAAGGCTTCATAGAACGTCGCCTCAGCCGCGCTGAGTTCGACCTGCAGCTCGATCTCGGTACGCGGGGGCAGTTCCTCCAGCACTTGAACCTTGGTGCGCCTGAGGATGTAAGGCTGAATCAGGCGCTTGAGGCGCAGCCGCGCGCCGCGATCCTGGTTCCGCTCGATGGGCCCGGCGAAGCGGCGATTGAAACTCTCCAGCGAACCCAGCAAACCGGGATTGATGAAGCGAAACAGGTTCCAGAGCTCGCCCAGGTGATTCTCCACCGGCGTGCCGGTGGTGATCAGTTTGAAATCGGCCTGCAGGGCCATGGCCTGCTGGGAGCGCCGGGTCGCCGCATTTTTGATGGCCTGGGCTTCATCCAGGACCAGGGTCCGCCAGCGCACCTTGGCGAGAGCCTCGCCCGCGGCTTCCTGTTGCAGCAGGCCATAGCTACAGATCAACAGGTCCAGCGGTCCGAGCTGGTCGATGATCTGCTGACGGTCACCGGTCAAGGATTTGAGATTCAGAGTGGGCGCGAACCGGGTCACCTCGTTGTGCCAGTTGAACGTCACCGAAGTCGGCGCGATCACCAGGCTCGGCCCGTCGCCGGCCCGGCTCAGGATCAGGGCGATGGCCTGCACCGTCTTGCCCAACCCCATATCGTCGGCCAGGCAGGCGCCGACGCCCCAGGCCGCCAGCCGGGACAGCCAGTGGTAACCCTCCAACTGGTAATCACGCAACTCCGCTTGCAGGGTGCCCGGCAACACCGGCTGACTCCGCTCGGCTTCCCGGAGTTGCTCGATGCGACGGCGCCAGGCCAGATCGGTCTTGAATTCGCCAAACTCCCCGCCGAGTTCCTCCAGCACCGGCAGCGCCAACGGGTGGACACGCCGGCCCTGGCCATGCGCCTCCGAGTAGGCCTGCAAATCCTCCAGCCGTTTGCGGAAGGAGTCGGTCAGGGCCAGGAAGCGGGTTGCGTCCAGGCGCACGAACTGGCCTGGACTCGCGGCTATCAGAGCCAGCAAGGTTTGCATCTGGATGACCTCGTCATCGTCGAGCCGGAGTTCGCCATCGACGCTGAACCAATCCCGCTGCTGCTTGAGCCGCAGGCTCATGCGTGTCAGGTCCGCCTGTCCGACGACCTTGAATTTTTCGCCTTGGGGCCATTCGACCGCCGCCATATCCGGACCCGCCGCCTCGAGTTCCAGCAACAGCTTGAGGCTGGTTTCGACGTCCTCCATGAACCAGTGAAAAGGCCGTTCGGAATCCGCGTGATCCTCCAGGGAGGGACAGGCCCGAATCAGTTCCACCACCCGCTGGCGTTCATGGGGCAAATCACGCTGGGTTTGCAGGCGCTGGCCTTCGATCTCGGCGATCAGGCCCACGCCGCCCATGCCGGGCGGGTAGTAGGCGCCCCGCTCGCCGAAGGGGCGGATCAGAATGGCGACGTGCAGGCCGTCCGCCTCAGGCGCCAATTGAACCCTCGGCAGGGAATCCGCCGGCACGGTTTCCGCGCCGGCCGACTCGGGAGCGCCGATATCCGAGTGAATGGCGAGCAAGGAGGCGGCGGCGCCCAGATCCTCCAGCAGGCGCGCCCGCGCGGCGAGTGGCGCGACGATACCTTCGCCGATGATGCGCGCGATGTTTTGCTGCTCTGGTTTCAGTTCGGTGAGCCGGAGCCGGTTGAGCCCCTCGCGGGTTTTGACCAGAGTCCGTTCAGTGCTGCCTTTCGGCCAGAATTCGATGCGTAACTGATCGGCGCCCAGTTTGCGGACCCGCAGTTCCGGCGGGGAAGCCACCAGTTCAGCCGGGTGGCCGCTGTCGGCCCAGAACACCGCCGGATGGCCTGTCAGGGCCAGCCAGCCAGGTTCGGACAGGGTGCTGCCGCGCGTGTGGGGGTCGAGGACGATCAGACCGATGACCCGCCGATCCTGCTCGCTGAGGTAGGGACGGCTATCGGCGGACTCCCGGAGCGCCTTCAGAGACACCGGCTTGCCCTTGGTCCAGGACTGGCCCGTGCGCTTTTGCTCCCGGCACTCCAGCGAGTAATAGCCATAACTGTCGTCGAGCAGCCAGGCCAGTCGCCACTCGGCGGCGGCGCTCCCGGTTCGCGTCCGGCTGGCGGAGGCGGAGGGTGAAGGAATACTGTTGCGGATGGCGTTGAGGGCGCGCTCCCAGGGCGCCTCGTAGTGGACGCGATCCACCAGCAGCTTCAGGCCGGTGCGCTGGCGAAACGCGGCGGCGGCTTCGGTCAACCGGACGTGGGCGGGCTCGAACCGGGCCAGCAACTGGCCCAGTTCGGCGGCCAGCCAGGCCCAGCGAAGACTTTCGGCGCGATCTTGCAGGTCCTGGAGCAGGGACAGGTATGGCAGGAACGCCTGGGAATCGCCATCATAGCGGTGCAAATTGAGCAGCCCTATCCAGGCGGCCCAGGGATCGGGGCTGGCGCCGGAGAGCGCCGACTTCAGTGCCAGCCGGTAACCGTCCACCGCGCGGGCGCGGTCTTTTTCCATGGCGAGGCCCTCCCTGAGCAGGCGATGCGCCGCCGCGAACGATGACCATTCGCGCACGAGACCGGCGAGCGTTTGCGCCTGATCGATGTCCTTGCCCTGGTTCCGGAGGCTCAGCGCCAGAATATAGAACACGCCGGTAATGCCGGGTAGAAATCCCTTGCGCTGCTCCGTCAGGCGTCGATGCAGCCGCAAGGCTTCCTCGAAATGCTTGATGGCGCTGTCCGCCTGATCCCGCAGAAATTCCAGCACCCCCAGCACGGCGATGGCCGGGGGTTGGGGTTGCCCGCCCTGTTCCAGACAGGCGTTCACGGCATCCGGCTCACCCCGCAGCAGCGCGGCCAGGATCAGGCCAAACGGAAAGAGGCCCAGTTCGCGGCATTGGCCGGACAGACTCCGATACAGTTCTTCATCCATGCGCCAGTCCAGGGTGAGCTGGGTCAACATGGCGGGCAGCGCGGCCTTGCGCATCTCCACCGGCAACGCCGCGAACCAGTCCTCATCGTAGGGGTTGCAACAGACATGGGCATAGATCGACGCGGGATCGGCAATTGCATTCCAGGCATCGCCCCAGTAATAGTATTGGTAGCTGTGGCGATGCTGCGCCAGGCTCTCGTAGACCCGCGCCACCGCGGCCGGATCATGCCGGTACAGGCCGATACGAACCTCGCGCATCACCTGATCGGCGCTCTCGAACAGCCAGTCATCCGTCGCCGCTTTGCCGGAGGCATAAGGCGGCCGTTGCAACGGCCAGGCCTTGCGGGCCAGTTCCACGTATTGGTTGAAGGTTTCATTGACGATCAAGTGCCGGGCCACCCGCTCGATAAGGTCCGGATGGCAGGCAAACCCGTTGATCGTGGCGCCGCCTCGCTTGAACCGACGATTCACGATGAGGCCCTGGCTGACAAAAGCGTCCAGGACCAGCCGGTTCTTGGCCGGAACGTCAAGCGCGGTCTTGATCGCGCCCAGGGTCAGCGGCCCCCAATTGACCGCGAGCAGGTTGATGACCGCCTGGTCATTGGGTGTCAGGGTCAGATAGGTCGCCAGCGTCGGCTGGCGGGTCACGGCGTCGTTGGGGTTCATTCGGCGTTCCGGTTCGTTGGTTACCAATCGCCCATTTTCGCACGGCGGGGTCGCGTGGTTCAGGTTTCAGTCCGGACGGCGCGGCGGACATCGGGCTGATGGAGCGAGGCTGGATGTTCGATCCCGCGAGCGGATACCCGCTTGGGTCGCTTGGGGCATTTGCCGCAGTTCTTTCAGCGATTTGCCCGACAATCATCTCCGCCAAGGCGGCTCCGGGAACCCTGGCGCCCCGCTCCACATACCGCTTGTCAATCGATTCAACCCACCAGCGCATCATATTGGCACAACATTTTCATACCGGATGTTTCTGGAATTTCCACAGGAACATCGATGCGCCCCTTTTCGTTTGCGCTGTGGCTGTGCTTCATGACTTTGCTATGGGCATCGGAGGCCTCGGCAACGGCCGCCTTTGCCCGACAGACCGGAGAACCGTGCTCCAGTTGCCACATGGAAAGCTACGGACCCTATCTGACGACCAACGGACGCCTGTTCAAGCTGAACGGCTATCAGGCGGGTCACGCCAATGTCCTGCCGGATTTGCTGAACGGCTTTTCTGGCCAGGTGATCGGGTCGTTCTCGAGTACCCAGAAGGGTGTTCCGGGCGGCGCGGCGCCGGGCTTCAGCCCGAACAACAACTTCGCCAACGATTGGGACGCCCTCTATTTTACCGGCCGGGTGATCGACAAGATCGGCGCTTACCTCCAGCTCAATTTCGACCCCCAGGTCAATAAAAACATCAGTCTGGCGATGGCCGAGTTCCGCTTTGCCGACCATGTCAACCTGTTCGACAGGAACTTCGTCTACGGGCTATCGGCGAACAATGGGCCCACCATGTCGGACGTCTGGATGACCACCCCGGAATGGATGTATCCCTATACCCAGTCACCGATCGCTCCCCAGCCCGGCATGCAGACGCTGATGATGCAACTGATGGGCAACACGGGCGGCATGTCGGTCTACACGCTCTGGAACAACCTGGTCTATTCGGAGCTGGGGGCCTATACGACGCTGTCCGGCAACATGGCCAACGCTCTGGGCGTTTTCAGCCGCAACAACCCCCTGATCGATGGCGGCGCCCCGTACTGGCGCCTCTGGGTCCAGAAGGCGGTAGGATCCTATGTATTCATGCTCGGCGCCTACGGGATGCAGGCCAATATCTATCCCCAATACCAAACCAACGCCGGCACCGATGGCTGGGTGGATTGGAATATCGATACCAACAACATGTGGATGATGGGCGACCACATGTTCATGCTGATGGGTCGCTGGACCCAGGACCGCATGACCCTGAATGCCAGCCGGGCGCTAGGCTTGTCGTCCAGCGTCGACAATACCCAATCCAACCTGATGCTGATGGCGATGTACACCCTTCAGCAAACCTACACCTTTGCCTTTTCCTTCAACAATCTCGAAGGCTCCAGCAACCCGGCCATGTATTCGCCGGCGGCCGTCTCCGGCAGCCGCACCGGTTCCCCGGACTCCCAATATTTCCAGTTGCAGTTCGATTACGTGCCGTTCGGCAAGGGCGGTTCGGTGACCGATCCCTTTCTCAATTTGCGCTTCTCCGTGCAGTACGTAAGCGGTCAGCGGCCCCATCTGTGAATCTGTCTCCCAAGCCGCCATCCTCTGCATTTTTGCGGAGGGTAGGCGATGGCGGCACGGATCACCTGGAACCATCATATTCAGGCTTGGCAGGCCAGCG
>Ga0194127_10002866_pt1 | contig 22825 bp, 21 predicted proteins | sample TA2KigC100mmetaG_FD_148624 | JGI IMG/M metagenome (GOLD analysis project Ga0194127, IMG submission 148624) | Freshwater microbial communities from Lake Tanganyika, Tanzania - TA2015036 Kigoma Deep Cast 100m | ecosystem: Environmental > Aquatic > Freshwater > Lake | place: Tanzania: Lake...
TAACCTTCGGGGTTTAATCACCTCGATGGTTTTTTCATTCCAACATTTCCTATTAATTCAAAGAAAATTTCTTCATTTAACGGAACTTTAATAAGTTTGGAAACGACTTATACATTAATTGTTTCCGGTAGTTCTTGGTATTTAATTATAAAACAGAGTAAACATGACAAATGAAAAAGAGATAAAGCAAAGAATCGAATCGAGTGCCCAGGAGATGTTTTATAAATTTGGTTATTCGAAAGTTACAATGGAAGAAATTGCTACAAATTTGGGAATTAGCAAGAAAACTTTATATAAGTATTATTCGAATAAGGAACATATCCTACGTGAGATAATCACTAACACAAAATGTGAAATTGAAAAGTATGTAAATAAATTAATTGAAGATACTGAAACTGAATTTGTAGTTAAGCTGCAGCAATTTTTATCTTTTATCGTTATGCATTTCGGGAAATTAACTCAGCCGCTAATTCAAGACCTTGCAAAAAACCAGCCGGAAATCTGGAAAGACATAAAAATTTTCAGACAGAAAAATGCATACGACAGTTTTTCAAAACTTCTTGAGCAAGGAATTAAAAGCGGAATTTTCAGAGAAGATGTAAACAGCCAAGTAGCCGTAATAATTTATTTTGCATCAGTTTTTGAAATGATAAACTTGCAGACACTTGCACAGCTTCCAATTACAGCTAACGAAGCATATAAACAAATTGTGAAAATATTTTTTCAAGGAATTTTTTCTGAAAAAGGCCGTGAGAAATATGCAACTTCAAAAATTTTACATGATATCAATGGAGAATTTATTTTATGACAAAATTATCTAGCAAATTATTTTTTCTTTTGATTGGATTAATTTTTATTGTTAATAAAAATTCAGTCATTGCACAAGAAAAACTCTCAATCACAGTTGAGCAAGCAGTTGAAATTGGATTGAAGAACAGCAAAACACTCCACTCATCTTTAATGAAAGTAAAATCGGCAGAAGCAAGGGTCAAAGAAGTTAGTGCTTCAAAATTACCGTCACTTCGTTTATCAGCAGCATATAGAAGGTTGAGTGAAGTTGATCCATTTATAGTTGAAACGCCTTTTGGCAAGTTTAATATATCGCCAGCAATTTTTGATAATTATTCTGTTCAACTTTCATTATTGCAGCCGCTTTTTACCGGATTCAGATTAAGCAGCGGAATTGAAATTGCAGAACTTTCTGCAGAATCATCATCCGAAGAATTCAATAAAGATAAAAACGAACTTGTCTTCAATGTTAAGAATTCATATTGGGGACTTTACAAAGCAATAGAGTTCAAAAAAGTAATGGATGAAACTGTTGAACAAATAAAAGCACATGTAGAAGACGCAAAAAATTTATATAAAGTTGGAATGTTGACCCAGAATGATATTCTAAAATTCGAAGTGCAGCTTTCAAATGCACAATTTCAGCAAGTAGACACTGAAAATTCTGTAAAGTTAGCTATGGTAGCTCTAAACAATGTACTGGGTATTCCTTTGAGTACGCAGATTGAAATTAATTCGAAGCCAAATTTAGTACGTGCAGAATATGCAGCCTTACATAACCTTGTTTCGGAAGCAGTTCAAAAGCGGTCTGAAGTAAGAGCCGCTGATTCAAGAGTGAAGATGGGTGAAGCTAATATTACAATGGTAAAATCTTCATGGTATCCTCAGATAAGTGTTTATGGTAATTACTATTATTCAAAACCAAATCAAAGAATTCTTCCTTCAAGGAATCAATTTGACGGCACTTGGGATGCTGGAATAAGCCTAAACTTAAATGTATGGGATTGGCTTACAACTTCACATCAAACAGAACAAGCCGAAGCTCAATTATATCAAGCTGAGGACGCACTTAAAATTATTAAAGACGGCATCACAATGGAAGTAACACAAAATTATTTCAGCTTTCAGCAATCAAGCAGAAAAATTGAAATAGCTGAACTTGCTGTAAAACAAGCAAATGAAAATATGCGTGTTACAAATGAAAAGTTTAAATCTGGTCTTGTTCAAAGTTCAGATTTAATTGATGCAGAAACTGTACTTATTAGTGCGAGAACAAATTTTAACAATTCAATAATTGATTACGAGCTCGCAAAAGCAAAACTTGATAAATCGATTGGCAAATAAATACTGAGGAAATAGAAAATGAAACATTGGAAAAGTATAACTGCAGTTATAGTAATGATATTAGTTGTAGTTACTATTCTTTTTATAAACAAGCAAAAAATGTCGGCAACTGCGTCTGTTAGTATCCAGGATGCTTATTATGTGACAGTACAAAAAGTTGAAAGGAAAAATTTATCATCCGAATTCAATTTAACCGGAACAGTTTATGCAAACAATGATGTTAATATCCTTTCAGAAACTTCCGGAAGAATTACAGCTGTTTTTGCGAACGTTGGTGATTATGTACAAGTCGGCTCGGTTTTAGTTCAAGTTGATGACGAATTACGAAAAGCCGCACTTATAAGCGCAGAAGCAAATTTCGAAAAAGCAAAAAAAGATTTTGAACGGTTTAATAATTTATCAAAAGAGAATTCTGCTTCCGAGGTGCAGTTTGATCAAGCGAAAGTTGCATTGGCTATGGCAGAATCTCAATATATTGTGGCAAAAAGACAATTTGAGGATACAAAAGTAAAATCACCTATATCTGGATATTTAACCGTTAGGAATGTTGATGTTGGAACAATGCTTCAAGGTCCGCCAGCTCCAACCTTCGTTGCAAATGTTGTTGACATTTCTAAATTAAAAGTAAAATTAAATGTGTCTGAGAAAGATGTATTTCATTTGAAAAGAGGTGATGCTGTTAAAGTTACAACTGATATTCATCCAAATATTGTTTTCCCCGGAAAAATTGAATCGATAAGTGCAAAAGCAGATGAAGCCCACACATATCCAGTCGAAATCTCAATCGTTAATCAAGGTTCAAACAGAATGAAAGCCGGAATGTTTGCGCGTGTTGAATTTAAAAGTATTGCTAAAAGGGAAACGATTGTAATTCCGCGCGAAGCATTGGTAGGCAGTATAAGAAATCCTCAAGTATTTGTTTTAGAAAATGAAATTGCCAAAATCAAAAATATTGTACTTGGTAATGAATCTGGGAAATTAATAGAAGTAATAAATGGACTCGAAGCTGGGGAAACATTAGTTGTGAATGGTCAAAATAATTTAGTTAATGATACCAAAGTGGTGGTTCTAAATAAGTAGAGGATTAAAATGACAATTACAGAATTATCAATTAAACGACCTTCGTTAATAATAATAATCTTTGCAGCATTGATTACAGTTGGGCTCTTCTCATTTACTAAATTAAAATATGAATTAATACCGCGCTTTTCCCCCCCAATTTTAACAATCTCTACAATTTACCCAGGAGCATCGCCAAATGAGGTTGAAACTGGAGTTTCAAAAGTAATTGAGGATGCAGTTTCTGGTATGGATAAAGTAAAAGCAGTTCGCTCAACTTCAATGGAAGGGGTATCGTTTGTTGTTATTGAACTTCTTCAATCGGCAAATACCGATATTTCTTTACAAGAAGCACAAAGAAAAATAAATGAAGTCTCAAATAATTTACCAACATCCTCAAGAAGTCCGATAGTAACAAAATTTGCCCTGGATGAAATTCCAATTATAAGAATGGGTGTTAGTTCTAATCAGGATTCACGTGAGCTTTATCAATTAGTAAAAGATAAAATCCAGCCGTTGTTATCTAGAGTTCCGGGTGTAGGACAAATTGCATTAATTGGTGGAGACGAACGTGAAATTAAAGTGAATGTTGATATGCAGAGATTAAGATCTTACGGTTTGTCTGTTCTTCAAGTAACACAACTTCTGCAATCATCAAACCTAGATTTTCCAACTGGAAAAATATTGGATGAAGACGGACAATATATTGTAAGGGTTGCCGGGAAGCTTTCGAGCGTTGAAGAATTAAAAAATCTTCCAATTACGGTTTCCAGACAAGGAGGAATTATTACCCTTTCTGATGTCGCAGAAATTGAGGATGGAATTAAAGAGTATTCAAATATTTCACGAATAAATTTCCGCAATACAATTGGAATTACAATTCAAAAGCAGTCTGATGCAAATGCAGTTGAAGTAGCTAATCTTGTAAAGAATGAATTAAAAAATATTGAAACACAATATTCAGGTTTTGATTTGAAATTTGAAATTGCAGCAGACGGTTCTCTATTTACAATTGATGCTGCAAATGCCGTTAAAAAAGATTTAGCAATCGCTGTTGTACTTGTTGCCTTAGTAATGCTTGCGTTTCTCCATAGTTTAAGAAATTCAGTAATAATTCTTATTGCTATTCCGTCATCATTAATATCTACTTTTATTGCAATCTATGCTTTGGACTTTACGTTAAATTTAATGACGCTTTTAGCTTTATCTCTTGTTGTTGGAATTTTAGTTGACGACTCAATTGTTGTGTTGGAAAATATTTATCATCATCTTGAAAGGGGGGAAGAGAGAAAAGTTGCGGCACTGCGAGGAAGAAACGAAATTGGTTTTGCAGCACTTGCAATTACATTTGTTGACGTTTCTGTATTCTTTCCGCTTGCAATGATTGGCGGACTAGTCGGCAATATAATGAAACAGTTTGCCATTGTAGTAGTTGTTTCAACATTGATGAGTTTATTTGTTTCATTTACGTTAACTCCCCTTCTTGCATCCCGTTTTGCAAAACTTGAAAGACTTACTAAAAAAACATTACCGGGCAGATTTGCAGTTTGGTTTGAAGAAAAGTTTAAACAGTTTACCGAAACATATGTCGTACTGCTTAAATGGAGTCTTAAAAACAGATTCAAAGTAATTGCGGTAACTGTTATGTTATTCTTTGTTTCTTTCGCATTAATACCAATGGGCTTTGTAGGATTCGAATTTATGACACAAACTGATAGAGGAGAATTTGCAGTAGCTGTTGAATTAGAGCCTGGGACTAAATTAGAAACAACAAATTTAATTTCCCAAAAAATTGAAAGAATAATTGCAGATATACCAGAAGTTGAAAAAATTTATGCAAATGTTGGCGCTTCAAACGAAGGATTAATCGGTTTTGCTGCTTCTAATTCTGCAGAAATAACAGTTACATTAGTTAATAAACAATTGAGAGAAAGATCCACAGATGAAATAGGAAACTTCATAAAAGAGCAGATACAGCAAATCCCAGGTGTAAAAGTAAGGGTAAATCCAGTTGGACTATTTGGTGTTGCAAATCAAACTCCGGTTATTGTTATAATAAGTGGGGCATCTTATGATCAAGTATCTGATGTTGCTGAGGATTTAGCTGAAATAGTAAAAACTATTCCTGGTACAGCAGATGTGCGGCTCTCTTCGCAAAAAGGAAATCCTGAAACTCGAATTGAAATTGATAGAAAGAAAATGATGAGTTATGGACTGACAATAGCAGAAGTTGGAGCAGCTATGCAGATTGCTCTAACCGGAAATGATGATGCAACACTGAGAGAAGGTGATACCGAGTATAATATTCGAATTGTATTTGACCGATTTGACAGATCAAATACTGAAAATTTAGCGAATATTTCTTTTGTCAATAAAAGGAATCAACAAATTTATTTAAATCAATTTGCAAAAATTATGCGTTCAACTGGCCCGACTAAATTATCCCGATCAGGAAGAAGCGCATCTGTAACAATTTACTCGCAAACATTAAACCGTTCAAGCGGAAATATTGCACAAGATATTGTTAAGAAATTTGATGAATATAAAATGCCAGCTGGCGTAACTTATTCATTCGAAGGAGATGTAAAGAATCAGCAAGAATCTTTTGGTGATCTTGGTCTTGCATTTTTAGCCGGTATTCTTTTTACATATATGGTAATGGTTGCCTTGTATGATTCATTCTCACATCCTTTTGTAATTTTATTTTCTATTCCACTTGCGTTAATCGGGGCTCTTTTTGCACTCGCACTAACCATGAAGTCTTTAAGTATTTTTTCTATGCTTGGTGTTATTATGCTTATTGGACTTGTAGGGAAAAATGCAATTTTACTAGTTGATAGAACAAATGTGATGAGGGCAAAAGGCGAAAGTGTTCTCGATTCTTTAATTGATGCCGCCCGAATGAGGATAAGACCAATTTTTATGACAACACTAACAATGGTTTTTGGTATGATGCCAATTGCTCTTTCTTCAAGCGAAGGAGCTGAGTGGAAAAGTGGGCTTGCTTGGGCATTAGCCGGTGGTTTAACTAGCTCACTCTTTTTAACTCTTGTGATTGTTCCAATTGTATATACTCAGGTTGAAGAAATGCGTGTTTCAATACCAGCTCGTTTTAATAGAATTATTACAAGATTTAAAAGAAAAAATGAAAAAGAAATTTCTGGAGAAGTTGGATTAAGTAAATAATATTATACTTTTAGTTATCAGATAGAATTACAAAAAGGAGACTTAAATAGTCTCCTTTTTGTTTTTGGGAAAAAGGATGTTACTATTTTGAAACCGAGCTTTTGCCTAAACTCCATGCGATTGCAAATAAAAGAGAAGTTTGTGCAAATGCATGCCATGTAGAATTTGCAAAGTAAAGATTTGTTGCTGAAATTTTTCCAATTAATCCGATAAGCAAACTAATTAGAGCAACCAGCAAGAAGAGAATTACAATTTTATCCTTCATACTGACCTCGTCTTTGAATTACAACTTTAATTTTCACTAAAATCTGTTCATAAGCAACTAAAAAATGTCTTGATTGTGCTAAACATTTATAAAAATTATTAGTTGTTGTATATTTGACAAAAAAATCGATGAAATTTTGAAAGAACACAAAAACAACATTTCAGTAATAGTATTTGACCTTGGAAATGTCTTAATACCATTCGATTACGAACCACCACTTCGTCATTTTAATAAATTAAAACCAGGACTAGGGGATCGATTTGCTGAATTATATAAAGAAAATTATCATATCCATCGGGAATTTGAAAAGGGGAAGTTGTCTCGTTCGCAGTACCTCGAATTTATGATTGAATGGCTTGAAAATTTGATTACTGGCGATGAATTCTGCAAAGTCTTTTCAAATATTTTTTCTTTAAATGAAGATGTAATTGCTCTTCTACCAGAGTTGAAAAAGAAATACACGCTCTGTCTTTTATCAAACACAAATCAAATTCACGAAGAGTATGGATATAAAAACTATTCATTTATGAAGTACTTCGATGGACTATTTCTTTCACACGAAGTTGGTGCAATTAAACCGGAAGAAAAAATTTATAGAGCCGTTGAAAAGTTCACACAAAGGCCTTCAAACGAACATTTTTTTATAGATGATGTTCTTGAATATGTTGATGGAGCAAAGTTTTGTGGATGGGATGCGGTTCAGTTCATTGATTATGATAAACTAATTGATGATTTGAAACAAAAAGATATTTTATAAAGCGAATGGAACAATTATTTGTCAATCCAACTTTTCCAAACTTCTGGAACATAACCTATAGTTACCTCTCTTCCAATTCTAACAATAGGCATTTTTAGCAATAAAGGATCATTAAGTAATTCTTCTTCAACATCATAAACCATATACTGCAAGTTTCTTTTCTTAAACTCTTTTCCTTCGCGGTTTATTAATTCATCAATTGGAATAACCCTAGTAATATTATCAAGTTCACCTTTAGCCAATCCTTTTTCATTTAAATCACGAAAGTGGAATGAAATTCTTCGCTCCTTAAAAAATCTTTCTGCCTTTTTTGTATTGTTGCAATTTTTAACGCCGATTACATGTATGTTCATAGTACAGTTCTATCATAAAATATTTTTATTAGTTAATATAATTATTTAAGCGTGAATCAAAAATGCAGAGTAATAATAAAATTTTACCTCATTTATTAAGTTCCAAATTAGTACAAGTCCATTGTTTTGTATTTAATGGTTTCTTTATTAAGTATTCAATTCTTACCTTTTGTGAATTTTGATATAAAAGTGATTGGTTTTCTTGTATAAAGTGGTTCTAAATTAAAATATTTCTACTCTCCATTTTGGACTTCCCAGTGTCTCGAGAAGGTTATATTGTAGCTGCAATCCTACGGAAATGATAGCCATAGACTGTCAACGTCATAGCCAGAGAAAACTTTTTGGGATGTTTGAATAAACTATAAATGAATATCTTCCAAAAGTATTTTTTACCTTTCTCAACTACACCTATAAACCATAATAATCTGAAGAAAGCTTTTATTTCGGTAATATCGGGCAAAGAAGTTTTCCACGATGGAACTTTATATTCATACAGAAAAGATTTGATTCGTTTGTAGTATTCACGTGGAGAATAAATGGTATGAATAATTTTTGTATATCCGATAATCAATTCACGATAGTTCATTTTCGGTATAATATTAGTTGTTCCATCCATATTGTTGCCATTAAATGATTCTAATAATCTATTTTCATTTTTTAAACGGTTATAGAGATGCGTGCCCGTTGGTGCGTTTAACAATCCAACCATAGCATTAACTATTCCGCTATTCTGAATGAAATTTATTTGTTGATCAAATATATCGGGGGGGTCATTATCAAATCCAATGATGAATCCACCTGAGACAATCATACCTTTTTGCTGAAGTTTTTTTATAGATGCCACTAAGTTACGTTTTTGGTTAATAGTTTTTCCACATTCATTCAAGCTATCGTTATTAGGCGTTTCAATCCCAATGAAAATGCTTGTTATCGCAGCTTCTACCATTAACTTTATTAACTCATCATCATCCGAGAGATTTATTGACACTTCTGTAATAAAATGAAATGGATATTTTCTCTTCTTTTGCCAGTAAATAATTTCTGGCAATATTTCTTCTTTTAGTTTTTTTTTGTTACCGATAAAATTATCATCAACAATAGAAACGCTTCCTCGGTACCCAATTTCATAGAGACGATCTAACTCTGATATGAATTGCTCTTTGGTTTTTGTGCGTGGTCTTCTCCCATTAAGCATTGTAATGCTGCAAAAATCGCAATCATATGGACACCCTCTTGAATATTGTAAACTAAGAGAAGCATATTTTGTCTTATCCAGTAAATCCCACATCGGAATTGGTGTCTTTGAAATATCAGGAAATTCATAAGTTGAATAGATCTGTTTTGGGACCCCGTTCGCCAGATCATTTAAAAACAACGGGAGGGTAATTTCTGCTTCATTTAGTACAAAATGATCGATCCCGAGAAAATCGCTATATTGTGTTGTGAATAGTGGACCCCCGGCAACAATCTTAGTCCCTACCTTATTACATTTACGAATAATTTCCTTAATAGAATTTATGTGTACATTCATACCGCTTAAAAAAACATAATCTGCCCACAGCAAATCTTTATCAGTAAGCCTTGTTAGATTAAGATCAATCAATTTTTTCATCCAGTCTTTTGGTAACATAGCGGCAACGGTAATTAGTCCAAGAGGCGGTTCGGCGGATTTCTTTGATACGAATTTCAGGGCATCTTTAAAACTCCAAAATGTTGAAGGAGTTTCTGGATAAATTAACAATATATTCATTTTAAACTCCGTGTTAATAAGTTAGCTAATTTCATTAAACAATATTTCAAGAATTGTTTCTCGTATTAATAATGCCGATTTTTTGAATAACTTTCTGTAAAAGAAATGTAAATGTTTTGAATAGTTGATAAAATTATTTTCTAATTATTTATTATTAAAAAAATATTTGAGCAAATTACTCTTATAACTATTACCGCGGTAAGATGAGAAAGAGCCGTACGTTATTATTTCAAATCTTAGCATTCACATTTTCTCAATTTGCATGGATGGGATTGCTTGGTTTATGGATTTATTGGTATGTCTCCAATTATTTAATTTTTGAACAAGTTGGTGACCAGCTTTCACCACAAATTTCTATTGACAGCCCAAACGTATTTATTTTTGTCGGCGGCATTATTTTAATTGTAGCTATTGCAGTAGCTATGTTTTTAATTTTTCGCAACCTCACTATACAATTTAAGCTGACAAGCCTTTACGATAATTTTATTGCACATATAACGCATGAATTGAAATCTCCTCTTTCATCAATACAATTGTATCTAGAAACTTTAATTAACAAAGAAGTTTCAGTTGAGAAAAAAAAGGAGTTTCTTGGATTAATGATACAAGATACTACTCGCTTAGATAAATTGATTAATTCAATATTAGAAATCTCCCGTTTGGAAAAGAAAAGAATTGCTCACAATTACTACGTATATGATGCCAATATTGTTTTTCAAAAATTGATCGAAACGTCTATTACAAACTTTCGACTCTCAGATAAGTCAATAAATGTTTTAAATAATATTTTTTGCAAATGTGTTATAGATAAAGATTCTATGCAAATAGTATTTGATAATTTATTTGATAACGCAATTAAATATTCCAAAGGGGATGTTCGTTTAAATATTGGCCTTCAATGTAATTCGAGAAAAGCAATTCTTGAGTTTCAGGATTACGGTATTGGTATTAATAAAAAAAACCAAAAAAATATTTTTAGCAAGTTTTATCGGATTGATAACAAAAATGCCCCAAATGTTAAAGGAACTGGCTTAGGCTTATACTGGGTAAAAGAAATCATAAAGTTACACGGTGGGAAAATTAGAGTGGAGAGCCCTGGTGAAAATATGGGGGTCTGTTTTATAATTGAATTGCCGATTTATCAATCTTCCAAAAACTTTTACATTAATTCACTATTGAGAGAAACAGCAAAAAGAGAAAAATTACTTGGTTCAACAAATGAATAGTAATTCACTTAAAGGTAGTAAAATTTTGCTAGTTGAAGATGAAGAAACTTTAGCCGTTGGACTTGAATATAACTTAACTGCTGATGGTTATATCGTCAATTGGGTCAAGGACGGAAAAGAAGCTCTCCAATTTATATCAAAGAATAAAGTTGATCTTATAATTCTTGATATAATGCTTCCTTATTATAATGGTTTTGAAGTAGCACAAGAAGTGCGCTTAAAATCTCCTCAAATGCCAATTTTAATTTTAACGGCAAGAACAGCAGTAAAAGATAAAATTTATGGATTGGAAATTGGAGCCGATGATTATATGACAAAACCTTTTCATCTAGAGGAATTATTATTACGAATCAAAGGAATGCTTAAACGCAAAGCTTGGTATAAAACTTTTTCTGATGTTAATCCAGTTTATAAATTTGGCGACAACATAATAGACTTTGAAAATCTTAATGCAATTTGTTCCGGGAAAAAAATAACTTTGACACAGCGTGAAGCTATGGTTTTGAAATATCTTATAGAAAAAAAGGGTAAAGTTGTTTCTCGCAAAGAATTATTGGAAAATGTTTGGCAAGTTAATTCTGAAATCGAAACAAGAACGGTTGATAATTTTATCTCCCGGTTAAGGAAATATTTTGAACTAGATCATATCAAACCGAAATATATTTTAAGTATACGCAGTGTTGGTTACTCTTTTAAAGACGAAGAAAAATAATTACTTCATCTTTATCCTTTGAGATAGGAAAATTATCTTAGTTTAATCCGCAAGTTCCTGAAGCACATCCGCTGTAAGAAGGTATTCCACAACTTCCATCAGAACACGAAGGAGTGCCACTAAAGCTAGATGAATTTCCAACTGAAGCACTGAATGAAGATAGAAGTTTTTTGTGATTCTTTGATTGGCAGTCTGGGCAGTTTACTTCTTCTAAATTAGTAGTGGATTTATGCAGTACATCAAATTTTTTACCACAGTCATTACATTTGTATTCAAAAATAGGCATAAATATTTTCCTTTATTTTATTTGCGTTGAAATTTTTCCAATGTTTTCGATTTCTGCTTCTATTCTATCACCCGGAATTACTTTACCAACTCCACCAGGTGTACCAGTAAAAATCAAATCACCCTTTTCCAAGGTCATACGTGCGGAAATATATTTTACAATTTCTACCGGTGAAAAAATCATTTTATCTAAAGATGAATTTTGTCGAACATTTCCATTTACTGATAATTTTATTTTTTCATTTCCCTTAAACTGATAATTATTTTTTTGCACAAAGTCAGTTAAGACTGCTGAAGTATCAAAACATTTTGCAAGAGTCCAGGGTTCACCCCGTTCTTTCAGTTTGAATTGAAGGTCTCGCAAAGTCATATCCAATCCAATTGAATATCCATGAATTGATTTTTCTGCTGATTTATCATCTGCATCTTTAATATCTTCTCCGATATACAGAATTAGTTCAACTTCATGATGCAGTTCGTTAGAATGTTTAGGATGATTTACATTATCTCCAGAATAAATAACGTTAGATGCCGGTTTCAAAAAGATTAGAGGGAACTCAGGAACTTCATTTCCCAGTTCTTTTGCATGTTCTGCGTAATTTCTGCCGACGCAAACCATTTTACCAATTGGAACTTCCAATTCACTGTCTTTGAATTTTATATATTTCATGTCACTCCATTAGATGTAGCTTATTGTAATTGGATTCATAATAATTCAATTTCATCCACTATCTAGTATCCAGCATCGAATATCTAGAATCTAGTATCCGGACTAAGTTTTTTGTTCCTTTTTCTTTGCTGCTGGGAATAATATATTATTTAGTATCAGTCTATATCCGGGAGAATTTTTGAACAAACTTAAATCAGTTGGCGGATCTCCAACGGCATGTTGATAATCTTCTGGGTCATGACCGCCGTAAAATGTAAAAGTGCCGCGCCCGTAGTTTCCATGAATATATTTGACCTGATCTGTTCCAGCCCTTTCTGCAAGAATATAAACTGAATTTTTAACTAGAGGTTTACGAAACATAGTTGTTTGACCCATGAATCCAGAAATTACATTAACATGATTTTGAATCAGCATGGTCGGGACCGGATCATATTTTGCAGAAAATTCAAATAAAGTAAAGTAATCATTTCTTTGATCGCCTACTTCTAATTGCTGAATATCAATGTCGCTGTATTCATAAATCAATGGATTCATTTCCAACTTGAAATTTTCGAAAGCAAATGTTTGTGAAAAATCTAATTTAGCTTGAGCGTTTGGATCAGGAGGATCACCATCATACATTCTATCGACTATATCAACATTTAATGCTGAGAGAGTAATATCATAGGAATCAGTAGCAGAACACATGGCAAAAAGAAATCCTCCTTTACCAACGTAATTCTTAATTTCTAGTGCAACTGCCTTTTCCATATCTGATACTTTTTTGAATCCAAGTTTTTTTGCTTCTTTTTCATAAAGTATTTGCTGTTCAATATACCAAGGTGCATTACTAAAGGAAGCGAAAAATTTTCCAAATTGCCCGGAATAATCCTCATGGTGCGAGTGAAGCCAATCGTAGTTTTCCAACTTACTGCTTAAGATTTCTTCGACCCAAATTTTATCATATTTTACTTCTGCATAATCAAGCACCAGCATAACAGCATCATCCCAAGGCTGATACCCTGGAGGAACATAAACTGCAATGTTGGGCGCTTTTTCTAAACGGACTACATCCATATTTTGCTCATCGCTCTGAACAAAAGAATAAATTTGAACTGCTTCTTGTGCAGATAAAGGCTGGAATGCAATTCCCTTTATTCTGCATTTCAATGCAAGTTGTTCTGAGTAATCAAACATAAATGAACCGCCGCGATAATTAAGCAGCCAATCACCAGTCTGCCCTTCGTGCAGAGCATTAAAAGTTAATCCATAAGCTTTTAAGTGGTCACTTTGCTGAAGGTCCATAAAAATCAAAATCTTTGATTGTGCAAAATGTGTAGAAGCAACAAGAATTAATATGTATAGAATTTTTTTCATCAATTAGATTTTTGGTGGGTTTAAATTATAATTGGTAGTAACGAATATCAATGATAAATAAAAGAATAGATAATTTATTAAGCTATTTTTCTATCACTTTCAATATAAAGTGGCTTTTCTCCTTTGACGACTACATCTCGTGTAACTAAACACTTATCAACATTTTGCAGTGTCGGCAGCTCATACATAATATCGAGAAGTATTCCTTCCACAATAGAACGAAGAGCACGAGCACCGGTTTTTCTTTCAATTGCTTTTTTTACTATTTCTTCGAGAGCAAGTTTATCGAATTCTAACTCAACACCTTCCATCATAAACAATTTTTGGTATTGCTTTACAATAGCATTTTTGGGTTCAGTCAAAATATTATTTAATGCTTTTGAGTTTAGCGAATGGAGTGGAGCAACTATTGGCAATCTTCCTACAAGTTCAGGAATTAATCCATATTTAACTAAATCTTCCGGCTGAATTTTTTTAACGAGATTATCTCTGTCTAAAATATCATTTGTTGATAAATCTGTGTCGAATCCGATTGTATTTCTGTTGATACGTGATGCGACAACATTTTCAACTCCTTCAAAAGCTCCGCCGCAAATGAAAAGAATATTTTTAGTGTTGATGTTTATTAAACTTTGTTCTGGATGTTTTCTTCCTCCTCTTGGCGGAACACCGGCAATTGTGCCTTCTAATATTTTAAGGAGCGCTTGCTGAACTCCTTCCCCCGAAACATCACGCGTGATAGAAACACTTTCACTTTTACGTGAAATTTTATCTATCTCATCAATATATACAATTCCTTTTTGTGCTTTTTCTAAATTGTAGTCTGCTGCTTGAAGCAATCTAACTAATACAGTTTCAACATCATCACCTACATATCCAGCTTCAGTTAGAGTTGTTGCATCAGCAATCGCGAAAGGGACATCTAAAATTCTGGCAAGAGTTTGAGCTAAAAGTGTTTTCCCAACACCGGTTGGGCCAATTAAAAGTATATTGCTTTTTTCAATTTCTACTTCATCCATATCAAATAATGAAGTTGAGGCATTAATTCTTTTGTAATGATTATAGACAGCAACAGCAAGTATCTTTTTCGCAAGTTCTTGATCGATTACATATTCATCCAAACTTTTTTTGATCATATCTGGAGTTAAAGTTGAATGATATGTATCTTTTTTAGGTGTTGAAGTGATATTGTTTTTAAGGATATCAACGCTGGTTTTAATACAAATATCACATATATAAACATCTGGGCCGGCTACCATGCTTGTAACTTCGCTGCCATCTCTGCCGCAAAAAGAGCATTTTACGCTTCTAGGTTCTCTACTATCTGTCATTTATTTCCATTTTTTGTAATTATACCATTTAACAACTCACGTGCCATGTCAAAATATAAGGAGTTATCGAATTTTTCAAGGACTTTTTGATAAAAAAGTGAAGCTTTTTGAGAATCAAAAATCCCAAATTGATAGACCAGACCAAGCAAAAAAGTTGATTTATCGCGAAATATCGCCATATTTTTGTCTTCAGACAAATTTTCAAGCAGATCAGCGGCTTTAAAAAAATCATCATTTGAAATTAAAATTTCAGCGAGTTTTATTTTTGCGAACTCATTTAATAAAAACAAGTTATCATTTTCAGCTAAAGTTTTTAATTTAATCGAAGCTTCTTGCAGCTTATTTTGAAACATAAACAGATCTGCTAATGCATATCTGTGTAAATTTAATGAGTCCTTTTTGATTGAATTTATAATTACAGAATACTCAATTGCATCATTTGTAAAATCCGTAGCTAAATTTTTTAGGCTTTCATTGAAGTAATTCTTTGCCTCAAAAAATTTGCCTTGCCAAAAATTTATTTTTGCTAGAAAAAAATTACATTCAGAAATATTAGTTGGATCTCGTTTATCGTTTAACAGAGCTTGATTAAAAAAATGAAAAGCTTCAGTCAATTGATTTTTTTTGATTGTAATTTTCCCTTTACCAATATTGGCTAAAACAGCGTAATTGGTAAATGTACCGCTATCAATAATTAAGCTAAACAAACTATCTGCTTTTTGATAATCATAAATACGGTTCATGTAAATTTCTGCCATTCTATAAGTCGCTTCAATTGAAATACTGTTGTAATGAAATTCTTTTGCGAGGCTTTGATAAACTTTAATAAGTGATATGTAGTCATCTTTATTAAATTTATACTGTTTGGGAAATGTTTTCCAATCCACATTTAATACTTCATTTTTCTGATCTAGGCTTGATTCCAAAGTTTTAGCATGACTAATTTTTGCAACGGATAAAAGCGGAGAATCCCGAAAATTTCTTATAAAATAATCGAATGCATTTGATGCTGATTTAAATTGACGATTGCGATATAATTCTTGTGCAAGTGTAAAAATGTGTGTTCCAACTCCTTTAGTCTGCGATTCATATTTTATAATGTATGATAGAGCCGCATCATAATTTCCAACTAAGGAATAACAATAAGAAATTAATTCTAAAAATAACGGCTCTTCAAATTTGTTTATGTAATTTCTAATTACTTGTAATATTTCTTCTGATGCTCCTTGTCGATTTATGTAACTAACAATTCTAGATTTTACAACGCCAATTTGTTCTGGTTTTAGTCTTAGAAGATCGCAGTACTCTTCTGTAGCTTTTTTATACTGCATACTTGCTGTATAAATATTTGCAAGGTCAAGTGAAAACATCTCTTTTTCTGCTGATATAGATTTTCCAAGTGTAAGTATTTCAATTGCTTTTTCGAATGCACGATTTTCTAAAGCGTAATTTGCTATAACTCTATAAACTACATATAAAGTTGGATTTGTTTTTATCCCCTTTTCCCAACTTTCATGCGCAAGTTCAATTTGGTCTGACATATAGTAGGTTGAGCCTAACATTCCATATAAAGTTATATCATTAGGACTATCGGACAATCTGTTTGCAATTAGGCTAACTGAGGAATCATATTTTTTCTGTTTGATAAGTACTTTATTAAGAGCATCAAAGTATGATGTATTCCATGGCTGAATATTTACAAGTTCTCTGTATAGTTGTTCAGCTTTTTCTAACTGATTCACTTGTTCGAATCCGGTTGCCAGACGAAATTTATTTTCGAGATTGAGGTCTATTTGGGAGAAATAAAGAGGAACTACACAAAAAAAAATAAGGAAAGTATTTTTATAGAAAGTAGTCATTAATAGTTAAGATATTTTTCTTCAAAGATATTACCAATGCCAAGTATTTTGTTCTGGTCAAAAACTAATTTTAGTGCAGCCATTTGCTTTATGGAACTCTCACCGTACATTGTTAATAAATAGTTTCTTTTTAATTTACCTATACCGTGTTCTGCCGAAATTGTTCCATTTCTTTCAACGGCCTCAAAACAGATTTCAGAATAAATTTTTTGAGATAATTCATATTCGTAAAGATTCTTAGGAAGAATATTTAAATGAATGTGAGAATTGCCAAAGTGTCCGTAGGCAGCATAATCAAGGTTGTGATTTTCGACCTTGTTTTTACATAAATAGTAAAATTCTACAAAAAATTTATCTGGAACAGCCACATCTGTTCCAACTTTTTTTAAGCCTCGTTTTGTAACAATTTCATTTACAGTAGTTGCAATTTTATGTCTGAATTCTTTGAATTTATCCTGATCATTTTTATTAACTGCAAACCACGACTTATCTGTTTGTCCATTATATCTATTTATTAAACTCATCCAAGTATCAATAATAAAGTCATAATTATTACTTAATTCTTGTTCAAACCAGACGGCAGCTTTAGCTTCTGCTGGTATTTGGGAGTATTTTTCTGCAAGTAATTTCAATGAGTTAAAATCAAAAAATTCTAACCCTTGTGCGTCGCATTTTTTAGAAGAATTTTCAGCGGAATCATTTTTTGAATGGTCTCGAGCCTCCACTATAAAGTTTAACGCATTAATTTCTTCATTAAAAAAAACAATACATGAAAAAATTGATGATGGCAGATCAATCAGTTTTAATTTTATTTCAGAAATTACTCCGAGCGTGCCTTCGGAGCCAATGAATAAATCAATCATGTCCATATTTTCTGCACAGAAATAGCCGCTCGCATTTTTAGTTTTAGGCATCTTATAATTTGGTATTGTAAAATTAATCTCACTTCCATCTTCTGCTATCAATTTCCCATTAAAATTTTTAGCCGTGAACTGATTTCTAGAAATATTAATAATTCTTCCATCAGGAATTACTATTCTTAATTCTTCTACATAATCTCGGGATGGTCCATATTTAAATGTTCTTGTACCAGAGGCATTCGTAGCAACAGTAGCTCCTATGAAACAGTTGCTTTCTGTTGGGTCGGGCGGATAAAATAATTTTTTTGATTCAACATAATCTTGCAAGTCTTTTAGGATTACGCCCGGTTGTACTGTAATTGTTTTTGCTGTACTATCAAATGAAATTATTTTATTCATTAATTCGAGGGATATTATAATTCCACCTTGCGGAACCCTTCCACCGTTCAATCCAGTTCCATTACCAGATATAGTTACTTTTGTTTTTGTTTGATGGCATGATTTTAAAATTTCAATTATCTCTAATTCAGAAAAAGGTAAATAAACTGATCGACAATTACCAGAAAAGTTTGATGCATCACTTAGGTAATTTTGAATTTCATCCTGATTGGTTTTGATTATCATTTTAATTCAGAATCAAAAAATTTTTATTCGGTTGGCTTGCCATGCCGCTTCATAATTTCTTGCCAAGTTGAAATATCAAGCTGTTCTGATTCATCTATAAGCATTATGGGAATATCGTCTTCAATTCGATATCTGCGCCGAGTATTTTTATCCACAGAAACAAGAAAATCTCCATCCAACACCAAATCAGCTTTTGTTTCTGGGCAACAAAGTATTTCCAATAATTCTTTTGAAATCATATTCATTCCTCTCTGCAATGATGACTATATAATTTATTAAATTTACAATCAATTGTAAGAAAAAAAGTAAACACTTTTAAAAAAATTTTTTTAATTGATAAATAAACAAACCAAATACTTTGAAAAATGTGCCGGTTTTAGAAACAGACAGATTGATATTGAGAGGTTTTAGCGAAAAGGATGTTGATGATATTTATGAATATGCTTCTAATCCAATTGTTACAGAATTTTTACCTTGGGAATATCACAAGACAAAGGAAGATACATTACGATTTTTGAATTATTCGAAAGAGCTTTTTAAAAGCCAAGAAAACGTAGATTTTGTAATAGAACTTAAATCAGAAAAAAAAGTAATTGGAAGTATTTCAATTCGAAAATGGAATGATAGCAATCGATGTGCAGATATTGGTTATGTCCTCTAGCAAAAATATTGGCGGCTTGGGATAATAACTGAAGCAATTAAGAGAATTATTAAGTTTGGTTTTGAGGAATTAAACGTTGTTCGCGTTGAAGCCCATTGTGATGAAAATAATATCGGTTCTTATAAAGCAATGGAAATAGCCGGGATGATATATGAAGGCTTATTACGTAATAAAGTTTTTATGAAAAATAAATTTCTTAATGTGAAATTTTATTCAATTCTTAAGGAAGAAATTCTCAAATGACACGAGTAAAAATATGCTGTATATCAAGTATTGAAGAGGCTTTATCAGCAATTGACTGTGGAGCCTCTGCACTTGGATTAGTTTCAGAAATGCCGAGCGGGCCGGGTGTTATTTCCGAGGATTTAATTTCAGAAATTTCGAATATTATTCCTCCAAGCGTATCGTCATTTCTTCTGACTTCAAAACAGAACATCCAAGAAATTATTGATCAGCAAAAAAAATGCAAAACAAATACAATTCAAATATGTGATAGAATTACAAAAGGATCATATAAGAATTTAAGAGAAGCACTTCCAGGAATTAAAATTGTCCAAGTAATTCATATTACGAGTGAATGCTCGATTGGTGAAGCTATAGAAACTTCTCATCAGGTTGATGGAATATTATTAGACAGTGGAAATCAGAATCTTGAAGTAAAAGAACTGGGCGGAACCGGAAAAGTTCATAATTGGTCTATTAGCAGAAGAATTGTAGAAAGTGTAAACGTGCCAGTGTTTTTAGCTGGCGGACTTTATTCTGAAAATATTACAGAAGCTATTTATAAAGTTCGGCCATTTGGAGTTGATGTTTGTTCCGGAGTTCGCACAAATGGAAAGCTGGATAATGAAAAACTAATTCATTTTTTTAAAAAAATTAGAGAAGCTGATTTTTAAAAATTGACCTCAGAACTTACTTACAAAAAAATATTTTTCTTCTGGACTCCTCTTTTGGCCACTTGGTTGATGATGTCAATGGAAGGCCCTTATTTAACTGCATTAATTGCCCGGTTAGCTGAACCAGAATATAACCTTGCAGCATATGGTGTCGCATTTTCAATTGCATTAATCGTAGAATCTCCAGTAATTATGATGCTTAGCGCTTCAACCGCATTAGTGGAAGACAAAAATTCTTTTTTGAAACTTAGAAATTTTGTTTATACAGTTAATGCAATTTTGATTATTGTAATGATAGTTTTGATTTTTCCACCAATCTATAATTTTTTTACGATTCAGATTTTAAATCTTCCTTTAAGAGTCGCTGAATTAACCCACACAGCAATAATAATATTAATTCCTTGGGCCCCGGCAATTGGATATAGAAGATTTCACCAAGGAATATTGATACGAAATAATATGACAAGAAAGGTTGCCTACGGTACTATAATTAGATTATTAGCAATGTCCGCCATAGCCTTAGTATTGTTTTTATTTTCTGATTTACACGGTGTGATTATTGGGGCTTCAGCATTATCTTCTGGCGTTATTGCAGAAGCAATTGCTACAAAACTTATGTTGGTCAATACAATTAAAAAAATTAAGGCAGATGAAAACCCAAGTAGAGAAATAACTTACTCTGAGATAATAAAATTTTATTTTCCATTACTTCTCACATCATTTATTACATTAGCTATGCATCCCGTCGTAACATTTTTTATGGGATTCAGTTACAAATCTTTAGAGTCACTCGCGGTACTTCCGGTATTAAATTCTTTAGTTTTTATATTCCGAAGTTTTGGTTTATCCTATCAAGAAGTTGGAATTGCACTTCTAAAATCAAAACAAGGATATGTAAAACTTAGGAATTTTGCTATAGTGATGGGAGTTTTAGTCGTAATAGCACTTGGGTTAGTTTCTTTTACTTTTATAGGTGAGATTTGGTTATCTAGCGTTGCTGGTTTGTCAGATGAGTTAACTAAATTTTCAGAATTACCATTGATGCTTTTTACTATTTTCCCAGCACTTACAGTTTGGATTAATTTTCAAAGAGCAGTGCTTGTAAATAAAAGAAAAACCAAGCCCATCACATATGCCACGATAATTGAAATCAGCGGGGTTGTGTTAATGCTAATTTTAACTATAACTTATTTTAATTTTATCGGTGTAATTGGCGCAGTAATTGCATATACGTTTGGAAGATTAGCTGCAGATATATATTTGATTTTTCCATTTAACAAAGCTAGAAACGAAATATTAAACAGTAATTCTATTTCTCAATCAATTTGAATCCGGCTCCATGTATATTTAATATTTCAATAGATGGATCATTTTTTAAATAACCTCTTAGTTTTGATATATATACATCCATACTTCTCGATGTAAAATAAGATTCACTTTTCCAAATTTTTTTTAATGCGATATCTCTTTCTACAAGATTGTTTTTATTCATACAAAGCAGACATAACAGCTCTGCTTCTTTTGATGTTAACTGCTTTTCAACTGAATTTAAAGAAAGAACTCTTTGATCATAATCAAAATTATATTTGCCAATCGAATGTTTTGAGTGGATATGTTTATCACCATTTTTTCTTACTCTATTCATTACAGCATAAATTCTCATGATAAGTTCTTCCATGCTGAACGGTTTGGTTATATAATCATCTGCGCCAATTTTGAACCCTTCAAGTTTATCTTTCAGCATTGCTTTTGCTGTTAAAAAAATTATTGGAATGTTAGATTGGGCAACAATTGATTTTGCGAGAGAAAACCCATCCAATTTAGGCATCATAACATCTGCTATGCATAAATCAAATTTTTCCATTTCATATTTTTGAAAAGCTTCTTGCCCGTCGTAACAATGAACAACGTCAAATCCTTTAACTTCAAGAAATTCTTTGAGAACAGTTCCCAGATTTTTATCATCTTCAACTAATAATATTTTAATAACTTCTGCCATTGTATTATTCTGCCGGAAACGAAATTTCAAATGTGCTTCCAATTCCAATTGTACTTGTAACACTTAATTCGCCGCCTAATGCGGTAACCATTTTATTGCAATAGCTAAGACCAATTCCATTTCCTCTCACATTATGAATGTTACCAGTTGGAACTCGATAAAAAGTATCAAAAATTTTATTTAATTGATCATTTGAAATTCCAACTCCATTATCAGAAATAGAAATTTTTATCGATTCGCCATCAAAGGATGTTTTAATTATTATTAAAGGTGACTTATCACAATAATTTATTGCATTGTCAATAAGGTTGCTTAAAATATTTGAGAAATGAAAACGATCCGAATTGATTGATGGAATTTCATTATTAAGTTCGAGTTCAATCTTACCTTGTCTGCTGATTAAGATTTCAAAAAACTTATTTACAACAGAATTAATTACGCTGATCAAATTAATCTGTTCCTTTGTAATATTAAAAGAACCGTTTTTAACTGCAGCAGTATTTAAAAAAGTTTCAACCATCATCCGCAATCGTTCATTCTCTTCTTTTATTATTCCAGAATATTTATGAATTGACTCAATCTTTTTAGACAGATTAGGTTCTTGAAGAGCTTCGCATGCTATTGAAATAGTAGAAATAGGTGTTTTGAATTCATGTGTGATGTTGTTTATCAAATCATCTTTTATTTCCGACAGCTTTTTTTGCTTGAGAAACATTTGTAAAGTTTTATAAAAAACAAAAATTACCATTAGAATAATAAAAGCTGAAAGAGAAAGCATCCCGGCAACAGAAGTAAATAAATAAGAGGTTTTATTGGGAAAGTATATAAAAAGTTTATTCGGAT
>Ga0194127_10002868_pt1 | contig 22809 bp, 20 predicted proteins | sample TA2KigC100mmetaG_FD_148624 | JGI IMG/M metagenome (GOLD analysis project Ga0194127, IMG submission 148624) | Freshwater microbial communities from Lake Tanganyika, Tanzania - TA2015036 Kigoma Deep Cast 100m | ecosystem: Environmental > Aquatic > Freshwater > Lake | place: Tanzania: Lake...
GATGCTCGGCGTCGGCGAAGCACTCGGACTCTGCTACGAAGACCTTGGGAAGCGTCGACACGGAAGTCCGACCACACTGCACTTCTGCGACGAACTGAGCCGAACGTACGGTAGCGAAGACCCGATGGTCGCAGAAGGTGCGAGTTTCGCCGTTGAGAACTGGGCGGCGGCCGGATTTTGGCAGCACCTGGAGAATGGACTGCTCAAGATCAAACAGCGGCGACTACCAACGTTGCGCGTCGCATTTTTCACCTGGCACAACCGAGTGGAGGGCCAACATGCCGACCATGTAATGGACGAATTGAGGGAAGCATTTCACGCGCCGTACTTCGACCGTGAAAAGTTCTTCAGTGGCGGCCGCCAAATCCTCGATGCGGTCGCGACATTCTGGGATGGGCTGGAGCAAGACCGACTCCGTGGCATCGGCTGCCGCCACTGATCGAAGTGACCAGCACTCAGTGATTCCCGTTGACGAACCGCTGCGCAGATATTTCTCTGTTTCGGCCAGACTTGGGCCAACTTCACCGGAGAAAGTGATCAACGATGTTGGATAACCCGATTGGTCTCGATGGGTTCGAGTTCGTCGAATTCTCGTCACTCGAGCAAGGTCTCCTTGAGCGCACCTTCGAAAGTATGGGATTTACGGCGGTCGCCGGCCACCGCTCGAAAGATGTGACGCTCTACCGCCAAAACGACATCAACTTCATCGTCAACCATGAACCGGAAAGTCAAGCCGCATACTTTGCCGAAGAGCACGGCCCGGGCGCCTGCGGTATGGCATTCCGGGTGCGCGACGCCCACCAGGCATACAGCGAGGTGTTGCGTAGGGGGGCGCAAGCGATCGAGTTGCCGACAGGGCCGATGGAACTTCGACTTCCGGCGATCAAAGGCATCGGTGGCGCACCGCTCTATCTCATCGATCGATACGCGGATGCAGCGAGCATCTACGACATCGACTTTGAGTTTCTGCCAGGGGTTGACCGACGACCCAAGGGAGTCGGGCTGCAGGTCATCGATCATCTGACACACAATGTGTACCGCGGACGAATGGCGTATTGGGCATCGTGGTACGAACGACTTTTCGGGTTTCACGAAATGCGGTATTTCGACATCAAGGGCGAATACACCGGTCTCACATCCCGCGCGATGGGAGCCCCTGATGGACAGATTCGAATTCCGTTGAACGAGGAGTCTCGCCAAGGTGGCGGCCAAATCGAAGAATATTTGCTGCAGTTCAATGGCGAAGGAATACAGCACATTGCAATGTCGACACCAAACCTCATTGATACAGTCGATCTGCTGCGGAAAAACGGCGTTCCACTCATGACGGCTCCACCCGATACGTACTACGAAATGCTCGAAGAACGGCTGCCCGGTCACGGACAGCGCGTCGATGAGTTACGCAGACGAGGCATCCTGCTGGACGGATCGACGAAGAACAACGACGTGCGACTCCTCCTGCAGATCTTCAGTGAGACCCTCGTGGGCCCGGTGTTCTTCGAATTCATCCAGCGCGAACGCGACGAGGGGTTTGGCGAGGGCAACTTCACGGCATTGTTCGAGTCGCTGGAACGCGATCAGATCCGCCGCGGAACTCTTGCGGACCAAAAGTAATGGACATCTCCCGCATTCACCACGTGGCGTATCGGTGCAACGACGCGAAAGAGACCGTGCAGTTCTATCGAGATGTGCTCGGAATGGAGTTCTTGATGGCGTTCTCCGAAGATCGTGTGCCGTCCACCAAGGAACCAGACCCGTACATGCACGTCTTTCTTGATGCAGGAAACGGAAATGTGCTCGCGTTCTTCGAATTGCCCACCAAACCTCCGATGGGCAAAGACCCGAATACGCCGGCGTGGGTGCAACACATTGCATTTGAGGTACCGACGCTCGAGGCACTCGAGGCGGGCAAGCGACGCGCGGAGCAGCACGGCGTGGCAGTCATCGGGCCGGTCGACCACGGGCTCTTTCATTCCATCTATTTCTTCGACCCCAATGGTCATCGCCTTGAGCTCGCGGCGAATGTGGGCAGCGACGAGGACCACCGTCGAGCGCGTGAAGTTGCCGACGAGATGCTCGAGGAGTGGAGTCGCACCAAGCGGGCACCGCATCACACCGCCTGGCTGCATTCGACGGAACTGCGAGATTCGTGAAACTTGCCAGCCTGCCGACCGGCCGCGACGGTCGGTTGGTCGTTGTTAGTGACGACCTCACGCGAATGCTGCCTGTCGAAGGCACTGAGTCGACATTGCAGGGGGCGCTCGACCAGTGGTCGACCGCGGAGCCGATGCTGCGCACGGCGGCTCAGCGACTTGCGGATGGTGCGGGTGAGCCATTCGCCGAGCATCGATGTCTGGCACCTCTCCCACGAGGACTGCAGTGGCTGGATGGTTCGGCATACCTGCATCACGTGCAGTTGGTGCGCCGGGCACGAGGTGCGGACATGCCACCAAGTTTCTTCAACGACCCGCTCATGTACCAGGGTGCCTCGGACAAGTTCCTCGCAGCGCGCGACCCAATTGCAGCGAGTGACGAGGCTTGGGGCATCGATCTCGAGGCCGAGATCGCGGTGATCATCGGCGATGTGCGGGCAGGGGCATCCATCGAGGAAGCGCGGACAGCGATCCGACTTGTCATGCTCGTCAACGACATCTCGCTACGCAACCTGATTCCCGCCGAACTCGCCAAGGGTTTCGGCTTCGTGCAATCAAAGCCGCTTACCGCTTGCAGCCCGGTGGCTGTCACCCCGGAGTCACTCGGCAGGTCGTGGGACGGCTCGCGTCTTCACGGACGGTTGAGCGTGGAAGTGAATGGTGTGATGCTCGGTCGGGTCGATGCGGGGATCGGAATGCAGTTCGATTTTCCGACGCTGATCGCGCACGCCGCCAAGTCGCGGCCGCTCGCTGCCGGCACCGTCATCGGTTCTGGCACCGTCGCCAACGATGAACCGGGTGTTGGCTCTTCATGCATTGCCGAGATTCGATCACTGGAGACGGTGCGCGACGGCAAGCCGACTACCTCATTTCTTCGTCATGGCGATCGGGTGCGAATCGAGATGCGCGACGACGCTGGAAGGTCGATCTTCGGTGCCATCGATCAAGAAGTGGTCGTTGGCGCCGCGATTTGACGCAGGCTCTTTGCGAGCATTACTCGTTGACGAGCGCCGGATTCGTCGCCGTTGATACGCGGACTCTTTGGTCCTAGGCAGACGATCGTTGGGAACGACAAGATCGCGGGAAAGACTATGCACAACCCCGCCACCATGCCCCGGCCGGTGCTGACCAATTAGGAACCACACGCACGATTGAACTATGGTTGAGCCGACCGACGTCAAGGGGGTAATGGTCATGAAGAAATCACAAGGTGCTCGTCTGCTCGCCATCGGGGCAGCTGTAGGACTCGCACTCACCGCATGTGGTGGCACCTCTGGGGACGAGGGCGCCTCAGGTGACTCCGATGTCCTCAAAGTCATCGCCGCATACTCATCGGCTATCGAAGAGCCGTGGGACGGAGTGATCCACGAGGCACTTCTCGAAGCAGAAGCTGCCGGACAGATCACCTACAAGTACATCGACAAGATCGGCTATGCATCGGGCGCATTCGAGCGCACTACGCGCCAGATCGCAGAAGAAGACAAGCCGGACATCATCTTCGGCGACTCGTTCGGCAACGAAGAGGCAGCCCGCAAGGTTGCACTCGACTACCCGGACATCGCGTTCGTGATGGGTTCGGGTGGTGGCCCAGCCGAACCGAACTTCTCCGTGTTCGACAACTGGATTCATGAGCCGGCTTACGTCTCGGGCATCCTCGCTGGTGGTCTCACCAAGTCGAACAAGATTGGCGTCGTCGGCGGATATCCGGTGCCAGAAGTGAACCGCATCGTGAATGCGTTCATCGCTGGTGCGCAGTCGTCGAATCCAGCAGTCGAAGTGAAGGTCACCTTCATCTCATCGTGGTTCGACCCAGCGGCGGCCAAAGATGCAGCCCTCGCCCAAATCGATGCTGGAGCGGACATCATGTTCGCTGAGCGCGCCGGTGTCATCGAGACGGCGGCCGAGAAGGGCCTGCTCGCGTTCGGCAACCAGATGGACCAGAAAGCGATCGCTCCCGACTACGTCGTGACGTCGAACGTCTGGAACATGCGCCCGACGGTGCAGTACATCATCAGTCAGGTGAATGCCGGTTCGTACACCGCGCAAGACCTGAAGGACTTCTCGATGTTCGCCAAGGGTGGCTCGTCGCTCGCGGAGATCAACACTGCAGTGAAGGGCGGCCTGCCTGACGATCTCGTGAAGAAGGCAGAAGACGCTCTGGCTTCGATCAAGTCGGGACTGTTCCGCGTTGACGTCAACGAGGCCGTGCCGGCAGGTTCGGTTATCAAAAAATAATTTCCAAACGATTTTAGATAGTCGGGGTGGGGCTGTGATGAATAGTCCCACCCCTTCCATTTGGTTGAAGGACATTCGCAAGACATACGGCACCTCCGTCGCACTCGACGGAGTCACGCTCGAATTGAAGCCCGGTGAAGTTCACGCCTTGGTCGGTGAGAACGGTGCCGGCAAGACCACGCTGATGAAGACGCTCTTCGGGTTGACACAACCTGACGCTGGTCACATCGAGGTAGATGGAGTCACCAAGGTCATCGCGTCGCCGCGCGATGCCCGTATCGCCGGTATCGGGATGGTCACCCAGCATTTTTCACTGGTCAAGACGATGACCGTCGCCGAAAACTTGGCGCTCGCCGAAGCGGGTCTCGTGCGCGTCGACTTGGTCAAGGCTCGCCGCACCGCCGAAGAAGCCGCAGCACGTTACGGGCTTGAAGTGCCAGCAAATGCCGTGGTTGCCGAATTGCCCGTTGCCCTGCAGCAGCGAGTCGAGATCTTGAAGGCCCTCGCGGCTGACTGCAGATATCTCATTCTCGACGAGCCGACTTCAGTTCTCGGGCCCAAAGACGTCGACTCGCTACTGGATGTCATCGAACGTTTGCGCGACCAGGAGTCGATGTCGATCGTGCTGATCAGTCACAAGATGAAGGAGATCGAGCGTGTCTCCGACCGGGTTTCGGTGCTGCGACGCGGCGCAGTAGTGGCGTCGACAATCGCGACGGCCATGACCATAAAGGAACTGGTCGCGTTGATGGTGGGCGGTAACGCTGCCGAGCACGTGGACACCACTTCGCGACCGTCGAGCCAAAGTGGTGCCGTTGCACTCGCCGTTCGAGGTGTAAAGGTGAAACGCCCGCTCGGCGGGCTCGATGACGTGTCTTTCGAGGTTCGCAAAGGAGAGATACTCGGCATCGCGGGAGTTTCTGGTAACGGTCAGTCGGAACTCGTCGACCTGCTCTCCGGAACCCTCCGGGCCGACGAAGGAGTCGTCGAAATCGACGGTTCAATCGTTGCTGATCCGACACCCTCCGCGCTGCTTGCAGCAGGAGTGGGGATGCTCGGCGCGGACCGCCACGTCGCAGCCGTGCATCACTTGGCAGTGGTGGAAAATCTCGTGCTCGACCAGTTGCAGAGCGTGACGCGTCTCGGACATCTCGATCGCGGTGCCATGACGCGACGTTGCGAGATCGCGATCAAGGAGTTTGAAATCAAGGCGATGCCAAACCAACATTTCGGAACCCTGTCGGGCGGCAACATGCAAAAGGTTCTTCTTGCACGCCTGTTTGGTCGGTCGCCGAAAGTGGTAATCATCGCACAGCCCACGCGCGGACTCGACGTCACTTCGACTCGTTATGTGCGTTCGCTTATCACTGGGGCACGAGACAACGGCACCGCAATCGTGTTGGTGAGCGAAGACCTCGATGAAGTTCTCGAGCTCGCCGATCGCGTCGCTGTCATGTACCAAGGTCGTGTCGCGGGGATCCTGCACTCTCAGGAGGTGACTCGCGAGAAACTCGGCGAGATGATGGCGGGGGTCCCGGCATGAGGCCGCGATTCGTGTTGCGCGCCGAAGACCCGTGGTGGCGTGGCCCGCTATTGGTGCTGCTCGCGGCGATCGTCACGTTCGTCGTCACCGCAGCGTTGATTCGTTGGTCTGGCGGAAACCCCATCGCCGCCTTCCGATACATGTTCGTCAACCCGTTGCAGTCGAAGTTCGGATTCACCGAGTCGATCTTGTCCGCCACGCCGCTCGTGTTCACCGGTGCTGCGGTCGCCATTGCGTTTCGTGCCGGCTATTGGAACATCGGGGCAGAGGGCCAGTTGCTCGCGGGCACCATCGGCGCAACATGGTTCGGACTGCACGCCGAAGGCTTGTCGCCAATCATTGCTGTTCCTGGCATCTTGGTTGCCGGCGCGGTGTGTGGTGCGATGTGGGCGATGGTTCCGGCACTCTTGCGCGCACGCCTTGGCATCGACGAAGTGGTCACCACGCTGTTGTTGAACCCTGTCGCCCTGCTCGTGATCACGGGTCTGCTCAACGGGCCATGGCGCAACAGCGAAACGGGTTTCCCCGACAGCGACGTGATCGCAGAATCGGCGATAATGCCCGTGGTCTGGCCCGACACCCGCGTGCATCTGGGTTTGGTGTTCGGCGTCGTCGTGACATTGGGTTGCTGGTGGTTCATCGGTCGCATGACCGGAGGCCTCAGGCTTCGTGTGGTTGGCCTGGCGCCCGGCGCGGCTCGCGTCGCCGGTCTGCAAGTCGAGCGCACGCTGTTGACCACTGCGCTGGTGAGCGGCGGAATAGCGGGCATGGGTGGTGCGAGTGAGATCGCTGGAGTTGCTCACCAGTTAACGATTGGCATCTCGTCGGGTTTTGGTTACACCGGAGTGATCGTCGCCACGCTCGCCGCGCTGAGTTTTATCGGGTCGCTGGTGGTCGCGCTGATGCTCGGCATCATCAACGTCGGCTCGTTCTCGGCAAGCCGTGCGTTGTCGATCCCGTCGACGATGGGTGAGGTCGTTCAGTCGGTGCTGCTCATCACGGTGGTTGCCGCTCTGGTGATTCAGAAGTATCGAATCGTGTGGAAGCGGGGCGAAGCATGATCGATGTGATCGTCGATCTGATCGCGGCGACGCTGCGAATCGGCACCCCGTTGCTGCTCGCCGCTCTCGGCGAAATCATCACCGAGCGTTCGGGGGTGCTGAATCTTGGTATCGAAGGCATCATGTATTCGAGCGCGTTCTCCGGAATCGCAGCAGCGTCGTACACCGGCAGCCTGTGGATCGGCCTGCTGGTCGCTATCGGCACCGGCTTGATCGCCGGGCTCATCCTCGCGTTTCTTACCGTCACGCTCGGCGTCAATCAGCACGTCGCCGGACTCGGCCTGACACTCTTTCTGATCAGCGTGTCGAACACGGTGAACCGAATTCTCTTTACTGCCGATGGCGGACAAGCACGCGTCGACCCATGGAGGTCAATCGGATTCGGCGGACCGATCTTCGACCAACACTTGTTCACGTATGGAACGCTATTCGTCGGGGCACCACTGGTGTGGTGGATCATCCGACGATCGGGGTTCGGCTTGCGTGTGCGCGCCGTCGGTGAAAACCCGGAGGCGGCCGACGTCGCCGGCATTCAGGTGGCACGTACGAGGTACCAGGCGATTCTTCTCGGCACCGTGTTTATGTCGCTGGCGGGCGCTTTCATCACGCTCGCGTATGTCGGACAGTTCACGATCAACATCATCAACGGTCGCGGCTGGGTCGCGGTGGCGCTGGTGATTTTCGGACGGTGGAACGTGGGTCGCTGCATCCTTGGTGCTGCAATCTTCTCGTCGGTCAACGCCGGACAGCTGCAATTGAGGCTCGTTCCCGCATTTGCCGACATTCCGTTCGAGTTGCTGCTCGCATTGCCGTTTCTCGCGGTCGTCGTTGGTCTCGCCGTGTCGGGGCGCAACGTGCCATATCCCGGTTCGTATCTCAAGCCATATCGACGCCTCTAGGAGGGTGCCATGCCAGCAACCGCAGAAGACAAGAAATTCCTCGCAGTCGCGATAGCCGAAGCGAGAAAGGGACGTTCGGAGGGCGGTATCCCGATCGGGGCAGCCATCGTGGTCGACGGCGAGGTGCTCGCCAGCGGGCACAACCGCCGGGTTCAGCACGGGTCGGCGATTCACCATGGTGAGACGAACGCGCTCGAGAACGCCGGTAGACAACCCGCAACGGTGTATCAGCGGGCCACGATGTACACCACGTTGAGCCCATGTCACATGTGCACGGGTGCGATGTTGCTATACAAGTTCAAGCGAGTCGTCATCGGAGAAAATCGAACCTTCATCGGGGCAGAAGAGTTGTTGCGAAACCACGGCGTCGAAGTCGTCGTGCTTGACGACGACGAGTGCTATCAGATGATGCAGGACTTCATTCGCGACGAGCCGACGTTGTGGAACGAGGACATCGGCGAGGAAGACAACTGAGTCGCGCCCACACCCGATGGCGATGAGCGCCAGTTTTGTGGTGGCGCAACCCGGCTTCGCCGTCAGCCAGCCTTGAGTGCTGCGAGGGTCTCGGCCAACGCCTCGAGCACCGCGACAAGTTGGTCATCGGTGACGGTGAGACTCAGATTCATCATCCCGCGGGCGGCACTGTAGACACCGCGCTCAAGCAACCCGAGAAAGATCGTCTCTTGTAGATCGGCGTCACGCAGACCCATGTCGGTGGCGTTGCGCGGTGGATGAGACAGCGCGTGCAACGACATCATCGAGCCGAAACCGCTGACGCACACCGGCAAACCCGAGCGTGCCATTACCGCCGCGACCGCCTCGCGAAATTCGTTGCCGCGTGAAGTGTGCTGATCCGCCACTTCGGCGGTGAAGATGTCGCGCAACACCACGCACCCCGCGGTCATTGACGACACATTGTTGTTGAAGGTCCCGGCGTGTGCGACGACTCGGGTGCGACCCGCCTCGGGGCTGGTGTCGAACTGGTCGAGCAGATCGGCCCGACCGCCGAACGCGCCGAACGAAAAGCCGCCACCGATGTACTTGCCGTACGTGCTGATGTCGGGCTTGACGCCGAATAGCGAGAACATGCCACGGGTGCCATGGCGAGAGGTCATCACTTCGTCGGCGATGGTGACGGCGCCGACAGTTTTGGCGTCGGCAAAGACTCGCTGGGCGAATTTCTCTTCGGCGGGTACGCATCCTCCCGCGCCGAGCATCGGCTCGATGATCACTGCGGCCAGCGTGGCGGCGTGTTCAAAGATCAACTCCGAAGTGCGCTCGACGTCGTTGTATGGCGCGACGACAAAGTCGTACGGGGCGTTCCATGGTGCCGCACCACTTGCGAAGTACAGCAAGCCGCCGTGATACCCGCCGTGGAAAACCATGATCTTGTTTCGGCCGGTGGCGTGGATCGCGGTGGTGATCGCCATCAGGTTCGCCTCGGAGCCCGAATTAGTGAAGCGAACACGATCCAAGCCGAAGCGTTCGCACATCAACTTGGCCAGTCTTCCTTCGGCTGGATGGATTCCACCGACGCTGGTGTTGGTCTTCAACGCCGCCGAAACGGCGTCGATAACTCGATGTTCGCTGTGTCCGAGCAAACCAGCGGTGTAGTCGCCGAGCATGTCGATGTAGGTGTGCCCGTCAACATCGTGCAACCACGATTCGTCGCCGGCGACGAATGTCAGAGGAAACGGCGCATGCGTCAGCACCGTTCGCGTGTGACCACCGGGCAAGTAGCGACGTGCCTCGTCGTAATGCTTGCGACTGTTCGGATTTCGATCAGCGAACGCACTGCGTGCTTTCGTCAACGAATTGCTCGTCACCCCAAAACCATAGTTCGCTGGCGATTCGGGGCGGGTTGAAATAGGCGTTGTTGAACTGTCGGCCAGCGACTTTCGGGACGCGTGTTCGGCAGCAAGCCGACCGGATTACCGCTCGAGTATTCAATATCTCGGAGACTAAGTATGCTTCGGGTGTGGCTCGACCTCCTGCATCACTTCGCGCTCTGGCTGTGGCTCGCGGCGACGAACCCGCCGACATCCTGCTCGCGGGCGGAAAGATTCTCTCACCCGTCACACGTGAATGGGTCGAGACGGATCTGGCCATCGCCGACGGTGTGGTGGCTGGATGGGGTCACCGTGAGTCGCAGCAGGTCATCGATGTGTCGGGATGCTGGTTGACGCCCGGTTTCGTCGATGCACACATGCATCTCGAGTCCTCCAAGATGTGGGTGAGCGAATACGTGCGCGCGGTGCTTCCAATGGGCACCACCGCCGTTGCCGCCGACCCGCACGAGATCGCCAACGTTGCGGGCGTCGAAGGTATTGCCGCACTCATCAACTCTGCGGAGAAGCTTCCGTTCACGTTCGGCGTCGCGGCGAGCAGCTGCGTTCCCGAGTCACCGTTCACTAGCGCGGGTGCCGCGTTCGGCACCAACGAGGTGCGACGCATCATCGAAGAGTTCGGTGCGATCGGCGTTGCTGAGGTCATGAACTACCCCGCCGTGATCAACGGCGACCCCATGTTCCGCGACATCATCGCAACCGCCGGGTGGCGCAAGGTGGACGGACACGCCCCCGGGCTGCGCGGAAAACAGCTGGATGCGTACATCGCTGCCGGTGTCGAAAGCGACCATGAAACATTCACTCCCGCCGAAGCACACGAGAAACGCCAGAAAGGAATGTGGGTGTTCCTGCGGCAGGGGAGCGTGTGCCAGGACCTCGTCGAACTGTTGCCGACAGTTCTAAGACACGGCCCGATGGGCAGCAGTTTCTGCACCGACGACCGCGAGCCCGACCTGCTGCGCGCCGAGGGACACCTGAACCACTGCATCCGCCTCGCAGTCGCTGCCGGACAGGATGTGATCGACGCGTTCAGCGTGGCGAGCTACTTCCCGGCGATGTACCACAATTTCTTCCACCTCGGTCAACTCGGCCCCGGCTACCAGGCCGACGTGGTGGTGTTCTCCGAGTTGGAGACCTTCGTGCCGCGGATGGTTCTGCAAAAGGGACGCGTCGTGGCGGAACACGGCCGCATTCTCGAGGGCACGGTGCCCCAGACAAACCCGCCGTCTTCGCTCTACAACCGTGTCAACCTGCACCACGTACCCCCTGCGGAGGAACTCACGATCGAGCCGCCGCGCAACGGCATGGCAAACGTGATCGGTGTGCGCTCGGGTACCGTGCGCACCACCGCGCTTCAACTCGACGTCACCGACCCCGCGAACGACATCGCGCGCATCGCCGTGGTGGAGCGCCACAGGGCCACCGGTCGACTCGGGTTGGGGTACGTCTCGGGCTACGGCATGAAGAAGGGCGCGATCGCGTCCACCGTGGCGCACGACGCGCACAACATCATGGTGGTGGGTTCGCGCGATGCATCCGGTCCGTTCAACATGTCGATTGCCATCGCCCGCGTGGCCGAGATTGGCGGAGGCCAAGTCGTTGTGGTCGACGGACGCGTGGTGGCGGAGGTCGCATTGCCTGTGTGCGGATTGATTAGCGACAAACCGCTCGATGTTGTTGCCGACGAGATGGAGACGGTGGTGCGGGCCGCACACGACATCGGCATCACACTTGCGGCGCCGTTCATGGCGCTGTCGTTCCTCGGGCTGTCGGTGATCCCCGACCTTCGCATCACCGACTACGGCCTGATCGACGTGAACAAATTCGCGCCGATCCCCGTGGCGCTCTAGCGCTCCTCGCGCTCATACGGCACGCCGAGCGCGGCCGGCGCGCCGATGCGCCTGTGGGCTAGACGCGTGGACACGATGACCAGCACGACGATTGTCATCACGAACGGAATCGCGTCGAGCAGGTCGCCAGAGATGCTGACACCGCGAGACTTCAACTGGATGCCGAAGGCCTGCAGAGCGCCGAAGAGATACGCACCGAGCAACGTGAGGTCGGGCCGCCAAAACCCAAAGATCACCAACGCAATTGCGATCCAGCCCGCTCCAGAGGTCATGCCGTCGACCCATGTGGGCACGATGGCCAGGCTATAAAAGGCGCCACCGAGCCCGGCGAGCGCACCACCCAGCATCGTGTGCAGATACCGGTACTTCACTACGTTTATCCCGATCGCGTCGGCTGTCTCCGGCGACTCACCGACCGCGCGCAAATTCAGGCCAATCTTCGTGCGAAATAGATACCACGTCGCGATGGTGCACATCACCCACGAGAGATATGTGAGGATGGTTTGGTTGAACAGGAGCGGGCCGATGATCGGTGTGTCGGCGAGCCCGAGCACATTGAGCTTGCGCACCTGCCGCGGAACCTGGTTCTTGGCGACATCCCACACGTTCGCGAGATAACTGGAGAGACCGACCGCGCCGGCAAAGATCGTAATCGAGAGGCCGGCCACCGTCTGATTCGCCCTCAGCGTGACGCACAAGAACGCGTGCACCGCCGCGACCAAGGACGCGGTGAACATCGCGATGAGCAGCGACCCGAACACCGTGGACCATGCCGAACCGGGGATGTGCTGCGATGACCATGCGGCGCACACGCCACCGACCAACATCATTCCCTCAACACCTAGATTCAACACGCCGCTGCGTTCGGTGAAAACACCGCCAAGCGCGGCGAAGAAAAGAGGGGTGCCGTAGAAGAGGGCCTGGGCCAAGACGATGATCACGAGGTTGCTGTTCATGCCGCCACCGCCGACCTGTTGTATCGAACTCTGTACTTGGTGAGGATCTCACCGGCGACCGCGCAGAAGAGAATGAGCCCCTGCAGCGTGCCCACGAGGCCGCTCGGGAAGTCCGGGCCCTGGAGCGAAAAACCGGCGTTCGTGAGACCGCCGAGCAGCACCGCGACGAACAACGCACCGATCGGGTTGAGGCGTGCAAGTGCCGCGACGACAATGCCCGTGTACCCGAACCCGTTCAACTGAAGACTCTTCGCGTCGAGATAGTGGGCGAAGTCGCCAACCTGGCTGGCACCCCCTGCACCGGCGACTGCGCCCGACAGGACCGTGACCGCGATGATGGTCAACCTGGTGCGGATGCCCACATAGCGCGACGCCCTTGGTGAGTCGGCGATCACGTTGATCTCAAAGCCGAGTTTGCTTCGCCTGTACACCACCCACAACACCGCGGCCGTGAGCACGGCGATGAAGAGACCAAACGAAACGGGGATGCCGAGCATGTCGAACACCGGCCAGTGGGCACGCTTGTCGAGCGGCTTGCCGGATGGGAAACCGAACGACCGCGGGTCGCGCCAGTACGACCTGGAATTGAATATCAGATAGTTGAGCAAAATACTGGCGATGTAATTCATCATCAGCGAAGTGATGATCTCGCTGGTGTTGAATTGCGCGCGCAGTACGCCGACGAACCCCGCGTAGACACCACCGAAGATCATCCCCGCGAGCACCATGACGACGATCGTCACGCCGAGGGGAACCGAACCGCCCAGCCACAGGCCAACGAGCGAAGCACCAACCGCACCCATATAGAGCTGACCCTCGCCGCCGATATTGATGACACCGAGCCGGAACGCGGCTGCAGCGCAAAGTCCGGTGAACGCGAGCGGTGTCGCAGTGCGCAGCGTGCCGGTGAGCGCACGCTCCGATAGGAAACCGCGTTCCAACATCCGCCAGTAGACGTCGATGGGGTTTTTCCCGGTGGCCAGCAGCAACACGGCACCCAACACCAGGGTGAACAGCAACGACACCGCCGGGATTAGCAAGTTCAGCCGCTTGGGTTGGTGGAGTCGACGCTCGAGCCGAACGGGCGACCTCATCGCACAACCTCTTGTGTTCCCCCGCCCATCAGCAGGCCGATTAGTTCGCGACTAGCACCCTCAGAAGGCATGTCGGCCACAAGCCTGCCCTCGTACATCACGACGATCCGGTCGGCGAGCGACATGATCTCCTCGAGGTCCTCGCTGATTAGGAGGATGCCGACACCGGCCTCGGCGGCGTCGATCAGCCTTTTACGCACTGTCTCGGTCGCACCCACATCAAGTCCGCGCGTGGGCGAAGCGGCCACGAGAACAAGCGGGTCGGTGGAGAACTCCCTCGACAGCAGAACCTTCTGCACGTTGCCTCCCGACAGCAACCGCACCGGCGTCGCGATATCGGGGGTCTTCACATCGAACTGCGTGACGAGACCCGACGCCTTTTCGGAGATTGCCTTGCGGCGCAACATGCCGAAACGCGACAGGGGAGGAGTTCGGTACGTCTTCAGCGCAATGTTGTGCTCTACGGAGAGGCCTGCGGCGAGACCTGTGTGCAACCGGTCCTCGGGAACGTGGGCAAGACCGCTTTCGATCGCATCTCTGACGTGTCCGTTGGGCAGCACCTTGCCGCCCACTTTGACCGAGCCCGATGTCGCGGGGCGCATACCCGTGATGACCTCGGCGAGCTCGCGCTGGCCATTGCCCGCGACACCCGCGACGCCGACGATCTCGCCGCGTCCAACACTGACAGAGATCTGATTGAGGGCGGGCCGACCGCGGTCGTCCTCGCCGCACACGCCCGAGAGCGATAGCACTGTGTCTTGCGGATTGCCGGGATTGTGGCGCACAACTCGGCTGAACTCGATGTTGCGACCGACCATCATTCCCGCCAATTCGCGCGTGGATGTCGACTTCGTATCGACCGTTCCCACGGTGCGACCACCACGCAGCACGGTGATGCGGTCGGACACGCTCATCACCTCGTCGAGTTTGTGGGAAATGAAAATGACGGTACGACCCTCGGCGGTCATGGTACGCAAAGTACGGAAGAGAGCCTCGGCCTCGATCGGGGTGAGAACCGCCGTAGGTTCGTCGAGAATGAGCACGCGAGCACCGCGATATAGCACCTTCAGAATCTCGACGCGTTGCTGCTCACCGACTGAGAGTTGCCAGATACGAGCCGAGGGATCGACCGCCATGTCGAAACGCTCGGCCAGTTCTGCAACCTTCTCGTTGGTCGAGCGAGAGTCAATAACAAACGGCGTCTCGGGGTTGCCGAGCACCACGTTCTCGGCGACGGTAAACGGCTGCACGAGGCGAAAGTGCTGGTGCACCATGCCGATGCCTGCGTCGAGGGCGGCTTTCGGCGACGAAAAACTAACCGGTACGCCGTCGAGTTCGATAACGCCGTCATCGGGACGGTACAGACCGGTAATGATGTTCGAGAGCGTCGACTTGCCGGCACCGTTTTCGCCGAGCAGTGCGTGCACCTCGCCTTGGCGCACGTCAAATTCGACACCATCGTTAGCCACGACACCCGGGAATCTCTTGACCACCCCCGACATGTGTAAAGCGGTATCGATCACCGTTACCCCCTCAAGTCTTTGGTACGCGACGCCCTTGAGACGATAATGGAAACGGTGTGGAAATACCGAGGGGCGGGCCTTTCGGCCCGCCCCAAGATTTTCCGACAGTGGTGCGAAATCAGCCTGCTGGAATCTCTCCGATTACGCCCTCGACGAGGTACATCATGCCCATCAACTCACCATAGGTATGTTGTTTTCCCGCCGGCAACTGCTCCTTGCCGCTTTGGTCTTTGAGCGGACCAGTGAACATGCTGCTGGGGTTGGCGGCGAGTTCGGCCTTTTTCGCATCGATGGCTGCGCGTGTCTCGGCGGAGACCAATTGACCGTATTTGGCGAGGCTGACGAAACCGTCAGCAATGTTTCCGTGATAGTTACCTGCGACCCACGTTCCGTCGAGCACCGCTTGCGCACGACTTGTCTCGTAGATGGCCCAGTCGTAAACGGTCGCGGTCAACCAGACGTTCTCGTAACCTTCGGAATGGTCGCGGCCGTAACCGGTCCACGGGACGCCCGCGGCCTTCGCCGCGTCACCGGTGGCCGGCGAGTCGATGCCTTTTTGACCGATCACATCCACGCCACCAGCGATCAGTGCCTCGGCTGCCTTGCGTTCAGTCGGCGGATCGAACCAGGAGTTCACCCACACGATGTTCACGGTTGCCTTCGGATTCATAGTGCGCGCACCGAGGGTCCATGCGTTGATACCGCGAAGAACCTCGGGAATCGGGAAGGATGCAAGGTAGCCGAGCTTGCCCGTCTTCGATGCGGCACCCGCCGCCATACCCGCGAGGAAATCAGTGTCCTCGGAAGCACCGAAAAACTGCGACAGGTTCACAGCGCTCTTATACCCGGTGGCGAACTCGAAGCACACGTCGGGGTGCTTCTCGGCAGCCGCGACGAACGCATCCTGGAAACCAAACGAGGTGCCGAAGATCAATTTGTTGCCATCAGCGATGAGGTCCTCAATCACCTGGCCAACCTGCTCACCCTCGGGCACGTTCTCTTTATAGGTAGTGACGACCTTGTCACCGAGGGCTTCCTGCACGCCCATGCGACCTTCGTCGTGAGCCTGCGACCAACCACCATCGTTGTGCGGACCAACATAGATCCACGCGGCCTTGAGCGGACTACCGTCCGTCGGGCGGCAGTCGACTGGGGCCGCCCCAGCGTCCCACGGTGTGAAGTACGCAAGGGGTTGTGCCGAAGTGGATTCGGTTTCAGCTTCGGTGGATTCGGTTTCAGCTTCGGTGGATTCGGTTTCAGTTTCGGTGACTGCTTCGTCAGTCGCCGAGTCGCCACCCCCGCAGGCTCCAACTGCGAACATCGCTGCCACCGCGAATGCCGCGGCCAAAACTCTTCGTCGTCTCATAACTTTCCCCCAACTCCACGTTTAGTGAATAAAAATTACCCCCCAAGGGTAGTACGCCTGCGTTCGCCGTGCAAGAGGGCAAAACTGCGGACAATCGCTGCATCAACGATGTCGAGTTGCGAGACCGACTGACGGCGCTCGAGTTCGAACGCGAAGTTGCAAGGTCCACTGGCTACGCTTGGGTGTGCAATAGCCGTCTCGGGAGAGTGACCCGCGCAGCCAGCGCGACATCACACCGAAGGAGCAACCGCCCCGGAATCTCTCAGGTACCAGGACCGAGACGACTCGCAACGCTGGAAAGCGAGGAGTTTGACCACTCCTCAACCGAAGGGGAAACGCGGCACGCCGCGGAAGCTCTCAGGTGCCAAAACAGCGGGGGTGATGAGGCCGCTCGGTCTCATTACCACCACGGTCGCACCACGAGGCAACATGACGTTCGAAACCCGCCACATCGGGCCCACTGGCGCCGAGCAGATACAAATCGCCCACGCGCTCGGTTATGCAGACAACGAGGAACTGTTGCGCGCCGTCGTGCCGCCGAGCATTCTCGTGAATGACGCCCTTGACTTACCACCGGCCGTCGCCGAGCATCTCGTTTTGGTTGAGTTGCGCAAGATCGCCGATAACAACATCGTTCGCCGCTGTCTCATCGGTACGGGTTACTACCCCACCATCACCCCGCCTGTGGTGCTGCGCAACGTGCTCGAGAACCCCGCGTGGTACACCGCCTACACGCCGTACCAACCCGAGATCAGCCAGGGGCGCCTTGAAGCGCTGCTCAACTTTCAAACGCTCGTCACCGAATTGACCGGCCTCGACATTGCGAACGCCTCGTTGTTGGATGAGGCGACGGCGGTTGCCGAAGCGGTCACGATGGCGCGCCGCACGGCAAAGAGCGACAGCCGCAGCGTGGCAATCCATGATGACACCCACCCGCAACACATCAGCGTGCTTCGAGCCCGCTGCAAACCTGTCGGTATCGACGTGCTGGTGTTGCCACTCGACCAACTCGCATCCGCTGACGCCTTCTGCGTAGTGGTGTCGCGGCCGTCGTCAAGCGGATTGATTGCGGCTGATGCTGCGGTTCGCGGTGTGGTAAGCGCTGCCCACACCCGCGGCGCAATCGCGGTGTGCGTCACCGACCCGCTGGCCAGCACGATCCTCACCACGCCCGCGTCGTTGGGTTTCGACATCGCCGTCGGTAGTGCACAGCGACTCGGCGTGCCGATGGGTGGCGGTGGCCCGCATGCGGGCTACATTGCGGCGACCGAGCAGTTCACCCGCTCGCTGCCAGGACGCCTCGTCGGCGTGAGCATCGACACGGCCGGTCGTCCGGCTCTGCGACTCGCACTGCAGACTCGCGAGCAGCACATTCGTCGCGAGAAGGCGACCTCAAACATCTGCACCGCGCAAGTACTGCTCGCCAACATCGCCGGATTTTATGCAGCATGGCACGGGCGTGACGGCCTGCAGGCGATCGCCAAACGCATCAGCGCATTTACCCACGCCGCCTTGGCGTTGCTGACACAACGGAGCGTCGGCACAATCGCCGCAGGTTCGCGCTTCGACACCATCACGGTGAGCGATGTTGATGCGCAAGCCGTGCATCGCATTGCTCTCGAGCGGAACATCGTGATGCGTCGCGTAGACGCCTCGACAGTTGCCTTCAGTTTCGATGAAACCACCGATGCTGAGTTGGTCGTTGACATCCTGCAGGCGTTCGGCGTCGCCGCCACGACGGCCGAGGTACAGGAGCGCACGACGGTGATCGCGACTCACGACCAGCACATGCGCAGCGACGACTTTCTGTCGCAGGCAGTGTTCCATCGTTATCGCACCGAGACGGAGATGCTGCGCTATCTGCGTCGTCTCGCCGACAAGGACCTGGCACTCGACCGAACGATGATCCCGCTCGGTTCGTGCACGATGAAACTCAACGCCACCACGGAGATGATTCCGGTGACATGGCCCGAGTTCGCCAACATCCACCCGCATCAACCCGATGACGACGTTCGCGGATATCGGCAACTGGTGCACGAGGTCGAGCACATGATGTGCTCGGTGACGGGCTATGACGCCGTAAGCCTGCAGCCGAATTCCGGCAGTCAGGGCGAGTTCGCAGGTCTGCTCGCGATTCGCGCCTACCACGACAGTCGGGGCGATTCGCAACGCACGATTTGTCTCATCCCCTCCAGTGCACACGGCACCAATGCCGCCAGTGCGGTGATGGCCGGGATGGATGTCGTGGTCGTCGCGTGCGACGGCGAAGGCAATGTTGATCTCGCCGACCTGTGCGACAAATGTGCGAGGGCCGGCAACAAACTTGCGGCGTTGATGATCACATATCCGTCGACCCACGGCGTGTTCGAGACGGCGGTCGGCGAACTTTGCGCCGAGGTGCACCGCCATGGTGGGCAGGTGTATATCGACGGTGCGAACCTCAATGCGCTCGTTGGTGTCGCAAAGCTAGGTCTCCTTGGTGCCGACGTGAGCCACCTCAACTTGCACAAGACGTTCTGCATCCCGCATGGCGGCGGTGGCCCGGGTGTTGGCCCGGTTGCGGTGCGCCATCACCTCGCCAAATTCCTGCCAAGCGATCCGCTCGGCACGACTGACTCACCCGTCGGCCCGGTGTCTGCAGCGCGCTTTGGTTCAGCGGGCATCCTGCCGATCTCCTGGGTGTATGTCCGGATGATGGGCGCGGATGGATTGCGGCGTGCCACGGCACAGGCGATCGCCAGTGCGAACTACATATCGCACCGACTGCGCGATCACTTCCCCACGTTGTACAGCGGTGCCAACGGCCTTGTTGCTCACGAGTGCATCCTCGACTTGCGTGAAATCACCAAGCGCACGGGCGTGTCGGTTGACGACGTCGCCAAGCGATTGATTGATTACGGCTTCCACGCGCCGACGATGAGCTTTCCGGTGGGTGGCACGTTGATGGTGGAACCTACCGAGAGTGAATCACTCGCCGAGCTCGACCGCTTCTGTGCGGCGATGATCGCCATTCGCGCTGAAATCGCCCGCGTGGAGTCTGGCGAATGGAACGTCGAGGATTCCCCGCTACACCACGCACCACACACCGTCGAAGACATCGCTGGTGAATGGCAGCGCCGATATGACCGCTCACTGGCGCTTTTCCCCATTGCTTCACTGCGCACGCGTGGCTACTTCCCGCCCGTGTCACGCATCGATGCCGCGCACGGCGATCGCCATCTCGTTTGCTCGTGTGAGCCGCTCGAGGCCTTGGCCAGCCGGCAATACGGTTGACCCGCGTAACGCGTGAACCGACCGCCGGTCGACATGAAACTCACATTCGCTGCACCGACTCGGCGCTAGCGGGTAATGAACGGGCGTTTGACCACTCGCGCCGCCATTTCTGTGTCGCGCACTCGTAGCACTAGTTCGGTGCCGATTGTCGCACACGCAGGCTCTACAAGAGCCAGGGCGATACCCACCCCGAGTACCGGCGAGAAATTGCCACTCGTCACCACACCGACATCCCTTCCCTGACTCAACACTCGGGCACCATCTCGCGGTGGGCGGCGCGACTCGGTACGCAAACCACACAACACCCGTCGAACACCGTTGGCGCGCTGATCGGCCAACACGGCACGACCCATGAAATCGGTCTTGTCCCAACCAATCACCCAACCCAAGTCGGCTTCCAGCGTGGTGATGTCCGCCGACAACTCGTGCCCATGCAACGGCAGGGCGGCCTCGAGTCTCAACGTGTCACGAGCACCGAGTCCAGCGGGTTGCAAACCGGCAGCCAAAAACGCTCGGGCGACGCGCTCGGCGTGCGGTAACGGCACGGTAATCTCGACGCCATCCTCGCCGGTGTAACCGGTTCCCGCGACGACACAATCAGCGCCAAGCAGGTTCACCTGTTGCACGCAGAAACGTTTCACGCTCGCGGCCGCCGAAGAGATGCTCGCCACACGCTCGCGCGCCTGCGGGCCCTGCACGGCCAGCACCGCTCGTGTCGCCGTCGTGTCGACGCCACCAATCGATTGCAGGATGCGTTGGGTATTCGAGGCATTTGGCATCACATCAAAAATATTCTCGGCTATCCACCACACGATGATGTCGTCGACGACGCCACCGCCTTCATTGCATGAGTGGGTGTACTGCGCGCGTCCGACACCGATCTTGCGCAGGTCGTTGGTCAGCGCATGTTGCAGACGATCGAATGCATCCGCACCATCCACGCGCACGGTGCCGAGGTGCGACACATCAAATAGTGCGGCGTCGTTGCGACAGGCTAAGTGCTCGGCGATAGTGCCGCTCGGATACGACAGCGGCATCTCCCAGCCACCGAATGGAACGAGCTTGGCTCCGAGTTCGCGATGCAGCGCGTCGAGTGGCGAACGACGATTTTCCGTCATGGATTACCGCGCGCTAAAGTTTGCCGACCGCGGGGCAATGCTGGCCGTACGAGCATGCACCAGACGCTCGCCGAACCACAACTCAATGTTTTTGACGCTGATCTCGGTGCCCGCACTGGTTGCAAAACACGTACTGCATGGCGCTTGGCTATCAGGCTCCGACGAGCGCCCGATACGCGACTGCGTCGAGCAGGGCGGGCACGGTGCCGTCGATGGTAATTTCACAGATCCAGCCGGCACCATACGGGTCTTTGTTCAGTAGTTCTGGCTGTGATGCGAGATCGGTGTTCACCTGAGAAATCGTGCCGTTCACGGGCGAATAAATGTCGGACACGCTCTTGGTGCTCTCCACTTCGGTGAACGATTGGTCGACATTCACCCGTGCCCCGACGCTGGGCACCCCAACAAACACCACGTCGCCGAGCGCATCCTGGGCGTAGTCGGTGATGCCGATACGCGCAACGCCGTTAGTGATGCGCACCCACTCGTGTTGAGTGGTGTACGAGAGATCGTCGGGAACCTGCACAACCTAAACCGTAGCCTCAGGGTGACACATCATTCGCGACTTGGCGCCATCGCGGCGAACAATTGCGCGAACGACGGCATCATCTTGTGCGCGTTCGCACCGAGGCACGACGGCTCGACGGGCACTTCGCGCCATCCGAGTGCAATGGACTGCTCGTCTTCGAGAACGTCGATGATCGCCGCCTTGGTCTTTTCGGCGAGCGTGCCGTCGGCCGGCAAGAACGCGACGCCCACGGCGCACGCGTCGTGTTCGAAGCGCGGGTCATTCAAGCCGTGCGCTGACGACGAATCGTGGTTCACTCGGGCTGTCCTACAAAGTCATGTCTACTGGTGCACTCACCGATTGGTGAGCACCAAGACGACCCTGGACCGCGAAATCGGCCTACTTGGTTGACCGAACCGAGAGTTCGCGGAAGCGCCACACCCGGTTTACGCAAAACTTCGGGACCGATCACGACGAAAGCTCGTAGCCCGCCCCTTCCACGGCGGTCTTCATCGCATCGTGCGAGACAGCGCCACTAGAGTGCACGGTGGCCGACGCCGATTCGAGCGACACTTCGACTGAGTCGACCCCTCCCACGCCTCGCAGAGCTTCGGTCACATGCTTCACACAGTTCTGACATAACATCCCCGAAATGTGCAGAACAGTGGTGGTCATCAAACGAACCTTAGCGGCGCTCGCCACCGTAGTGCTCGTCGGATGTTCGGGCGGCGGCTATTCGGGCAACAACGACGACTCGGCCCCATTCAACGATGCCGACGTCCGGTTCGTGCAAGGGATGATCCCCCATCACGAACAGGCAATTCAGATGGCAGACATGATGTCAACCGACAAAGCATCCGCATCTACCAACGACCTCGCCGGCGAGATTCGCGCCGCGCAAGCACCCGAAATTGCCGACATGCGCGCCTTGCTCGCCGAGTGGGGCAAAGAAGCAGACCCCCACGCTATGCACAAGATGGATGATCACTCGATGCACGGCATGATGACCGATGACGATTTCGATTCGCTCGACGCAGCTACGGCTTTCGATTTCGAGCGCATGTGGCTGCAGATGATGATTGAGCACCACGAAGGTGCGATCACCATGTCGGAGAACGTTCTCGCCGACGGCAAGCACCCGCGCGTGCGCGAATTGGCCGAGGCCATCATCGCCGCACAACGCGACGAAATTGCCCGCATGAACACCCTGCTCGGCTCGCTGTAAACGCGCACCCACGCGACTCCGTCTGCCCTCCGCCGACGGAGTAAAGTTTCGCCGTGCCACTTGTCGAGCTTCGCGGCCTCTGCAAGACCTTCGGCACCGTGAAGGCCGCCGACAGCGTGTCGATCGACATCGAGTCGGGCGAGTTCATCACCTTGCTT